>Ga0209742_10000041_pt1 | contig 65947 bp, 63 predicted proteins | sample DeeMarSeWOR38_10_FD_187462 | JGI IMG/M metagenome (GOLD analysis project Ga0209742, IMG submission 187462) | Marine sediment microbial communities from White Oak River estuary, North Carolina - WOR-3-8_10 (SPAdes) (version 2) | ecosystem: Environmental > Aquatic > Marine > Intertidal zone >...
CTTCATGACTTCCTTTTTCAGGTTCTGGATCTTGTCATCCAGGTTGGCCGCGCTATTGTCCGCCGCCAGTGACAGGGGTATCAGCAATAATAATGCGCTAAGAAGGACCAATTTTTTCATCATAATTCACTGCCTTTGTTCATGGTGTTTAACTAATCAAACTAATTAGAACATTGTTTTTATTGTGTTTAATACCAAACGGAGAAAAAGACCTCGACGACGTCAGCGTTAAAACTAAACGGTTTACCAAAATTGGGATTTGGATTACCTGGTGTACCCTCATAATAATCTGTGAAATTATCGTAATCGAACATCATGCGCTCGTAACCAAAGCTAACACTGCCCCTGTCCAATTTCCACCAACCATTTTGTAAAAACTCGTAACTCACGCCGATACCAATACCCTGACTGCTGAACTGGCCTAACTCCTTGTCCCGCCCCCGATAAGTCTGCAATCCACCTTGCGGGATCAAATCATAATAAAAGGATGCCTGGCCCTGCTGGTAGACGCGATAATGAAAATCAAAAAACCATTGTTCCCGGAACGGCTGCGTGTAGCCGATCTTGTAGGTATGCGCCTTAATGTCCCAGCTGTCTTCGTAATACTTATATTCAAATTTCAACGCCGCCCGGAAAGGTAAAAAATAATTAGCCCGAATCGCAAAGGCATCACTGGTTCTGGTCCTGGGATAATTCTCACTAACCGCAGACGCTATCCCCGCAATTGGTCCGCCAGGATCTTCTATTAAAGCGGAACGATAGGGATTTTGCGTAAAACCTTCATCGCTCACCGCTTCGAACGCCAGGTTCATAATCAGGTTTTTAGTCAGGATCTGGGTCATACCCAGACGATAATTCCTGCGCTTCAAATCCTCTTTACCATTTTCACCAAAGTCCGGATTATTACCGGCGTAATTCCCATCCTGGTCATACTGGTTTTGACGAACCTCATCGTCACCATAGGAAAAACCCAGGCTCACCGTGGTCAAGTCCCCGAACATGGTGTGACTGACTCCAAAGTGATAGGTATCCGAGGAATAATCATTCTCTTCACTGTTGGTATAACCGACGGCCATGGTCGTGGTATCAAATAATAAATCAGCACCAAAACTGTACTCGGCGCGGTCTTCCGTATATGGACTGGCGTAGGTACGCACATCAATGGAAGCACTGGATACTGCATCGGTGTAATAGTTAGCATAAAGCGAAGTATGTTTACCGAATGCCTTACGCCCCAGGATGGATGGTCCATCCACTTTTACATCGTCTCCCTCATAACGATGATACAAAATATCAAAGCGGTCTTCGGGCAGGATCGCCGCCATTAACGGCAGACTCATGCCAAACACCGCGTATAAAATCGAAATAGCCCAGGCGGGCCAACGTCGAAGATTAATTACAGCCACAGCCGCCGCCCGCACCTGATTCTGCACCGCGCGCGCCTTCACGCGCCTGGTGCACATGGTTTTTATACGACTCCGCCACCGGATCCCTGGCAAAACTCATAATCGGATCCGCCATATTGGCGCGTTCGTAAGGTTTTACCCAGGGTTTAATACCGCAACCGGACAGCGTCACTGAACCCGCAAGCATTGCCACTATCAACAGCAATCGTAAATAAGTCATCGCTACTCTGCCATTAATTCTCTAATTTGTTTAGTTAACGCATCATCAAAACCACCCGGCAGCCCATTGTGCGTATAACGCAAGTTGCCGTCGCGGTCGATAAGGTACGTACTGGGCATTTCTTCCACTTCGTAGTTTTTACTGACCTCACTTGTGACATCTATCAACACCGGGAAACTGACCTGCAGGGTACGCAATTCCTTTCTAACTTTATCCACATCCTTTTCGACGTTAATGGCGAGCAGGGTAAATCCCTCGTCGCGATAGCGCAGGTAAAGATCATTCAGCATAGGCATAATCTGTTTACATGGATCGCACCAGCTCGCCCAGAAAGTCAGCACGATCACTTCGCCGCGGCGTTCGCTCAGCTTGAGATTATCGCCGCGTAAACTTTTCAGGGTGAAATTTGGCGCTTCACCCTTTACCAACTCTGCATTCGCGATCGATGCAAAGAAAATGCTCTGCGTAGCTAGCAACATGGCTACCAGCTTTATACTCCATGCGAGTTTTGCTTTTATAAAAGGTACTTTCGTCATCAAATCATTCCCGATCATTCGCTAATTTATAGTCGCCATTATCCCTAAAAGAAAAACGTCAGCCCCATCGTCAGTTCAAGATTATGCGTGGTGAGTTCTTCGCCGAGAATATCCAGGTCAAAAATGTGATCACGCATATCCACGTGCAATGCCATCCAGTCGGTGGCTACGAAGCGAAAACCCGCTCCAAAATTAATCGTAAAATTATCCTGTCCTGCAAAGTGGGTGTTACCGATACCCCCAATGAGATAAAAGGCGGTATAAAAGGCCCAGTTCGAGGTAACAAACGCCTCGCCCGGCAAGATGTTATAGCCCAGGGACAGATTGTAATATTGCAGAGTGCGTTCATCATCGTTAAGAATATCGAAAAACCCCAGACGCTCCACGCTAGAGGGTTGCGTTTCCGTTTCACCGGCGGCGAGCTGGAAAAAGAAATCTTCCGTCACATGATAGGCAAAGGTGGCGCCAATCACGGAATTCGTTCCGAAGTCTTCGGTGCTATACATGCCACCGAAAAATCCCACTTCAAAATCCTCGGTATCGATTTTGGCGTCGATGATTTCCTTGCGTTCCACTTCCGGCTCAATGATTGGTGCATCTGTTGGCGCTAACGGTGACTGCGCTTCCTGCGCGACAGCTAGCAGCGGCATTGTCAGCATCAGCAGCAAAGCCGATGTGCTCAACACGTTACGCCAGCGCATCAGAAAAAGAATGAAAACCCTGCCTTCCACTCAAAAAATTCTCCGTTGTTCTTTTCGTCGATAAAGGTTACTACTTCTTTTGCCTCAGCCCGGAATACAAAGCGGCGTGTCAAATACGCCCGGAATCCAAAGCCAACACTGGCAGTCGCATCCTCGGTCGCCTGCGACTGCACAAACGTTCCTTTCGGTTCGTTGCGTAATACGCCCCCACCCAGGGAAAAAAATGGTGACACTCGCCAATGGGGGAACGGATTGGACAATATATTGGCGCTAAGCAAAAAACTGTTACTGAATGTGCCGGATGCCTGTGACAGCTCAAGCTCTGCGGACAAATTGCGTGACATATTGATACCGGCATATATCGTCATCATTGCCGCGCCTTCAAAGTCACCCGCCATGGCACCAAATTCATAGCTACGCTGCAGAAAATCCTCCTGTTTGACCTGGGCAAATTCGGTGCGCTTGCCTGGCAAAGCCAGCGTTTGTTCCATTTGCTCGATATAGGCCCAGCCTTCCTTGCCGTCCTCGGTTCTGACGCGAAACCAGTCGGTGCGGCGCTTGAGGATATCAATCCAGTCATGGCGCTCCACCACATGAAACACCGGAAAACCTCGGCCTGGCCCGGTATGCAGTTCGATAAAGGGCTCACTGACCTGCAGGCGCACCAGATCCTCATCGGCACTCGCCGCTTGCGAATAAAAAATCCACATCACAAACAAGCCGAACAGAAAAATATGTGACCAATAAAATTGATCTCTGCTGTTGGTAACTTGTTTGAATTCGCAATAATTTCGTACTGCAAGCCTCAATTGATTCTCTCGCATCGTGATGTTTGACGCATCCTACCGGAGTTACTGCGACAGGCACAGAGTTGACGCACAGGTGATGGGATGTACTGCCCTCAAATTCACCAGGTCCTGGTGATTTTTAACCATTCACGACGCGTGCTATTTTCCTTATTGTCCTATCGGCACAAACAACATCCTGTTAAGCCCTTTGCGCCATGAAAACTGATTTCGGGTCGTTTATGGTTACTCTTTAAACAAAATAAACATCGATATTGCATGCGACCGCAAATAATTCTCGCGATCAATGCATCACTGCAACGCAGCGAAATTGGGATCATTGGTTACCTGACCACCGTTATCGATCCACTCGATAATCAGCCTTTTTTCACCATCGGTCAGTAACAGCGTGTGATCAACCGTGGGCGTGGCGGTCATATCACCCAACCGCATCTGGTCACCGGTAATCACTTGCACCAGGCGGCTAAAACGCGCGCGTGCCACACCACCACTGACCATACCCGGCCGTTGATTAATAAATTGCAAGTTGCCGAAATCCGCTTCACCGATAATATTACCGTCAACATCGATGGGTTGATCGGTGACAGGATCCCGAACCACGATAAAACGCGTACCACCAGTGGGTACGGTTTCCATTCTGGGCCGTGTGACAAATAACATTTCATACGAAGCGGGGCGATCGCCGTCAGTGCGATTATCACGAATCAATTGCACAGTCACATGCGCAGCATTGATATCCAGGGAACTGTCCAATGCCAAATGGCCCGCTGGCACCACGTTGGGATCATCATCGTTGTGACAAACGACACAATGTAAATCGAGAATCGGTTGAATATGTTGTTCGTAGGTGATGTTGATGCGGCATTTACTAGTTACCCAGTTCCAGTCACTTTCACAGGCACTGTCACTGACGGGACTGGGCGTAGTTAATCCGTTTGCGCCAAGATAGGGATACTCGGTTAGCTCATCAGGTGTTACCCAGATATTATTATCAATTATATCCATGTCCAGTTGTGCATAGGTACCACCGATACCCGCATCCTGGCGCGCGCGCGCTTCCGCCATGGTTTCACCAATCAGCGATAACACGTCATCGGTGTTAGGGAACTGGGAACCTGGCGCACCCGGATTAATAGTTCGCTGCCCATCACGCGGTGAATGACAACCGTTACACTCGCGCACCTCACCCGGCATCAGTTGCTGCCAGGTAGGCTCCGCCATCAGCGAACGTCCTTTGGCATCGAGTACTTCTATGGTAAACGGCACTTCCGCGGGCACTTCGGTATAAACCGAACCATCGGGCTCCACCGGCGCATAGCCAAGAATCTCCCGCATTTCATAACCGCCGGAACGGCCGAAATCATCGCCATTAATATTGTTGTTTGGATCATCAATGGTGGGCACAGCCTTGGTGATACGCACAAAGCGCGCGACACGCTGGTTGCTCAGCGTTTGCATGGGATCTCGCAGTATAGATATATCGGCAACAGTGCGCGGTATCAGATTGCCGCCGGTGTCGCTGGAGACCGCGCCGGTGAGCGGATCCATGTTGACGGTGGTCAAGGGAATAAGAGCGCGTTCAGCGGCAGTCAGGGTGGTACTGGTCCTGGGCTCCAGGGGTTTGTCCACCATAGCCACATCACCCTGGGTATCGTAAACACTCTTGATATGAATCACGCCCACACTACGCGCTGCCAGCGCCGCGTCCAGGTTCTGGTCGGGCAAAATCACCGGCCGTTCCTGATATGGAATGTTAACTATCGCTACCGGATCAACAATAGCAATACCTTCCACCGGAGTCACAATGGGCTTCTTCAGATTTTGCGTCATATCAAAGAGGTAGATGCCAAAAAAGGGATCCGCTTCTTTATAGGCAGGATTATCTATATTCTCCTGAATACAGGGCAAACGAATTATCTCGTTCAAATCAGTTAAGCGACACATGGTCCATGCCACGAGCAAGCGCGAACCGCCGCCATCTTCCCAGATAGGGTACGGCGAGTAATAACGCCCATACTGGGAAAAATCCCCATTGCGTGGCACCTGATTATTCGTTGCAGATGATTGCCCGACTGTACTACTCGTGGTGCTGGTAAAACGTTTCTCATCGATCTCGATAAAATTCCCCTGGTCAATAATCACCAGCTCACCGTCATTGAAATGATTAACTTCATCATCCACCATGTTGGGTAGCAGAGTTCTTGGCCGGTTGTAACCCATAATGGTCGAGATCAACTGGCCATTTTGCATTTGCTTCGCGTTTACGAAGGCACGTTCACTCGTTGCCGGATCGTGACTATGCGCACCATAGAATACATCGAGCCCAGTACCATCAGGATTTACCGTATAAAGGCTAAAGGCATCTCTAGGCCCGGTACGCTCCCAGCGGGTAAACAGGATTTTGCCATTTTTCAGTACGGTGGGATTCAGCTCGTGGCTTTGATGAAAAGACAGCTGTTTAATATTGTCACCCGTAGCATCCATGATATGCAGCAGGAACGCGGGATCACGGCGCTCTTCATCCAGTGTCGGCGTGGTTGGTAAACCAGTAATGGCCTGCAAGCCACGCAAACTGGTCTGACGATCCGACACAAACACAATGCGGCCATCAGGCAAATAATGCGGATCAATGTCATGACCTTTTTGTGCTTCCAGATCATTCATCACTTTTTTGGGATTGGTACCCAGCGCCACCGGTTGAGTTAAATCAAATTCGTATATGTTCCAGCGCGGCTGGTCGTCGTCATCATTGATGGCGGTATACATACCTTCATGGAGGGCAAACACCAGCTTGGTGCCATCGTAGGAGACTTCCAGATCCGATACATCGCCGGCGGATTTGACACCAGGGATCGCCGCAGTGATGAGATTGGTAACGTTGGTTTCCGGCGCACTGGGGGAAGATAAATCGCGCACATAAACATCACCCGGCGTAATACCAATTTCGGGATCATTATTATCCAGTTCTTCAGGGAATGGAGGAATACTGCGCGGCCCGCGCGTGGTGTCCATGGCGCTCACCGGGCGTTTTATATAGGCAATGGCAAAATCTTCCACCAGCGGATTGCCGTCTTCGCCCGCAGCGTCAAGCAGTGGATCTTCCTGACCGCATCCGGTAAGAGAAAGGGAAATTGAGAAAACAACCGAAATCAACAGAAATCGGGCATTCGAAAACGAACTACACAACATTACCTTCATTTATATTCCCACCTCGGACGTTGTTCCGAGATTCATTTCAACAAGTTCTTGTCGGCGCACTCTGACTATTATTTATAGTTATCGGTGTCAGCGCCGAGATTGCTTGAGAAATCAATCACATTCGGAAAAACAACTTTCCAACATCCCGGATTCTGTGGAATCCAAATAAAGTAATGGCCCGTCTCCATTACTGCCCAATTGCGCGATGAACCCGCGAAAACGAAGCTCTTCGTGCGCAGTAAGTAATTACTTAGAGCATACGCATTTTATTTTTACATTTCAATAAGATATTTTTCATTTTGCGCTTAGCATCACGCCAAAAATGCGGCGCCATTGTAGTGCGCGAATTATCTCATTGTTCTATCTTGGTTTTGGCGCGAACAAGCGTTATAGTTCCCACTTCAACACAGGCACATTGCTGTGGGAGAGAGCGGCTACTGACGATAAACACTGGCCTGCGAGGCAGGATTTAAGTTAACCAAACCTGCTTCAAACTGCAAATATTTTTATAAACGATTAAATGTACTAATCGATTCGCTGTGTACAATACATGGACTACGTGCAGATTTATTGTGTTTATCACCTATAGCCGCCGCCGAAGGCGCAACACGCCCGGAATCGCTCAGGCAAAAGAACCACAGACAATAGTTGACTCTGGAGAGTGATCATTTAATACCGGATTGGTAAAAATGATCCACCGAAGGGGCAGCATACCGGACAGTTAGCACACAGTTAACAGGATATCGGCATGCTTAACTCTCAGGTTACCGAGGACAGAGGGGCGGTAGAATTCCATTTAACTGAATCGAATTCTACCGCCCTTTTTTGTTTAATGACTTTTACCTAACATAGTAACGAGTCAAAACGATAACTCAAAACCAGACGGGGTCACCATGGCACAACAAACTGCCTTATACGAAAAACATATCGCGGCCGGCGGCAAGATGGTCGATTTTGCCGGTTGGGATATGCCCATCCACTACGGATCACAAATCGAAGAACACCATACTGTGCGCAAAGACGCCGGCGTGTTTGATGTTTCCCATATGACCGTCATCGACTTTAAGGGCGACGCCACTCGCGCTTTTTTACAGCATTTACTGGCCAACGATGTTGGCAAACTCACCACGCCGGGTAAGGCGCTCTACAGCTGCATGCTGAATGAACAGGGCGGCATTATCGATGATCTAATTACCTATTTCATGGACGATAGCTGGTACCGCATGGTAGTCAACGCTGCCACGCGGGAAAAAGACCTGAAATGGATTCAGCAACAGGCGGCACCTTTTGGCATAGAAATCACCGAACGCACTGACCTGGCCATGCTCGCCGTGCAAGGTCCCAATGCACGCGACAAAGTGCACCAGGTATTCGGCAGCAAAATAGACAGTGCACGGGACCTGAAACCTTTTGTTGCGGTGCAGTGCGGAGATATTTTCATCGCCCGCACGGGTTATACCGGTGAAGATGGTTACGAAATCATTCTTCCTGAGAATGCGGCGCCAACATTGTGGGATCAGTTACTGGCAGCCGGCGTCAAACCCATTGGTCTTGGCGCACGCGATACCTTGCGCCTGGAAGCCGGCATGAATCTGTACGGACAGGATATGGATGAATCCACTACACCACTGGAGTCCGGCCTGACATGGACCGTGGCCTGGCAGCCCAGCGAACGTCAGTTCATCGGCCGCCCGGTACTGGAACAACAACGCGAAGCCGGCGTGCAGCAAAAACTGGTGGGTCTGGTATTGCTGGATCGTGGTGTACTGCGCAGTCACCAGAAAGTCATTGTTGATAAAATTGGCGAAGGTGAAACCACCAGCGGCAGCTTTTCACCGACGCTTAATCAATCCATCGCCTTTGCGCGTGTACCCGCCCAGACGGGCAGCGAATGCGAAGTGGAAATTCGAAATAAAAAATTAAAAGCCCGGGTGGTCCAGCCACCCTTTGTGCGCTATGGAAAATCGTGTATTGATTAATTAGCACTAAAATATGCAAAAACAACGCGTGAGGATAACAATATGAGTAACATTCCAGAGGATCTGCACTACACCAAAACCCATGAATGGGTGAAACAGGATGCCGATGGCACAGTGACCGTTGGCATCACCGACCATGCACAAAACCTGCTAGGTGACATGGTATTTATTGAATTACCCGAAGCGGGTTCTGAATTTACAACCGGTGACGATTGCGCGGTGGTGGAATCCGTAAAAGCAGCATCCGATGTATATTGCCCGGTATCAGGAGAAATTATTGAAACCAACGTGGCGTTGGTGGAAACACCGGAAGTGGTCAACCAGGATCCTTTTGGTGACGGCTGGTTATTCAAGCTCAAACCTAATGACGAAGGTGAAGTAGAAGACCTGCTGGATGCTGAAGCTTATAAAGAACTGACGCAAGAAGAATCCAGTTAATCAGTTGTCGCAACAACACCAACTATTTTTTTAATCTAACAAAAAGCAACGCACCATGCCTTTCATACCGCATACTGAAGAAGAAATACAGCAAATGCTGGATACCCTAGGCGTAACCAGCATTGACCAATTATTTGATGAAATTCCTGCCGCGCTGCGTCATGATAAGCTCGAAAACGTACCCACACGCATGAGTGAAATGGAAGTGTCGCGCCTCATGCATGAGCGCGCGCACCAGGACCGCAGTGGTTTATGTTTTCTCGGCGCTGGCGCCTACGAACATCATATACCGGCGGCCGTCTGGGAAATTACCACGCGCGGGGAATTTTATAGCGCCTATACCCCCTACCAGGCGGAAGCCAGCCAGGGGACCCTGCAATTACTCTATGAATTCCAGTCCATGATGACGCAGTTAACGGCTATGGATGTTTCCAACGCCTCGCTGTACGACGGTGGATCTGCACTTGCCGAGGCAATACTGATGGCGGTACGCGCCAACCGCAAGTCCAAAGCCAGACGCATCCTGATGCCGCGCACGGTGCACCCCATGTACCGCAAGGTGGTGCACGCCATTGTGAAAAATCAGGGCATTACGATCGAAGAGCTGGACTTTAATAAACAGGGCGGCTTCACTGACCCGGCTTCATTAGCGGCAGATCCGGGCGATGTCACCGCGCTTGTCATACCACAACCGAACTTTTTTGGGGTACTGGAAGACGTAGATGCATTAACTGACTGGGCTCACCAGCATAATGCATTGGCCATCGCCTGTGTTAATCCCACCTCGCTGGCACTGTTAAAACCACCCGGCGAATGGGGACAGCAAGGCGCCGATATTGCCTGCGGCGAAGGCCAGCCGTTAGGCATCCCGTTGTCATCTGGTGGCCCTTATTTCGGATTCATGTGCTGCAAACAGGACTTCGTCCGGCAAATGCCGGGGCGCATTATTGGTAAAACTACCGATCTGGATGGCAAAGAAGGTTTCACTCTTACCTTGCAGGCCAGGGAGCAACATATCCGTCGTTCCAAAGCAACCTCCAACATTTGCACCAACCAGGGCCTGATGACCACAGCTGCCACTATATATATGTCATTACTGGGACCGGCAGGACTGGAAACTATCGCCGCCAACAGCCATGCCAACACCATGCTGCTCAAGGAAAAACTGCTTGACTTAAATGGCATTAAAGCGGTGTTTAACCGGCCCGAGTTTCACGAAACCGTGGTTAGCCTGGCGCGCCCGGCAAAGGACGTGATTGATCAACTGGCTGAGGAAGGCATTTTGGCCGGTTTTAACCTCGCCGATGATTATCCGGAACTGGGCAATGCACTACTGGTTTGCGCTACGGAGACTAAAACCGAGCAGGACATTAATGAGTTCGTGGAAAAACTAGCACAGGCGTTAGCGTAACAGCAGCATGGCAACATTTACCATCAAGGGAAAAGCATACTCCACCAACGGCGATTTGCCCGCGGTTGGCAGCGTGGCGCCGGATTTCAAACTAACGGATAGCCGGTTAAAGGACAAATCGCTGACAAACTTCAAAGGCAAAAAAAAGCTGATTTATGTCGTTTCGAGCCTGGATACGGATGTCTGTGAAAATACTACGCGCAGATTCAGTGACGCCTTCAATAGTCGAGATGATGCGTTACTATTACTGGTCTCTGCAGATTTACCTTTTGCGCAGGCACGCTATTGCGGCAAAGGCAAACTGGAAAATGTGATCGCACTATCGGGCATGCGTAACCGGAATTTTGCCAAGGACTACGGCGTATTGATCCAGGATGGTCCGTTGGCCGGCGTTATGGCGCGGGCAGTCGTGGTCATTGATGAAAACGACAAGGTAGTTTATACGCAACTGGTGGAAGAACTCACCAGTGAACCGGACTACGAACAGGCGCTGGCTGCGCTGGCGTAATAGCACAACACAAGCCTCAAACTAACATTTATTATCAAGGGCATTTAAGCACTATGTTGATATTCGACCAAAGCACCCCCGGATGCGTCAATGCAGCGCAATCCCCGGTAGAACGCAAGACGGTAAGCGCAATTCCCGACACATTGCGCCGCAAAACACCACCCAGACTACCCGAGGTTTCGGAACTGGAAACGGTGCGGCATTATACGCGTCTGTCGCAAAAGAATTTTTCCATCGATACACATTTTTATCCCCTGGGTTCCTGCACCATGAAATACAATCCGCGCGGCTGCAATACACTGGCCATGCTGCCGGGATTTTTACAGCGCCATCCGTTTGGCCCGGAAAAACTGGGCCAGGGATTTCTGGCCTGCATGTATGAATTGCAGGAAATGCTGAAAGACGTCACCGGTATGAAAGCGGTGAGCCTGTCACCCATGGCTGGAGCGCAAGGGGAATTCGCCGGTGTAGCCATGATTCGCGCCTATCATGATGCCAAAGGCGACAAAGCGCGTACTGAGATCCTGGTACCCGATGCCGCGCACGGTACCAATCCGGCAACCGCTACCATGTGCGGCTACAAAGTTAAGGAAATTCCCACCAACAAGGAAGGCGACGTTGATCTCGATGCATTAAAACAGGCCGTGGGCCCGCAAACGGCGGGCATCATGCTCACCAACCCTTCCACGTTAGGTGTATTTGAGCGCGAAATCAAAACCATTGCCGAGATTGTACATGGCGCAGGCGGTTTATTGTATTACGATGGCGCCAACCTGAATGCCATTCTGGGCAAGGTAAAACCAGGCGATATGGGTTTTGATGTGATCCACATGAATTTACATAAAACCTTTTCCACACCCCATGGTGGCGGCGGACCCGGGGCCGGCCCGGTGGGTGTCAACAACCGGTTGATCCCGTTTTTACCCGTACCTTATGTTGACCGTGACGGCGATCACTATCGCTGGTTAACAGAAACCGACTGCCCGCAAACCATCGGCCATTTATCGGCGTTTATGGGCAATGCCGGGGTTTTGTTGCGCGCCTATGTTTATGCACGTCTGCTAGGCCGAGAAGGCATGCAACGTGTGGCCGACTATTCCACCTTAAATAGCAATTATCTTATGGTTAAACTGGCGCAAGCTGGTTTTGACATGGCCCTGCCCACGCGCCGTGCTACACATGAATTCATTCTAACCCTGAAGCGTCAGGCAAAAGAACAGGGCGTCACCGCAATGGATTACGCCAAGCGCTTGCTGGATTACGGATTTCACGCACCGACTACTTACTTTCCCTTAATCGTGCCGGAATGTTTGTTGATCGAACCCACGGAAACAGAATCCAAGCAGGTGCTGGATGCCTTCGTGGAGGCGATGGTTAAAATTGACCAGGAGGCGAAAGAGAATCCCGAACTGGTGAAAGGTGCACCGTATTCCTTACCGGTGCGGCGCCTGGATGATGTCAAAGCTGCCCGCGAAATTAATGTCGCCTGGCAACCTGAAAAATAACTAACAATACAATAAGAGCACAACAAGCGATGGCAAAACCCGGCGCCACCGGAATTAAACGTATCATTAACGCAACGGGTTATTCAATACGCGGCCTGACAGCGGCATTCAAACACGAGTCTGCCTTCCGCCAGGAGTTGGCGCTCTGCGTTGTATTAACACCGCTGGCAATCTATCTAGGGAAAACCAATGTCGAACGATCTATACTTATTGGCAGCCTGTTCCTGGTGCTCATCGTTGAGTTATTGAATTCCGCCGTTGAGGCCATTGTGGATCGGGTGGGGCATGAACACCATGAGCTATCCGGTCAGGCCAAAGACATAGGCTCTGCCGCAGTATTTGTTAGCCTGGCGAATGTGGTCGTTATATGGGGTATAATTATTTTCACTTAGCACTGACGAACGAGCAGTAGCGTCAGATTAATTAATCTGGACTCAATAATTACAAGGGTAGCACTATGTCCGCGCTAATTTGTGGCTCTTATGCCTTCGACACTATCATGGTGTTTAACGATCATTTTAAAAATCACATTCTTCCGGATAAAGTTCATATCCTGAATATATCCTTCCTGGTACCGGAAATGCGCCGCGAATTTGGCGGGTGTGCAGGCAATATTGCCTACAACCTGAATTTGCTGGGCGGTGATGCATTGCCCATGGCTACCGTGGGCAGCGATTTCGGACCCTATGGCGAATGGATCTCGGAATGCGGTATTAACGACAACCACATCACTATCATTGCTGACGCTTACACCGGTCAGGCATTTATTACTACGGACCTCGACGACAACCAGATTACCGCGTTTCATCCCGGCGCCATGAACTTGTCGCATACCAATAGCGTATTTGATGCAGAAGGCGTCACGATTGGTATTGTTTCCCCGGATGGCCGTGACGGCATGTTACAACACGCCTCGGAGTTTGCTGAAGCCGGAATTCCGTTTATTTTTGATCCCGGCCAGGGCATGCCCATGTTCAGCGGTGATGAACTGGTGACTTTTGTTGATCAGGCAACCTGGGTCACACTTAACGACTACGAAGCGCAACTCATGCAGGAAAAAACCGGTGAAACCATCGAGCAACTGGCGCAATCTGTCGATGCCATGATTGTTACCAAGGGTGGCGATGGCTCGGTTATTTATACCCAGGATGATTATATTGAGATACCCAGCGCCTCACCGCGCATGCTCGTCGATCCCACTGGATGCGGTGATGCTTTTCGGGCCGGTCTTCTTTATGGCCTGATGAACGATATGGACTGGGAAACTACCGGACGTATTGCTTCACTGATGGGCGCTATTAAGATCGAAAAGGCCGGCACCCAGAATCACCACTTCTCCTTCCGTGATTTTGAAGAGCGTTTCAAATTCGAATTTGATCGCACCATATAAAACAGAAGTGACGGTTACTTATCCTGTTGCAGTAGTTGCTTAAGCTCTGCCGCAACGGTTACTGCCGGCCGACACTGGTGTCCATCGCAGACGTAGGCCACAAAATCTTCTTGCGGAACGCGTTCGCGCAACAGGCCCGGCAAATACAGCTCGCTATCCGGAATTGTCACCAACATGCGCCGCGGCGCATATACTGCGGCATGTTGTTCATTCCAGGCAGGTGAGGCATCCGGCTTTGCGCGCACTACGATAGTTTGCGTCGGGTACAAGTATTCTTCCGCGGCGTCCAGCAAAGTATTGTGTGCATAGGGCGTGCGCAGAATATTAGCCCAGGCCGCTTTCAACGCGCGTTCCGCCGCATCAAGATAGCGTTGCTCACCCAGTAAATGTCCCAGACGTTGCAATACATAAGCTGCCACACCGTTGCCTGCTGGCAATGACTCATCCATCAGGATTTTTGGACGCTGGATCAAAGTTTCATGATCGTGGGAGGTAAAATAAAAACCACCGCGTTCCTGGTCTTCGAATTGCTCCAGCACAGCATCACCAAGCGCAATGGCGAACGCGAGATCTTCGGCATTCCAGCGCGCCTGGAGCAACTCGAGGATGGCATCGATTAAAAATACGTAATCATCGAGGTAAGCATTCAAATGCGCCTTGCCATCTTTGTACGACGCCAGCAAGCGATTCGATTGCCATAAAGTTTGCCTGATAAACGCCAGGGCGGATTCCGCCGAATGAACAAAATCCGCGCGCTGCAAGCGCCGACCCGCTTCGGCCATGCCTTTTATCATTAATCCATTCCAGGCCGTTAACACCTTGTCATCGCGACCCGGCCGAATGCGTTCTTCACGAATACGAAACAGGGTCTGGCGCGCCGATGCCAATAATTCCGTTGCCTGCTCTATACCGATGTTGCAGTGGCGGGCAACATCCTCCAGCGTCTCATAAACATGCAAATGCCATTGGCCTTCAAAGTTGGCCTGGCGGTCCAGGCCATAATGGCGCGCAAAAACCTGGTATTCATCTTTACTCAAGAACGACTTTACGGCTGTGGCGTCCCAAACATAAAACCTGCCCTCTTCACCTTCACTATCAGCATCCAGTGATGAATAATAACCGCCATCTTCAGACTGCATTTCCCGCATCACCCACTCAGCAGTTTCAGATGCAACCCGTTTAAAAAATGGCTCGCCGGTTATCGCCCAGGCCTCGCTATACAAACACAGCAACGGTCCATTGTCATAAAGCATTTTTTCAAAGTGCGGGATCATCCATTCCTGATCCACGGAATAACGACAAAATCCGCCTCCCAGCTGATCATTGATACCGCCCATACCCATAGATCTTAACGTCGTCAGCGCCATATCCAGCGCGGTTTTGTCCGGCTTGTTGTCGCGATGGGTGGCAGACCAGTGCCGCAACAAGCGGGTGATATTACTGGGGTGGGGAAACTTCGGCGCTTCGCCGAAGCCACCATAAAGGCCGTCATAACTTTTTTCCAGCTGCCTTCTGGCTTCGTCCAGGGGTAACGGTGACAAGCTGTCGTGTGTGGGCGTGGAGCTCGCTTCAACCTGGCGCAAGACGTCTTTCAATGCATCATTCTGTTGTTTAACATCTTCGCGGCGTTCACGGTAAAACCCCGCCACTCGCTGAATGATATCCACAAACGATGGCATGCCGTAGCGCGGTTCCTTTGGAAAGTAAGTACCCGCGAAAAACGGCGTTTGATCATCCGGTGTTAGTATCATCGTTAATGGCCAGCCGCCGCCGCGCTGCGCTAATACCTGATGGGCGAATTGATAGATCTTATCAAGATCCGGCCGTTCTTCACGATCCACTTTGATATTCACAAAAAGTTCATTCATCACCTGCGCGGTATACTCATCTTCAAAGGATTCGTGTGCCATCACATGGCACCAGTGACATGCAGAGTAACCAATGGACAATAAAATCGGCTTATCCAGCTCTCGTGCGAGACTCAATGCAGTATTGTTCCAGGGATACCAGTCAACGGGATTATCTGCATGTTGTAACAAATAAGGGCTGGTTTCAGAAGCTAGATGGTTTTTCATAGTAATTTGATAACCTGTCGCAGTAGTGAAGGAGCAAGTGCGAGAGTGTCAATTGTACCTCGTTTATGCTGCGCTTTACACAGCACTCAGGCTGGCGATCTACCATGCCGATTGTGCTTTATTATTCTCTCCCGCATAATACACGCAGTTCTCATATTGATATTGATCTCTAAATATGTCCTATCCAGCACTCAGACTGAAAAAGAATGAAGATCGTCGCGTTCGCGCGGGGCATTTGTGGATATTCAGCAATGAGGTTGATACCCGGGCGACGCCGCTTAATGGTTTCCAGCCCGGAGATATGGCGACCATCATGAGTAACAGTGGCAGGCCGCTGGGCAGCGCCTACGTGAATCCTCATTCATTGATTTGCGCACGTATATTTTCCCACGATATAAGGCAAACCCTGGATGCAGCATTTTTTTCGGCGCGCATTAAACAGGCACTTAACTTACGCGAACAATGTTTCGATGAACCGTTTTATCGCCTGGTTAACAGTGAGAGCGACCTGTTGCCAGGACTGGTGGTGGACCGCTTCAACGATACACTGGTAATACAGGCTTCCACCCTGGGCATGGATAGCCATCAAGCAGCCATTACTCAGGCGCTGGATGAGTTACTGCAACCGGTCACCATCATCCTGAATAACCAGACCAGGGCGCGTGAGCTGGAGGGGCTGGACACTTTTACCAAAGTCATTAAAGGCACACCTCCTGAAGTGCTGCAGGTCATCGAGAACAATACAACATTCGAGGTACCCGCATTGGGCGGCCAGAAAACCGGCTGGTTCTATGACCATCGCATGAACCGCCTGGCTATGCAGAAGTGGGTGAAGGATAAAACCATACTGGATGTATTCAGCTACGCCGGGGGCTGGGGAATACAGGCGGCAGTAGCCGGCGCCCAGCATGTGAACTGCATTGAGGCATCGGAAACCGCCTGTGCTATGTTAAGAAACAATGCACAACTCAATCACGTCTCCGAGCAGATCGATGTGATTACCGCGGATGCGTTTGAGGCGTTGACATTATTAAAGCAAAATAAGAAAAAATACGACGTGACAATCCTGGATCCTCCCGCGTTTATCAAACGCAAGAAAGACTTTAAACAAGGCTCCATCGCCTATCAACGCCTGAACAAACTGGCAATGCAGCTGTTGTCCGACAACGGTATCTTGATTTCCGCATCATGTTCGTTTCATTTGTCCCGCGAACAACATTTAAAAATCCTGCGCGATTGCGCCCAGCAAACCGGGCATCAATTACAAATCATCGAAGAAGGCGGATTGGGGCCCGACCATCCTGTTCACCCGGCAATTATCGAAACCGCCTATCTCAGCTGTTTCACCGGGCGCTTGCTACGAGAATAGGGCAACGGCAATAACAGGCTCAGTTTTTGAGCGTTTTATCCCTGTCACGCCGCCCGTCTTCCGGATTTGGAGTCGAATAGCCGGTAAAAAAGTTGTATTATCGTGCCGTCGGTAACAGCCAGAACCGTTACCCCAGCCCACTAACCAAAAACATAATAGTGATTTTGAATTCAGCATGTTGACTTATCCTGCGCTTGATCCGGTCGCCATTCAACTCGGTCCATTAAAAGTCCATTGGTACGGCATCATGTACCTGGTGGGATTCGCGGCAGCCTGGTGGCTGGGCATGCGCCGGGCCAAAAAACCCGGCTCCGTCTGGTCACCAGAACAGATGTCAGACCTGATTTTCTACGGTGCGTTGGGCGCGGTGCTGGGAGGGCGCGTTGGTTATACGCTGTTTTACGCCAGTGATAAATTTTTCTCGGATCCCCTCATGGTATTTCGCGTCTGGGAAGGCGGCATGTCCTTCCACGGCGGTTTTCTTGGCGTGCTGTTCGCCATGTTTGTATATTCCCAGAAACAAAAGCGTAAATTTTTCGATGTCATGGATTTTCTCGCGCCTTTGACGCCTATTGGCCTCGGCGCGGGTCGGCTGGGTAATTTCATCAATGGTGAATTGTGGGGACGTGTCAGCGACGTACCCTGGGCCATGGTATTTCCCGGTGCCGGCGACCAGCCGCGCCACCCCTCACAGCTTTATGAATTTTTCCTGGAAGGCGTGGTGCTGTTTATCATCGTCTGGTTTTATTCCGCAAAAGCCCGGCCGCGGATGGCAGTGTCTGGTGTATTCGCGCTCTGTTATGGGTCGTTTCGTTTCCTCGTTGAATTCGCCCGCCAGCCTGACAGTCATTTGCAATTCATCGCTTTCGATTGGCTCACCATGGGGCAACTACTGTCGGCGCCTATGATCATTCTTGGCATTGGATTATTATGGTGGGCTTATAACAAAAACACCGAATCCAGCTCATCCCTGAAACAGCCGGGTTAGTCGCCACTGCAGAGAGGATTACTATGAAGCAGTATCTCGATTTAATGCAGCACGTTAAAACCAATGGAATTAAAAAAACTGACCGCACGGGTACCGGTACGCTGAGTGTATTTGGCTACCAGATGCGCTTTGATCTGGCACAGGGATTCCCGGTGGTCACCACCAAGAAACTGCATTTGCGCTCTATCATTCATGAGCTGCTGTGGTTTTTAAAAGGTGAAACCAACGTCAAGTACCTGCACGATAATAAAGTCACCATCTGGGATGAATGGGCAGATGGAAACGGCAACCTTGGCCCGATCTATGGTTACCAGTGGCGTTCCTGGCCGACACCCGATGGTCAGTATATCGACCAGATCAGCCAGGTTATTGAGCAGATCAAAAATACTCCCGATTCACGGCGGCTCATCGTCAGCGCCTGGAACGTGGGCGAACTGGATAAGATGGCATTGCCGCCCTGCCACGCGTTTTTCCAATTTTATGTTGCCGATAACAAATTATCCTGCCAGTTGTATCAGCGCAGCGCAGATATTTTTCTTGGTGTTCCATTTAACATCGCGTCTTATGCATTGCTGACCCTGATGATCGCCCAGGTCACTGAACTGGCGCCGGGAGAATTTATTCATACTCTTGGTGACGCGCATCTTTATCTGAATCATCTGGAGCAGGCCGAAGAACAACTTTCCCGCAAACCGTATCCTCTGCCAGTCATGAAGCTGAATCCGGAGATCAAATCCGTCTTTGATTTTAGCTTCGATGATTTTGAACTGGTAGGCTACGAATCGCATCCACACATTAAAGCACCGGTGGCAGTTTGATTGTTTCGCTGATTTGGGCCATGGCAAAAAACCGGGTGATTGGTATCGAAAATCGTCTACCCTGGAAGTTACCCGCGGATATGAAATGGTTTCGGCAGCACACGCTGGGCAAACCCATTATTATGGGTCGCAAAACCTTTGAATCATTTGGCGGAAAACCATTACCCGAGCGCAAGAATATCGTGATAACCCAGGATAAAACTTACCGACCAGACAATGTGAAAGTGGCTCATTCCATTGACGAGGCACTGGCCTTATGTGGTGACGAAGAAGAAGTGATGATTATTGGCGGTATGTCTTTATATAAACAAACCTTGCCGATCGCTGACAGACTGTATAGGACTGTAGTGAATTCAGAGCCTGCAGGCGACGCCTGGTTCCCGGAGTTCGACCCCGGCCAATGGATTGAAACTGAAAAGCATATCCATGCAGCCGACGAAAAAAACGCATACCAGTGTGAGTTCAGTGTCCTAAACCGAAAAACCTGATAAAGGTATTATGGCGATTCACGTCATCTCTCGAGGCGTACTGCACATCGCTCCTGCCGACCTTACATCACTCCATGCTGGCCTGCTGACGATATACTTTCTGTTGCGCGCATTTATAAAATACCCGCACCGCGTAACCATGAGGTGAGTCTTCCCACAAGTAGGCAGAAAGAATCACGTTCAACGTATCATTGTCATAGGTGTTGCTATCAGAACCGGCAGGCTGGAGCACAGTCAGGTCCAGTGCGTGCTCTGCTGGCACACCCAGTCGGGAGTTGATGACCGAATCCATGCCGATCATGGCTTTGGCAAAGCAATCATCCTGATCACCACCAAATGCGTTGTATTCATAAGCCGCAACATAAACCGGCATTAATGCCAACGCTGACGCGAGAACTACATAACTTAACCACTTCATGACATCCCTCCTTCTGTTTCAAGGGGGGATCAGCTCACTCTACTCCCTCGTATTATTTGAACCTGTTATTTAAAGCAGCTGGTCCCTTTCAGTTGTTACTTAAAACTATCGGCACCATATAAAAAATTCGACAGTTGGTTACCCTGATCATTACAAGGTTCGTACCATTTATTTACGAATTAGTTTATAAGGAATCGTTATAAACTCGCTGCCCGGAGGTAATTAATTGGCGTCTATTCATGGAGTTAAGGAGCTTTTGCGCGAATCGTTAACAGCTGCAACGTAGTTCCGGATTAGCACCCGTGTATGGAACTGGATGTCTGGCGGGACATTAACACTGCAAAATGCCGGGAATTACTGGTAATGAGTATTGAGCAATTGTTTGGCTTTTTCGGCAGCGGGATGATCTGGGGCGCGATCCAGCAATTGCTGCCAGATCATTGCGGCGTCTTTCAGTTGTTGTTTACCGCGAAACAGCAGTAATCCCAAATTGAGATAGGCATTGGCAAAATCCGGGTAACGGGAAATGACGTCGCGAAAATGCCGCTCGGCAAGGCCCAAATCACCATTGTCCCAGAACATGGTTGCCATATCCGTCTGCACTCCCGGCTGGTTAGGGTTCAGGTTCAATGCATATTGGTAATACACAATGGCTTGTGGCGCATTACCACGATCATAAAAATGATTACCCAGCATGACAGCGGTTTCGATATCAGTAGGATTTTCATTTAACTGTTGCTTGAGCTGGTGTTGTATATTGTCGAGATTTCCATCCATTGTTTACAATTTTTCCTGAGTCAATTTGTTGCAATTTAATTTCCCATATCCAGTGCGGCTGGTCTTGTTATTATATAAAGTATTTGGCGTTAATATAACGTAATTAACAAGTTCACCTATATCGACCAACACTGTACACGGAGGTTTCATTAAAAGGCTGTGAAATAATTACGCTACTACCTTTTATTATTTACTACACAAAGATATTCACCTGCTTTTATTCAGGATAACCTTGCGATTCTATCGATCTGTTTTGAGGTGGAATCAAATGGCGCCAGATCTTTCGCACGCATTTCCTGCAACCGGCTAATGGTTCGTTCAAATTCGCGCGCAAAACGCTGACCACTATATAATTCATCGGGCAAGCCAGTAGCGCTGAGAATCAACCCCGTGTCACTGTCATATAATTCGTCAACCAGATTAATAAAACGTCGCGCCATATCATCATTTTCTTCGTTCATTATATAGACATTAGAAATCATCACGAACGCGAAGCGCTGTGCAAGATGAATATAATCAATTGTCGCACGCGGGCCACCGCATATTTCATCAAAATCAAACCAGACGATATTTTCGACATGAGCCCGTACATGTACGCGCCGGTCATTGATGACTAGAGTCGAATCATTGTTTATTACACCGCTCGCCAACAGGCTGAAGCGCTCTTCGAGCAAACGGTCGGTATTCGGGTCTATCGGGCAATAATAGTTGCGGTTGTTGTGATGTTTTCGCAGGCGATAGTCCCTGTTACCTTCCAGCTGACAAACATGATTACGGTTTTTAATCAGCTCAATCGCTGGTAGAAACTGGCTGCGTTGCAAACCATTGAGATAAAGTTCGTCCGGCATAACATTGGAAGTCATAATAAAGACTGCGCCCTGGTGATACATTGCTTGCAGCAAACCATGTAACAGCATGGCATCGGTAATATCCTGCACATGAAACTCATCCAGGCATATCAGCTGTGCTTCGGTAACCAGGGATCTGGCAACAAGCTTCAATGGATCGCGTTGTCGCTTCAGGCTGGCAAGTTCAGCATGAATACGCTGCATAAATTCATGAAAATGAAATCTGGCTTTGCGTTCAAGCGGCATGCAGTCAAAAAATAGATCCATCAGCCAGGTTTTACCCAACCCTACGCCACCCCAGATATAGCAACCTTTAACTTTATGGCCGCCCCGTCGGCGACGGAAAATTGCTGCCAACTCCTTTGCCAGGGATGCAGAACCATACTGCCGCTGCACCAGATCGCTATATACGGATTCCAGGTAGTCGGCCATCATCGCCTGGGCACCATCCTTGTGGTAACCTTCCTGGACAACGGTATTTTGATAGACCTTTTTAAAACTCATAAGACGCCTGATTTCGCTTTATCCGACATTAACTACACTAGCGACATACGTTTGCCGGGCTTTAAAAAATGCCATGCTAACAACTGAATATACTGATATTGGTTTTTCCGCGGCACAAGGAATTTCTCAATGCAAAATACAGTAATATTAATGCTTTTATTGGTCGCTGGCCTGTTAAATTTTGCAGGCTGCGGATCGTCGCATCAAAATCAGCATGTGGCCGCCCCACTGGATGACAAGAAAGCTCTTGAACAGCTCGCTGCTGCCTATGAGAAGGCGTCAGAGTCCATACCCGTCAGTCCGGTGCAGCTCAGGTCTGAAGCAAGAAAGCAGTTTGTAGAGCAGGTCTTTAACGAAGCTGGGTATAATTATTCTGCCACGCTACAGGCCCTGGCGAAAACTAACCCGGAAGCAATCACCCAGTACCACAAAGATATGAAACAACTGTTATATCTACCTCATTATGGAATTCCGTTTGAAGAAGTAAAACAGATCTATAGCGAGCAGGAAATACAGGCCATACAACGCATCGATCAAACCTTTCACTGATCCGGCAACTACAGGGCGAACACGCACACATCCGGCAGGCAAACTAGTACCTTTTGCTACAGCATTCACATTGGAAATAATCGAGGGAAATAGTTGACCCGCCTGGCGGTTACACCAGGCGGGGTAGGTTTACATGCAAATTCTTAATGTTTAACTATTATCAACTGAATATTGATATCAAGGGCTTAATTTTAAAACTATAACCAAATTGTAGTTTGAGCGTTTATCAGCTCAACAATGACTTTTAAGAAAAAACTTTCACTAACAATTATCTATGTTCAATTTACTTTCAAAGCAACAAGAGTCGCTTTCTTAAGCGTTTTCGAATATTTTTTAAGTTATCTACTACTCTATAACGACCTCCTCTTTGCAATTAACTATAACTAAAAGCATATTCTTTATTTGTTAGCCAGTTCACAGCACTTCGGATCAGGGTTTTAGCTCACACGAGTTGTCTTCCATGCTGCCCGGCGTGTAGGGCTTTAGAGTGGGCAATTCGTTTTTTGCCACAACCATGTCCGTGTTAGCCGTACTATTCAGCATAGCGCCGATAGTACCTGGCGCAATGTTGGTCGATTTAGCCAGGCCTGCACTGTTGGCGTGGACGCGGTTATCAGCGGCTTTGGAGACCTGAAAAAAAACACCGGAAGCGATCAACAGAGTGACGATGAACATGACGGCAATGAGCCATTCAATCAAACGCAAGCCGGAGCGCCGGGCGGATGACAAAGAATTCATTTTGAATAAGTCAGAGGAACCTGATTGCATATTCGCTCCAATATGTACTCGATAAAACAATACTGCCGTTTTAACAAGTCAGGAGCATAGCCTCAGATTGTTTTGCAGATAAACATCGAGGAATGTCAAAGCAAGATCCATACTGCGCTTCTTGCTTGATTGAGTTCCGATAGTCCCGCTGTCATAGAGAAATCTCCCCGTAGACCGGTAACTTTGCGTGCCTTACCTTTCGGTAAGCTTGCCTTTGACAGAACTCCTAACTGTTGTTCAGAGGCCTCAATGACCTCAATTTTTGTATCGTCTGCCGCAATTGGAACTTGAACAATTTATAACCATATAATACACCTAGAAATCAGCTAGTTATAAATCTTTAGGGCCATTGCTCAATTTCCCGGCTTGACCGTCAAGGAACCATGAACCGGTTCACATCACGGATCACATCCACTACCATGACCAAACGAGGAATAGAAAAGCAGGTTTTACATGGCATTGCACAGGTCCCGCACCATCATCTCGATAGCAGTAATACTGGCTGCGATTGCGCTGATGGCTTTTCAACTATCCCGTTTTACCCTGGACGCTTCACTAAGGCAGTGGCATACCGGTGCTGAAGGCTATAAAAGCGCCCTGGCATTACAAAAATCCAGCTTTAAACCTATCGCTTTGTTTTTTCACACTGACTGGTGCAGCAGCTGCAAAAAGTTACGGGAAACGGTATTGGCCTCGCCGGAATTTGACGAATATCTAAAAAATGTCATCCCTGTGAAGATAAACCCCGAATCCGGTTTAAAAGAACGGCAAATTGCCGATAGTTATGGAGTAACCGGCTATCCCACCTTTTTGCTGATCGACTTTAATTCGCAAAAGGTCACCCGGATACGTACCAGCCAGAATCTGACGCCACAGCAGTTTATTGAGCAATGTAACGCAGCCCAGCAAAGTTAGGGTCGGGATGAACGACGAGATCGTTAAATCTAACGCAGTGATTGCTGCGCAGTCCATCACAGGTTTAATGACGGACCCGCACCCGGGCATCAGCAGGCTGCATGAATATCGACATCGCTTACTGATAGTGTACCAAGAGCCAAATGAATGACTAACCCAGCATCGCCTCCCAAACCACCGCAACATCGCGTGCTGTTTTTCGGTATGCCGGATATTTTTTCACACGCTGTATTGGCGCCGTTATTAAGCCGGGGCATTAATCTAGCCGCGATCATCATGCCGGGAGTGGAGCCCGACCAGGAACTGCAGAACATTGGCGGGATCCCGATCGTACAGACTCCCAATCACAGCACCATAGAGAAACTTGCTTTGGAATATCATCTGCCGGTAAGTTACGTGCAGGATACTTCATCGGGGCAGTTTCAAGAGGAAATTGCACGCTTCAAGCCCGACTATATTCTGGTTGCGTGCTTCCCGTATAAATTACCGCCTGCAATATGGAAAATGCCGCGCATTGCCTGCCTCAACCTGCATCCGTCATTATTGCCAGCATACCGCGGTCCTTACCCCGTATTTTGGCAGTTGAAGAATGGTGAGCTGAAAACCGGCGTAACGCTGCACCTGGTGAACGAAGAAATTGACTCGGGTGACATCGTATTGCAAACCGAGGTCCCGCTGCGCGCCGGTATGCGCAGTCGCGCCATCGAGGCCCGGCTCGGGGAATTCGGTGCCAAACTCTTTCTTGAAGCCTTACGCCTTTATCAACTGAACAACATAAATCTTCAACCCCAAAGCTGGATTCAGGCATCGTACATGCCAGCGCCGAAATATGAAGACTTTGAGATTTCCCCCGACTGGTCTGCGCGCCGCGCATTCAGTTTCATCCGGGGTACTGAAAAATGGAACCGTCCCTACCAGATCAAGATCGGCGACAAAACCGTATACATAAAAACCGCCATGGCATACGCCCCTTCCGGAACGATCAACAAATCCTACGAGCTTGATGATAATTACATTACCATGCAGTTTTCACCGGGACTGGTGAATGCGTATATTGAGTCTATTGCCTAGTCTGCAGCAGTATCACTGTATTGGCTAACCAGTACAGAATTGAAGATTAATGTAGTACGCGGATTTTTGACTGCTGAAAGTAACGGCTCATCACTGCCCGAACATGATCAGGATAATCCAGCTCTTCCATTTGCTGCATGCCCTGCTTGAAGAACTGTTCTGCATCCTCCGGGACATTACGAATCAACTCTTCGAAGACATGCTCCATCAATCCGGTATCATGAGAACGGGTCGCGATAATACCCCGATTAAGGTTTAAAATACGCCACGGATGTTGGCGATCTATATTTTCAAAATCAAACCGGGTTTCCGCCGACACCGCACTGATTAACTCGCCCATCATGTAGCTTAATTCGGTTAATGCATCCGGATCCGTGGTCGAGTTAGCGATTTGGGCCAGCGTGTTGACTACACTTTCAATAGAGTTCAGCTCCCCGCCATGACGGGCTATCCATAACGCCACCATTACCATAATCGCGTTAATCTGATTGGTTTGATAAGGCAACTCCAGTGCCTGCGCCCACTCACTCAGAGTATCCAGCAGCTGTAAACCATGGTTACCCACTTCCGAGATTTCCTTTCGGGTCAGCGAATGATGCAGCGCGTCGTCGTTAGCAGTGGGATAAGCAATATCACATCCGCCTGCCATCAAATTGCTGTGATCCAGTTCTGCGCGATTGAGTATGTCGAGAAACTGTTTCAGTGCTTTGCCAACAAGATGAGGGGAAATGGCGTTGGGTACCGCAATATCGTCGGAAAGATCAAATGCATGGGAAACCTTGTCCACGGCTTCCCGTATGACATGGGAAATGGATTCCACCTCGGTGTTATTGATATAAAGTGGTATAGCCATAACACTAACCCTTTACCAATATAATTCCTACTAACAATATCGTTTAATTGATAAAATTCAAGTCGATGTAATCATTATTTGGCCCGCCGGGTAAAAATACCGCGCCATTGATCACTGCGGCGCAGGGTATTGCCGCAAGGTTAAGGTATTTCCCCGCTGGGTAAATTCCATGTGTTTTAAAAATGTCATGCCCAATAATATATCCAGATCTCTGACATTGGGATTGATCGACGCCCGCACATCGTGCAGTCGAATATGCCCGATCGCAACACTATCCAGCACGGTACTGTATCCTGCCGCCGGCCCGTTAGCGGTTTGAAAATAAATCGTGGCACCGCGCTGTAGTCCCAGATCCTCAGCCAGGCCCGCAGGAATGGATATATCTGTCGCGCCGGTATCCAGCATGAACGTCACCGGTTTATCATTAATAAATCCCGACGTTACGTAATGTCCTTTGCGGTTACGTTGCAACACCACCTCGCGCACACCATCCTCGGCAACGACATTCGCCACGCTTTGATTGGGATTGTATTCCTGCTCCGACCAATCGCTAAAAAACATCGTTAACAGCCACAATAAAACAATCCACATGGCCGCCACCATCCAGACACCCAGGCGCCTGGATTGACCTTGTTCAAATTGATCATGCTCCGCTGACATAGCAAATATTAAAACACCAAAACTTGTCGGATACTATTAAAAACGCGTACGCCTGCGCTCTATGATATAGAGTTCCTGGTACCCAAAAAGTGCATTGAGATGGTGTAAAAATGCGTGCCCGCCTTCCATTTCCCAAACCGAGTTTATTCGGCTATTAATCTGCTCGAAGCGTTCAAACTGCGCAGCAAGTCCGCTGTTCTCGGCTGGAACTTGTCTGGCAAACTCATTAACCAGATTCAACCAGGTTTGACTTACTCCCATAATGAATGCAGGCCAGGCTTTTTGCAGCTCAACAGGCCAGTTTTTATCGCTGGTATCTTCAATATTGCTGCGTGCATCGCCATTGATATTGAAAAATGATAAACGCTCAACAAGATTTTCCTGCTGTAATTCCCTGACCAGGTGATGCGTTTTAATAGCCTGATAGATTTGTTCCCCAGTGCTGCGCGGAGCGTAAAAAATAAAACTGAACTGATGACCAGATGCATCAGGCGCGGCGCGGCGGTGAAAGCGCCACAACCTGAATTGTTGCTGCTCGAGAATAGGTTTGACAACCTCATAGGCAATCAATGCATCCAGATGCCAAAGGGGCTCGTCATCAGCTGCAATTGAGCGGTGAAAACCCACCTGCCACCAGCCCATATCATTCGCTGAGTCAGTAGAAATTGCTATATCGGTCACGCTATCCAGCGTTGCATCATCCTTCGCGGGCGATTCGTGCATTACCGAAGCGCAGCCACCGGCGAACATCAGAAAAAATAGCAGCACAACGCTATACCAGAAACATAAACCGGCGCGTGACTGCCTCACTGCATTATCGGAAAGTACGATTACGAACATTTAAAAATCGCTTGAGTTGTGTATTAGCAAAATATTCCCTGTCCCAGGGCTGATTCGACAGTTCCTGCCTGTATCGCAGGGGAATCACGTAAACCCAGGCGGTAACACACTGACCATGGGAATTGATAACCTGGATCTGCCGGCGTTCATAGATGTTATCTTCATATCGGTCCAGCAATTTGAAGTATTTGGGTGTCACCCCGTGATACAACACGCCGTCCACGCTCTCTCCCGGCTTGCTGACTATACCCGGGTAGTTGCGATTCACCAGCAGATATCGTGTGTAACCTACCAGTTCAGCGCGTTCTCCCACCAGGGTCGTGCCCAATAATTTTTTTACCACCGCGGGGAATTCAAGGGTGCCGTAAACAAAAAGTCGCTGCATGCTATAAGTTATAGGTGGTTAGAATAATAAAATCAATCTGTTATCCAGGAGACAGGAACTCTTGAAAATTTATCAGCTGACCCTATGTATATTGCAGTAATTGCTCAGTTTGAGGATTACGCACTTTGATTATGGCTTGATTGATAAATGAGCCTCAACTTCATATTGCTTAACAGGAGAATATGACAATGGTTAATTTTGATTTTTCCCCGCTATATCGTTCATCCATTGGTTTTGACCACCTGGTATCGCTGCTGGATTCCGCGCGACGTATTGATCAGGGCGGTAACAGCTACCCCCCTTATAACATTGAACGCACTGGCGACGACGCCTACAGAATTTCCATGGCGGTCGCAGGCTTTGACGAGTCCGAACTAACAGTAGAAACAAGGGAAAACACCCTGACTATTAGTGGCGTGAAAAATAAGGAAGAAACAAAAAATTATTTATACCACGGTATAGCAGAACGTAATTTTGAACGCCGCTTTCAATTGGCAGACCACGTCAAGGTCAATCACGCAAAGCTGGAAAACGGACTGTTGCACGTAGACCTGGCACGGGAAATCCCGGAAGCCATGAAACCACGCACCATTGCCATCCAGGTTGAAAAAAGCAAATTACTGGAAGGCGAAAAGGCGCAAGCCTGATTATTCGCAATACGTGAAATTGACGCGGGGCCGTAAGGCCCCGCAATAGCGAAAACTTCGTAAAAAATCACTTATGCTGGTATCTCACCAACAAAGTACCCATATAAAACGCCATCGCCACATCAAATCCCACGCACAGCCAGGCATACCATTGTGGAACATAAGGCGCAGTTTGCGCGGGATACAGGCCCACATCCCACAACACGTGCAATATCCACCCCATAGCAACAAACCATAGGGTATAGCGATACCCCAACCCAATCAAAAACAGGAATAACAACAAACCAATGATTTCAACAGCAACAAATACTGGATTGCCGCTGAACAAAGCCAGCAACACATACACCAGTACCGCAACAAGTAAAGCCGCGGTTGTTAGAGTTATCCGAATTTTCTGACTGTAGCCTTTAATGGCATACAGCACACCGGCCGCCAATAAAACGCCAGCAAGAATCTGCAAGATTACAGTAAAGAACGATAATTCAGCAGTCACAAAGAGCTACCCATAAACCGAGGAGTAAAAATTCTTTCAATGCCATACACGGTAGTGAACCAAAACTCTAAGGCTGACCTCTTCCACTCTCATAAAAGTTCGATACTCTGAGATCTACTTGGGTAGCGACTTCCACTGCCAGAGATACTTACAAACAACACTTCTGTAGGGACGCCAGTTTTCTGCAATCCTGCACATACGTGTTTTCAACTCCCGACCATTGTGCTCGATGTGGTAAAGCTTTTTCATCGCTTGTTGAATACCCAGGTCATCGCAGGAAAACACGTCCTTGCGATCAAAGGCGAACATGAGCAGCATCTCCACTGTCCAGCGACCCACACCTTTAATTTGGGTCAGGTGATCAATCAACTCTTCATCCGACAGCCGGTTAAGACGACGGTAATCCAGTCCGTCATTTTGCAGGGCAAACGCGGCAACATTTTTTATATAAGTGGATTTCTGCCGAGACAGACCCGCCTTTTGTAATTGCGGTACACGCGTCTTAACGATACGTGCCGGTTCCGGATAACGGTCAGCAAACAAATCCAGAAACCGGTTATAAATCGTGTCTGCGGCTTTAATGGAGAGCTGTTGCGAGACGATGGACGAGACAAGGGCCAGGTAAATATCGGAGTTCCTGCGCGAGCGGGGGTATTGGCAGGCATCGATAACGGTTTTTAACCTTTTATCCCTGTCAACCAGATACAGTTTGATACGTTCCCGATCAGTCACGGCGCAATTGACACTTTTATTTTCAAATTCGTATTTCTTTATACCGGATAAAACTACTCAATAGGTAAATGGCTTATATTTTTCTCAAGATACTTTGTATAGATAAACCATAGATAAATTTGCAAATTCGATATTCAATCTGATTGTGATACAGAGCAAACTTGATTACAATCACGCTGTAGTCGTAACCGCTGTATATTTGTGTTGCTCTAACCGAGTTTTTTCCGGTATTTTTCAACACACTGCTTGACGCATCTAAAACACACACTACACTCTCTGTAGTACGATTATCTCCCAATACTGTTGTGTCCAGGGCGTACAATTACAATTCTCAGTGGATGAGTGGCGGTACTGATTACAACAACCACTGCGAAGGAAATAGGTAATCACGAGGGGATAACAATGACTCCGATTTATCGATCGCCGGTTTACAAACAAACCAGGGCGATACAATCACTGTTACTGGAACACAACATCCAGGCCTCCATCATCGAAAGCAAAAAGTCGGACCAGCAATACAATTCCCGAACGGTCGTATGGTATGAGCTGTGGCTGCGCAACTATGCCGATGCAGCGCGCGCAAAAGCCATTATCACCCAGCACGAATTCACCAGTTTTAAGACCAGCATGACTGCCTTTAAAACAACGGTTAGCAAACCCGCTGATAGCACCACACAACGGTCAGCGCCTACTACCGTCGATGAACTCCCTCTAACAGAAGAAATTGAAAACGAAGCGGAAGTTTTGCTGGAAGAGCCACCGGTTACCCTTGCACCACTCCCTGTAGCAGCAGCACAAACACGCCGCGATAACCTGATCCCCATAAACAACAAACGCGTTTTCAAACGCCTGGGATTATTATTAGGCTATTCAGAGGAAGAAATTGAAAAGCTGGATTCCAACAAGCTTTATCGTCCCTGGGATGCTGGCACGCTGATGGAGCGAGTGAAAAACCTGAAACAAAAGTGTAGTTAATGTAGCTAAAGGAATTAGAGGTTACGCGCTCTCCATTACCAGCAACTCCGCCAGCAAACCCGATCTCTAGCGAACTGAAGAAATCAGAAAAATCACAAACAGCACAACAAGTGCAATGGGAACGAGCAGCCCCTTCCAGTCTTTTTCCGCTTCCTGACTTTGCCGCAACGCGCCCTTTAAACCCGGCGCGACAAATACCAATATTGCCAGAGCAATTGCACCGAGGCCGATTTTAGTCCAGATTCCGTATTCCATTGATCAACTGTCCAGTATGCATGAATACTATTAGAAACCTATACCCTGCCCAGGTTCCCGGCGTTATATATTTACTACTTGCTACGCCTTTGTTGCACAGCGTTAGCCAGCATTTCCAGTAATGGCGTGGTTTGATCCCAGCTGATGCAGGCGTCGGTAATGCTTTGCCCATAAGTCAGCTTTTGCCCGGCTTCAACATTCTGTCGGCCTTCTTTTAAATGACTCTCGATCATGGCGCCCATTATGTAATCATTGCCCGCGGCAATCTGTTGCGCGACATCTTCTCCTACACCAATCTGGCGTTGATAGATTTTCTGGCTGTTCGCATGACTAAAATCAATCATCAGGCGTGGATTGACTTCCGCCTTCAACAACGCATCGGTCGCCGCCTTGACGCTTGCCGCATCATAGTTGGGCTCTTTGCCGCCGCGTAAAATAATATGGCAATCATCATTGCCGGAGGTATTGAAAATGGCCGAACGGCCGGCTTTGGTCATTGAAAGGAAACAGTGAGGCCGCATGGCGGCACGCACCGCATCAATGGCAATTTCCAATGTACCATCAGTACCATTCTTAAATCCCACCGGACAGGACAAACCGGACGCGAGCTCACGATGCACCTGGCTTTCAGTAGTACGAGCGCCTATAGCACCCCAGCTCACCAGGTCGGCAACATATTGGGGTGTAATCAGATCCAGAAATTCCGTTCCCGCGGGCACACCCAGGTGGTTGATGTCAATTAACAGTTGCCGCGCCAGGCGCAGGCCTTTGTTGATTTCATAACTGTCGTCCAGGTTGGGGTCATTGATCAGACCTTTCCAGCCCACCGTGGTACGCGGCTTCTCAAAATAAACCCGCATCACGATTAACAGGTTATCACCCCACTGTTCCCTGGCCTGTTTAATATGACTGGCATAATCCAGCGCAGCCATGGGGTCATGGATGGAACAGGGACCAACCACCACCAGCAGGCGATCATCCTCGCCGTGCAATACCTCGTGGATTTCCGCACGCGCTGCGGACACCGTGGTCGCCGCACTATCCGTAATCGGACATTCATCGTGCAGTACTTCGGGGGTGATTACCTCGTTAATGGATTGGATACGTAAGTCTTCTGTTGTACTGTGCATCGTTGCTTACCAGTTTGCTAATCCGGATTGTTAATATCAGCTATCATCATAAGGAACTATTAGGTCTGTCGCCATAACTCAATGCGGTAATCCGGGCTAATAACCAAGATTAGGCGCCAGCCAGCGTTCCACTTCTTCCACGCTCATACTCTTGCGTTTTGCGTAGGCTTCCACCTGATCCTTATTGATCTTGCCGACAGCAAAATAGCGCGCTTCCGGGTGAGCGAAATAAAAACCGGATACCGATGCTGCCGGGTGCATGGCGAAACTATCGGTTAAGGTAATACCGGTGTTTTTTTCTACATCAAGCAGTTTCCACAACAGGGCTTTTTCGGTGTGATCCGGGCAGGCTGGATACCCAGGCGCCGGGCGTATACCACGGTATTCTTCGCGGATCAGTGCATCACTATCCAACGCCTCGTTGGCTACATAGGCCCAGTATTCCTTACGGACTTTCTCATGCATCAATTCGGCAAAGGCTTCCGCCAGACGATCAGCCAACGCTTTGAGCATTATGGCATTGTAGTCATCGTGCTGTTGCTCGAAGCGCTTGACGTGCTCTTCAATACCGATACCAGCGGTGACCGCAAATGCACCAATGGTGTCATTTAATCCTGTTGACTTGGGTGCAACAAAATCCGCCAGGCAATAATTGGGCTTATCATCCGTTTTCGCCTGCTGTTGCCGCAGATGGTGCAAGGTCATTATGGCCTGCTTGCGACTTTCGTCAGCGTACACTTCGATATCGTCATCGTTGACACTGTTGGCAGGAAACAGCCCGATAACGGCGCGCGCGGTGAGCCATTTCTCACTGATAACAGTATCCAGCATCGCCTGCGCGTCCTCATACAACTTCTGTGCTTCCTTGCCTTTTTCTGCATCATTGAGCACTTTGGGATAACTGCCCTTGATTTCCCAGGTGTGGAAAAACGGCGTCCAGTCAATATAGTGGCGAATGCCCTGCAACGGGTAGTCGTCAAAAACATGCACGCCGTATTCATGGGGAATCGGTGGCACATAGTGCTCCCAGTCAAAGGCAAACTTTTTTTCGCAGGCTTTCTTGTAACTTAACCAGTTGGTCTTGGCGCGCCGACTGGCGTGATGCTCGCGCAGCGTCACATATTCTTCACGAATACCTTTTACATAATTATCTTTTAATTCCTCACTCACCAGGTTTTGCGCGACACCCACCGCCCGCGACGCATCCTTCACCCACACCACAGGGTGTTCATAATTCGGTTCAATTTTTACCGCTGTGTGCGCACGCGAAGTAGTGGCGCCACCAATCAGCAATGGTACTGTGAATCCCTGGCGTTGCATTTCCTTGGCGACATGGGCCATTTCTTCCAGCGAGGGTGTAATGAGACCGGACAAGCCGATAATATCCGCGTTCACCTCGCGCGCGGTTTCCAGGATTTTATTGGCCGGCACCATTACGCCCAGATCAATCACTTCAAAATTATTGCATTGCAATACCACGCCTACGATATTTTTTCCGATATCGTGCACATCACCCTTCACGGTCGCCATGATGATTTTACCGTTAGTTTGTGATGCGCCGGATTTTTCGGCTTCAATGTAAGGTATCAAATGAGCTACCGCTTTTTTCATCACGCGGGCACTTTTCACCACCTGCGGCAAAAACATTTTACCCTCGCCAAACAGGTCGCCTACGATATTCATCCCGTCCATGAGCGGCCCTTCGATGACCTGGATAGGACGCTCAAATTGCTGACGGGCTTCTTCGGTGTCTTCAACGACATATTGATCGATGCCTTTCACTAGCGCATGCGCCAGGCGCGCCGCAACCGGCTCCTCGCGCCAGGCCAGATCTTTTTCCTTGCCTGCTCCACCACCTTCACCCTTGTACTTTTCTGCTGTCTCCAGCAGGCGATCGGTGGCGTCATCGCGACGATTGAGAATCACGTCTTCCACATGTTCGCGCAATTCTTTGGGAATTTCTTCATACACGGCCAGCTGACCGGCATTGACGATACCCATATCCATGCCAGCCTTGATGGCGTGATACAGGAACACAGCGTGAATGGCTTCGCGCACCGCGTTGTTACCACGAAACGAAAACGACACATTGGACACACCGCCGGATACCTTGGCATGGGGTAAGGTCTGTTTAATGATGCGGGTTGCCTCGATGAAGTCCACCGCGTAGTTATTATGTTCCTCAATGCCGGTGGCAACAGCGAAAATATTGGGATCAAAGATGATATCCTCGGCCGCAAACCCAATTTCCTCGGTGAGTATCTGGTACGAGCGCTTACAGATGTCCACCTTGCGCTCAATTGTGTCCGCCTGACCCTGCTCGTCAAAGGCCATAACAATAACTGCAGCACCGTATTTCCTCACCAGGCGCGCGTGCTCAACAAACTGTTCCTCACCTTCCTTGAGGCTGATGGAATTCACCACACCCTTACCCTGGATGCACTTGAGCCCCACTTCGATGATCGACCACTTGGATGAATCCAGCATAATCGGCACACGCGAAATATCAGGATCCGACGCCACCAGGTTCAGGAATGTCACCATGGCTTGTTCGCCATCCAACATGGCTTCGTCCATATTGATGTCAATAACCTGCGCGCCGTTATCAACCTGCTCACGCGCCACTTCCAGCGCCGTATCGTAATCTTCTTCCAGGATAAGCTTTTTAAAGCGCGCCGAACCAGTAACGTTGGTACGTTCACCGACGTTAACAAACAGGGAATCTTTGCCGATGTTTAACGGCTCCAAACCACTCAAACGGCATTTAGGTTCCAGGGTAGGTACATTGCGCGGCGCAACATCCGCAACGGCGTGTGCAATCGCTTCAATATGCGCGGGCGTGGTACCACAACAACCGCCCACAATATTCAAAAATCCACTTTGCGCCCACTCGTGGATATGGGCGGCCATGGATTCCGGTGACTCATCGTATTCTCCGAAGGCATTGGGCAGGCCGGCGTTGGGATGGGCACTGACAAAGGTATCAGCGATCGTGGCCAGTTCCTCTACATATTCCCGTAGCTCTTTCGGACCAAGGGCACAGTTCAATCCGAAACTGATGGGTTTGGCATGACGCAAGGAATTCCAGAATGCTTCCGTGACCTGCCCCGATAAGGTACGGCCACTGGCATCAGTAATGGTGCCCGAAATCATGATGGGCAGGCGTTTATTGTGCATCTCAAAATAAGATTCAATGGCAAAAATAGCGGCCTTGGCATTCAGCGTATCAAAGATGGTCTCCACCAGCAGCAAGTCCGCGCCACCTTCCACCAGACCATGAATGGCTTCCTCATAGGACTTCACCAGGGTGTCGAAGTCGATGTTGCGATAACCCGGATTGTTTACATCCGGTGAAAGACTGGCGGTGCGGTTGGTGGGACCCAATACCCCGGCTACAAAACGCTGGCGACCGGTCTGTTGCGTCACCTCGTCTGCGGCTTCCCGGGCAATCCGCGCGGAATGGAAATTCAGGTCATGAACGATGTGCTCCAGCGCGTAATCCGCCTGTGAAATGGAAGTGGAATTAAAGGTGTTGGTTTCTATAATATCCGCGCCCGCATTGAGATAGGCGGTGTGTATCTCCTTGATGATCTGTGGCTGGGTCAGGGACAGCAGATCATTATTACCTTTCAGATCTGAGGCATGGTCCTTGAATTGCTGGCCGCGATAGCCCTGCTCATCCAGACTATAGCCCTGGATCATGGTACCCATGGCGCCATCTAGTACTAAAATACGTTGTTTAAGCAGGTTTTCTAAACTGTACATTCCAGGTCCTTCGCTAGCCCATTGATTTTCCGGGCGGCATCGAAAAGCCGGCTATTCTACCACGTAAATAGGCAGCTGGCTTTTTTTTGGGCCAATATCATTGGTGAAATGGGAAATACGGATTAACGGCAGCCAGTCAACGACTTACAAATACATGCAGGCGCAAAAAACACTAGCCAAATTGAGGGTACTGCTCAGCACTGTTCCCACGGCAGCCCGTGAAAGCGCCAACCACCCACACTACTGCGGTGGTGCTTGTCATCCAGCGCGCCCTCGAATCCTTCTTCAACGTTGTAGACATCCGGAAAACCCGCCTTGATCAGCTCCGCCCCTGCTTCCCGCGAGCGTTTACCAGAACGGCAAATGAGTACTACAGGTGCACAGCCGTCCACCCCACAGGCCAGACCACCCAACATCACCTGGCGCACCTGTTTGACAAAACTGGGATTGATAATCCAGTCCGGCTCGTCGATCCAGGGGATATGAATTGCACCTACAGGATGGCCCACAAACAGAAATTCCATTCCTGAACGCACGTCGATTAACGTGGCGCTAGGGTCATTATGAATCAGATCATAGGCTTCTTTGGGTGTGAGTGATTTTACTTTGCTTTCCGGCATTTTCCTGCTTCCTTTGTCTGGCTTCCTTGACGGTGAAAACCCAATCCTTGCTGGCAATCATTAATAAATAATAGTAATTGCTCGCGCTATTAAAGCAGCACGAGCCGGGTCCGATTTAAAAACTGAATCTTTTCATTGATATCTATCGCCCGCCTATGGATGCGGATAAGATAATTATCTAATATCGTTATAATTATATTCACGTATTGTAATTCAGTTGAAAAAATTAGCAATCCGCATTCAATACACGATACACTAATTTATAACGCTCAACTTTCAATCAGTTTAATATTGCATAACCGTAAGTTAGATCATCAACTCAGCGTATTAGTTTAGAAATATGTCAGACCCGATTCCAGTTACCCCAATCAAACCACCCAAGGCATTGTTGCGTCCCATCGGCAAAGCCATCGCTGACTACAGCATGATAAAAGCTGGTGACAAAGTCCTGGTTGCCGTTTCCGGTGGTAAAGATTCCCTGACCATGCTGCATGTGCTGCTGCACCTAAAGCGCAATGCACCCATCAGTTTTGATGTGGGCGCCATTACCGTCGACCCGCAAGTGGAAGGCTACGATCCATCCCATCTGAAAGATTATATGCGATCACTTGGCGTGAAGTTTTTTTACCAGTCCCAGCCCATCATGCAACGCGCGGTAGAGCACATGGGCAAAGTTTCTTACTGTTCATTCTGTTCCCGCATGAAACGCGGCATCATGTATGCTACCGCACGCCGCGAAGGCTACAATGTGCTGGCTCTCGGCCAGCATCTGGATGATCTGGCGGAAAGTTTTTTGATGTCCGCATTTCACGGTGGACAATTGCGAACCATGAAAGCTCATTATGTTATTGATGACGGCGACCTGCGCGTAATCCGACCCCTGATTTATGCGCGCGAACGACAAACCGCCGCTTATGCGACGGAGTGTAACTTACCCGTCGTGGCAGACAGCTGCCCATCCTGTTTTCAAATGCCCACGCAGCGAATACACATGAAAGAATTATTAGCTACAGAGGAAAAGAAAAATCGCAACCTGTTTAAGAACCTGCTCACAACCATGCGTCCACTGTTAAACCAGGATTATTACGTGCGCGCATCCGACGTGGAAATAAAATAGTACCGACTCGCTGGCCGAGGGTAATTACGCTATAATGCAGCGGTCTGGCGCTCGTATTCGCCTGTCGAATTAACTCGCTACCATAATTGCTATAAAAAAATATCATCATGCAGGCTGTGTTCGCCAAACTAGCCATTCATATACTGGCGTTATTGCCATTTCGCGTGAGCTTTATGCTGGGCAGCATGCTGGGTTATCTGGCTTACCTTATTCCCAATTCCCTGCATAAACCTACGCGCGTCAACATTGACCTTTGCTTCCCGGAACTCAGCACACAGCAACGCGCGCAATTAGTGAAACAAAGCTTCGTCGAACTGGGGCGTGTTGCCGTGGAAACTGGTGCGTTGTTGCTATGGAATAAACGCCGCACCTTGAACCTCGTCAAAAAAGTCAGCGGCGAAGAACTGGTTCAACAGGCTTTCAATTCAGGCAAAGGTGTGATCATCGCCGCGCCGCATCTTGGCGCCTGGGAAATGATCGGCCTGTATTGTTCCAGTAAAAACCCCATGACCTCCCTGTATCGGCCACTACGCATGGCAAAACTGAATCCTTTTGTTAGAAAGGCGCGACAGCGAATGGGCGCCACACTGGTGCCCACGGATGCCAGTGGTGTGCGCGCATTGTATAAAGCCGTAGCGCAAAACCAGATGATTGGCATTCTGCCAGACCAGGATCCCGGTGACGAAGGCGGCGTATTTTCACCTTTCTTTGGTGTGCCTGCCAATACCATGACGTTATTGCCGCGCTTGATACAAAAAACCGAGGCCACTGTCATTTTTAGTTATGCGGAGAGATTGCCGTGCGGGCGGGGATTTCATGTGCATTTCCTGCCGGCCCCTGAAGCTTCGCGCACCAAAGATCTGCAGCAAGCGGCGGCGGCACTGAACCAGGGTGTGGAAAACTGTGTGCGGCAAACACCGGCGCAATATCAATGGTCTTACAAACGCTTCAAAACTCGGCCCGCCGGAGAATCGAGTTTCTACTAAGCTGAAAAGTGCTTATTGTTGTTGGCCGGCCTCATATTGCCCGACAATTTTCTGCAGCCGTTTTTTGTTAGCGCCCATATCGCCGTGCCCCACGCGCGATGCGCTACGCAAATGAATAACTCCCTGTTCCATATCAAGACGCGCTTCAAAGTCATCGATAAAGCGAAATACTGGCGTCCTGAAGGTTGCCCATAAGTAACCGTTGTCTTCCGTTTCAATGTTGCCGCCTGCGGAAATCACCGCGTTCTTTAATTTTGCCCAGGCTGTTTCAGCAGCCAGGCCGGAAATGTGAATGGGTTCGGCATTCCTGTTATCGAAAGGCTCGGTACACACGCAGTTTTGCGTATGCTTGCACGGTAATAATTTACCTTGCATCACACCGTGACTACTACCGGAGCGCGAGACAATGGATAACGCCACTAACGCCACGACGACAAATGCTGCCAGTGATAAAATGGTTGTCATGCTTCCTTTGATCAATTTGTTCATGAGTTAAACTGAAAAATTTGCGTTGCGACTACTTTAATGACCGTCAAAACGGCCTTGCATTTTGTCAGATGTTGCCGCGAAACCCAACTATAAAATCAATTTATCAAACCAAACAGGATCTAGTTCGGGGACGGTTAATATTCAAAATGAGATTCGGTTCACATTTTCTCAAGCAAATAACCTTTTGTTCGATACAGGATATAGATCGTTCAAATCGCTTAGAGGTAATGACGTGAATTTTGACAAGCGTATGGGAATGCCACCAATTCCCCCAAATTACGAAAAATTACTGACGGCTTCCCAGATGGTTGCGTTGCGCAGCATTGAAGGTTTTGGCTGGTCGCTGAAGTTCGTGCGTCGCGAAGGTTTGCCGGTACCAATCCCAGTCATCACGGGTGCGGACGGTGTTGCTATTGGCGTGATTGACGAAGACGGCAACATCAATATGAAGCCTGATATCACGATTCGCGACTAGTCGGTATTCGCCCCGCCCGAGTCACTCCATGACTTGGGGATTATCACTCGCTTTTCATAGTTCCAGGTGGTTTTGTAAAACGCCTCAATGGAATCTTTGACGATCTGACGCTTGAACGCATAATCTATTTTCAACCAGCGCTTAGCCATGTCATTGCTTACCCCCGCTTCCTGCAGCGACTCTCGTAACAGGTCATGCCGTAAGTCAAATAACTCCTCGGTGATATACATTTGCCGATGTGCCATTTTCGGCTGTTTGCCCCAGTAAGCTACCGCGCCACCCATTTTTTCCGCCATAAACGCCGTTTGCCGGTCCTCGATCGCCTGTTGATTATGCCCGGCAAAAAAGTGTTTCAGCCATGGATGTTCGTACAACTTGTCATAAAAAATCTTATGCACTTTCTGCAGCGTGGCGAGCCCCCCAAGCTCATCAAACAACGACAGTTTTTTACTAATGACCATGCGGGTTAATCCAGGAAATCGGTATAACAAGTAATATGTAGTACCTGTCGATCACAGTGACAAGTACCAGATTGTTTTCTTCAGACTATTTTATTTGTTTTAGTAGACGCGTGGATCAGAAAGAGTGGATTTATAGAGCAAGATCAACATCGAGATTAATTCAGGCTGTCTTCCTTGAAATATAGCTCGACAAAAAATTCTCCAGACTCTGTCTCGAAGGGCAAAATGATCGTCGAGGCATTGTTATTGTGGATGATGTCGTTTTCATGATCGACAATTACCGAGGGGAAAGTGAGTTCAAAATCAAATCCCTGCTCTTGCAGCTTGGCTTTCGCCCCACCCGCCATCATATTGGCGATTTCACCAACCAGATCACGAACCATTTCGTCAATGGAATTGGTCTCCATGCGCAACATGCGGCGGGCAATTTCCAGCGCCACAGGCTTGGTGAAACTAATCGCCAGAGAACCGGTTTTTTGCTTGCTGACCAGGTCGATAATGCCAGTAATATCACCGGGGATTTTTTTGTTGGTTTTAACCGATGGTTTTCCCGATTCCGGCTGCATGTCGGCCATGGTTGCCAACACATTGATAATCGACTCCTGAATCGAGCTTATAAACTGTTCTTTCATATTCAATTCCTCAGTGTGAATTGGTCATCATCCGTGATTTTGCTGAGGTACTACCGGGAATCGCCCCTAACAAGTGACCCTATAAACCAATTTAACTGTTGCCGAACCTTTATCTTGCAAAGACAAGATTGTACCAGTCGCCGTACTTGCCAGTTTTTTCTTGAACAACGACCACTGGCTGACAAACACAACCGGGGCTGGTGTAAGCGACCACCCGCCCGGCACAATACAACACCTGACTTGGATTATTATCAGCACTTTAGACCTAAAACTTGAATGGAATCGTCGCTCAGCGCCGCCGCTTGCGAACCTTACGTCATCCATATCAACGAAATGAATGGCAAATCACGAAACCCGAGATAGGAAATAAAAAAAGCGGGCCAAAGCCCGCTTTTTCCCTGTTCAGACAATACGGATACTAGCGCATCGCTACGCTGGTGCCGTGTTCTTTTTCGATTTGTACCAGTAATATTTTTGCTTTGTGCAAGCCCTGAGCTGCGGCCAAATCCAGCCAGTAGGCAGCTTCCGCAATATTTCGCTCCGAGTCGGCGTTTTCCAGTAACAAGCGACCGGTGTTGTATTGCGCCTGGGCATAATCCTGTAACGCGGCTTTTTTGTACCACGACAGCGCAAGCGCCATATTCACTTCCACGCCCCTGGCGTTCTCGTACATGCCGGCCAGTGCATTTTGCGCGCTGGCATCCCCCTTCTGGGCGAACACATCATATTCAGACGCGGCGACATTATACAGGTGCTGTGCATGCTCGAGATCACGCTTCACTACCTGGCCGGTTTCGTAGAAATGCGCCAGCTTTTCGATCGCCACATGATGACCCTGTCGTGCTGCAGATTGGTACCAGCGAAACGCCTGTGGCAAATTACGCGAGATACCATCGCCTTTGAAATAACGCTCGGCAAGTTCAAATTGCGCCTGCACCGCGCCATCATGCGCAGCCTTGAGATTCCATTGAAAAGCTTGTTGCGTATCCGGCGCAACACCTTTGCCTTCGCTATAGATACGCATCAACATGTGTTGCGCACCAGCGTCGCCTTCTGCTGCCGCTGACTGGAAATGCTTCTTGGCACTGCGGTAGTCACCTTGCGCGAACGCCAGCAAACCATCGTCATAACTGTCGGCCAATACGCTGCAAGAAATCACACAACAAACTGTCGCTATGCACAATTTTTGAGTTAACGGATAAAACATCGACATGAACCAAACACTCCTTCCTGATTGTTTTTTACATCGTGTGATCGCTCACCGGCCAAACTTGTTTAACAGTTGAACGTCCAGTCGGCGGGTTTCTAAATAGATGAGGTGCAGGTCACGAAGAAAATGCGAACAAAGTCACAGTTTTTATTCGCTGGTGCCGATATATGGTTCACAGCTTTAAATATAATTAAAAAATGGTCGATTTTTTTGCATATGGATCATAGAGTTAAAAATTTTTTGAAATATTATTGGAATATATTGAAATCGTCGACTAAGATAATGAACAGTAATCATCGGATAAGATAAGAGCCTATGAAACTACAGCAACTAAGATATATATGCGAGGTGGCCCGTCGCGGCCTTAACGTATCGAGTGCCGCGGAGCGACTGCACACAGCGCAATCAGGTATCAGTACCCAGATTCGTTTACTGGAAGAGGAACTCAACGTGCAGATTTTTGAGCGCCATGGAAAACGACTGGTAAGCATTACCCCCTCCGGGCGTACCATCATCGAAATGGCAGAACGCATTCTGTGTGAAGCCGAGAACATTCAACAGGTGAGCGAACAGCTCAACGATCAGAGCAAAGGCACATTGTCCATCGCGACCATTCACGCTTATGCCAATTACAGCTTGCCGCCCCTGATCAAGAAGTTCTCCAGTCAATATCCGGGTATCCAGTTACGTATTCACCAGGGCGATCCGGAACAGCTATTGGATATGGTGCTGTCGCGCACTGCGGATCTTGCCATCACCACGGCACCGGAAAATGTCCCGGATGAATTGATCATGCTGCCCTATCGAACCTGGAAGCTGGCGGCCATTACCCTGCCGGAACATCCGTTACAGAACGTGAAACCCCTGACCCTGGAAGCCCTGGCGGCGTATCCGCTGGTCACCTATGACTATGCATTTGCCAGCCGTTCCTCGATCAATACGGCGTTTGACGAGAAGGGATTAATGACCAATATTGCATTGACGGCCCACGATTCCGATATCATCAAAACCTACGTCAAACTGGGGCTGGGCGTTGGACTGGTGGCGAAGAGTTCCATAGACGAGGAAAAAGACGGTGATTTACGCGTGATTGACGCCAGCCATCTGTTTCAGTCCGGCACTACGTACATCTGCCTGCACCGCGGCAAGCACATGCGCGATTACGTCTATACATTGATTAATTATCTCGCCCCTGATATCACCCGCGAAGTGATTGAGAAAGCGGTTCAAGGTGACGAGAAGGAAAATAAATAAAGATCCTGGATTACCCCGCTTATTCCGGATGGCGCAACATCGGGATGTGTTGCGCCACTAGCATGGCTTCATTGCGAAAGCCATGCGTTAAATCACCCAGCAATCCCTCCTCACGATACACCCGTATCCTCAACCCTGCGAACAGCGCCAACAACTCATTAGCCTGTAAAAGATAGTCTGGATTATTGGGGCCAATCGCCGGACTTTTCTCGGTAATAAAGGTCTGGTAAAAAATCAAACCCTGCGGTTTCAAGGCAGCACTGAGCTGGGGAATAATGCTGCGCTCCAGAAAGCGGGAAACCACGATAATATCAAAACTCTGCTTAGCCGGTGGATCACTTACTACATCACGCACTTCAGCCAGCAGCTTTATGGAGTATTGTTGCGCATATTGCTCAAGTTGCTCGATGGCAACTGCGGAATAATCCCACGCGCTAACCTGCAGGCCGCGTTGCGCGAGAAAAACGGCATTTGCACCCCGGCCGCAGGCAAGATCCAGCGCCGTGCCTGCATCCGGCAATAGATGAGCATTTTGCGTCAACACCAATGTCGGTGTTAATACACCAGCGCCGCCCTGCTCGCGATAACGTTCATCCCACTGCTGCTGTTCCGCCATGAGTCCGTTGCGTTTGTACTTAAGCTGTTATTTACGCCAGAAGTCTGGCGAGAACAGCACCAGCAAGGTAAATATTTCCAGGCGCCCCAACATCATGGCAAAACACAATATCCACTTGGCGACCTCATTAATATCGCCGTAATGTGCTCCCACGTCACCCAGCCCGGGACCCAGGTTATTCATGCATGCCGCAACCGCAGAAAATGACGTTATATGATCCAGACCGGTTGCCATCACCATCAGCATCAATATGACAAACGATGCCACGTACAAGGAAAAGAACCCCCACACTGCGTTGATGACACTTTCCGGTAGTGGCTTGTTGCCAATTTTTACCGGTATCAAGGCATTGGGGTGAATCAGGCGCTTGATCTCCCGGACGCCCTGACGGTACAACAAAAGGAAACGAATCACTTTCAGACCACCACCCGTGGAACCGGCACAACCGCCAATAAAACTGCTGAACAATAACAACACCGGTAAAAATCCCGGCCAGGCATAATACTCTGCCGTCGTAAAACCGCTGGTGGTGCCAATAGAGATAGCCTGAAAGATTCCATGATGTAACGCACTGCCCACGTTATCAAAGGTGCCGTCCAGGTAAAGATAAAGAGTAGTAATCGCTGCCGTTACCGATAACACAACAAAATAGGTTTGCACTTCCGGATCATGTAAATACGGTCTAATGGTCAAAGTGCGCCAGGATAAAAAATGCAGGGAAAAATTAATGCCGGCCAGAAACATAAATATGACTGCGACTACTTCAACCATGGTGCTATTAAAATAGCCCATACTCGCATCATGGGTGGAAAACCCGCCGATGGCCACCGTGGAAAAACTGTGGGCAATGGCATCAAAGGTATCCATGCCCGCCAGCCAGTAACCCACCGCGCAGGCAATGGTTAATCCCAGATAGATATACCACAGGGCTTTGGCAGTCTCGGTAATGCGCGGAGTAAGCTTGTTATCCTTCATGGGACCGGGCGTTTCCGCGCGATAAAGCTGCATACCACCAATTCCCAGCATCGGCAGTATTGCCACCGCCAACACGATGATACCCATACCACCCATCCACTGTAACTGTTGACGATAAAAGAGTATGGAATGCGGCAAGGTATCAATGCCGGTAATGACAGTCGCGCCGGTGGTGGTTAGTCCGGAAATGGATTCAAATACGGAATCGGTTAACGATAATGGGGGAGTCTCGGAAAAATATAATGGTAGTGCACCAGAGAACCCCAAAACCAGCCAGAACACCACCACCACGACAAAACCGTCGCGAATTCTCAGATCCTTACGCTGTTTACGTAGTGGAAACCATACCAGTACACCCGCGATCAGGGTAACAGCGAAAGCGGTGATAAAAGGAATGATTGCACCATCACCATAAATCAGTCCCACCAGCGCCGGCGGCAACATGGTGACACTGAAAATCATCAACAACAATCCAATGATGCGAAGAATGGCGGCCAGTTGCATAGTTAACAGCTTTGCCTGTTAAATGAAGGTAATTCCAACCTGAAATAAACGTTCCACTTCAGGAATACGTTTTTTGTCAACCACAAACAATATGACATGATCGTCCGACTCAATCACTGTATCATGATGCGCAATAATAACTTCTTTGTCGCGCACGATTGCCCCGATCGTCGTACCCGGCGGCAACACGATATCTTCAATCGCACGCCCCACCACCCTGGAAGAATTTACATCGCCATGGGCAACCGCTTCGATAGCTTCCGCGGCACCGCGACGCAGAGAATGCACGGCTGTCACATCACCCCGACGCACATGCGCCAGCAGTGATCCAATGGTGGCTTGCTGCGGTGAAATGGCAATATCAATAATGCCACTTTGCACCAATCCCACATATGCCGCACGATTAATTAATGCCATTACCTTGCGAGCACCCAAACGCTTGGCCAGCATGGCAGAGAGTATATTGGCTTCATCATCATTGGTAACAGCACAAAACACATCGGTGTGCTCAATATTTTCTTCCATTAACAACTCTTCGTCGGCAGCATCTCCAAACAATACAATCGTTCTATCCAGCTGCTCGGAGATCGCCTTGGAACGCTCCGGATTATGATCAATCAGCTTAACCTGATAGCTATGTTCCAGCGCCTTGGCGAGACGGGTACCAATGTTGCCACCGCCGGCGATAATCACCCGCTTTACCGGGCGGTCCAGGCGCCGCAATTCCTTCATGACCACACGTATGTGGCGCTTGGCGGCAATAAAAAATACTTCATCGTCCGCTTCGATAATGGTATTACCTTCCGGGATGATGGGCTGACCACGCCGGAAGATAGCCGCAACCCGCGTATCGATCCCTGGCATGTGGTCGCGCAAGGTTTTTAATTCATGACCCACCAGTGGTCCGCCATAATAGGCACGCACCGCCACCAGCTGTACCCGTCCATCGGCGAAATCCAGCACCTGCAATGCGCCGGGATACTCAATCAGGCGTTGCACATAATCCGTTACCAGTTGCTCGGGACTGATCAACACATCAATGGGTAACGCTTCCTGGGTAAACAACTGCGGGTGCGACAGGTATTCCACGCCGCGCACGCGTGCGATTTTTGTTGGCGTATGAAAGAGTGTATAGGCAACCTGGCAGGCGACCATGTTGATTTCATCCTGGTTAGTAACTGCAATAATCATATCTGCGTCTTCGCCACCGGCGCGCCCCAGCACTTCAGGGTGTGCCGCCTGCCCTTGCACCGCTCGAATATCCAGGCGATCCTGCAGTTCCTGCAGTTTTTTAGCGTCGGTATCGACGATCGTAATATCATTGGCTTCCTTGGCCAGAACTTCGGCAACAGACGAACCTACTTGTCCGGCTCCAAGCACAATAATCTTCATAAGGACTCGCGTATTGTAAACATGTCAGGAAAAACAGCTGCAAAGCGACAGGATGGATACAGGCAGGCTTTGAATGAAATAAACATGTGTGTCTTGTTCGTTAGTTATTCATTGTTAGCAAAACAACATGAACGCCAACTATACACCTTTCACCGTGCATTACAACCGCATGCAATACTACGGAATGACGGAGCTATTTAGTTTCAATACCCAGGGCACGCAATTTTCGATATAAATGTGTGCGCTCCATACCGGCAAGTTGTGCCACTTTACCAACGCTGCCATGGGTCTGTTTGAGATGATATTCAAGATAAGCTTTTTCAAATTGCTCTCTTGCCTGCCGCAATGGCAAATCAAATTGCGGCACGCTGATCGCATCGATGGACTCACCCGACAATGCGGTGCTGATTTCTTCCAGCACGGCATCTACATCCTTGTTGTCCACATTAACCTCACCATCCATCATCAGCAGGCGGCGCACAATGTTTTCCAGTTCGAGCACATTCCCCGGCCAGTTATAATTGCGTAAGCGATTTTGGGCCGCCACAGTAAAATTGCGATAAGGCAAGCGTTCCTTGTCTGCGAACACACTGACGTAGTGTTGCAATAGTTCCGGTACGTCTTCGCTATGCTCACGCAACGCCGGCACGCGCACCGGGTAAGCGTTGATGCAATGAAACAAATCCTCACGAAACCGGCCGGCACGCACCTCCTGTTGTAAGTCATAACGCGTGGCGACAATGACACGCACATCAATAGTAATGGGGCTGTCGCCATCAACCCTATAAATTGTTGAGGATGTCAGCGCACCATATAAAGCGGACTGCATTTCATCATCGAGCTCGGCCACATCGTCCACAAACAACGTACCACCACCGGCCTGCTCCAAACAGCCCTTGGTGGATGCTGCGTTATTTTCAACACCCAGCAAAAGCTCGATACCACTTTTCTGTCGGCGACTGGATAAATTCGTTGTACGCATTTCTACATAAGGCGCCTGCTGCCGTCCGCTGGCGGCATGAATATAACGGGCGCAACGTGTTTTTCCAACACCCGGCTCACCAATTAACAGCACAGTGACATCGTGTTTGGTACAACGATCCAGCTGTTCCACCAGTTTTTTTACTACCTGGCTTTTCCCGATAATTTCCACGGGTTGCAAAACGTCGTGATGGGTGATGTTTTGGCTTGCCGTAGACTCACCAGTCTCCAGCGCGCGTTCCACTGTGACCAGCAATTTAGCAAGTGATAACGGCTTCTCGATAAAATCAAACGCCCCTAATCGGGTGGACTCAACAGCCGCTTCCACGGTACCGTGGCCTGACATCATAATCACCGGACAACGCAGGTGATTGACTTCCAGAAATTCCTTAAGCAGGGTGATACCATCAACGTCCGGCATCCAGATATCGAGCAATACCAGGTTTGGTGTTCGCGTCGCAATCGCATCCCGCGCGGAAGCACCATCCTTGGCAACGGTAACCGCGTATCCCTCGTCTTCCAGGATTTCCCTCACCAAGCGCCGGATATCAGGTTCGTCATCAACAACTAGAATATGTGGTTTCAATTATTTTTACTCTCAATCAATTACAGCATGTCAGGCCTGCGCAATAATATTACCCTGGCTGTCAGCGGCCTCCTGCGTGGATACCGGCAAACGCACAACAATACAGGCACCCCCTTCGTGACGGTTTTCCGCAAACACAGAACCGGAGTGCTCTTCCACGATACGCTTGACGACCGCCAGCCCCAGGCCGCCGCCTTTGGTTTTAGTGCTGGTATACGGCTCAAAAATCTTGTCCATCATGCTTTCCGGAATGCCCGGACCATTGTCAACTACCCTTAACTCAAGCATATCCTGCTTAGCGTCAACAATGCGTTCCACGCTGATTGATATGAGGGAATCTTTGCTGCCGCGCGTGGATTCAATGGCATTCTTCAGCAAATTATGCAGCAGTTGTCGTATCCTGCCGACATCAGCTTCCACGTCCGGCACGTCGGCATTGATGCTCACGCTAAACTTGATATCAGACTCATCATCACGATAAAGATCGAGCACTTCATTGATGAGCATTTCTATATCCAGCGGTTGCAGTTGCAGTTTGGGTACGCGGGCATATTCAGAAAACGCCTTCACCATTTCCTTTAATGATTCGACTTGCTGGACAATCGTATGTGTTGAACGATCCAGCACTTCGGCGTCTTCCGGTTTCATGCGCGTCAAGTACTTGCGTCGCAGGCGTTCTGCCGACAGTTGAATCGGTGTCAAAGGATTTCTGATTTCATGGGCCAGCCGTCGCGCAACCTCACCCCAGGCAGCCTCGCGTTGCGCCTGCACCAGGTTGGTAACATCATCAAATACCACCACATAACCGGCACTAGTATCTTCGTCGGACGGTAACATTGCGCCGCGACACATCAGAATTTTGTTGCCTCGCTTGCGCGCAACGGCTACCTCTTCATGCCATTCCTGCTGATCCATTACCAGGTTGCGCGATAATACCTCGACAAAATCCCTCAAATGTTTACTGTAACCCTTGATCACGTTCAATGGACGGCCAATGGCTCGCTCCACATCAATACCCAGGATCTGGCTGGCCGCGCTGTTTGCCACCCGGATCTGTAAATCGCCATCCAGCGTAATAACGCCGGAAGATAGTCGCCCAAGCACCGCACGCAGGTAAGCACGCTCCCGCTCCACCTGCTCTTTACTGCGTTCTGCTTCGTCACGCGCCATGGATATTTTAGTTGTCATGTCCGAGAAAGATTGCACCAGCGAGCCCAGTTCATCGTTACTGGTAACCGGCAGTTTTTTGTCGTAGTTACCCGCGGCCACCGCGCGTGTTCCCACCGCCAGCACCCTGACTGGCGCTACCAGTCGTTGCGCGGAAAAGAACGCCGCCCAGATCGCCGTCAGCAAACTCACCAGCAACACCAGTGACAAAGTTAGCGTGAAACTGTTTTTCAAGGGTTCGCGTAAATAAATCAGCTCCTTGTGCTGCCCGTATGCTGACTGCACACTGTCGGCGAGCTGACTCATGCGGTCTGCAATTGGATACAGGGCGTAGAGCACGCGTTGCTGAGCAGGCGCTTCGACGGAATCCACGGCAACCGCGACGCGGATCTGCAGACCCAGATCACCCATTGGCGCAAGGCCGGCGTAACTATTATTGGTCCTGACCTGTGACAGTATCACTTCGTCGGGCTTACTGGGAATAATTGCCGTAGTGTCAGCGCTGCTCGAAGCGATGACGTGACCACTGTCCGTTAACAAAGTCAGCTCATAAGCGTTACCTTCACTGCGCAAGTCGTTCAGCGTCAACAGAACGGTAGCATCCGCCTTGTAGATAAGACTGTCCGCCATCACGCGTGTTTGCTTTAATAGTTCGCGGATTCGCAGATCCAGCGATGAGCGGCTCAACTCCAGCGCATCTTCCATGGCCGCCTCCACCCGTACGTCAAACCAGCTGTCGATACCACGCTGCAGAAATCCCAGGGAGAAATAATAAACCACGGATACTGGCGCCACAGCGAGAATTACAAAAATGATTACCAGCCGGGCCGTCAGCCGTGAACCCACCACGTTGCGGCGATAGTTGCGAATCAGGCGAATAAAATTAACGCCAATCAGCCCGACCAGCACAATCAGACCCAACGCATTGATAACAACCAGCACCAAATGCAGGCGCCCGAATTGCACCGAGCTTTGCGTTGCCGTACTTAACAGGGTTAGCGACAGCACAAGAAAAAAGCCCATGGCAAGCACGGGGAAGAAACTATCGGAAATACGTTTGAGTAATAATGTCACTTCTGACATTGACGTTATACACCCTGTTAATTATCAGGCTACAAACTTAGTTCAATCCATTCGCTGCCTAACCACCAGCTTCGCGATGTCCAGGCGTCGATTTTTAATGGCAAGGGCAAATTATCAAAGCTTAAACTGGTGCGAATACGCGCATAATATTTTTCCGTTTCCTTGTCTTTCAGCAACTGCTCATCAATCACAGGCAGGCTGGAGATACTGCCAATTCTCTGCAATGCAGCGCTCAGCGAAAAATAAGTGTATTGAGCACCACTATTCAAATTGCGCACCAGGTATTGTTCGCTGAGGGCGTGGTATTGCAGTTGATAGCGTTGTTCCAATGAAGCAATTTCGTCATCCCACCAATAACGCCGCGGTTCCATAATCTCAATGACCAACTCCAGCACCAGTGGTACGCCATTGTTGATGGCATCCAGCACATCGTTGCTAAAATCAAAATCCAGGGTCGCATTGAGATGATACACCTTATCACTCAATACCAGCTCTGCACGGTTAATCACAAAACCCTCGGCATTCGCGGTACCGACCGGACCCAGAAAAATCAGCAACACTAACACACCGCGCCGCAGCAAGGCCCGCATGCGGTTACCTTGCGAATACTTCGCGGCGCTGTGGTGATTTAGTGCTTTGCTATACATGCGTAATAAAAACCATCCATATCGTCTTGCCCGGGTAATATCTGCCGACCAAACTCCAACGCCATACCCCATGCTCCTGCCAGATGTACAGGTGCAGCATCGGAATGAGACTGCAGAAAGTCCCGGATTTGCCATTCATTTTCCTGCGGCATGACTGAGCAAGTTGCATATAAAATCATACCCCCTGATTTAAGTAAGGGCCAGACTGCACTAAGGATATGCTGCTGATTTCCCACAAGTGCCGCCATGTCAGCAGGCTTGCGCAATTGCTTGATGTCAGGGTGACGCCGGATCACGCCAGTGGCGGAGCAAGGCGCATCCAGTAATATGCGATCAAATACTTTGCCGTCCCACCAGTCATCAGGTGTTTGGCCGTCGCCAACCTTGACAGTGGCAGTCAAATTCAAACGCTGCAAATTCTCGGAGACTTTCGCCAGTCGTTCAGCGTCAATATCGACAGCGACCAGTCCCTGGAGATCCGGTTGTAACTCGAGGATGTGCGCTGTCTTGCCACCCGGCGCCGCGCAGATATCCAGTACGCGTTGTTGAGGCGCCAGTTGTAACAACGTAGCCGCCAATTGCGCGGCGCCATCCTGCACTGATACCAGTCCTTGCTGAAATCCCGGCAATTGCGTTACCGGTAGCGGCTGATCCAATACTACTCCAGACTTATTATAGGCTACCGCTTGCGCCTTAACGCCTGCTGCTGTTAACTGGTTCATGTATTCTGCACGAGCAACTTGCGACAGATTGACGCGCAATACCATCGGTGGCTTGGTATTGTTCGCCTGCAAGACAGTTTGCCAATGCTGGGGCCAGGCGTTTTTTATTGCATCAATCAACCATTGCGGATGACTGAACTCGGCAACCGTATTACCTTGCAGTTGCGCGTGCAGTTGTTCCGCGCGACGCTGATAGTTTCTCAGTACGGCGTTAACCAGGTTTTTTGCCCACGCTTTTTTTAACTCAACACAGCCAGCAACAGTTTCTGCGACAGCGGCATGGTCTGGCACTCGCATGTAATGCAACTGATAAAGACCCAGCATCAGCAGATGCTTGATATCCGCATCTTTTACCTTCAGCGGCTTATCGAGCAACAGTGCAACAAGGGCGTCCAGACGCCACCACCAGCGACTGACTCCATAACACATCTCCTGCACCAGGCTTTGATCCTGACTATCAGGCAAAGCTGGCAGCCGGTTAAGTAAGGCGTCAGTGAGTGACGCACCGCTGACATGAACATCAACCAGTATCCTGGCAGCCAGCGCACGTATATTCATCAGAATGAAAATACTTTGCCTTGTAGGCTGTGGGCATTAACAAAATCGGCGACCGCCAGCGGTTTGCCACCGGGTAATTGCAGTTTTGTAATACGCAACACACCGTTACCGGTCGCGATATCAATGCCAGACCTGGATTCCCTGATGACTTTACCCGGCACAGCATCACTGGACTCTATTACTGTTTGCGCATTCCAGATTCGTAACGTGCTGTCATCAAGAATCGTCTGCGCGACCGGCCAGGGATTAAAAGCCCGCACCTGGCGCTGTATTTGCTCCGCGCTTTGCTGCCAGTTAATCTGTGCTTCGGATTTCTGTAACTTGGCGGCATAAGTGGCTTGTGCATCATCCTGCGGCTGTCGCTGGAGTTTATCTTCCACCAGGAGTTGCAGGCTATGCACCAGTGCCTCGGCACCGATTTGTGCCAGACGGTCATGCAGTGATTGCGCAGTATCATCATTATGAATCGGGGTAGTTCGTACCAGCAACATATCACCGGTATCCAGTCCTTCATCCATTTGCATAATAGTGACACCGGTTTGTTGATCACCCGCGAGGATCGCACGTTGAATGGGTGCCGCGCCGCGCCAGCGCGGCAACAATGAAGCGTGAACATTAATACAACCCAGGCGTGGTGTTTGCAGTACCGCAGCTGGCAGAATCAACCCATAGGCCACCACCACCATCAGGTCCGCCTTGAACACAGCAAGTTGCTGCTGGGCATCCGCGGATTTCAATGTCGCCGGTTGCAGCACCGGCAACTCATGCTGCAGCGCCAGTTGTTTTACCGGGCTTGGTTTCAGTTTCCTACCGCGCCCGGCAGGCCGATCCGGTTGCGTGTACACCGCGCAAACATGATGGGATGTGTCAATCAGGGCCTGGAGACTGGTGGCGGCAAACTCCGGCGTACCCGCAAAGATAATATTCAGCGATTCCGCCATGTCTCCTAAACCTTTCTATTTGTGTACGTTGTTATATGTATATATTAAGCAAGCGTCCACATTGGACGGGGGGATACGTCCGGTCAACACCATTTACTGGTCTAAAAACTGAACGATTATAATTTGGTTACGGTAAAGTAAGCGCTTGCCAACTACAAGGTTTTTTGGCGCAGCTTTTCCAGCTTTTTGCGAATACGTTGGCGCTTTAGTTCTGAAAGGTAATCCACAAACAGCTTGCCTTCCAGGTGGTCCATTTCATGCTGGATACAGACCGAAAGCAGGCCATCCGCGTCCATCTCAAACGTCTGGCCTTCGCGATCCAGAGCACGGACTTTGATATGGTCCGCACGGGATACTTTCTCATATATGCCAGGGACCGACAGACAACCCTCTTCCATTTCCTCTTCACCGCCTGTGGCGATAATTTCCGGATTGATAAAACATAGCGGATTGGACTTGTCTTCCGAAATATCGATAACAATGATGCGCTTTTGCACGTCAGCCTGGGTGGCAGCCAGGCCAATACCCGGTGCCTGATACATCGTCTCGAACATATCGTCGACCAGCTGTTTGATCTCATTGTCTACGTTTTCAACCGGCAATGCCTTTTTGCGCAGTCGGGGATCGGGATAATGAAGTATGTTTAAAATTGCCATGTGAAACCCGTCATATACTGGAAAAAAATCTGAAAAAATTCAGCTTATTAATCAGGATTATACTAGATTATTAGTTAGTCTCGAACCCATATTGTTCCGCTTAAGGGGTAGTCATGGACGCCATAGCGAGACAACAGTCCGCGACGCGCAGCAATTTGGCTGCTTGATGTTCAATTTGCAGCGGAATTCGGCCATTTCCCTAAAACACGGACGATTTTGACACTTTTCAGCCTTAAGTTACTCATTATTGGACCGCTATTTTCTCTACTTGGAATAGTACGCAGGGACGCGACCTAAAACACCTGTCAGTCCGGCACTGGATGTTCTGGGTGAACAATGGCCACTATGTCTTTATTAACATTGGTATAGGTGGTGCAGGTATCAGGTTTCGACTACACTGCGAAAATTAACTAACTACAGGATGGTCTGAAGAAGCACTATGTGGATCAAGAAACTTCTCTTAGGTTTAACCGTATGGACAGTATTGGGAAGCGCCGTTGCTGATGAAATTGCATTACGGCCGGATCACCCGGACCGCTACGTGGTCGTGAAGGGCGATACCTTATGGGACATTTCCGCCCGCTTTCTGGAAACCCCGTGGCGCTGGCCGGAAGTGTGGAGCTTCAATCCACAAATCGAAAATCCACACCTGATCTATCCCGGTGACGTGGTGTCCCTGGTCTATGACGAGCAGGGTCGGCCGATGTTAAAAGTGGACCGCGGCTCGCCAACGGTAAAAATATCGCCCAAAGTCCGCGCCACCCGTGTTGACACACCCATTTCCACCATCCCACTGAATGCAATCGAACAGTTTCTTGGCCACCCACGCGTGCTCTCGGAACGGGAAATCAACAGTGCAGCGTATATCGTCGCCAGCGAAGAAGGTCGCCTGATCGCCGGCAGAGGTGACAACGTATTTGCGCGCGGCCTGGTGGCTGGTAGCGATACTGAATACAGTGTCATTCGCATTGGCGATCCCTATCGCAACCAGGGCGCGAAACCTGGCGATATTCTCGGCTACGAAGCCATCCACGTCGCGGATGCGAAAGTCGAAGTATTTGGTGATCCTTCCACGCTGGTGATTACCAACTCAAACCGCGAAGTATTAATCGGTGATCGCCTGTTGCCCAAACGGGATTATGGCTTTGACCAGACCTTTATCCCACATCCGCCGGAAAATCCCGTTGACGGACAAATCATTGATGTGGTCGATGGCGTGTCACGCATTGGCCAGTACCAAACCGTAGTGATTAACAAGGGTGAAAGCGACGGCATCGAAACCGGCCATGTACTGGCGGTATTTCAGTCGGGCGCCAAGGTGCTGGATCCGCGTACCAAAAAGACCGAGATTGTGACTTTGCCCGATGTACGCGCTGGTATTGTCATGGTCATTCGTTCCTTTGACCTGGTCAGCTTTGCCATGGTGATGGAATCTGACCGCGATATGCGCGTCTATGATTTCGTACGCAATCCCTAGCCATACCATTTAAGCTCACCCGAGTTTAACTCACAGATTGCAATTCCCAGTAAAAAAACGCATTGCTCCAGAGAGCAGTGCGTTTTTTATGCCCGGCAAATCAATACACTTATCTTGCAACTATCGACACTTAGCCTCTATTCCCTTCGCCGCAACGAGCCGGTATTATAAAATCACTATTAAAACGATGCTCGACTGACTCTTTTTACTAAACATCAGTTTTTTATAAGCATCAGTGCAATCGAATGCGCCATGAGCAGCACAGAATTACTGGCAGCAACTTTAGTTACCACCAACATCGTTCAATAAAAGGAAGTTGTGTTTAATCCGTTGAACTTACCCATTGTCTTGCAACAAGACTTCACGACAGACCAGCTGAAAAAATGGCTGGTGCTGCACCATACCAATGGCTTCGGACCGGCCAAACTGGCCATGCTGGCCGAACATGAAGTGCACCCGCTGGAACTGCTGGGTGCTAATCAAAAACAGTTGTTCGCACATATAAAGTTGCCGGAGAAAGTTCGCCATGCACTGGTGAATCCCGACTGGCAGGCCATAGAAAAAGATCTGACATGGGCGGAACAGACACACTGTTACATCATTCCGATAGTTTCCTCCTGGTATCCGTCACAATTGCGCGAAATTCCCGATCCTCCCATCCTGTTATTTGCCCAGGGCGATCCGGAGTTACTGCAGTTTCCTCAACTCGCCATGGTGGGCAGCCGCAATCCTTCCCATTACGGACAGGAAACAGCGTTCGAATTTGCGCGACACCTTTCGCACGCCGGGCTGATTATCACCAGCGGCATGGCCACGGGAATCGATACCCACAGCCATCGCGGCGCCCTGGCGGCGAGCGGTTTAACCATCGCTGCTGCCGGCACCGGACTGGACAGTGTTTACCCGGCAAGGAACAAGGCATTGGCCGAACAGATAGCAGCGCACGGCTTATTAGTGTCGGAATATTCCATCGGCACCAAACCGGTCGCCCACAATTTTCCGCGCCGCAACCGGATCATCAGTGGCCTGAGCGTGGGCACACTGGTGGTGGAAGCCGCTATGCAAAGTGGTTCCCTCATCACTGCACGCCAGGCCATGGAACAAGGCCGGGAAGTGTTTGCGATTCCGGGTTCGATTCATAATCCACTGGCGCGCGGTTGCCATTCGCTGATTCGGCAGGGCGCCAAGCTGGTGGAAACCGGCGACGATATCCTGCAGGAACTGGCACCGTTGATCGCCAGAATGCGCAGCCATCACGCTAATCAGCTTAAGGAAAACCCGCAGCAGAATAGCGAGTTATCACGTGACAAGAGCAAAAAAGCCAACTCGCAGCAGCAAAAGCTTCTAGACTGCATGGATTTTGAGCCGGTTTCCATCGATATGTTAGTGCAAAGATCACGATTGACGCCGGAGACTATTTCCTCCATGCTGGTAGAGCTGGAATTAAACGGGCTCATCGCATCCTCGGGTGGGCTCTACTTACGCGTATGATCAAAAGGAAGTATCGATGAAACAAGGCGTATTTGACGTACTGATGTATTTGTTCGAAAACTACATCGACGACGACAACGCGAAGCATACAGATCCTGAGCAATTAAAAGCCCTGCTTCACGATGCAGGTTTCGGTAAAAATCACATCGCCAAGGCATTCGACTGGCTGGAAGGCCTGGTACGACTGCAGGATGAAACCGTCACTAACGCCACCTTCGGCAATACCATCCGCGTATATCACAACGACGAAGCAAAAAAGCTCGGTGTCGAATGTCAGGGATTCCTGCATTTTCTGGAACAAATGGGCGTTATTGATCCCACCACAAGAGAGCATATTATTGACCGAGCCATGGCCCTGGAATCGGAAGAAATCGATCTGACCCAGTTAAAATGGGTGGTGCTCATGGTGCTCTTTAACCAATCCGACTCTGATGAGGCCTACGTCTGGATGGAAAACATGGTACTGGAAAACCTGTCCAAAAATTTTCATTAATCGATTGATATTAATAGAATATTAGTCCAATACGACAACAGCTCTTCGTAAGATCTCCCCATTCCAGCACTTCCATATTTGCGATCCCGGTTTTTCGGCTTTTATCCCGTAACGGAAACCGTTATTATTCGCCGTTCGACCGTATATCCGGTCTTGATAGAGGCATAACTTTTCATTTACTACGGCCGCCAAGAACTGGCGAGGCATTGGTCAATAAGAAACCATACACCAGCTAAATAGCCTCAAAAACAATAATAATCAATAAGATAAAATTTCAGAATTCGTAGCAACTTTAGGAGACTTTTCTCATGTCTGTAAAACATCCAATTATTGCGGTTACCGGATCGTCAGGGGCGGGCACAACCACGGTAAAAAATGCGTTTGAACATATTTTTCGGCGCGAACAGCTGATCCCTGCCGTCATCGAGGGTGACAGTTATCACGCCTATGACCGCCAGGCCATGAAAGAGGCCATCAACAAATTCGCCGAACAGGGCAAAACCATCAGCCATTTTGGCCCGGAGGCCAACCTGTTCGACAAACTGCAGGAAACCTTCGCCGAATACGGGGAAACCGGTATGTGCAAGCGCCGTTACTACCTGCACAGCGAGGAAGAAGCCGAACCCTACAAACAACTGAAGCTGGGTCCCGGTCAATTTACACCCTGGGAGGATATCCCGGAAAACACCGACCTGTTGTTTTACGAGGGTCTGCACGGTGGAGTAAAAACCGAAACGGCCAATGTGGCGGAACTGGTGGATCTGCTGATCGGCGTGGTGCCTATTGTTAACCTGGAGTGGATTCAGAAAATTCACCGCGACAACGCACAACGCGGCTATTCAGCGGAAGCCATCGTGGATACGATTATGCGCCGTATGCATGACTATGTGCATTACATTACGCCACAGTTTTCACGCACCGACGTTAACTTCCAGCGTGTACCCACAGTGGATACGTCCAATCCGTTTATTGCACGTGACATACCGACACCCGACGAAAGCTTTATCGTCATTCGTTTTCGTGACCCCAAGCAATTCAATGTGGACTTCCCATATCTGCTGAACATGATTCACGACTCTTTCATGTCGCGTCCCAATACCATCGTGGTACCGGGTGGCAAGATGGGCTTTGCCATGGAAATCATCCTGACTCCGTTGATTCACGACCTGATCGAAAACAAAAAGAAAGGCTAAGGCAATAATCCTAAACAGAAAGAGAAAACCGGGTGTTTTCTCTTTCTGTTTTTTTTCTCTAATCCTGTTGCTAACTTTCTCGTTAGCTTTCTTCTTTCTCTGGTTGCACCAGCAACGCCCCACTGAAAATCACCAACGCCCTGACAAGCAAAATGCCCTTGGCAACATTTTTGTGTTCGCCGTGCGCTGACATATCACCGGACAACAAGCGCCGCCCGGCAAAAATCTGGATGGCATATAGTACAAACAGCGCGATTAATAACCCGAAATGGGTCCAGACCAGGAAGGAAAAAATATCACCATGGTCTATGAGGCGGGTTTTCCAGTCGCGATTGGCATACAGGTAAAACGGCATGAGTAAATCAAAGATCATCACCGACACCATGACTGTGACATGCAGTGGCCGGATCCGGTGCCAATACATGGCAGCCAACATAATTAGGTAAGTGATACTTGCGGCGATCACGGTATCGGCTAACATTGCAAAGACCCTCTCATATTTACAGCATTACTATAACTGTTGTAACTGTGACGAGTTTAACGAAATCCCGACAATCATACCGCCGATAATAGTACGATTCTAATATTTACAAGCGCTCATATGAACTTTCTCACTTTCGCTAGATTAATCACCGTTATTCTTATGGCCCTGTTGTTGGGGTGTAATACCACGAATTCCGCCTATCAGGAAAAACTGCAGCAGGACCAGTTCCTGGAGCGCAACTTTGCCGCGGAACAACCGGCACCCAGAGAAACCCCGGCGTTACAAACCGAATACTATAACGAAATACAGGCCGGCGAAGTGGTAGTAGGCATGAACCTGCTGGAAGCCATGGTTGCCACCAAAACTTTCCCTCATGGACCGAATCGTTATAACACGGTGTACTGGTGCGACGGTCAAATCGTGGATAAATGCAGTGCGTCCTGCCAGCAATGCAGCGCAACACTGCTGACACCGCAATATACTCACTATCTGCAGGGCAAAGGCGACAAATTGGTGGTGGTAAAATCACTGCCACGACACATTGACGATACGGTTGCAAAGTTGAAGACCAAACCCTACCCGGTGGTGAACGCCCTGTTTCTTAACAGCATTGTCACCGGCATGAGCATTGGCGACTTCAACCGTATCGAACAATTACCCAATGCTAAAACGCAATATTTCTGTAAGGATGAACGCGTGTTTCAATCCTGCTTGCGTAGTTGCAGCGATTGCACCCTGAAAATTATCACCACACGCGGCGACCAATACCATGTACAAACCGTGCGCTTTCGCGGACATAAGGATTTCGCAACCGTCGTCGACGTCAAGGAAGCGTTGTTTGCCCGCAATTAATCATGGTGGTGGTTTTTGCCTGCCACAATTATTTTCTGCTCACCTGGTCTAAATGCTTGATGGTATCTGCCATGTGCTGCTCTGGTTACTGTACAGGCTCCAACTATCGCTCGTGAACCTGAGAAAAAACCTCAGCAGCTGGCAACCGTAATCAGTGAATACCGTTATAGTTGCACCGTGATCTACAATATTGGCACATACTATTTGTATATATTTCAGTCTGTTATGGTGATTTTTACGGCAACCGGCTCGCAATCTAGGGAGTAAAAAGCCAGGTTTTCGATATCAGACTGCAATGGCTTTGGCCGCTACTATAGTTAGAGAAGGACCAGTTAGAGAAGAACCGCCCCATGGCATCCTGCTGAGCAAAAAACAGTAAATTTGACGTTGATGAAAATGAACCCTCTCAAATGGTTAAGCGACAAAATCATTCACTGGTTAACGCACGAACATGAAGCGACCGGCATGGCGCCCTGTGATTTTGAGCGCCTGAGTTTTGAAATTCGTCCCTGTGATGTGTTGCTGGTAGAAGGTCGCTCCCGGGTCAGCGAAGTCATTAAAACTATTACCCAAAGTGTCTGGACTCATTCTGCGTTATACATCGGCCGGCTGGTCGACATTGAAGATCCCAACGTGCGCGAGCATGTCAGCTGGTTGTACGACGGCAACCCGGAGGACCAGCTCATCATTGAGCCACTACTGGGCGAAGGCACCGTCGTCAAGCCGCTTAGTAAATACGCTAATGATCATTTACGCATCTGTCGCCCCGCCGGCCTCTCGCCCCAGGACGCTCAGAAAGTGGTTAAACACGCCACCAAGCACCTGGGACTGGATTACGATGTCCGACAATTACTCGACCTGGGTCGCTTTTTATTGCCTTATAGTTTTATTCCGCGTCGCTGGCGCTCCAGTTTATTTGAACATCATGCCGGCGCGCCAACGCGTACAGTCTGCTCCACCATGATCGCGAACGCCTTCAGTTCCGTTCACTTCCCGATTCTCCCCGTAGTGCACAAAACAGAGAGTGGATTACGCCTGTACAAACGCAACACTCGCCTGTATACACCGCGGGATTTTGATTACTCACCTTATTTTTCTATCATCAAATATCCCTTGCTTGGCCTCAATGACCTGTCGGTTTATCGTCAGTTACCATGGGACCAGGATGGGGTCATTTGCAACGACGAGCACGACTGTTTTATCCCCATCCCCATGGCGGAAATTGGCAGCGCAGAGGCGCTGGCTGAACAAATACTGGAAACTTCCGGTACCGATACATTATCCAAAGTTACAGACAACGACAAAATCATCGACGCTGATATTCCAGCAGAAGGCGGCACACAAAGAGTACGCAAGACAAACTAACAAACAAGAAGGCAGACGCAATGAGCGGACTACTCTGGACAATGTTTTTTGTGACGACGTTGTGGGCTTTGTTTTATTTTCGTACCCCACTTTCGATAGGCAGCACTATCTTTGCCATCGCCCTGCTGTTCTGGCAGGAATTCAGCCACACCCCGGTGTTCTTTCAAATCCTCGGCTGGCTGGTCTTCCTTGCGGTCGCAGTACCTTTAAATATTAAACCCTGGCGACGTCTGCTGATCAGTGATCGGGTGCTAGCGGTATTTCGCAATATTATGCCCAGCATGTCGCAAACCGAACGTGAAGCACTGGAAGCCGGTAGTGTCTGGTGGGATGGCGATCTGTTTAGCGGTAAACCGCAGTGGCGTTCATTATTGAAAACACCTGCCGGCCGACTCAGCGAAGAAGAACAGGCATTCATCGATGGGCCAGTAGAAGAACTGTGCCACATGCTAGATGACTGGCAAATCACCCAACAGGATTGCGATTTGCCACCCGTAGTCTGGCAATTCATCAAGGATAATGGTTTCTTTGGCATGATCATTCCCAGGCAATACGGCGGCCTGGAATTTTCTGCCCTCGCCCATTCCACCGTAGTGATGAAAGTCGCCAGTCGCTCCATTACTGCGGCAGTCACCATAATGGTGCCCAATTCCCTGGGTCCAGCAGAATTATTATTACGTTACGGTACCGACGAGCAAAAGGATCATTATCTCGAGCGACTGGCCAAAGGTATCGAAGTCCCCTGCTTTGCCCTCACCTCACCAGAAGCCGGCAGCGATGCCGCTGCCATGACCGACAGTGGTGTTGTGTGTAAAGCTGAATTCAACGGTGAAAAAGACGTGCTGGGAATTCGCCTTAACTGGGAGAAACGCTACATCACGCTGGGGCCCGTAGCGACGGTACTGGGACTGGCGTTTAAACTTTACGATCCCGATCATCTGCTGGGAGACGAAGAAGAACTGGGCATTACCTGCGCGTTAATTCCCACCGACACGCCTGGTATCGAAATCGGTAACCGGCATTTTCCACTTAACGCTGCGTTCCAGAACGGACCCAACCGCGGCAAGGATGTTTTCATTCCCATCGACTGGATCATTGGTGGCCGCGAACGTGCGGGCCAGGGCTGGCGCATGTTGATGGAGTGCCTGGCTGCCGGCCGCTCCATCTCCCTGCCCGCGTTGAGCACCGGTGCCGGAAAACTGGTCAGCCGCGCAACGGGCGCCTACGCACGGGTGCGCAAACAATTTAAAACGCCCATTGGCAAATTCGAAGGTGTGTCGGAAGCCCTGGCGCGCATTGGCGGCACCGCTTACATGATGGATGCGGCACGTACCTTGACTGCATCCGCTATCGATAATGAAGAAAGTCCTTCGGTGATTTCCGCCATCGTCAAATACAACCTCACCGAAGCCATGCGAGACGTGGTGAACGATGCCATGGACATCCATGGTGGCAGTGGTATTTGTATGGGCCCGCGCAACGTATTAGGGAGGATGTACCAATCAATACCCATCAGTATCACGGTCGAAGGCGCCAATATACTTACTCGCAGTTTAATTATCTTTGGCCAGGGCGCGATTCGTTGTCATCCTTTCATTCTCAAGGAAATGACGTCGGCAAAAAACACTGATACAGAGGAAGCTTCTATAGATTTTGACCTCGCCTTTTTTGGTCATGTGGGATTTACTATCAGCAACGCATTGCGCAGCCTGTGGCTGGGATTAACCAAAGCGCGCCTGGTCAGGGCACCGGTATCAGATGCCAGCGCCTGCTATTATCGTCAGCTGACACGGTTTTCCTCCGCCTTTGCATTTGTCAGTGACATGGCCATGTTAACCATGGGCGGGGATCTGAAGCGCCGGGAAAAACTATCAGGCAGACTGGCGGATGTACTGAGTCATTTATATTTAAGCTCTGCGGTCTTGAAGCATTATCATGATCAGGGACAGCAAGCGGAAGATTTGCCGCTGGTGCGTTGGTGGTGTGAAACCTCGTTGCGCACCATGCAACAAAGCCTGGACCGCTTCTTGATTAACTTCCCGAATCGCCCGATCGCCTGGTTACTGCGTCGCATGGTATTCCCACTGGGTAAAGACTTTACTGGGCCGGGTGATGCATTGGGCCAGCAGGTCGCTAATATTTTATTGGCGCCGTCCGCGGCACGTGACCGGTTAACAAGCGGTGTATTTTTACCCATTGATGGTGAAAGCAACACCAACGAACCGGTGGGTCGACTGGAATATGCCATGCAAAGTATGATTGATGCTGCCAGCGCCGAAAAGAAATTACAGACAGCTATCAAAGCCGCTGCCATTACCCGCTACGCGCGTGATGAACAAATCGAGCAAGCGCTAACACTTAACGTTATTGATGCTGCCGAAGCCGAAACCTTGCGCAAGGCGGACGAAGCGCAACAGGAAGCACTCAAGGTGGATGATTTTGATCCCGCAGAGTTAACCCGGCAGTCGAACATAGAGACGGCAAAACCAATGGCAAAGGAGTCTGCATAAATGGCCCAAAAACGCAAAGTCCTGCACGATGTCTTCGTGGTGGATGGCAGCCGCTCACCATTCCTGAAAGCCAAAGGCAAACCGGGACCGTTTACCGCCGCTAACCTTGCTGTCGCAACCGCGCGACCACTGCTGGCGCGCATGCCGTTTGACGCCGCCGCCATTGACGAAGTGATACTGGGCTGTGTGATGCCGGGCCCGGATGAAGCCAACATTGCGCGCGTTGCCGCCTTACGCCTGGGTTGCGATCAGCATATGCCGGCCTGGACCGTGCAACGCAATTGCGCGTCCGGTTTGCAGGCACTGGATAGCGCTGCGCAGAACATTGCCCTGGGGCGCTCCAGTTTGGTGCTCGCCGGTGGCGTGGAAGCCATGAGTCATGCGCCGGTTTTGCTAGCCAATTCCATGGTGGCCTGGCTGGCGGAATGGACCAAGGCAAAAACCTTTGGTGCGCGTGCCAAAGCACTCGCTCAACTACGACCAGTTTATTTCAAACCAATTATTGGTTTATTGCGGGGGCTTACCGATCCGGTGGTGGGCCTTTCCATGGGACAGACCGCCGAGATCATCGCCAATCGCTTCGGCATTGATCGCGAAGCCATGGACAGTTACGCCATGCGCAGCCATCATCGCCTGGCCAACGCCATCGACCAGGGCTGGTTAAAGGAAATTGAAACCGTATACGACACCGACGGCAATTTTTACCAGGAAGACGACGGCCTGCGACGCGATAGCGACATGGAAAAACTGGCGAAACTTAAACCGGTGTTCGATCGTCCCTTTGGCAATGTCACCGCCGGCAACAGCGCCCAGGTTACCGATGGCGCCGCCTGGTTAATACTGGCGAACGAGTCGGTGGTAAAAAAATATAATTTGCCAGTACTGGGTAAAATTGTCGACAGTGAATGGGCCGGTCTGGATCCATCGCAAATGGGATTGGGCCCCGTGCATGCCATGACGCCACTCTTGAAGCGCAATAAACTCAAGCTGGACGACGTGGACTACTGGGAAATCAACGAAGCCTTCGCCGCACAGGTACTGGCCAACATTGAGGCCTGGAAAGACAGTAAATATTGCCGCGATGAACTACACCAGCGCAGTGCGGTGGGCGAACTGGATCAGGATAAATTGAACGTGGACGGCGGCGGTGTCAGTATTGGCCACCCGGTTGGCGCCAGTGGCGCACGCATTGTCCTGCATCTTTTGCATGTATTGCAACGCAATAACGCCATGCGCGGCATTGCCAGCCTGTGTATCGGCGGCGGTCAAGGCGGCGCGATGTTGGTGGAACGACTAACCGAAAGCGCTACGGAGTAGAGCCATGTCAAAATCCTATCAACACTGGCGACTGGAAACCGACGACAAGCACATCAGCTGGCTGTATGCCGACAAGGCGGGTGAATCCACCAACTCGTTGACGCGGGACATGCTCGACGAGCTGGCGGAAATTGTGGATGAACTGGGAGCCGGCACCGTGCGCGGTCTGGTGATCCTCTCCGCGAAAAAGAATGGTTTTATTGCCGGCGCGGATATCAATACCATTGCAGAGGCGAAAACCACGGAACAGGCCGCTGAGTTTATTCGTCATG
>Ga0209742_10000043_pt1 | contig 65217 bp, 56 predicted proteins | sample DeeMarSeWOR38_10_FD_187462 | JGI IMG/M metagenome (GOLD analysis project Ga0209742, IMG submission 187462) | Marine sediment microbial communities from White Oak River estuary, North Carolina - WOR-3-8_10 (SPAdes) (version 2) | ecosystem: Environmental > Aquatic > Marine > Intertidal zone >...
CTCAGCCTTTTCGACGAGGCCTCAAGGGGCATGCTGCTTCCCGATGCCCTGGCGCTGATGGGCAGTCTTGACCTGGTCATACCCGAGATCGACAGGTGATTTTTTAATGTTGTTGAGCAGAGCAGAAACTGGCAGCCAAAGATTAACCCAGATGAAAAGGACGTAATAGATAACAATGCCTGAACCGTTTCGAGTTATCCTTTTTATTATTTTCGTTATGGCCTTTGCAGGGTTGAATGCCGCGTATCTGGTCTGGTGCGAGCGCAAGGGGGCCGGACATATCCAGCGGCGTATCGGCCCGAAGGAGGTTGGTCCGTTCGGACTTCTGCAGCCAATCGCGGACGGCATCAAGCTGATGACCAAGCAGCTGTTCCTGCCAAAGGGAGTTGATCCCATCCTTTTCATGGTTGCGCCGCTCATGGTCATGGTCCCTGCCATCATGAGCTTTGTGGTCATCCCATTCAGTGAGACCTTTGTGGCCCGGGAGATTAACATCGGTCTGCTCATGATCTTTGCCTTTGCCTCGGTGAACGTTCTCGGCCTGCTGCTGGGCGGCTGGGGATCTGCCAACAAGTACGCGGTTATAGCCGCGGCCCGCTGTGTTTCCCAGAATGTGGCCTATGAAATTCCCATGCTGATCACGGTGATCACCATGGTCATGGTGACCAACACCATGAACCTCAATGAGATCGTGCGGCTGCAGGACGGCTGGTTCTGGCACTGGCACATCTTCCGGCTTGACATGAGCCTCCTGATGCCGGTTGCCTTTCTTATCTTTTTCACCTGCTCGTTGGCCGAGACGAATAGGGCTCCCTTTGATATGGCCGAAGCGGAAAGTGAGCTCATCGCCGGTGCCTACACGGAATACCCGGGCATGGGCTTCGGCGTTTTTTTCATGGGAGAATATGCCAATATCGTTATCGGCTGCGCCCTGTCGGTTATCCTTTTCCTGGGCGGCTGGCAGTCACCGATACCTTTTAGTCCGGCGGGCTTTCTTGGGGTTGTCTGGGGGCTATTTTGGTTTCTCATCAAACTCTATGCCCTGATTTTTACAGTTATCTGGATACGCTGGACTTATCCGCGAACCCAGTTTTATGAATTGCTCAACCTTTCCTGGAAAGTGTTGATTCCTATTTCGTTGTTCAACCTGATACTGACAGCTTTGCAGATAAAGATTTTTCCCTGGCTGTAACAGAAAGGTTTATAGGCTATGAGCGGATATTTTAAAGAATTGATTAGCGGCACGAAAAGTCTCTTTATCGGTCTGGGGATCACCGGCAAATATTTCTTTGAACCGGTGGTTACCTTGCAGTATCCGCATGAGCACCTGGAGATGACGCCCAGGTTCCGCGGCCATATCGAGCTCATCCCTGATGAAGAAACCGGTGAGCCCAAGTGCGTTGTCTGCGGCATGTGCCAGAAAGGCTGCCCATCCGGATGCATCACTCTTGACGGTGAAAAGCGGGAGGGGGTCAAGGGCAAGGTGCTGACCAAGTATATCCTTAACTTTACCACCTGCAGCCTCTGCGGCCAGTGCGTGGAAAGCTGCAAGTTCGGGGCGATCAGGTTTTCAAAGGATTACAACCTTGCCAGTCCGCGCAAGGAAGACTTCATATTTGATCTTATTAAACGGTTAAAGGGAATAAATTGATGGTGCCTCTGTTCTCAGCTGAAGGACTTTCAAGTCTGGTTTTCATTTTCATTGTGATGACAACGGTGCTGGGTGCGGTTATCGCCACGCACTCCGAGCGTCTCATCAGGGCTGTCACTGGCCTGGCCATCTGTTTCATCGGTGTAGCCGGTCTCTATTATTACCTGAACAGCCCCTTTGTCGCCCTGATGGAAATGCTGATCTATGTGGGCGCTGTCTGCGTAACCATTGTGTTTGCCGTCATGCTCGCCGATCCGAATCCAGAAGGTGAACCCGGCCAGGGCAGCATCTTTTCCGGGCCTTTGAGCTTTGCCCTTGGCATCATGTTTTTCTGGAGCCTGTCGGCACTGGCCGGCAGGACTGTCTGGATTTTGCCCCAGGGCCGCACAAATGACGGCTCCCTGGAAGAGGTGGGAAAATCCCTGCTGACAAACTACAGCATGGTTTTTGAACTAATTTCGCTTGTGCTCCTGCTGTCGATCATCGGGGCACTCGTTCTGGCACGGCAGGGCAGGTCGCGCACAGGAGGGCAGTCATGAGTATCCCGGCATTTGGCGACAGTCTTATAATCTACCTTATCATAGCTGCGCTGCTGTTCGGCATAGGATTCTATGGCCTTGTGCATCGCCGCACCCTGATCGGCATGCTGATCGCAGGTGAACTGATCCTTGCCGGTGCTTCCATAAATTTTATGGCTTTCAACAGGTTTCTGGCCCCTGACCCGACAGTGGGACAGATATTTACCCTGTTTATCATGGGTATTGCTGCTGCCGAGGCAGCAATTGCCCTCAGCATAATAATCGCTGTCTATAGGAATTACCGCACCATTGATGTTGAAGATGTTGCGGATTTGAATGGATAGGTTGAGGATAAGGGAAACAGGTCATGGAAATTGCTTCGTGTAAACCATTATATGCCGTATTAGCCGCCCTGATCGGCGCGATCCTGGTGAGCATGGCCGGGCGCAAACCCAATTTCCGGGAGGGTCTGTCAACCGTTGCGGCAGTGATCATGTTCCTGATCATCGCCTCCATGGTACCGGATGTCCTGGCAGGCAATATGCTGAAGTGTACTGTTTTTGATATCCTCCCCGGTTTAAGCGTGACCTTCCGGGTCGATGCCTTTTCCATGATCTTTGCCCTGGCTGCTTCATTCCTGTGGATTATAGCGGTATTTTATTCAATGGGTTATATGCGCGGCCTGCACGAGCATGCCCAGACAAGGTTCAATACCTGTTTTGCCCTGGCACTCTTCGGGGCTATTGGCGTGGCTTTTGCTGACAACCTTTTTACCCTCTACCTCTTTTACGAGATCGTCAGCGTTTGCACCTACCCATTGGTTGCCCACCACCAGGACGACGAAGGATATATGGGGGCCAGGAAATACATTGTCTACCTCACCACAACCGCCAAGGGTTTTGTGCTGCCGGCCATGATCCTGATCTATGTTCTGACCGGCTCCCTTGATTTTGCCACGAATATCAGCACGGGTATTTTTCCGCCGGGAGTTAATTCCACCCTTGTGACCATTCTTTATATCTGCTGCATCTTCGGGTTTGCCAAGAACGGCATCATGCCGTTCCATCACTGGTTGCCCGGCGCCATGGTTGCACCGACACCGGTCTCCGCCCTGCTCCATGCGGTTGCCGTGGTCAAAGTCGGCGTGTTCTCAACAACCCGCGTCATGTTATACGTATTCGGCGTTGACACCATGAGTGCACTGAATTTGGGGGTGCCCACCGCCTACTTCGTATCGTTTACCATCCTCATGGCCTCGATCATCGCGCTATCAAAGGATAACCTTAAAGCCAGGCTTGCCTATTCAACGGTAAGCCAGCTATCCTACATCATCCTCGGTGTGGCGCTTCTCACCCCCACAGCAATCGAGGGCGGGCTCATCCACATCACGAACCACGCCTTCTCCAAGATCACGCTATTCTTCTGTGCCGGTGCTATCTATGTGGCCAGCCATAAGAAGAATGTTTCCGAGATGAGCGGCCTGGGGCGCACCATGCCGTTTACCTTTGCCGCCTTTGGTATAGCTTCGCTGTCCATGATAGGCGCTCCGCCGGTGGCCGGTTTTGTCACCAAGTGGAAGCTGTTGGTGGGGACCATGGAGATGGAATCGTATTACGTGGGTATCCTCCTGGTGCTCCTGGCCAGCACCCTGTTGAATGTCGGGTATTTTGCGCCTGTAACCTACAAGGCCTTTTTCGGCAAACTGCCTCCCGGGGAAAAATACGAGGGCATAAAGGAAGCACCGCTCTCCATGGTTATACCGATCATGATAGCTGCTATCATTTCAGTACTTATCGGGATATTTCCCGGGTTCATGATGAATTTTGTCGACAGGGTGACACCGGATAACGTAGCTGTCGCCATGCCGCAGTATGATCCTGCAGGGGCACCTGTATTTGTACCATCCACTGGAGGGCACGGCGCAATAGAAGGAGCGTCGCATGATGCTCCGGATGTTCCCCATGTTGAAGCGGTAGAACCCCATGGTGAACCTGTCGTGCCGTCTGGTGAACCTGCCGTGCCCCAAGGGCCGCCTGCCGGCCACTGAGGCGCATAAGATGAAGCTTACTAATCTGTAATGCGGTGATGCTATGCTAGTGAAATTGATTGATTACTTGCGGGACAGGCTCAAAACGGTCATCCGTCTCTGTTATGTCGTTCTTGGCCTGTTGGTGGTCTATGATGTCACGTTTGTAGACAAGCATGCTGCCCATACCGTTATGGAGCATCTGCCGGGCTTCTGGTCGGTATTCGGCTTTATTGCCTGCGTGCTGATCATCATTCTTTCCAAGTGGTACGGCCATGTTAAATGGTTTGGCGGTAATTTTAGAATAATGTCCCCTGAGGATTATTATGACAACTGATTTTATTCATCCCGGGTTTGTCTTAATATTTGGTGCACTGCTGCTGCCGTTTATTATGGGGCCGCTACGCAAGCCCTATCTCATGATCGTGCCGATCCTTGCCTTTGCCTGTGTACTGAGGATGCAGGACGGCATCTACGGAGTTGTGCATTTCATGGACTGGCAGCTGACCTTTGGCCGGGTTGACAACTTGAGCCAGGTGTTTGGCTATATTATGACGCTCATGTGCATCATCGGCTCAATGTACGGCCTGCACGTGAAGGATCCCAAGGAACACATGGCTGCCTGGATGTATGTGGGCGGTTCACTGGGGGTTATATACTGTGCCGACTATATAACGCTTTTCATCTTCTGGGAACTGATGGCATTTTCCTCGGTTTTCTTGGTCTGGTTCCGCAAACGTAAGCAATCCCTGCCCACCGGTTTCAGGTACCTTCTGGTGCATACTGCCGGGGGATTGATATTGCTGGCCGGTTTTGTTCTGCGCTACAAGGCGACCGGAGCCCTTGATTTTAACCTGCTCGATGTGGACCACCCGACACTCTATACCTACCTGATAATGGTGGGTTTTATCCTGAATGCCGCTGTTCCGCCGTTTCATGCCTGGCTGCCCGATGCATACGGCGAGGCCACGGTCTCCGGTGCGGTTTTCATGTGTGCTTTTACCACAAAGACAGCAGTGTATGCCCTGGCTCGCGGCCTGGCCGGACTTGACATTCTCATACTCCTTGGCGTTATTATGGCGCTTTACGGTGTTGTCTACGCGGTGCTCGAAAACGATGCCCGGCGCCTGCTGGCCTATCACATTATCAGCCAGGTCGGCTACATGGTAGCCGGGGTGGGTATCGGGACCCAGATGGCGATCAACGGCGCCTGTGCCCATGCCTTTGCCCATATCCTCTATAAGGGACTGCTGTTCATGGGCTGCGGTTCTGTCCTTTATATGACCGGCAAGAGCAAGTTCAGTGAACTTGGCGGCCTTTACAAGAAAATGCCATGGGCCTTTGTCTTTACCCTGATCGGCGGCCTGTCGATCTCGGCCTTCCCGCTCTTTTCCGGCTTTGTCAGCAAGTCGATGATCGTGTATGCCGGCTTTGAGGAGCACCTCTACTGGGCCGCCTTCCTGCTTACCCTGGCCTCTGCCGGTACATTTCTGCATACAGGCCTGAAAGTTCCCTATTTTATCTGGTTCGGCAAGAACAACTGCTCCAAGGAGACCTGGGAAAAGGCTGCTGATCCGCCTTGGAATATGAACGTTGCCATGGCAGTGGCATCATTTCTCTGCATCTTTATCGGCAGCTATACGCCCTATTTGTATAAAATGCTGCCTTATCAGCATGAGGCGGCAGACTACGCCCTGCATGTTTATTCATCCTACCATGTGTCAGAATCTTTGCAGATTCTGCTTTTCACAGCTTTGGGTTTCTTCCTGCTCATCAAGAAGCTGACCCCGGAGCCGACCATCAGTATCGATATGGACTGGTTCTACCGCATGGGCGGCAGGGGATTTTTCTGGCTGGCCAGGAAACCCATCCAGGCCTTTGATACCTGGTTTGGCGAAGTTTACCGGACCGTCGGTTTGTATCCCCTGATGACCACCGCCAAGTTCTGGTCCTGGTTTGACTGGCACGGCATAGACGGGGTGGTTGACGGACTGGCGCGCACGGTGCGGTCGATGGGGACCAGGCTGCGGACCGTGCAGAGCGGCAGGCTGCAGTACAATATCTACTATGCGGTTACAATTGTTGCCGTTTTGATCGTTGCCTACGTGTTCGGCTGAAAGCTGCCATGGTAAAGATCCGGCATATGAAATTTTAGGATAAAAACGAGAAACAACAAGGGAAACAGGAAATGTACGATTTTCTGATCATGAATACTCTGGGATACCCCATCTTAAGCCTGCTGATCTTCCTGCCGCTTGCTGGGGTTATCCCCCTCCTGATACTGAAGAACGACGAGGCGGCCAAGTACTGGGCCCTGGTGATAACCCTTGTAATTGCTCTTATTTCCCTGCCTCTTTATTTCAAGTTTGACAAAACGACAGCCCTGTACCAGTTCGGTGAGCATCATACCTGGATCCCCATGTGGGATATCAACTACACCCTGGGCATTGACGGCATCAGTCTGCTTCTCATCCTGCTGACCACTCTGCTTATGCCGCTCTGCGTGCTCTGCTCCTGGCGTTACATAACCACGCGGGTGCGGCCGTTCCTGGCCTGTCTGCTCATCATGGAAACATCCATGCTCGGCGTTTTCATGGCCCTTGATTTTGTTCTGTTCTATATTCTCTGGGAGGCCATGCTCATCCCCATGTATTTGCTGATTGCCATCTGGGGCGGTCCCAGGAAGATCTATGCCTCCATCAAGTTCTTCCTGTATACCCTGGCCGGTTCGGTGCTCCTTTTAGTTGCCATCATCGCCCTGTACATGAAAAACGGGACCTTCAGCATTCCCATGATGATGGGGCAGGATTACTCATCGGTATTTCAGGTCTATGTTTTCCTGGCCTTCTTCCTGGCCTTTGCCATCAAGGTGCCGATGTTCCCGTTCCACACATGGTTACCGGCAGCTCATGTTGAGGCGCCCACCGCAGGGTCCGTGGTTCTTGCCAGCGTCCTGCTGAAGATGGGGACCTATGGTTTCCTGCGTTTCTGCCTGCCCATCACCCCGGAGGCAAGCATCACCCTCATGCCATTTATCCTCTGGCTTTCCATTGCCGGTATCATCTACGGTGGTTTTACGGCACTGGCTCAGCAGGACATGAAAAAGCTAATCGCATATTCCAGCGTGGGCCACATGGGTTTTGTCACCCTTGGTATCTTTCTGTTCAACACCAACGGCATTGAGGGTGCCATCCTGCAGATGATCAATCACGGCGTTACAACGGGGGCACTCTTTATCATGGTCGGCATGATCTATGAGCGGACGCACAGTCGAGAGTTGGCCATGGCAGCCGGTGTTGGCAAGTTCATGCCGGTCTATGTCACCTTCCTCGGCTTTTTCTCCTTGTCTTCGCTGGCATTTCCCGGCACCAACAGTTTTATAGGCGAATTTCTTGTGCTGGCAGGAGCCTTTTCCAAGACAAAGATCATTGCGGCCTGTGCCATTCCTGGAGCCGTACTGGCAGCAGCGTATATGCTCCGCATGCTGCAGAAGGTTGTCTGGGGCGGAACCAACAATCCTGACCAGTCCTACCTGACAGACTTGAATGTACGTGAAATCATTACACTGGCTCCTCTGCTGCTTTTTGTTCTGTGGATCGGTCTGAATCCGGCTCCCTTCATGGATGTCATGCACACCAGCGTGAACCACCTGATACAGCAGGTTGGTTTTGCGGGCGCAGACCAGCAGAGTTTTGTAGAAATTGCTAAACTTGTGATACCACAATGATTGATATAATCGCAAATGTCTCGCAGTCAGCAACAGGGCCTAATAAAATCAATAGGTTATAGGCGCAGCACCTGTCCGCATCGTACTTTTTACGATGCCGACAATAAACGATAGAGCAAAAAAGGGCTTAAGATGAAAATGGCATTGTTTTTTCCGGAGCTGTTTCTCCTGGTTAGCTGCCTCGTTATTTTTCTGCTCACCCTTGGCAAGATGAGCAGCAGCACCGTCAGAAATATCACTTCGGCCCTGGCAGTCATCACTTTCCTGGTTTGTGCCGTGAGCCTCGGACTTGAAGGGGAGCTTTTTTTCAAGGCATACCGGATTGACCTCTTCTCCCAGCTTTTTAAACTGCTGATAACCGGCGGTGTGGCACTGCTTCTTCTCTTCAGTGAATTGAAAGGAATAGACGAAAACATCAGGACAGAATACTACCTCTTCCTGATGCTCAGCGCACTAGGGCTGGTCATGCTCGTGAGCTCCGTGGAGCTCCTTTCCATCTTTGTGGCCCTGGAACTTTCCTCCTATGCCCTGTATCTGCTTGTGCCGATGCGGGATGATCATGGCGGCCTGCGTGAACAGATGGAAGCGGGCATCAAGTATATCCTGTTCGGTGTGGTGGCTACAGGCATCATGCTTTTCGGCATGAGTTATCTTTTCGGCCTTACCGGGACCACTTACCTGGCTGAACTGGTTCCGGCCATGAACAATATAATTGCAACGCCTGCAGCCATTGTTGGTATTGCCATGGTTATGGGCGGTTTCTTTTTCAAGCTCGGCCTTTTCCCATTCCATTTCTGGCTTCCGGATGTATACCAGGGGGCCTCGAATGAAACCACGGCATTTATTGCTTCCGTACCGAAGCTGGGTGCAGTTGCCCTGCTGATAAGGATTGCCACCCTGGCTGCCCCATCGGCAGAGGCCCTTGTAAACCTGCTGATGATCCTGGCAGTAGGTTCTATGTTTTACGGCAATCTTATTGCCCTGGTACAGAAAGACATCAAGCGCATGCTCGCCTTTTCCGGTATCGCCCATGCCGGGTATGTGATTCTCGGTATCATCACCTTAAAGGATACCGGGTTTGCAACGGCCATCTATTACATCACCGGTTACATGCTTATGAACCTGGCCTGCTTCCTGGTCATCTGCAACGTATCACCCAAGGGCGAGAATCTGGCGATCAGCGATCTGACCGGGTTGTACAAGCGGGCCCCGCTTATGGCCTTCACCCTGGCGGTCGGCATGTTTGCCCTGGCAGGCATTCCGCCGTTTGTCGGTTTCATGGGCAAGTTCATGCTGCTGGCAGGTGCCCTGAAAGAAGGCTACCTTGCGCTCGTCATTCTGGCAGCAATAAACACGGCGATCTCGATCTACTATTATCTCTCGGTGGTCCGCATCAGTTACTGCACCGATCCTGAAGAAAGACCGGCCGTTGCTGTAGCACCACTGGCCCAGGCGATCAGTATTGCCCTCGTTATCATCATCATAATCATGGGTGTCATGCCTGCTAGCGTGGTTGATATTGCCACAGCCGCTGTCAAGGGCATCATGTGATTCATTCTGGATTATCTCGAGAATTTCACGAGTTGAGACACTCGACATACAAATATCTGGCATTACGCTATTTAGTTTGCATAGCGTAACAAGCCACCACGCAGGAGGTTGGGTTGTACCGGCTTGCCTTTGGTGAGCATTTCTGAAAAAATAAAGCAAAGATCAAGAAACAGATTGTAATGCAAAATTTTCAGGGTACGTCGACAACCAACTGTAAAATTTTAAGAATATATTAAGATGATTCAGAAATACAAATGCATTCGAGATAAATAAAAGGGCGGTCATCTCGGCCGTCCTTTTTACTTCAGCAGGTTATCTCCTGTATTTAATGCACCTTGATCTTTATTTCCTTTTTCTTGGCCTCCTCGGATTTCGGCAGGGTAACGGTCAGGACCCCCTTGTCAAAGGTCGCATCAATCTTCTCCGTCTTGACAATCGTCGGTAGTTTGATCCGCCGCTCAAAGGTACCTGCGTACCGTTCCACAAAGTAGTGATGCTCATCCTTCTCTTCCTTTTCCGCCTTCTTCTCGCCCCGAATGGTGAGAACATCCTCGGTTAGACTGAGCTCCACATCCTTTGCTTCCAGGCCTGGCAGTTCTGCCTTTACCACCAGTTTTTCCTTGGTCTCTTTCAAGTCAATTGACGGCAGCCACTCATGGCTAACATACCTTTCATGGAAAGGTGTTTCCGGAAAGAACCGGTTCCAGAGGCTGTCCATCTCCTTCCGAAGCGTTGTCAGTTCATCGAAAGGTTTCCACGGAACAATGTTCATACGATCACCTCCTTCTAACGACTACTTGTATACCGCACTCATCCTGCAAACCAATGAAGGCTGAATACGGTTTTATCTAATAGCTGTAGTCTCCTTCTACTTTAAAAAATAAGTACTAATTTTTCCCCTGTCAAAGCGCTGTATCCTAATGGTGTGCACAAAAAAATAATAAGAGAAATAGAAAAATCATACAGGGCCCGTAGTCAATACCTACCATTTATCTCATTTTTTCTTGGCGTTGACCGGAGACCGTGATGCTGCAATAAATAACCATCCGGAAAGGTACCGCGGTAGAGAACTGTTATGAAACAATAAGAAAAAAACTATCCTAAAAAAGGAGGGAACAATGAAAAATCGGATTATGGCAGTGGCAGCAATAGCAGCCTTGCTGGCAGCGTCCAGCGTTTTAGCTGCAGGGAAAAGTTCAGCGGAAAAGGGGGAAGAACTTTTTAATGACCCGAAGCTTGGGAATTCGAATAATGAGTCGTCCTGCAACAGTTGTCATGCCGGCGGCAAAGGCTTGGAAAATGCAGTAGGGAACAAGAAGTTTACCAAGCTGCTCAATAACTGCCTGGTCGACAAGATGGAAGGAGAAAAGCTGGATGGCCGCAGCGTGTCCGTGAGGTCACTCAAAATGTACATCCAGTCTTTAAGCCAGTAATCTGGCTTTGGTAATGAAAAAAGGCAGGGTTGCGAAACCCTGCCTTTGTAAAAATGTAACAAGCATATCAGGTGTTTAACTTTTCTCGGGTTTTCTCAATAATCCACCAATAAATAAGAGTCCAAGCAGTATGCAGATATAACCTGCTGTCAAAGGATTCTTAACCGCAAACACCAAGGGAGTCAGGGAAATTCTGGCAGCTGCCCGCAGGGTAGCATGCCCGGCAATATATTCTGCAATGGGCGGGGAGTATGTATAGTACAGTCTCACGAAAGTCCTGCCCGCGGGATTGGTGAGAAGGTGTTCATCCCTGAATCGTCGAAGAAGAATGACATCGCTGGCCAGGGAATTACCGTAGGCTGCCGTGGCAATAAAGCAGCCCTCTCCAGCGGTAATTTTATTATCCCCTAAAAACTCATAGGCTCCCATATCTACTGTTCCATCCTGGATCCTGTCCTCCCCGTCAAGATCATAATTAGGCCGATGCGGGGCAGAGTTGTAGCCTGCATTTATAGCTTGAGATGATTCCCGCAGGTGATAATTATCGCTGGCCGGATCTTCAAATTCCGGATCAACATTTAAATTGTTTATATTGTTAAGATTTGTGTTACCTGCAATATAAAAGCCTGTGTCCTGTGTGGAATTAAAATCAGTATTACGGATATTAACGGTATTGTCATTGGTATTATCTATATAGATATCATCGCCAATGCCACCAACGGCATCATTTTTGTAAATGATGTTATTATAAATATCAAGTTGGGAAAAACCATCAACCAGTGTAACAAAGAGTCCACCGCCATTGCTGTTCTGTGTTTTATTGGCTGTGATAGTATTGTTTGTCAGGATAATATCGTAGCCTTCTGTATTGGTAATATATAATCCTCCCCCATTCTCACTTGATACTGCATTCCCTGCAATAAGGTTGTTGACCAGAGTTGCGTTTCCTGAGCCTGAATTAATATAGAGCCCCCCTCCTTCGCCAATAGAGGAGTTATTCAATATCCGGCAACTGGAAATGGTAACGAATGTGCCGCCAAAAGTGGTGTTATCTTCAATGTGAATTCCTGAACCAGAGACATCTGTTATGTTATTTTCTGCAATGATATCAGAGAGATTTAGAGTAACGGTTGAAGCAGTATCCCCTGGGGTATTCGTATGAAAAAAATAGAAACCCCCGCCGGATTCTTCGGATCTGCCGTTCCTGATGTTTAGATTATGAATCGAAACAGTAGCTGGTGAATTGTCTTCAACCATAATTGACAGGACACCACCGGGAAGCGTTTGCTTAGTAGTTCCTTGAAGTTTTGTAAGATCGGGTTTGCCGGCAGACCGGGAAGAACAGTCTGCATTCCAGCCGCCGCTTATTTCCAGTGAATGGTCAACTGTTATGGAAAAATGACCCGTGGGATCATTCGGTAAGGAAAAAGTTCCGGAGATGAGACGCACCTCATCATTGGTGCTGGTAACTGCATCCAGTGCGCTCTGAAAATCGTCAGCCAGGTTTGCTGCTCCGGTGCCATCAACGCATAAAAAGCCATTTCCTGACTCATAGGCGCTGATGTGTGAGGCAAACAGCAGAATGCTGATGAGAACTGCACTGATGTAAAAAATCCTTATACGCATAGATGCCTCCCATGATTGAAGATACCGTAATGTTTTTACTAGTGGAAAATATAATAATACTGCGAAACTGATATATATGAAATACTGATTGTCAAATTGCCTGGCATAGGTGTTTCGGACATGGGGCTAGCCTTTGGAGAAAAGCTGCAGCGCCAGGTGGAGGGCGTTCAACCGAACAACCCGGTGCAGAAGAGACTGGGGACCAAATCGCTGCAGGTGGGAAAAATCATATTTGGGGGTGCAAAAATCCATAAAATATGGTATTGGGCTCAATCCTAAAGTATAAATTATACTTGTAATGTGATACAATTCCATGGCATAAAGCCAATCAATCATGGGTGAACTTACGCAAAGTCTCACCCTATATTTATTTGTTTTAATATGTTTATTTAACTCCGTCTTTTATAAAGAAAGAGGCCGTTATGAAAATTGCAGTCATGAAAGAAACTTTCGAGGGCGAGACGAGAGTCCCTCTCATTCCACCCACCGTTGAAAAGCTTGTCAAGCTTGGTGCCGAGGTGGAAATCGAGCCAGGACTGGGGGTGACCTGCCGGTATGAGGATGCTGACTACGAGAAAGTGGGGGCAAAGGTAAACAAAGACAGGCAAGATATGCTCCAGTCTGCTGATATTGTCCTGCGACTGCGCAAGCCGCCCATTGAAGAGGTCGGTCTGATGAAAAAAGGGTGCATTCATATCAGCTATCTTGACCCCTTCAATGAGCTTGCACTGGTTGACAAGATGAAGGAGTGCGGGATCTGCTGTGTCAGCCTGGAAATGCTGCCGCGCTCAACAATTGCCCAGAAAATGGACGTCTTAAGCTCCCAGGCCAATCTTGGCGGATATATGGCTGTTATCATCGGCGCCGAACAGCTGGACAAGATCCTGCCGATGATGACCACCCCTGCAGGGACGATCAAGCCGGCACGCGTCTTCATTATCGGTGTCGGGGTTGCCGGCCTCCAGGCTATTGCTACAGCCCGGCGCCTTGGGGCCCGCGTTGAGGCCTTTGACACCCGATCGGTTGTCGAGGAACAGGTAAAATCACTAGGCGCAAAATTCGTCAAGATCGACCTGGGCGAGACAGGGCAGACCAAGGATGGCTATGCCGTTCAGCTCACCCCGGAACAGATCCAGAAACAAAAGGAAGGAATGGCCAAGGCCTGTGCCCAGGCGGATATAGTAATTACCACGGCTCAGCTTTTCGGGCGTCCTGCCCCGCGGATTGTAGACCGTGCCATGATAGCCCAGATGCAGCCCGGGTCAGTTATCGTCGACATGGCAGTTGAGACCGGCGGCAACGTCGAAGGCTCGGAACTCAACAAAGTGGTTGAGATTGATGGTGTCAAGGTCGTTGGTTATGGAAACCTGCCCGGCCTGGTGCCCATGACCGCCAGCCAGATGTATTCATCCAACCTGGGTAATTTTATTGATCATTTCTGGGACAAAGAGGAGAAAATCTTCAAGCTGAAACTTGAAGATGATCTTTTCAAGGGAGCCCTGATCACCCATGGGGGTGAATTGTTTAGTGAAACCTACAAAAGTATTATGAAAAAGTGAGGGAGCAAATGGAACCCGTATTTCTGACTTTTGTTTTTGTATTAGCAATTTTCCTGGGATTCGAGCTTATTTCAAAAGTCCCATCAACGCTGCACACCCCGCTCATGTCTGGTTCAAATGCCATTTCAGGTATTACCCTGATCGGGTCGCTGGCTTCGCTGAAGGCTGACAATGTCACCGTGGCGGTAATTCTCGGCACCCTGGCAGTGGCCTTTGCCACAATAAACGTTGTCGGCGGCTATGCAGTGACGAACAGGATGCTTGAGATGTTCAAGAAAAAAGATCAGGGAGGGGCGAAATGAACACAGCTACTCTCCTTATAAATTTTGTATATGTGATTGCAGCCGGCCTGTTCATCTTCGGCTTGAAGATGCTCAGTTCTCCGGCTACCGCAAGGCGGGGCAATCTTCTTTCCGCCCTGGGCATGTTTCTGGCCATCGTGGTCACCCTGTTCTATGCGGGGCTGGATTACAAGTGGATTACCGTTGGTGTGGTTATTGGTACCGTGATTGGGCTGGTGGCTGCATACAAGGTGCAGATGACATCCATGCCGGAGATGGTGGCCCTGTTTAACGGATTTGGCGGTATTGCCAGTATGCTGCTGGCCTGGAGCGAATACCATCAGCATCCGGAACTCTCTGTCTTTATAGCCGTGGTGACATTACTCTCTGCATTTATCGGCGGCGTCACCTTCTCGGGCAGCATGGTTGCCTTTAGCAAGCTGGCCGAGATGATGCCGAGCAAAGCCATTGTCTTTAAAGGACAGCACATTGTCAACGGTGCTATCCTCTTAGCAGCCCTGGTATCCGGTGTCATATTCACCCTCAACCCGGCAAACACCTATGCCATTTTCCTTGTTATAGTGGTTGTGGCTCTTCTGTTCGGTGTTACTTCGGTCATACCCATCGGCGGTGCGGACATGCCGGTGGTTATCTCGCTGCTCAACAGCTATTCCGGTATCGCGGCCTGTGCCGCAGGTTTCGTTATCACCAATAATATCCTGATCGTGGCAGGCGCCCTGGTCGGTGCCAGCGGTATTATTTTGACAAATATCATGTGCAAGGCCATGAACCGCTCACTGGCCAATGTGTTGTTCTCCGGCTTTGGGGCAACGACGCAGGCAGTTGGTTCTGGTGAGCAGCAGGGCGAAGTAAAACCGGCCACTGCGGAAGATGTCTACTATATCCTTGAGGCAGCTGACTCGGTTGCCTTTGTACCGGGGTATGGTCTGGCGGTCGCCCAGGCTCAGCACGTGGTGCAGGAACTTGGCGAACTCCTGGAGAAGAACGGCACAGAGGTAAGCTATGCAATTCATCCGGTGGCAGGCCGAATGCCGGGGCATATGAATGTTCTCCTGGCAGAGGCAAATGTGCCCTATGACCAGCTGGTTGAAATGGATGACATCAATCCCAGGATGGATTCCATCGATGTCTGCGTAGTCATCGGCGCCAACGACGTTGTCAATCCGGCTGCCCTGAATGACGAGTCGAGCCCGATCTATGGCATGCCCATTATCGAAACCCACCGGGCCAAGACGGTTATTGTTCTCAAGCGTTCCATGAATCCCGGTTTTGCCGGCATTCAGAATGCACTTTTCTTCTATCCCAACACGAGAATGTATTTCGGTGATGCCAAGGCATCTATTCAGGCCCTGGTGGCAGAGTTTAAGAGCGATTGATCTTCATATTAACAAGTTGCCCGTTGTGAATGGATCCCGCCCGAGCATCATGCTTTGGCGGGATTTTTTTTGAAGCAGGATTATGAATTTGCGCCAGAAGGTGATATATTTTGGGTCATAGAGACACATGAGTAATGAAGAAAGCAAAATGTTTCCTTGCAGAAGAACGAAAAAGCCTGTTTATATCTTGTTATGACAGAGAAAAAACTCAATTGCTGGGAATTCATGAATTGCGGCAGGGGCCCGAAAGGGGCCAAGGCAAAGCAGTTGGGGGTCTGCCCTGCCGCCATGGATAAAAGACTGGACACTATTCATGGCGGCATTAATTCAGGGCGGGCCTGCTGGGTGGTCGCCGGCACCTATTGCGGCGGGACCGTACAGGGATCATTTGCCAGGAAGCAGGTGGCCTGCAAAAGGTGTGATTTCTATAACAAGGTGCACTTTGAGGAAGGGGAGGCTGTTGAAAAGACCAATTCACTTCTCAGGCGCCTGAAAGATACCTCCTCCCGGCTTGATATCACGACCAAGAGACTCGGGATTATAATAGGCAGTTCCGGCCTGATCGGCGGGGCCTTGATGCATTATTTCAATAACAAGAAGACCGGCGACATAGAAGTTCTCGGTCCCAACAGCAAAAGGCTGAGTATCCGACAGCCAAAGGATATCAGGTTTTACTTCGAGAAATATCAGCCGGATTTCATCATCAACTGTGCCATTGCGCCGCTTGATAGTGATGCCCAGCTTGCTTTTGAAATAAATTATCTTGGCGCAGTCAGGCTTGCCAAAATGGCCATGCAGCTCAAAATCCCCTATATCCATTTCAGTTCCTCCGCGACCCAACCCATGGGTGAGAACATAACGGAAGAGGATCTTCTTGAACTCAGCCCGAAACTTTCCAACTATGCAAAATCAAAGCTGATGGCGGAAAAAACCATGGAATACATGCATGAAACCCAGGGACTTGATTATACCATTATCCGGCTGGCAATAGTCTATGGCAAACATGACCACAAGATACAGGGTTTTCAGCGGCTTCTTTTTTCCATAGCCGACCAGTCCATGCCTTTTATCCTCAGCAAGCCCGGAGCGTGTCATTCCTATTCAAACACCAAGAAGATCCCACTGTTTGTGGATCATATACTGGAAAACAGGGATGAGTTTACTGGACAGTCCTACAATTTCGTGGATAAAGAACCCGTGGAGCTGGTCGCACTGATCAAGGCCATCAAGACCTACCTGGATGTCAAGACTCCCAGGGAGATCTATATCCCCTACCCTTTGGCCATGAGCGGCCAGACCTTTCTTAAGTGGCTTATAAGATGGCTCAGGCGGTTGGGGGTCGAGGTCCGGCTGCCGGCCGAAATGCAGTTCATGAAGAGCTTTTATGAAACGCAGACTCTTTCCATCCAGAAACTGGAAAGATCAAGCTACAGGGATGACTCTCCTGAGGTCACGGTTTTTACGGAGCTTACAAGTATTATTTACTACTATCTTATCCGCTGGAAGCACCTGAATCGCATCACAACATTTGATGAAGAACTGAAAGGTTCTTCAAAACCCGCGGGTGAGTTTCTGGATTCTCCGGAAGCGCTCCTTGAGGTTGTCAATAAGTACACGCATAAGCCCCTAAAGGATCACGAGGCACGTCTTTAAGTTAAAACCCTGGCTCCATTTTTTTTGTCTGTGAACCCTCTCAGTCCTCAGACCTCAGTCCTTACCCTTTACTCCTCACTCCTCACTCTTCTTGCCCAGCATATCCAGCAGCCTCGTATGGATATTATCAAATCCGCCGTTGGAAAGGATTGCCACCACATCGCCGGGAAGCAGCGTGGAGTGCAGATATTCAAGGATCCCGTCCGTGTCAGCAAAAGCAAGTGCAGCAATGTTTTGGGTCTTCAGGTCTGAAGCCAGCTGTTTGGAAGAAAAGAGCTGGTCTGCCGGAAAATTGGGCAGCGGCACAGGCTCCCGCACCACTACCAGGTCTGCACCGTCAAAAGCGGAGACATAGTCCTTCTGGAAGACCTGCCGCCTGCTGGAGTTGGTGCGCGGTTCGAAAACAGCCACCAACCGGTGACCGTCATAGGCCTGCCTGAGGGCAGCAAGGGTTTCCCTGACCGCAGTGGGGTGGTGGGCAAAGTCATCAATCACCGTGATGTTATTCACCACGCCCCGGACCTCCTGGCGCCTGCGCACACCTTCAAAACTGCCCAACCCGGTAGTAATAGCTTCTTTATCCAGGCCAAGCCGGTCAAGCACGGCAATGACCGCAAGAGCATTTAATGCGTTGTGCCTGCCTGGCATGGGGCTTTTGCAGGTGCTGTAGAGTCTGCCCTTGTGCATAACATCAAATAATGTCCCCCCGGGTTTAACCTTGAGATTTCTGATCGTCCACTCCGCTTCAGCATCCATTCCATAACCAAGGACTGTGCATTGTGCCCTGGCAGCTATTTCCTGCACCACCTGGCTGTCCAGGCAGGCAACAACGCAGCCGTCTTTCGGCATTATCGTCATGAGATGTGAAAATGCCTGCTTGATGGCTTCAAGGTCTGCAAAGATGTCCGCATGGTCGAATTCAATGGAGGTGACAATAACAATATGGGGCTGGTAGTGGAGAAACTTTGGTCCCTTGTCAAAAAAAGCCGTGTCATATTCATCACCTTCCACGACAAAATAGGGGCTGTCCCCGAGGTTGTAATTACGGCCGAATGCCTGCACCAGGCCCCCGACCATGAATCCCGGTGTCTGGCCGGTCTTGTGCAGTAGGGAGGCCAGCAGGGATGAGGTGGTGGTCTTGCCGTGCGTGCCTGTCACCACAAGGGAGATTTTGTCTGCAAGAAAATAATGGGCCAGGGCCTGGGGAAAGGAGACATAGGCAATGCCAAGCTCGGCCAGTGCCAGGGCCTCAGGGTTTGTTCTCTTTATGGTGTTGCCGACCACGACAAGATCAGGCTGGGGGGATAGATTTTCAGCACTATAGCCGTTTTTTATTTCAATATTGCAGGCTGCCAGAAAATCACTCATGGGAGGGTAGACATTTTCATCAGACCCCGTGACAACATAACCGGAATCCTTGAGCATGCCGGCAAGGGAACCCATGCCGGTGCCGCAGACACCCATAATGTGAATGTGGCGGACTAGGCCAGGAAAGCGATTAAGAGAAGGAAGCAGATTCACCGATAGAAAAAAATGTGTTAGGAGCGTACAGCATCGTGTACGGTTTTGTATATGCTTTTAAAGGTTTCGTCGAAATTAGGCGGGGTCAGCCGTCCTACTTCAATGAATTTTACCACAACCTCTTTAGTTACCTTGAGAATAGCCTCGTCGCTGACCGGACGACTTGCCGGGTCAATGTTGTTATCCTCTTTACCTTTCTGTTTTGCTGCAGCCATAATTTATGCCCGATAAGAGAATGAGAAGAAAAGCCCCTGAGGCAAGAAGAAGGCCAATTCTTAGTTTGCCTGCAGAGGCTCATCCTTTAGGAAAAACCTATCAAGCCCTCCCCAAAGTCTTTATATGTAAATGTTGCACTTTAAAAAAAAGTTCAGAACTCTTTTTGCTGTCGGAATTAAATGTAATCGAATGAAGTCACCCTTGTAAAGCGTTTCTTTAGTTCAGGCAAGCTGATTGAACGTGTTAAATGTACTGAAAAAGATGTGTTTTCCCTGGAAGGCTTTTAAAAAATTTATCATCCGTTAGCCTCTTGCCTTAATTGTATAACTTCCGGGAAGTAGAGTTGACAGGAAATTTTATTTCTGATGATTGTACCTGTAGTGCTGGTACAATCTTAAAAATGGGAATAAGGCCGCTGCAGTGAAAACGTTTTTTGGTCATTTGGCCATACTCTGGGGTATCCGTACGCTTCTACAAGCCGTTATACAAAACGGCTGTTTACTGTTTTTTGCCAGACAGAATACCTCACAGGTTCTGGATCCTATCAGTTTGCAGCGCTTGGCACGTTGATTGCAAAAATGGATCGATTGTATTATTATCGTAGTAGAGAATTCGGGAAAACCTGAACTGTCTGATATTGTTCAACTACAGAAGAAAAATTAATGTAAGATCTACTCCTGCTGCCTGGGACTAAATAGTTGCGTCCCACTCCGTTAGGCTATTTCCCGCCGACCGGGTCATCAGCGATCTGAGGTCGCATAATCAGCAGCTTTGTTCAAATCTCCGAGTTTGAGTAGCTGAAATGATATAATTTTAAAGACCTACCATGACCAGACATTCTAACTCAACCCCTGAAAAACCAGATCAAAGAAATTCATCCTCGGCGCCACAATCCCTCTCTAAGCCACCCCGGCGCGTACCCATCTGGCAAGCTCTTGTTCTTCCTCTTGCAGCGATCCTGATCTTTTTTCTTCTGCTTGAAGGAGGGTTGGCCCTGTTCGGTTTCAAGCCAGCCCTTTCAACGGATGACCCATTTGTCGGGTTTGCTTTTAATGTCCCACTGTTTGTGCCTGCTCCAGGTCCACGAGGAGGCCAGGTCCTGACCACCGCTGAAAACAAGCTGAACAATTTTAACCCGCAAAGTTTTCCTCTTGAAAAAGCCCCGGGCGCTTATCGTATCTTTTGTCTCGGCGGCTCAACCACCTTTGGTCGCCCCTATGATGACGCAACGTCTTTTTCCAGTTGGCTTCGGGAATTGCTGCCACTGGCTGACAAGAATAAAAACTGGGAGGTAATTAATGCCGGGGGCATCAGCTATGCCAGCTACAGGGTGGCAAATCTGATGGAAGAACTGGTGAAGTATCAACCGGATCTCTTCATCATTTATACTGGCCACAATGAATTCCTTGAGGAACGGACCTATAGCAAGATCAAGGACATACCACCAGTGGTCCGGTCAACTATTTCAGTTCTTGCGAAGACCCGAACCTGGTCAGCAATGACTTCAGCAATGCAGAGTTTGGGAATCTATCCTGAAGAGGCAAAAGAAGATCGCGCCAAACTTGGGATGGAGGTGAATGCAATTCTTGACCAAGCCATTGGACTCGAGCGTTATACCCGTGACGATCCACTCAAAGAGAATATCCTCAAGCATTACCGCATCAGTCTTGAAAGAATGGTGGCGATGGCCCGATCAGTTGGGGCGCAGGTCATCTTCGTTACACCTGCCTCACAGTTGAAAGATTGTACACCTTTTAAAAGCGAACATACCCAAGGTCTTGACCCGGCGTCCAGGCAACGCCTGGAACAAATGTTGGCCAAGGCCAAAGAGGCGATCCGTAATGAAAAATGGGATGAAGCGCTCAACCTTCTGGAAACGGCAGTAAAATTGGATCCTCGTCATGCCGAGCTGCAGTATCGCCTCGGCCTGGTATTGCTGGCTCTTGGTCGCTTCGATGAGGCCGGAATAGCTCTGCGCCTTGCTCGTGATGAAGATGTCTGCCCCTTGCGGGCGTTGACGCCGATGCGACAAATTGTAACCGGGGTCGCTCGGGAGCAGGACGCTGGCCTGGTCGACTATGTTGATATACTTGAGAAGAGCATGCAGACAAAAAAAGGCTATCCCATTCCGGGTGAAGAGTATTTCCTTGACCATGTCCACCCGACGATCGAAGGACATAAGATTCTTGCTGTAGCTTTGATCCAGGCCTTGGTAAAGGAGGGGGTGGTGCAGACCGGGGCCGAATGGGGCGAGCAGGCGATCTCGGCAGTTGAGAGAAAAATAGAAGGCAGGATTGATAAAGAGGCTCATGGTCGGGCACTGGCCAACCTGGCTCGGGTACTATTATGGGCCAGAAAACTGGAGGATGCCGCCCGGCTTGCAAGGCAGGCTCAGGATATTGCCGGTGAATATCTGCAGGTTGCCGTAGACTCTGCCAGCATCCTGGTATCAGTCTATGCATATCAGGGGCAGCCTGAACTCGCTGTACAGTTGCTGCATTCGTCTATCGAGAAGGCTCCGGGCGCTATTGAGCTTCGGTTAAAACTTGGTGAAACCATTATTTACCCCCCATTTCAGCAAATTGAAGAAGCTGCAGCGAACCTTCTGCTGGTTTGTCAGCAGTTGCCACATTTTGACGTGGCACACGCACTTTTCGGAATGGGTATGGCCAAGAGAGGGAGACCAGGGATTGCCTATCCCAGTTTACTGGAAGCATTGCGTCTGAACCCGAATAACGCCGTTGCCCGAAGGACCCTGGATCAGATGCGCCCATTGCTCAGAGGTCAAAAACCCAATCCGCAGCTTTCCCATATCATTCTGGATATCTACCCTTCCCGCGCGCCACGGATGCTTACGCAAATCATCCGCGACTCTGCCGGCCGCACTATACCCCATGGCGTCCAGGTAGAATTTCACGAAAACGGCCGGCTCAAGCGTTTCGTAGATATTGATTGGGGCAAACCAAACGGTGCCGAAATTATTTGGGATAGGAATGGCAATGTTCTATCTCGTAAAGTTTACCGGCAGGGCATGCCGGTAAGCGGTGAGTCGGGTAAATAAAAACTGAATCCTGTATCGGAGTCTGAGTTGTTAGGATGATAAAAATAAGGGAATGATGGAATATCGAAATGTTGGAAAATTGGAGAAAAGCATGCTCAGCATTTCTCCCTTCCATGATTCAAGTATTCCATTTTGCAATAAGTAAGTAACATGGCGGATAAACAACGGCCGCCTTTAAACCTGTTGAAAGGATAAAACAAATGGATTTTCTGAAAGATCTCTGGGGATTTTTAAGGGAACGAAAAAAATTCTGGCTGCTGCCGATCATACTATTCATGTTGCTTTTCGGGGTATTGATCGTGTTAACCGGTGGATCAGCCATCGCCCCCTTTATCTATGCCATTTTTTAGAAAGGACGTCGGATAATGTCGGAATCAATCCTTGGCATCTCCGCTTTTTACCATGACAGCGCCGCTTCCCTCGTGGTAGACGGGGAGATTGTTGCCGCTGCCCACGAGGAGCGCTTTACCCGTAAAAAACATGATTCTGCATTTCCCCGCCATGCAGTAGCCTATGTACTGGACGAGGCGGGGCTCGATCTCGGGGACATAACGGCCGTTTCCTTCTACGACAAACCCTACCTTAAGTTTGAGCGACTGCTCGAAACCTATCATAGCTTTGCGCCCAGTGGCCTGAAAAGTTTCCTGTCGGCTATACCTGTCTGGATCAAGGAAAAGCTCTTCATGCGCCAGATGCTGCGGGAAGAGTTTGAAAAACTCGGCTGCACCGACCCGAAACTCCTCTTTCCCGAACATCATCTCTCTCATGCTGCCAGCGCCTTCTACCCGTCTCCATTTGCCGAAGCCGGCATCCTTACCCTGGACGGTGTTGGCGAATGGGCTACCTGCACCATTGGATCAGGCAAGGAAAACAGGATCGAGATCCTGCGGGAACTCGATTTCCCGCATTCTTTGGGGCTGCTCTATTCCGCCTTTACCTATTACTGCGGCTTCAAGGTCAACAGCGGTGAATACAAACTGATGGGGCTGGCCCCTTACGGAAAAGTCGGCTCTCCCAGGGTGGAAAAGTGGAAGGAGCTTATTCTCTCCGAACTGGTTGATCTGCGCGAGGACGGTTCTTTTCTTCTGAACATGGACTATTTCAATTACGCCACCGGTCTGACCATGTGCGTCGACGAAGCATGGGAAAAGCTCTTCAGCGTACCCCGGCGGAAATCGGAAACCATGCTGGACCAGGACTACATGGACCTGGCCCTGGCAATCCAGGAGATCACCGAGCAGATAGTTATGCGGCTGGCAGAAACTACCCGGGAACTCACGAAAAGCGACTATCTGGTCATGGCGGGAGGGGTTGCCCTCAATTGCGTGGCCAACGGCAAACTCCTGCGGTCCGGGCTGTACAAGGATATCTGGATCCAACCTGCAAGCGGTGATGCAGGCGGAGCTGTGGGTGCTGCCCTGGCCGGCTGGCATATCCACTTGGACAAACCCAGGGAAATTGTTGCTGGGCATGATGCCATGAAAGGAACGCTGCTCGGTCCGGAATACGGTGCCAGGAAGATCCTCAAGTTGGCGAGACGGTACCAGGCACCCTACCATGCTTATGATGATTTCGGGGTCCTCTGCCGGGACGTGGCCAGCCTCCTGGAAGAGGGGCAGGTCGTCGGCTGGTTCCAGGGCCGTATGGAATACGGACCAAGGGCGCTTGGGAACCGCAGCATCCTGGGAGATGCCCGCCGCCCCGAAATGCAGAAAAAACTCAACCTGAAGATCAAGTACCGGGAAGGGTTTCGGCCTTTTGCTCCCTCGGTCCTCGAGGAATGTAACACAGAATTTTTTGAACTCGATCGGCCGTCCCCTTATATGCTGCTGGTAGCCCAGGTTCAGAAGGAGAGGCAGAAGCCCCTTCCCGAAGGGTATCAGGCTCTCCCCCTTTACGACCGCCTCTATCATCTGCGGTCGGATGTACCGGCCATCACCCATATAGACTATTCAGCCCGGATCCAGACGGTCAACAGGGAGATCAACCCTCGATACTGGCAGCTGATCGATACCTTCCGGCAGCGCACCGGTTATGGAGTAATCGTCAATACAAGCTTCAATGTCAGGGGCGAACCCATTGTCTGTACCCCGGAAGATGCTTACCGCTGTTTCATGGGAACTGAAATGGATTACCTGGTCATGGGCGATTTCCTGTTCAAAAAGGAGGAGCAGCCCCATTTTGCGGACCGAGATTACTGGAAGCAGAAGTATGAACTGGACTGATGAGGGAACTGCAGAAATTTAAAATGGAGAATGAAGAATGACGAAGAGAAGAGCCGCATGTAATTGGAGTCTTGAAATGACGGGCATGTCTTACCCAATATTCCATTTTTCCCCGGTCTCTGACCGGGAGTAAGTTACCTTAGATATATGCCCGCTTAACGTGTTATTCGTCACTCGCTATTCGTTATTCTAAAAAAGGTCGTAAGAAATGAAATCCGGTCTGAAAAAAATCACCGTTGAACAGTGCAAAGATTCAGGTCTGGCCCTGGTTCTTATCAGCCTTATCTGCTTCCAGGTATGGAAACTGGAGATTTTCATCCTCCTGGCCATAATCTTTCTGGTTGTGGCCATGACCTATCCCCTTATTTTTCAGCCGTTCGCCAGATTCTGGTTTTGGTTGAGCACAGCACTGGGCACAGTTGTTTCCAAGATCATTCTGACAGTGCTCTTTTTTGTGATCGTCCTTCCCATCGGCCTGGTGAGAAGGGCCCTGGGAAAGGATTCCATGCGGATCAAAAGCTGGAGGAAAGGGAAGGAGTCCGTTTTTCGGCAGAGAAAACACGAATTCGAGGACAAGGACCTGGAGCATCCCTATTAATTATGGATCGGCACAATTGTCATCCGTCGATTGCCGAGATTGCAAGACCTGACCGAACAAGAACAAGCAGCAAATAATTCCGGGGCAGCCAACTGGCTGCACCGGTTTTTAATTTTCCTTTCTGAGCAATAAACTCACGGTATGTGCTTGTAATGTTTTATCTGCCGCTGCAAAAGATAGTATTATTTGTTTAGCATCAGTCATAAAATCTAAAATATTATGATCAGGAAAGGAAACCATACTGAAAAAGAATGAACTCGGGAAATCGACAAATTTTAACAGCAGCTCCAGCTGAAAGGGTTTCTTTTTGGAAAAATGGAAAGAACCTGTTGTTTTTATCAGTGATCCTGCTCATAAGCTTTATGGTTTACATACCCAGTTTGCAAAACGGATTTGTCAATTGGGACGACCAGGTAAACATCTATGCTAACCCTTATATTACTGACATCTCTGGCTGGGAAAGTTTTTTTGAAAATGTGAAGGGAATATTCACGACACATGTGGCAGGAAACTATAACCCTCTTTCAATACTCAGTTTCGCTTTTGAAAAGATGCTTTATGGACTGGACAGCCCTGAATGGCTGCATCTGGACAATATCATCCTGCATCTCATATGTGTCCTTCTGGTATTTCGTATAACTTTAGCATTAGGTCTGAAATTAATTCCGGCAGCATTCTGTGCCCTTTTATTTGGAATTCAACCGATGAGAGTTGAATCCGTGGCTTGGATTACGGAACGTAAAGATGTTTTATTTGGGGCATTTTATTTATTTGCCCTTTATTATTATATTAAATCCATCAAGTTATCTTTCCGAAAACGTTATTCATTGATAATCCTGTTAAGCTTTATTCTGGCTTTACTTTCTAAAATACAAGCTGTGGCTTTTCCTCTCTCAATGCTGCTGGTGGATTACTATTTTGGCAGAAAACTACGCATGAAACTGCTCTATGAGAAATGGCTGTACTTTTCACTTTCATTGGTAACCGGGATTGCAGGAATCTATTTTCTGAGAATAGATGGCGGTATAGGTAATAATAATCTTTTCCCCTTTATAAAAAGGATATTCATCGGTTCCTACTCGTATATCGTATACATGATAAAATCTATTGTGCCCTATAGACTGGTTCCGGTATATCCTTATCCGGCAGAAATGGACTGGGTATATTACGCAAGCATGATTCCTGTCATCTGCATATTCGGCTTAACTTATTATTTCTTTCTCAAAAGAAAAAAGGTTTTGGTTTTCGGACTGTTCTTTTTTACTTTCAACATCATGTTTCTTTTGCAAATTCTCGGTGCCGGCCAAGGATTTATATCTGACCGATTTACATATATTGCCTATTTGGGACTATTCTTCATATATGCTTATGGGGTTCAATGGGTTTTGGAAAAATATGAAAATTTTGACAAGTTGATTTATCTCACTGCTTTAATCATCTTGGGTGTTTTTGGATATATCAACTTTGAACAAAACAAGGTTTGGAAGAATGGAGAAACGTTATGGTCTTATGTGCTTAAATACTACCCTTCAACCTCTGTGGCGTGGGCAAACAGGGCAAATTTTTACGAAGAGGCAGGGCGAATAGATGAGGCCTTATATGACTATAATAAGGCCATCATTTTAAAGCCCAACAATTCAAGATTATATCAAAGTAGGGCCAACTTGTACCTAAACTCAGATTATCCCGATAAATTCAAATTAGCTCTGCGGGATTACACCAAAGCCATTCAATTCTCACCGGGAACAATTGAATATTTAGTAGGCAGAGGAGTTACGTATTTTAATTTGAACATGTTTGATAATTCTTTACAGGATCTTAAAGCAGCCGAAAGACAAGATCCTGCAAATCATGAAATTTATTTTTACAGGTCCAGAATTTACTTTAATCGTGGGCAGTATGCTGACGCCCAACAGGATCTTGAAAAATACCTGGGCATGAATCCATATAATCCATCGATGTGGTCGAATTTAGGAATGGTAGCCAGATTGAATAAACAATACGCAAACTCCCTGGAAGCTTTTAATAGAGCAATTCAAATGAATCCTAATGAGCTCGATTATTATTATAAACGGTCAATAACATATTATGAGATGGGTGACATTCAGCAGGCCCGTAATGATTTGAATTTTTTGAAAGCGCGCGGGTTTAAGGACATAAACCCCGCTTATGAGAGAATGATAAAGCAAAAATGATGCAATCGTAAAAACTCTTCATCATCAACGGGGCCTATTAATAGCAATAAATTATGGGCATGGCATCTGTCCGTTGAGTTTTTTCAAAGACGTACGAAAGTGATACTCATAACGAATAGGCGAAGCTGACCCTGTTGGAGACCTGAGAAAAATCTGGAAAATTCATTTTTACCTTGCGCGGGAGGGTTGCAAAAGACTATGCCTATTTCGGGGATAGATTGCGTAATGACAGCAAGCTTGTATAAATTATCCGCTTCTCTGTATATATCTTAAAGAAAGACTTATTCTATGACCTCGTTCAACGAAGCAGCAACATTGCCAAGTCCATGTACTCTTACACTCGTTGTTCCCTGTTACAACGAAGAGGCTACTCTGGACAAATGTGTGGAGCGTGTGTTGGGTCTCAAGTCAGAGTCGCTGCATCTTGAAATCATCATCGTGGATGACTGCTCGCAGGACAATAGTCTGGAAGTGGCACGTGTTCTGGAGCAGCAGTATCCCGAGGTGACAGTTTTTCATCACGAAGTAAACAAGGGAAAGGGTGCAGCACTCCGAACAGGCTTTGCGCATGCCACAGGGGATTTCGTAGGGGTGCAGGATGCGGATCTGGAGTATGAGCCATTGGAATACAAAAAGCTTCTGGAACCGCTCCAGCGCAACGAAGCCGATGTTGTATTCGGCTCCCGCTATCTGCGCCCGGGGTCTCGCAGGGTTCTGTATTTCTGGCACAGCTGGATGAACAAGACACTTACATTCCTGTCCAATATGATGACTAATATGGATATTTCCGACATGGAGACCTGCTACAAGCTCTTCAGGCGGGAAATCATACAGGCGATGGACCTGAAAGAGAATCGCTTCGGAATTGAACCGGAGATAGTATCCAACGTTGCACAAATGCGTTGCCGTGTATGGGAATGCGCCATCACCTACCTGCCAAGAACCTACGAGGAAGGAAAGAAGATCGGCTGGAAAGATGGGGCAAGAGCCCTCTACTGTATTCTGCATTACGGTGCTCATACAGCTCCGCTGCCTATGCAGTTGCTTATCTATCTGTTTATCGGCGGCGTCAGTGCGGTCAGTAATATTCTCATTTTTGGTATGCTCCTCGGCATCGGCATGGGGATACCCACTGCTGTAGTGCTGTCATTTACCGGGGCGGCGCTTATCAACTATCTGCTGTGTATATCGATCCTGTTCAGGCATAAGGCACGCTGGACAACATTCGGTGAAATTGCTGCATACCTGATGACGCTGGCAATTATGGGTGCCTTCGATATGGGCATCACCCTGGGCCTGATCGGGGCTGGGGTGTCTCCGATGATAAGCAGGTCCCTGGCGGCCCTCCTGGGGTTTATAGGAAACTTCCTTTTCCGGAGGTACCTTGTCTTCCCGGAGAAAAGTATCGCCTAGTTATTGTAGGATAATGTTAATAATACCAATTATATAGGTGAGCGTCTTCCTTGGCTGGAAAAAGGACATGAAGCGGCCTTTTCTGATTCTAACATAGAGAGGAGAAATTTGGTCGAAGACTGTACATCCCTGTCACGTCTAAGACTATCAATTCTGAATGGGATAATTCCGAGAAAAAGCAAATAATTCTGCCTTCCAGCTTTAGCTTTTAATGATTAAGCAGCGACAGGAAAAGAAGGGATTAAAGATGCAGCCTAATTAAAAATTGTACTCCAGAGTCTGAACTAAACGGAATGAAATTGGGAAGCTCCTAAAGACCCCATTATTATATAATGAGTTAACCATATATTGCTTTTTTGAGTGGTTCAAGCCGCTTCTCATATCGCTTCCACAGTTCAACCGAGTCTTTGTAGATAGGTTGACGCACCTGTGTAAAACTCGCAGTAGTGATTTTTCTTTCTTTTTTGTGAAAGTTCAGGCAGGCTTCATCCCAAGGAAGGCCACAAAAATCAAGGAGATTTTTCGTCTGGTTCTGCTGATCCGAGACCATTTCTTCATATCTGAGGGTATACATGAATCCAGGAAGTACCTTGTCCCAGTGTGCCATTAAGTCACTATAAAGATTATAATACTGGCCGATTTCTGTTATATCATATGCAAATCCCCCGGCTCCCGCAAAGTTCTTCTTAAATATCGAAAAACAGTTATCCATAGGGTTTCTTGCACAGTGGATGACCTTTGCAGCAGGTAAAATTGTCTTGATTAAGCCGACATGTAAAAAATTATAGAGCATTTTATCTGTTATATGTTCCGCATCCTTTGAATAGTTGCGGATTTTATCTATATAGTCCGAGCCTATTCTCGCAAATGCATCCCCATCAAGAGATAACATGCATTCCGGGAAGTATGATTTTGTCCCGCCTATGGGAATACCATTGATCAGTTTTTCGAGAACTGTAAGCTCGCCTGCGCCAAAAACCAGAGGATGGCTTGCTAGGATCTGCTCAGCGAGCGATGTGCCCGACCGTGGCATTCCTATAATAAAGATGGGTGTTTTATCCTGATAGCCTGAGCCAGGATGACCAGCAAAAAATTCAGCTGAAAAAATCTCTTTAATTTTTTCAAAAAATTCAAGTTCGTCTTCAAGTGAATATTCAAAAGATTTCCGTTTCAGCCGGTTTGCCTCAAGTATGAAATCAAATGACCTGTCGTAATCCCTGAGGTCCTCAAAAGCTTTACCTAAAGCAAACCCCAGATTTATGCGATCCGATTCAGAAGTGCTCTTTTTATTATATAGATGTTCCATTGCATGAATAACACCATCAACTTCGGTAAATTTGACAATTGAAGACAAACCAGCATAAGCTCCAGCATAATCTGGTTTGAGAGACAGTGCTTTCCTAAAACAGGTAATGGCATCATCCAGTTTGCCGAATTCCCTGACTATACAACCAAGGTTACTGTGTGCCTCAGCAAAATCCGGCTTTAAAGTGAGAGCCTGACGGAAGCAGGCAATCGCTTCGTCCTGATTGCCCTGAATATTGAGGGTAACACCCAGAATGTTGTGCGCCTCGGCAAAATCAGGTTTTAGAGTAATTGCCCGGCGGAAAGTTGAAGTCGCTTCGTCCAGTTTACCATGCTCCTTGAGGACATTTCCCAGGTTATAGTGCCCATCAACGTAATTTGGATCGAGAGCGAGCGCTCTTTGGAAGCAGGCAGCCGCTTCGCCCAGTTTGCCCTGTTTAAGTCGGATTATTCCAAGATTGTTGTAGAACTTAGCATTGTTCGGATTCAAGGAGAGTGCCCATAGGTAGCTCAAAGCCGCCTCGTCTAGCTTGCCCTGATCTCTGAGGACGTTGCCTAAATTGTTGTGCACTTCAGCATAATCAGGTTTTAAAACAAGCGCTCTTTGGAAGCTGGCAGCCGCTTCGCCCAGTTTGCCTTGATCATGGTGCAAAACACCAAGGTTGTTGTGTGCATCAATGTAATCAGGTCGGCAGTTGAGTGCCTTGCTAATCATCTCAAAGGCAATTTCACTTCTTCCTGTTTGTTGAGCAAGGATGCCATAGTAATGCAATGTTTCAGGGTGATTTGGCTCGGCCAGGAGTATTTGATTATAAAGGTTTTCAGCCTGAGAGAGTTTTTCAGCCTTATGATATGCCCTTGCCTGCTGAAAAATGTTTTGCAGCAAAGGCACAATATGAGAGACTGAACCCCTTTTTTTTGTCTTTTTATAACCTGTTAAACATTTAATCTTTTTTCTTTTAAAGGCCATTTCAATCCTATTGCCAGAAGCAATAATCTGCTGCAAAATCCTCGCAAAATCTAAGGAGAGTCAGATGCACATGTTTTGATTTCTCATTACAACCAAATGCTTAGATAATAATCCTCCAAAAACGGAATATTGACGCCTTCAGGGCAGGTTGGCGTGGCTGCTTCTGTCTGATTGTGAGGATTTAACTTTTTTAATAAGTATGTTTTGGGCCCCAGCCTAATTGGCTAATCACAAATTTCTGATGAATAAAATAAAACCAAAAAGCAATACAAACTTGATAATATTACCTATTGGTTGTAAATAAATGTCAAAGAAGCCCAAAATAGCTCTTTTGGATATGGTATCCATGAGTGCGGCTAAAAAACAGCTGGGGGATTGACATGGCAGGCGATCAACAGGAAATTTTTCTGCTGGCACTTAATTATTTTTATGCCAAATACAAAGATAAAGGCGGTACGCAGAACAAGCTGGCCAGTAAATTGGGCGTCAGCCAATCATATATTTCAGCTGTGCTGAAAAGCACAAAAAAAGCATCCATAGAACTTCAGGAGAGATTGGCAAATATACTTTACGGCCCTTACGAGGATTTTCTAACCGTGGGTCGTCGGCTCCAGAATGGCCTGGAACCTGAATTAATTGTAAAGAGCGAACGTGATGAGGAAGTTGAATCTCTGATAAATAGGCTAAGCCATTATATCAGAGATTACCAGCGCATTGAAAAACAGCTGCTGGATACGAAGAATTTTTACAAAATCCTTGTTGAGAAAATGCAGTCCGGAGTTTTAGTAACCGACCAGAATGATAAAATTTATTATGTGAACAATTGGCTACTCAATAAGATTGGTATTCCTATGGAATCTCTCATTGGCAGTTCTGTCCCCGAAGCGAATGCAACCTTTCCACTGGGACGGCTTGATGAGTTCCAAAATTATTATTTAAGAGCGAAGGAAACCATGGAGCCACAAGAGTTTACATTCATTAAAATAATTACCCCGAGTGGTAAAGAAGCCTATCGTTCTGGCTGGTGCATCCCGGTTCTTGAACATCGTGAGTACATGGGCATGATCGTCACAATTGGTGATTTAACCGAAGAGATCCTACTGAGAAAAAAGCTGCAGGAAGAAGTCTGGCTTATGAAGTCCGCCTTGGAAAGTATGGACGATGTTGGCTGGATGATACTGGATAGATCAAAACGCATTATCAAGCGCAACACCTTGTATCAGAAGATGTTTAATATTCCTGAGGAGGTCTTACTAGATGATGTTTATAGTAAAAACATTGAATGGCTAAAACATTTTATGTGTGACCCGGACAACTTTATTCAGTCAAGCTTTGAATTACCTGTAAAAGAAAAAAAAGTTACCCATGAATTTGAATTGATCGATGGTAGGCGGATCAGGAGAGTTTCTTCACCTATTTTCGATAAAAATGAAGAACTCATTGGATGGAATATTATAATAAATGATATTACTGCCCAGAAAAGGTCTTAAGTAAACTTAAATAGATTAGTTCTTGAAGAATATTATGAACAAAAGAGCCGGACTGGCACTGTCACCCCCAGTCGACTCCCTGCTCTTCTTGGTTGCAACCTTTTTACTGCCATAAGGGAATAAAATAATAAAAAAAGACGGAAAGAATTGAATAATATCCTGCCTTGTATTCTGTGCTATTATTATATTTTGTATTCTTGATTTTATGTTGTTGTATATCTTGATTAGACTCAAAATCACATCTGGTGACACGACTCACAATCCTCGGCAACACTGAACGCTGAGGAGCCGTCATGACATGCACCGCAGGATTCGCCGTTCTCCATGTCTTCCATAGTTTTCTTGTTCGCACCCCGCTGAGCTTTAAAAAGGTCGGGGTGGCAATCATTGCAGCCACCAAATAAATCAATGTGAACGGTATGAGAAAAGGTGACGTTACCTGCGCTTTCGTCCTTGAAGAGGATGTCGCCCGCATGGCATTTAGCGCAGTCGCCGGTTACGGCAAATGCTCTTTTTCCATTGTGGCAGGCGCCGCAGGACCTGCCTCTCTCCATAACTTTCATGCTGACGTGGTTGCTGTTGCTCTTTTTTTGAAAGAGTTTCGGATGACACTCATTACAATTGGTGCCATGTTTTACATGACTGAAAACAACAGTACCGACGGTTTTGGTTTGTATGTTGACTTTGTCTACAATGCCCCCCCCGCCTCCCATGCCTCCTATTTGTTCCATACTAACAGCGTACAGGACGGAAGGTAGAGCGATTATCAGCAGGATGATCATAAAAAAACTGTTCTTTGACATATGTAGTCCTCCATGGATTATCTTTATTTAACATTATAAGAATTTTCCCCTAAATGACAACATTTCCTCAGGCCGAAAAGCTCACGGGCTGGTCCTGACGGTCCCAATAGTTTTAACTCAATGATTCTTTCCCGGCAGGATCGGTTTTCGCAAAGAAGTCATGATAATTGCGAGGATAACCTTGATCATGTAGTAAGCTCCCGTGATGCCTGTAATGGAAGACCACCCTGCCTGCCGTTCCCTCATCTCGGTGGATATTTCGGCAATCTTGAAATGGTTGCGACCAAGCAGGATGACGACTTCCGGCTCTGGGTAATCCACGGGGTAATGCTGCGCCAGGAACTCGATTGCCTGGCGGTCATAGGCCCTGAAGCCGGATGTGTTGTCGGTGATACGCTGGCCGATCAGCAGGGAGTTCAGTCCTTCGAACAGACGAATCCCCACTCGCCGTAAAATCGTGGAGCGAAAGCCGGCATGCTTCTCCAAAAAGCGGGAACCAATTACCATGTCGACGTTATCCTGTTCAAGCCGGACCAGCAGTTTCGGGATCTCGGCCGCCAGGTGCTGACCATCACCATCGAACTGGATGGCTATACGATAGCCATTGCGGGCTGCATGCTTGAAACCGGTCTGTACGGCCCCGCCGATCCCCAGGTTTTTCGGCAGGTCAACGACCAGTGCTTCCCCGGTAGCCCTTGCAGCGGCCGAGGTAGAGTCCGCCGAACCGTCATTCACCACCAGGATATCCAGCTCCAGATCGATCCCCCGCAGATCCTCGATGACCCGGCCGATAACCTGTGCCTCATTGAAAGCGGGTACAATGACCAGGAGATCAGTCTGCTTCGCGGGCGTAATGAGTAGACTGAGGCCGAGTTCCTGGATCAGCTCCTTGTTCTGGTCTGAAAGACGTGAAATGACCATGGTGATGTGGATCAGCAGAAGGAAGGCGAAGCCTGTGGTCATCAGCGTCAGCACACTCGGCGGATAGGCTACCCCGAACAGGTTGCCCAGCCGGTCAATGGCATGCCGGTCGATGGACAGGTAAAGGAGGAAGAAACTAAGGGCAAACCAAAGGATGGAATACTCCTCCTTGACGCTCCTGTTCTTCACCAGCCGGAAAATGAAAAAAAAGACGAAAAGGCTGAATAAAATTGCAAAGAATTGGACTCTGTCAAAGGCGAATAGATTTGTCATAATTTTCTCACGCCTCCCTGTATTGCTCCGCAATCAATCATGGTCGAGCAGTTCTTTGAAGGTGATGCGATAGCGGAGTAAAAGCTCAGAAAATTCCCTTATGGGCAACCTCCTTATTTTCACTGCTTCCCTCCGTTTGCGAAGCATCCGCGGTATTCCGCCTAGACCATCGTAAATTCCCTTTATCTGTGCCGTGATGAGTTCTCTTCGAGAGCCGCTGGCATGAAACTCGCTGCCGGTTCCGCCACCGCCCAGAACAGCTCGTACCTGTTCATAGTAACGCCAGAACGAGTAAAACGGCAGGGCTAAAAGGCGGCTAACAGGAAAATTTTTCCACACTACCCAGTAATGATTGCGTTCAACCAAGTATACCTTGAAAGGAGAAAGTATTCCACCGGTCTGGGAGTATTTGTGATAGACAACCGCCTGTGTGGCCGCCACCGCCTCCCACTCGGCCAGTCTGCCCCGCAATCCTAAATCGGAATCCTCTGCGTAGGCAAAAAAATCATCATCGAAAAATCCTGTCTCTTCGATCATCGTTCGTTTATAGAGTGCCACACAGGCACTGGGGAAGAGAATTTCCTCAACGTCCCGCAAACGGAGTTCCGACCAGCGTTTGTTGCGGAATCGTCCTCGCGACATGCCGTCCCTGCAGATTCCCATGCCAATGGAGTCAATGATATCCGGATCGGAAAATGAGCAGATCCGGCTTCCTACCATGCCGGCTTGCGGGTGTCCATTCGCCACCGTGACAAGGGTATCCAGCCAGTCCGGATCGGCTTGGGTGTCATTGTTCAGGGTGACAATATAAGCACCGGTAGAATGTTCCAACCCGCGGTTGTTGCCAGATGCGAAGCCTGTATTTTTCGGGAGAGGAATTATCTTCACCCAGGGATAATGGTCCCTGACAAACTCTACAGAACCGTCCTCTGAGCCGTTGTCTACCAGAACGACCTCGAAGTCTCGGAAGCTCTGGGCTGCCAGGCTGTCAAGGCAATCCGGAAGATGAATAAGGCCGTTCCAGTTGACGATGATAATAGAAACTACGGGATTCAATAGAACCTCATTCAATAGATGCGGATAAATTCCAAGCAGACCCTGTTGTCATATTGCAGTAACATTCTGACATTCTACAGGTATTTCCCGGCTTAATATACAAAATTCTCATCCTGATGCGAGGACTTTGTCCGAAGATTGAAGGGCGAATTACGAATAACGAGGAACGAATGAAACAGCAAAACCTCCATCCATTTTCCTTCGGCATTCTGCAGTTCAGCGGTAGATTCTTTGTGGTTCGACGATTCTTCACCAGCAACGAGTTGTATTGCAAAACTGCATGGTATACATTAATCCTTGTTTCAGTTGGATATGCAATGATACTAAACAAGACGCTATGATGCCCTTGAATTTCATGTTTATTGGGATTGATATCACTTAAATGGCTATAAATTCATATTATTTTACCGTGACCAGGATCATCGCTCTCCTTTTCTGTGCGCTGATGCCCTCAGGACTGCTTGCCCAGGTTGTCCCCACAGCTCATCCCTCAGCGTTTGGAGCGGGGAATGGGCCATTATATACCGATGGGGTTTATCATCTACTCGAAGGGAGCGATACGACCGGGCAGTCGAACGCAGTAGCCTTCGAAGTAGTACAGGAGGGGACCCATGAGCAAGTGACGCTACGCTTTATGCTTCGCGTAATGGAGGGTGGTGATGGTGGCGCCTTCGTATTTTTGAATACGGCTGAGTATGGCAAGCGCGGTCCGGCACCCTATGTCAAAAGCTGGACCGAGCCAAATCTTACTGGGACCTTTGCAGTGGGAATTGACGTTCACAATCCGCCGAAAGAAGAGCCGTACGGGCCGTGGGGCAACTACCAAGGGTTACCGGAGCGCGAGGTGTCATTGCACTGGGATGGGCGCGAGATCGTCAAGCGTGTTGCCACAATGGAGTTTCGGGGGGAGTTTAAGGAATGGGAGATTTCTGTGCAGCATGTGATCGGCGGCGCTGAGGTCACCGTTCGGGTCTCTGACGAAACGGTGTACGACCGTTACTTCCTGGCGGGGATGGTACCATATGAATCGCGTTTAGCAATCGGTGCCGGAACACGAGAAGATGTCACGACAGAGTTCGACGTGCAGGATATAGCCTTTACAATGAGCGAGCCCGCAAAGCCGAGACGCCCTCCGAAACACTTTAAGATATTCAATCATTTTATGACAGGCAACTTGAAGACATCCTATGAGAAAGAGGTTTTGCTGCCGCCGCTCCACTGGGCATATGGGCGTATTATCCTGACACTGGAAATACACGACGCCGGCCCGGATTGGGACGAGTGGGACCGGAATGGCTATCTCTATGTTACCTGGCAAGACGGTACGAAATACGACATCCTGCCTTTTATCACCTCGTTTCGTACTCCCTGCTATTGGCAGGTGGATGTTACACACTTCAGGCCATGGCTGGCAGGGAAGGTGAAGTTCGTGATCGCAACTGAGTCGGATAACTATGAGAAGAAAGGTTTCATGATGAGCGTATCGCTCGACTTCTACCACGGCAGGCCGGAGCTTGAGCCATACCGTGTTGTACCGGTTTGGTATGGCAGGGCAAAGTACATGTCAGCAGACAATCACTTCAGCGACTTCTTCACCCCGCAGACCCTCAGCATAGACGCTTCGACAGAGGCGGCGCGGCTGTTCATAACCACAACGGGCCATTCGCAGGTTGGCGAGTTCACATCGTCCCGTCGCACAGTGGTATTTGCTCCTGTAAAGGGAGGAGACCCGGCAGCGGAGCAGAGATTCGAGGACACCCTCTGGAAGACCGACAATTATCTGAACCCCATTCGGCCGCAATCCGGGACGTGGAAGTACTCGCGCGCCGGTTGGGCGCCGGGCGATATCGTGCGGCCTTGGTGGATCGACCTGACACCCTATATCATCCCCGGTGAGACTGCAGAATTGCGCTACGAACCTGAGCCATACGACTTCTCCAGCGTAGCGGAAGAAATTCGACCGACGGAAGATCAGGTCAACCAGGCCATCCATCTCGTTCGTGCATACCTGATCCTCTACCGTACTCCGACGGACCTTATGCCGGCACCACCCCTTCAGGTTTTAAGGGTCGAGGAAGAGAGTAACGCGTCAAAAGCCAGTATCCTCCCGGGCGACTACTTGGAGAGCTACGACGGCAAGCGGCCTAACTCGATCGACGATCTTCGCAATGCCATCAAGGCCGCGGAAGAGGAGGGCAGGGCGCATATCAAGGTTATGATCTACCGCGGCAGCGAGCGGATGGAAAAGGAAATCGGGCCGGGCCGTATGGGCGTCCTACTCGAGGAACAGTAGGTGCGAGAACCTATCATCATGAGTCACAAAACCCATCTTTATTTGTTCATATTCTGAACAAAATGTTTCTATCCTCTTAAAAATTCTTGCATTTACCATTTTTTTGCACTAATGTTCATTTTATGAACGATAAACAGGACCACAACCAGGATAACTTGCGTTCATTCCTGCTTATGAGTGAATTAGAAGACGGGGAGCCCATTTCCCAACGGGAGATCGCCGGCAGGCTCAACATTGCCCTCGGCCTGGTTAACTCCTATCTCAAGACCCTTGTGAAGAAAGGTTTTGTCACAGTCAAGGCTATGCCCCGCAATCGATACGCTTACCTTCTGACGCCAAGGGGATTTGCAGAGAAAAGCCGCCTTGCCTTCAAGCACTTGAGCAATTTCAACAAGCTCTACAGCGTCACCCGTCAGGACAGCCTTACTCTTTTTAAACATCTGCGCGAGCAACAGGTAAAGACGGTAAATTTCTGCGGCCTTGACGACCTGACCGAGATTTTCTTTCTTTCGTTGCAGGAAGCAGGCCTCGAATTAGAGTTGGTAATGGAACTTCGGGAAATTGGACAAAGGTTTTTTAACCGGCCAGTGGTCACACTGGAGGAAGGAGTCAAGATCAGCAATGGACCGATCATTCTCACCGCCCTGCAGCGGGCGGAGGATTTGAAGCAGGAACTGCTGCAACTTGGCGTGGCGGAGGCAAGAATCTACGGACCTGCACTGACCTTCGAGGATATTTTGCGTAGTGAGGTCAGCAAGCCGGCGCCAGAGGTAAAGCGATGAACAGCGAGCATGTTAAGACTAGATTGGTCATTGAGGCTGGCCGCGGTGGAACCCATTACTGGAAAGACCTCTGGCACTACCGCGAACTCTTTTTTTTCCTGTCCTGGCGCGATATCCTGGTGCGTTACAAGCAGACCATCATCGGCATTGCCTGGAGCGTGCTGCGGCCGCTTCTGACTATGTTGGTGTTCACAATTATCTTCGGCAGGTTTGCCAAGTTTCCTTCCGAGGGTGACGCCCCCTATGCGGTCATGGTTTTTGCAGCACTGCTCCCATGGCAGCTGTTCGCCAATGCACTAAGTGAGACCAGCAATTCACTGATCAACAATACGGCTATGATTTCAAAAATATATTTTCCACGACTTATTATCCCCACCAGTGCGGTGATCGTGGGATTGGTTGATTTTCTGATATCTTTTGGCATCCTGGTGCTGCTGATGGTCTGGTATCAATATGTGCCAGACTGGCGCATCCTGACTCTGCCCCTGTTCCTCATCCTGGCCCTGGCTACAGCCCTTGGCGGCGGCATCTGGCTGGCGGCCCTCAACGTCAAGTATAGGGATTTCCGCTACATCGTCCCCTTCATGGTGCAGTTCGGTCTTTACGTCTCTCCGGTTGGTTTCAGCAGCAGTCTGGTGCCGGTAAAATGGCGGTTGCTCTACTTCATGAACCCCATGGTTGGGGTTATTGACGGTTTCCGTTGGGCGCTGCTGGGTGGCGACTCACAACTTTACCTTCCTGGCTTTATCCTCTCGCTGGGGTTGACTCTGGTATTGCTGTGGGCTGGTTTGCGCTATTTCCGGAGCGTGGAACGTACCTTCGCTGATGTGATATGAGGTTGCCATGGATACCGTCATAAGAGTCGAAAATCTTTCTAAAAAATATCTGATCGGGCATCAGCAGGATAGATATCTCACCTTGAGAGACACCATGGCCCAAAAGGCCAGAGATTGGGGCAAGCGGTTCCTTCACCCCTTCCGGGCCTCGTCCGGCGAGCCGTTAGGAAATCTTTCCACTACAGAAGAGTTCTGGGCGCTCAGGGATGTTTCCTTCGAAGTCAAGCAGGGCGACCGGGTCGGCATCATCGGACGTAATGGAGCAGGAAAATCTACCCTGCTCAAGCTTCTGTCCCGCATTACTGAACCGACCTCCGGTCGAATCACCATTGATGGCCGGGTGGCCAGCCTGCTGGAGGTTGGCACCGGCTTTCACCCCGAACTCACGGGGAGGGAGAATATCTTCCTCAACGGCGCTGTACTCGGTATGACCAGAGCAGAGATCAAGAAAAAGTTCGACGAGATCGTCGCCTTTTCCGAGGTGGAAAAATTTCTCGATACGCCTGTAAAACGTTACTCATCCGGGATGTACGTGCGCCTTGCTTTCGCAGTTGCCGCCCACCTTGAGCCAGAGATCCTTATCGTCGATGAAGTTTTGGCGGTTGGGGATGCCCAGTTTCAGAAGAAATGCCTCGGGAAAATGGAGGAGGTGGGGAAGGAGGGAAGGACGGTGCTATTTGTGAGTCACAACATGGCAGCCGTGGGAAATCTTTGTAGCATCGGAATTGTATTGAATCAAGGAGCGAAGGTCTTTCAAGGAGAGGTGGCGCAAGCTGTCAACAAGTATATCAATTCATTTGTTTCAGATAGTAGCACAAATTTAGACCAACGAACCGATCGCAAAGGAAAAGGGCGAGTTAGGATCACGCAGCTGAATATCGAGGACACGCACGGAAACAAGAATATTTCATTTCCCATCGGTTCGGAACTATCTTTTCAGATTGACTATCAGGGCAGTGAAGAGGTTCGGAATCCCAGAGTAATCCTCGGTGTGTACGATAATATGGGGGCAGGAATAACAAGGCTCGACACAGAAATCACAGGGGGTCTCCCAGCGATCCTGCCGAAAGCAGGGCGTATCATCTGCACTACAAAAGAGATAAACATGACTCCCGGCCGGTATCTCATCAATATTGCTTTTTTCAGTAGCGGTGATATGGAGGACTATCTGGCCAGCGCCGCGTTTCTTGATATCACGGGTTCTGATTTTTTCAATACAGGTAGAATATTTAATGAGTCTGATTCCAGGCTCACCAAAGTATTGGTAAGGCACCAATGGGAGATTTCTTCTTGAAACTTCTAGAACCAAAAGAAGTTAACTTTTCACAAGCATCAATCATAGATGATGCAGGAAAGTTATTTTTTTACCATGGAAGAGTCTTCAGAGCCATATATTCCAGGGAATATTCGCAACTTTACAAAGACATTTTACAGAATGAATGGATTAAAGAAATATTCGATTGTGGTTTAGTCAAGACAAGAATATCTGAAGAAATATCGTTGCAGGGCTCTTTTGTAACACTCGAACACGACGCCATTCCATTCGAGACGCATCCAGCTGAATCTTCGAATTTCATGCATTGGCTTGCAGCGAAAGCAATTGTGAATGTTAATCTTTCCTTGTCGAGACATGGGTTAACTCTCAAAGATGCTCATCCCTGGAATGTGATGTTTAATAGAGGACTTGCGACAGTCATTGATTTTGGGTCTATCACAAATTTAGATGTGGTATCACTGCATTGGTTTGAAGAATTCAAGAAGTACTTCTGTGTTCCTATCTGGCTAGCATCAACTAGATGGAATAGTTATGCAGGAGAATATCGCCGACAACATACAAATGGCTTTGGTTTTAAACTTTTCGAAAACAAATTATTAAATAGAATTGCTTTCAAAAGGCTGAATAATCTCAGGAGATATTTTACCTCTCCGATTGAATTTTTCAAATATCTTGACGAATGGCTAGGAAAACACAAGCCAGTGACTAATCATAAAGAAACCTGGTCAAACTATCAGCAATGCGGAGAATCTCTGAACCCCCTCAAGCCTGAATTGCCCAAGCAGAAGTTTGTTTACGACATTCTCAAAAAAATGAAGCCAAGCAAGGTGCTCGATTTTGCAGCAAACAAAGGATATTATTCCAAGATGGCCGCTCTGCTCGGGGCAGCGGTTATCGCATGCGACTATGAAGAATATTGTGTAGATCAATGCCTATCCCTGGCGCAAGAAAAAAGACTTGCAATTACGCCGGCATTATTGGATTTCAGCAGGCCGACGCCCGGCTACGGGATCGCCTTGTATGGTAGAGATTCGTATGAAAGGTTTAGATCTGATATCGTTTTGGCATTGGGGTTAATTCATCATATATGCATTATCCAAAAGATTCCGGTCGATGTTTTTTGTGATATATGTATGAGATATTCTGAAAAAGGAATTATTCTCGAATATGTTGATCCTACAGATAAGCATGTAGCAAGCTGGAGAAGTCCGATACCGGTGAACTATTCGATTGACGGGCTTACAAAATGCTTGCGCAAGAAGTTTCCGATGATCATTAAAGGTGAAACCATTACCAATGATGGACTCAATAGAGTTATGATGTATTTTGGTACTGAATAAAATTATAGATAAAGTTATGACGAAGTTAACACAAATAAAATCTTTTCTTGCCAAGTTGAATCAAATCGATGAACTGAACCAAAACGTCTCTATCCTTAGGAAAGAACTGGAAAACGGACGTATTCTTTCAGGGAAATTTCTTACTAACAGAATAAAAGATTATTCATACCTGAAAAATCTCCATGACTCTGAATTTAAGGTTTTTTCCCAATGGGGTGATGACGGTATCATCCAGTATCTGGTGAACCGACTCGACATCCCGGTTAAAAGATTTATCGAATTCGGAGTGGAAGATTACACCGAAGCCAATACCAGGTTTCTCCTGCTGAACAATAATTGGTCCGGACTGGTGATGGATTGCTCCGAAGAGAATATAGCTTATATCAAGAAAGATGATATTTACTGGAAGCATGACCTGACAGCATTAGCTACCTTTGTGACTGCTGAAAACATAAACGAAATGTTGTCGAAAGCGGAGTACACAGGTGAAATCGGTTTGCTGCACATTGATGTGGATGGCAACGACTACTGGATTTGGAAAGCAATAGACGTCGTTTCTCCAGTCATCGCCATTATCGAATACAACAGCCTGTTCGGTTTTGAGCGGGCTATTACGATTCCATACGATCCAGTTTTCAACCGGTATACAGCCCATCACAGCGGGGTTTACGCCGGAGCATCTTTGTCAGCCCTGTGTGATTTGGCTGAAGAAAAAGGGTATGTCTTCATCGGTTCGAACAGCGCAGGAAACAATGCTTATTTCATCAGGAAGGACCGCTTGGGCAATATCAAGCCACTAAGGCCAGAACAGGGCTATGTGGAATCAAAGTTCCGTGAGCACCGGGATGAGCTCGGAAAACTGACGTTCCTCCCAGGAAGCAAGGCAATAAAGCGTATCAGTGGTATGAAGGTGTTCAATACGAGATCTAATCAAATCGAGGAACTGTAACATGACATTTAAAATCCCTATTTATCAACCCTCTCTCGATGGAAATGAAAAAGCTTATGTGAACGAATGCCTTGACTCGACCTGGATATCATCCAAGGGTCGTTTCATCTCCGAATTCGAAGTGAAGTTTGCAGATTACACGGAAGTGAAGCATGCTGCTTCCGTCTGTAATGGCACAGTCGCCTTACATCTGGCTCTCCTGGCACTCGGCATTGGCCCTGGAGACGAGGTGATTGTACCAACACTGACATATATCTCATCCGTGAATTCCATTACCTATACTGGAGCGACTCCGGTCTTCGTCGATTCGTTAGAGAATACCTGGCAGATGGACCCGGAGGATGTAAGAAGGAAGGTGACGGACAGGACCAAGGCAATTATGGCAGTGCACCTCTATGGACACCCATGCGACATGGATACATTGACAGCCATCGCCAAGGAGCAGAGCCTTTTTCTCATCGAGGACTGCGCAGAGGCATTCGGCGCCTTCTACAAGGGAAAACACGTAGGTAGTTTCGGGGATATAGCTACCTACAGCTTTTTTGGGAACAAGACTATTACCACTGGTGAAGGAGGGATGGTGGTCACCAACGATGAAACCCTCTACGACCGCAGTATGCATTTTAAGGGACAGGGACTTGCGAAGCACCGCCAGTACTGGCATGACGTGGTTGGTTATAACTATCGCATGACCAACATTTGCGCTGCCTTGGGCCTTGCTCAACTGGAAAGGGCCGATGCACTTCTTGCACGGAAACGCAAGATCGCGGATTTTTACAGGGAGGGGCTTGCGGGACTTCCGCTGACATTCCATGATGAAACAGCAGATGTCCGGCATTCTTTCTGGATGTGCTCCATATTAGTCGATGACCCGGCAAAGCGTGACCCTTTCCGGGATGCACTGGAGAGGGTGGGGATCGAAACGCGGCCGGTGTTTTTTCCTATTCATACCATGCCGATGTATTCAACGAAATTCCAACGCCACCCGGTGGCTGAGAGCTTGGGGTGGCAGGGAATCAACCTGCCGAGCTGGCCGGGACTTGCTGAAAAGCAGATCCGATTTATTTGTGAGGCAGTAACTCATTTTATCGAAGGTGATTGATGGACGAGCCGGATGGGAAAATTGTCATTTTTGGATGCGGAGGCCACAGCCGGAGTGTCACGGATGTACTCCTTTCGATTTACCCTGAGGCATCATTAGTGTTTGTCGACGACAATGCTCGTGACGGAGAACAGATTTACGGCTTCAATGTTTATCGGGGATATGTCCTCAACGACGAACATGTGTTCCTGGCGATTGGAAATAATGAAGCGAGAAAAATGAAATTGGAAGAAATAGGGGAAAAGAATCTCATCACTGTCATCTCAGATAATTCGCACAGGGGGCATAGCGCGACCGTTGAGGTCGGATGTTTTGTCGGGAATTTTTGCCACATAGGTCCCGAGGCTGTCATAGGCAAGAATACGATCCTCAATACAGCATCTGTTATTGAGCATGAGGTAACCATCGGGGCGCATTGCCATATAGCGCCGAATGTCACCATCGCGGGTCGTTGTAAAATTGGTGATCTTGTTTTTGTCGGAGTAGGTGCTACGGTCAAGGATTCTATTTCTATTTGTAGCAACGTAATTGTTGGCGTCGGGACAACCGTCATTGAAGATATTGTCGAACCAGGAACGTACGTTGGTACTCCAGCATGCAGGATTAGATGAAGCGGTCTCTCAATATAGCCTTTTTGGGGGGGGATTTTCTCTGGAGCGGTGGAGTGGAATTTCTTCGGAATCTCGCAAACGCCCTTCTTTCAATTAGAAATGAACATCAGGTAAGAGTTTTTTTACTTCTTCCTGTAAAAAATAGGATAGATAACTTCATAGATATGTTTGGGATTATTCGCAAAACCGCTGCGGAAATTGTTAGGCAGGGTAAATTCTCTTTACCCCGTGCGAAGCCGAGTTTTGACCCCACCCTTTCTGATTATTTCAGGAATGTTGAAGGTGTAGTTGAACCTGTCGAATACAACGAGGCTACAGGCCTGGTCCCTGCCTTGCAGAGAATTGGAGCCGACGTAGTGATGCCTGCTGCCCGCTCGTTGGGGAAATCATTTCCCCTCCCTTGGGTGGGATATGTCTATGACTTCCAACATAAGTATTATCCTGATAATTTCAGTGCCAGTGAGTGCCAGAACAGGGACATCCACTTTGCGAAAATGATGCGGGATGCAAAAGCGGTCATTGTCAATGCCAAGTCGGTGAAAGACGATATCGACAATTTTTTCCCGTATCTCGAATGCAAGGTCTTCAATTTGCCCTTTTCCGCGTCTCCAGTATCGAGCTGGCTTGAAGATGGTGTCCAGAATAATTTTGAACGCTATAGACTTCCGTCGCGCTATTTTCTGATTTCCAACCAGTTTTGGATTCACAAGTCACACATTACCGCTTTCCGGGCACTGGCGATGCTGGTGGATGAGCAGATTTGCGCTGATCTCCACATTGTTTGTACTGGTAAGATGGAAGATTACCGCTTTCCTGAACACATCCAAGCTTTGCAGAAGGAAATTAGTGATCTAGGAATTGAAAACAGGATACATTTTTTGGGGCACATCCCCAAAATCGACCAGATTGCCATCATGAAAAAGTCCCTTGCCGTGCTCCAGCCAACCCTCTTCGAGGGAGGCCCCGGCGGCGGATCGGTGTATGATGCTGTCTCTCTGGGCGTTCCTGCAATTATCTCCGACATTCCTGTCAACAGAGAAATAGAGAACGAAGAAAATCTTTTTTTCTTTCAGGCAGGTTCTGCTGCTGACCTGGCGGATAAGATCAGAACATTCCTGAAGCAGGACATCAGAAGGCCAACGAAAGAGGAATTGATCGCTCGAGGGAATCAGCGCCAGAGGCTTATGGGCGAGCGTCTTCTGGAAGCGGTTCGATACGCAAGAGAGAGTATTCCAAAACGGTCAGCTAAAAAAAATGGGTAAATAGCCTTATAGCATCGGATTTGGAAATGGATCTCTCTCATAAATTGCGAGAATTTATCGTTGCACGTTCATTATATCGTATTCATATAAGAGCATAGATTGCAAACTAGGCAAAAGATTAAGAGAAGCTTTTCAAAGCAATATTCAAAAATTTCATACCATGAATTTTTTTCGATTTTTTACGCAAAATAAGAAAAAAAAAGGATCCAAAAGCATATGGGTTCCTCCTGGTCACTTCTATTCCCCCATTCCTGACCCTGACGAACTTAAAAAGAGGGAAGCCAATATATTCGACAGAAGTCAGCAGGTTCTCGCAGGGATCAATCTGAACACTGAAGACCAACTTGAGCTTATGTCAAGATTCAAGAGCTTCTACCAGGAAATACCTTTCACAGTCCAGAAAACAGAGGGAAATAGGTACTATTTTGAAAACAACTTTTACTCTTACTCTGATGCTATTTTCCTGTACTGCGTCATCAGGCATTTCAAACCGAAAAGTATTATCGAAGTTGGCTCCGGTTTCTCATCCTTTTGTATTCTTGATACGAACGAAAAGTTTTTCGGAGGTTCTATCCGCTGCCAATTCATTGAACCGTATCCCGACCGACTGTACTCCCGGTTAAAGCCAGGGGATAAGGAAGTGATTGAAATCACAGAAACAAAACTGCAGGATGTAGATCTCTACTATTTTGAAAAGTTGGCTGCAAACGATCTACTGATTGTAGACTCCACCCATGTAGCCAAGACCGGCAGCGATGTAAACCGCATTTTCTTTGAGATTCTTCCTCATCTGAAGAAAGGTGTTCTGATTCATTTCCACGACATTTTTTACCCGTTTGAGTACCCCAAAGAGTGGGTCTATGAAGGGCGCTCCTGGAATGAGAGCTACCTGCTGCGAGCTTTTCTGCAGTACAGCAACTGTTTCAAAGTTCTCCTCTTTAATACTTATCTGGAACAGTTCTATGAGGAAATATTCAGGGTGGATTTCCCTCTCTGTCTCAAAAATCCGGGAGGCAGTATTTGGCTGAGGAAAGAATGTTAGACCGCACCCCATCGATCCAAAAGACATTTCCGGTTACTGACGGTGACGAATGGCCGATGGTTTCTCAGGCGCAAATACCTTTGCCTGAACTGCCACCTGGCCAATCCTGGCCAAAGATCAGCGTCGTCACTCCTTCCTTCAACCAGGGTTCTTACCTTGAGAAAACAATACGATCGGTGCTGCTCCAGGGCTATCCCAACCTCGAGTACATCGTTATTGATGGCGGCTCGGCAGACCAGTCTGTTGGAATCATAAAGAAATACGAACCCTGGATTGACTTTTGGGTCAGCGAAAAAGATCGAGGGCAGAGTCATGCAATCAATAAGGGGTTTAAGCATGCGACTGGAGAGCTTTTTGGGTGGCTGAATTCAGATGATTGGTATACCGAAGGCGCCCTCTTCAAAGTGGCTTCAGCCTATTTAGAGGATAAATCTGTAGGTGCTGTGTATGGGCAGGGCCACATTGTTGATAAACAAGGTAATGTTACGCACATTCCGAAGCTGGTCCAAATTGACAAACAAAGTTTATTGGACTGGGCAAACGGAAGTGATTTCATGCAGCCTTCCTGTCTGTTTACGAAAAAAGCTTGGTTGGATTGTGGCCTATTGGATGAGGGCCTTAATTTTTCTCTGGATGTTGACCTGTGGCTGAAAATTTCTGAAAAATATCGGTTTAAGAAAATTGAAGACTTACTATCGCTGTCTTTAACCCATTCAGACGCAAAAACAACAGTAATGCGCAATGCGATGTTCGCCGACTTAGCGGTTGTGCTTATGAGATATGGAGGTGAAATCCAGGCACGTAAAATACTCAACAGATTTGTGGAACGTTTAGACCAGATTGAGAATTTAACAACACTCGTAAACAAGTTTCCTTTTGCAAAGAATTTCTTAAAACGCCGCCGATTTTCATGAATTCATGAAAAAAAACCTACTATTCATTGATGATAAAATTCCGCATTATGACCAGGCTGCAGGTGCCAGAACGAGTTACATGTACCTCAATTTATTGGTTGAGATGGGGCTGTCTGTAACTTTTATAGGTGCTAATTTCAGAGATGTCGAACCTTATACAACCCATCTGAGATCCCTTGGCGTTAAGGTGTTATCCGGAAAATGGTTTCAATGGACCTGGAGGCTATGGTTTTTACTTTTCGGGCGCCAGTTTGATTACGTCTTTTTCAACCGCCCAAAACCAACGAAACGTTTCATCGGTTATGTTGAAAAATTTTCAAATGCAAAAATCCTTTACCAGTGCCATGACCTGCACTATTTGCGTCTTCTCAGGCAGTACGAGCTTGATGGGAAAGAGGAAACACTTGAGCAATCTCAAAAAAGTGAAACACTTGAAATTGAGCTCATCCAAAAATCCGATGTTTTTTTAACGTTCAGTCGGTATGAAAAAAAAATAATTGAAAGAAAAATGCCCGGTCAGTGCATAGAGGTTATTCCTCTTTATTTTTATGATAATTTAACCCAGCCTATCACTGATTTCTCTCAGAGACATGGAATTTTATATGTTGGGGGATTTATGCATAACCCTAATGTCGATGCGGTATTGTGGTTCGCAAGAGAGATGTTTCCGGAAATTAAAAAGTGCTGTCCAGAAATTGTTTTTTATATTGCGGGCAGCCATCCTCCCCCTGAAATAAAGGAGTTGGCGGGCAAGGGTATCGAGGTGCTCGGATACGTAACCGAGAAAGAACTGGCTGATCTCTATAGCCAGGTACGATTGGTTGTCATCCCATTAAGATTTGGTTCAGGTGTTAAAGGCAAGACAGTTGAGGCAATTCTTTATTCTCTCCCTCTGGTTTCAACGAGTATTGGAATTGAAGGAATAGAGTTGGAAAACATCATTCCCCCAACGGATAATCCAAAGGTTTTTGCGAACAGGGCCGTTGCTTTATATAAAGACGAATCAGCACTCAGAGAGTGCAGTACTCTGTTGCATGACTATGCCTTGAAGAACCTCACGAGTTCCAGTGCCAAGGCGAAGATGCAAGAGATCTTGAACTCTCTGATATACAAAGAAAACGAGAGCCTCTGAAAGGCATGATAATCTTCCGACTTAGAAACTATGATGAGTATCAGCATCATTCTCAGATGATGCATGAAGAATATGCATCGCGGGAAAGATATGAAAAAAAACTTGTTTCCAAGTGGCGCAAGAGTTTCAAGGTAAGTGGTTATTCTTATCCCGTAGGCAGGAAGGTCAGATTTCATGTAGATTTCAAGTACAGCAGGAACAATGGATTACCAAACTGGCGCGAACGGCTGGTCTGTCCAATTTCAAGATTGAACAACCGGATGCGGGCATCAGTTCATATCTTTGATATAGAATGTTCTCCCTACAGGCAAGACCGTATCTATATTTCTGAACAGGTAACACCACTATACAAATATTTTTCATCGCGTTTCGAAAACATTATGGGAAGTGAATTTCTTGGAGAAGGATTTACTCCAGGATCATTAAATACTTCTGGAGTCAGGCATGAGGATTTAACAAATCTGAGTTTCAATAATGGAAGTTTTGAGCATTTTCTGTCTTTTGACTGCTTCGAGCACATTCCAAATTACCAAAAAACATTCAGCGAGAGTTCCAGGATACTTGCACCTGGTGGAACAATGCTTTTCACAGTGCCATTCGCTTTGCACTCACAGCTGAATATAACACGGGCAAGAGTATCAGCAGATGGTACGATCGAGCATATTTTGGAGCCGGAATATCACGGCGACCCGATGAATAAAGAAGGTTGTTTGTGTTATCAATACTTTGGATGGGAAATGCTGAATGAGCTTAAAAATGCTGGATTTAGAGATGCGTTTGCGGTGTTGTGCTGGTCGAAAGACTACGGTTATCTTGGTGGAGAGCAAATCCTTTTCGTTGCAAAGAAGTAGAACAGTTTAAAATTTCAGAAAATATAAAAGGTTTAATTGATATATGATTTATTTCATTTCCATTTTTGATGAGAATAGAAGGTTAGCAATGCTGTCTAGAAAACTGAAATTAAGATTTTTATTGCAATTATTCAAATAGGCCGCGTAATGAAATGTTTACTTTTAGGTGGTGGTGGTTTCCTTGGGTCACACTTGTGCGATGCATTACTTACGAGGGGTGATTCCGTAAGGATATTTGAACGACCCAATTTGCAACGTTACAGAAAATTTACAGATGATGAAAAAGTTGAGTGGGTTGACGGTGATTTTACCAACGAGGAAGATGTTGCTTCAGCTGTTTTCGGTTGCGACATTATTTATCATCTTGTTTCTACGACTCTGCCTCAATCTTCCAATGATAATCCCGCCTTTGACGTAGAAACAAATGTCGTAAGCACTTTACATTTGCTTGAGGTTGCACGACAGACAAAAGTCGGGAAGATCATTTTTATCTCTTCCGGCGGGACGGTGTACGGCGTCCCGCTGAAACTCCCCATTTCAGAAGATCACCCAACAAATCCTCTATGCTCCTATGGGATCCATAAACTGGCGATAGAAAAATATCTGTTCCTGTACAAGAAACTTCATGGTCTCGATTATTGTGTTTTAAGGTTAGCGAATCCATACGGTGAGAGACAGCGGCCAAAAGCTGTTCAGGGAGCCGTGAGTGTTTTTATATATAAGGCATTACTGAATGAGGAAGTAGTGATTTGGGGTGATGGTTCAGTTGTACGTGATTACATTTATGTCAGAGACGCTGTTGATGCGATGGTTAAGGCAATAGACTATGACGGTGATATACGGACTTTCAATATCGGAAGTGGAAAAGGGCACAGCCTAAACGAAATTCTCGCTGAGATTGAAAGATTTCTTGAGCGCCCTGTAAAGGTTAGATACACTCCTGGACGGTCCATTGACGTTTCGGCCAATATCCTTAATATCGAACGGGCAGTAAATCTCTTACATTGGCAGCCGACCCTGACATTTAGAGAAGGGTTGGAACGAACTCTCGAGTGGTTGACTAAGAAGCACCCAGCAATTAGTCCTTGATGAAAGCCTGGCTCTTCGCGACTAATTCTATGCAATAAGCTGACACCATGAACAATGCTTCTATAAGGCAGCAGTGAAAAATATGCCAAAAGTCTCCGTTATTATTCCCAACTACAACCATGCCAGATTCCTCCCAAAAAGAATCGAAAGTGTCCTGGCCCAGACTTTCCAGGATATCGAGGTTATATTTCTGGATGATGCTTCCACCGATGACAGCCTCATAGTATTTGAACGCTATGCTGATGATGCACGGATCCGCGCCGTCTTTAACAAGGTCAACAGCGGCAGTCCGTTCAAGCAGTGGAATAAGGGATTACTTGAAGCCCAGGGAGAGTACATCTGGATAGCTGAGTCTGATGATTTTGCTGATATTGACTTTTTGGGAAAGTTATGCGTTGTTCTTGACTCCAACCCGGCTGTAGGACTGGTTTATTGCCAGTCCTGGCTGGTGGATAACAAGGACAAAACCCTTTATGAAAATCGGCGATGGACTGATGATCTGAGCCCAGAACGCTGGCTGCACTCATATGTGAACCAGGGGAAGGATGAAATTTCGCGTTTCCTGATTTACAAGAATACCATTCCGAATGCCAGTGCGGTTCTCTTCCGCAGGGATGTAGCCCTCTCGGTTACAGCGATCGACGACACTCTGATGTACTGCGGCGACTGGCTCTGTTGGATTAACATACTGCTATGTTCGGATATTGCCTTTGTTGCAGAAAGCCTGAATTTCTGGCGCCAGGCGCATACTGCATCGGTTCGCGGAACAATCGAATCGGCAAGACGAATTCGTGAAATTTTGTATTTGTTAAGAATTTTACAACAAAAGGATGCAGTTCACCCAAAAAGATTAAATAAAGTATTGAGAAAGCATTACAAGCAATGGCTGAGATCAGCCCTGGTGAATCAAGTTTCCTGGTCGACACATCGGGAAACAGTCCGGGAATTTTCAACTCTGTACCCCCAAATTCAATTGATTGATTTAGCGTTTGCTCCTTTTTTCCTATTGGGATCCCTGGGGAGAAAACAAACATGATAGGAAAGCTGGCAATTTTTTGCCCGAACATCGGTGGCCTGAGTGAATCTTTTATCAGGCGGCACATTGAGTTTTTGTGTCCCGGAAAAACCGTTATCATTACCAATAATATTTTCTCGCCTGATGAACGAACATGGGATGTGAACTGTCCTGTTTACCTGACCAAGAAAGCGGAAAGTCCCATCTCCAAAGGGATAAGTTTAATTCGTAGTAAAATGGGAGTCGGTGAAGCAACGTATGTTGACGTTGAGGGTGTCAAAAAATTTCTCAATGAGCACGAGGTAGACGTTCTTTGGGGGCATTATCTCAACAGGTCTTGGCCGCTTATCAGAATTGCCAATGAGCTGGGGATTCGTTTTTTTGTTCATGCCTTGGGTTATGATCTTTCCAGAATGTTTCGAAAAGCTAAATGGCGTAGAAGATATGCTGATTACAAACATGCTTCAGGAGTTATTGTCCTTAATAAAATTATGCAGGATCGCCTCATTTCAGTGGGCATATCAGAAGAAAAGGTTCATATCATTCCTTGTGGAGTTGATGTGCCCGAAAACCAAATTGTACGAACGGCTACAGATATGGTTCACTGTTTGGCTGTGGGGCGGATGGTCGGCAAGAAAGCCCCTCTTAAGCTTCTAGAGTCATTTCGTTTGGCTTTGCAGCAAAACTTGAATATGCATCTCGATTATGTAGGAACCGGCCCTCTGTTTAAAAAAGCGCAAAGATTTGTGCATGCGCATGGCCTGCAGAACCATGTGACTTTGCATGGCGGCCAACCGCACCAGATAGTCATTGACTTGATGCACCGGGCAGACCTGTTTCTGCAGCATAGCATTGTTGACCCTAAAACAGGTGATGAAGAAGGCATGCCCGTAGTAATTCTCGAGGCTATGGCACAGGGACTTCCTGTTGTTTCTACAAAACATACCGGCATACCGGAAGCAGTGCTCGATGGTTTGACAGGATATATCGTTGAGGAAGGGAATGTCAATGGAATGGCAAAACACATACTTGAATTAGCTGAAGATGCACAGAAAAGATTAAGGATGGGGGAACGTGGTTGGAGAACAGCACGGGATAATTTTACATGGCAGATAGAAAAAGCAAAATTACTCGATTTGATGGAAATTGGCGATTGAGGATTTAAGATGCATCCCGCAAGACAAAGATGGCCTGTGAAATGCTTTTGCCAGTGCCCTTTCCGTCAACCTCAGTTGAAATGATATTGCAGAAAACACTCATAAATATCTGCGGGTCGGAACGCTCGGGCAGCACCATGTTGGACCTGATAATCGGCAATGATCCCAAGGCCTTTTCCTGCGGAGAGATATATGCCCTGTACCGGCCCTGGCGGACGCACCATTTTCAGCCCACATGCGGGTGTGGAGAAGAATGTGAGTTCCTGAGAGAATTTAAAAGCATTCGGGAAGGCCAATTTCATAATCAACTTTTTGAAAAATTCGGTTATTTATGGGTTGTGGATTCTTCCAAGGACCTGTCGTGGGTGATTGATAACCAGAAGTGGGTCATCCAGAACCAGGGTCGGGTCCTGAACCTGCTCATATGGAAAAAGCCCGCTACTTTCAGTATCTCTTTTTTGAAACGGGGGAAAGATTTGAATCACTGGAGGCCGATCTTCATTGATTATTATAAGAAATTTCTGGAGACAAAACTGCCGTTCGTTTCTGTTTGTTATGACGATTTTGTCAATAATCCACAAAAACATCTTATGTTCATTTGTGACCTGCTGGGCATGGACAATTTCGATCGCAAGATGAATTTCTGGGAGAAAAAACACCATCATCTTTTTGGCAGTGGCGGTACCGGCAAACAGGTTCTTGAAGGATCTTCTGAAATTTTCCGGCGGGTAGAATATCCAGCGCAATTTGAGAAGGATATAAAATTGATAGAGGACACATTAGACAATGATGTTGAAATCACTGCAATTATCAATAAATTGAAACAAAGAGAAATTTCTATAATAAATACAAGCAATAATGCATTTAATTATAATAATTTTGGGCAAAAGCCCCTTTGGTATTATAAGCAGAAAATTGTATTGAAATTAAAGCGGTACTTCCCCGAATCATATCGGTAGTGCATAACAACATTATGGAAAGTTCTACTAAAAGGGGAAGGTTGGCGTTCTTTACTCCTAAAATGAGCCTGGAAGCTGGGCAATCATTGGGAATACAAAAAAAAGTACAGGGCCAGAACCGCGCCTTTCAAAAACTCGGTTTCGATGTTGAACTGTTCGATTTTGCCCCCTATGACTATGGCTCCAATATCCTGCAGAACCTTTTCCGCTCTTGGGCTTTCAACAGGAAGTATTATCAGGAATGCCTCGAACGGCTACTGGAATATCGCCCTGACGTTGTTTACATTCGCTACAATTTTTCGGATAGTCATTTCATCTACTTCCTGAAAAGTCTAAAGAAGTCAGTCGGAACCGCGATCCCCATCTTTCTTGAAATTGCCACATATCCCTATGACCGAGAGCTTCGGTCATCAGGCCGGCTGGGGCTGTTTGTTCTTTATCTGGCCGATTTATTGTATCGAAGGAATTTGCGCAATTATTTTGATCTCGTAATTACATATAGTGAATATCAAAGTATTTTCAGCATTCCGACTATTAAAATCGGAAATGGTGTGGATGTTGAGTCCATTCAGCCTGCAGCACCCTGTTCAATAAAAGACAACCAGGTTGAATATCACTTTATCGGCGTATCAAATCTGGTTTACTGGACAGGATATGAGCGGATGATCCAGGGACTGGCCGATTATCAGAAAGACGGTAATGGAAAAAAGGTCTTCTTCCATGTTGTTGGGGATGGTTTATACCTTGAACCGTTGCAGAGACTTGCGAATCAAAAAGGTGTTGGAGAACATGTTGTTTTCCATGGTGCTCATGTAGGGGATAGTCTTGATCGTCTCTTTCAGGATAAAGATCTGGCAATCGGCAATCTTGGTGTACATCGCAAAGGCATGGTAACTAATCCTGATCTCAAGAATCGGGAATACTGCGCCCGGGGAATTCCCTTTATCACCTCGACCAGTGATCCCGGCTTTCCGGAAGATTTTATCTCTGTAATGTCTGTGCCCCCTGATGAGTCTGCTATCCAGATTAGGGATCTGGTTGATTTTGTGAAAAATCTGCGCAGGAAAAATCCGGAATATGCAATAGAAATGCGGGAATTTGCCAAAATCAATTTTGACTGGTCTGTCATGCTGAAGCCGGTTGCCGACAAAATGAAGGCGTGCATTGAGCAGAGATATTAAATTCAGAATGCAGAATGCAAAATTCAGAATGGAGAATAGTGAATAAAATACTCAAACCTTTTTTCATAAGTATGTTCTCATTCTGTATTCTATTAACAGTTAACCCAAAGCCGGACTGTTAGAGTTTTGATTTAGAATTGTCATGGTAGAGAAATACCCTCCAAATATTGTTTTTATCGCCCATTCACCGGACTTCTATGGCGCTGATAAAGTGCTGTTTCAGGTTGTCCAGGCGACAAGGAAAACTTTTAAAGTGCATGTGGTCTTACCAGGCCCGGGCGAGATAAAACGTCGCCTGGAAACGCTTTCGGATGTGGAACTTTTTTTTCTGCCTCTGCCGCGTTTTTCCCTGGCCGGGAAAGATATTGGTGCCAACATCTTGACTTTTCTACCTTTTTGGAGGGCCTTCAAAAAACTTCTTGCCGGTATTGAGCCGGTACTGGTTTATGGCAATACGGTTCGCAGTGTGCTGCCTGTTGCAATGGCCGGCAGACTTGGGTACCGCACCCTGGTTCATTTTCATGAACGCAATGTTAATGGGATGGCAGGCAGCTTGATCGCTAAACTTGCCAATCGGGACGTAGAAAGGTGCATTTTTGTGTGCCGCTCGGCCCTTGAAAGTTATGCAAATTTTTCACCGAACTTGCGTCGGAAAAGTACTGTGATCTACAACGGTATAAGTCTGCTGCCGACACCCGGCAATAATAATGAGCCTCAGGAGTTTCATGGGAGGGAGCCAAGATTACTCTCCGTGGGTCAGTTGGCCTCCCATAAAAGAATCGGGGACCTTCTTGAGGCAATGCCCGCCATACTTTCAGTTTATCCTCAGGCAATGCTTGTGGTCTTGGGTGAGGGAGAGTTGCGGCAGGCGCTCGAAAAAAGAGTAAAAGAGTTGGGGCTTGGAGATCATGTGTCGCTGCCAGGTTATGTAACCGAGACTTCACCCCTATTGTCCGCGGCCGAAATTTTCCTGGCGCCATTTGAAAATGAGGCATGCAATATGGCTGTTATCGAAGCTATGGCTGCCTCCAAACCTGTTGTGGCGGCTAATGGGGGAGGAATGCCTGAACTCGTTGCAGAAGGAGAAACAGGCTATCTTTATCCTGCCGGGAATATTCCACAATTGACTGAGCGGATGTTGCAATTGGTGGATTCTAGAGAGCTTCAACACAGGTTCGGCGAGGCTGCTGCTCGGCGGGTCGCTGAGAAGTTTAACCTGGAAACCCAACTGGAACGTATCATGCGTGAGATCGAAACGTGTGTTGGCCGTAGGGAGGGATAGTATTGATGATCTCGATCTGCATGGCAACCCGCAACGGGGAAAAGTACCTCCACAGGCAACTGGCCTCAATCATGCGGCAGCTCGGTTCTGAGGACGAGTTAGTCATTTCCGACGACTCCTCTACGGACAGAACGGTAGACATCATACGAGACTTTGGCGATCCGCGGATCCGCCTGCTGGAGAATAACACCTTTTACAGCCCGGTCTACAATTTTGAAAACGCGCTCAAAAATGCTGCTGGCGAGATTATTGCCCTGGCCGATCAGGATGACGTATGGCTCGATAATAAGATGGAGGTGATCGGGCAGCAGCTTGCCGGTTGCTGCCGCCGGCCGGCCTTGGTCATGATGGATGGCTACGTTATTGATGGAGAGGGGGCAAGAACGGGGCAGACCCTGTTTGAGCGCAAGAAACCGAAAAAGGGGATCTGGACCAATCTCTTTGACAACACCTTTACCGGCTGCGCCATGGCCTTTACCCGGGATCTGCTGGAACTGGCCCTGCCGTTTCCGCCTGGTATTCCGATGCACGATTCCTGGCTGGGCCTGCTTGCTTTAAAGTTCGGTGAGGTTGACTTTATCGCGACCAAGACCATGGAATACAGGAGGCATGGAGTTAACGTCAGCGGCTGGCAGCGCAACCCGCTGGTGCAGATCCGCTGGCGTCTCTGCCTGGCCTACCACCTCTGGCTGCGCAGCCGCACCGCAATACACAGCTTACTGTGATAGCCGATAATCAGAACAATCTCCCCCTATGATTACAGGAAACGAATAAGATCTCTTGAGCCACCAGAGGATCCATTCATTTTTCATGATTAATATGCTTGGATTCAAAGTATTAATAAGATTAACATGTCCATTGGGGGTGTTGGCCTGGATTTGGGTTATCGGAAGTTACTATCCCGGCAAGGAATCCTGACTTTTGACAATCTACGAATCAAAACTTTATCCCCAGCTGAACCAAATGTTGTTAACACCATTTATATAAACTTTTGAATTGAGAGATAGGGAGGCGAGCTTTACATAATTATTCTTTTTTATTTTACACCCTCCATTGAAAACCATGTATAAACCAAATGTTCAATTTTCAGCAAGACAAACAGATATTTTAAAAAACTGGTTGTCTCCTGTTCTCGTATTTATCATTGCTTTAATTACCCGGTTGGTTGTTACTTTTGAATTCAACCAATCCAGCCCTTTCTTTAATTACCCGCTTATCGATGCAATGGAATATGATCGATTGGCCAGAATATTAGCAGAAACAGGGCGATGGGACCAACCAGGTGCATTTTACCAGCCACCCCTCTACCCATTATTCCTGGCCGGAATATATAAAATTTTTGGCTCCTCTTATTTGTGGCCAAGAATTATCCAATCCTTTCTAGGTGCCTCAAGTTGCCTTGTCGTAACTATTATTGGTAATCGTTTTGCAGGCAAGTTTGTTGGATTTCTAGCCGGGATTATTTGTGCTTTTTATGGCCCACTTATCTATTTTGAGTTGGAGCTACTTGCCCCAGTATTAACTATTTTACTTAGTCTGCTGGGATTAGCATTACTTTATCGTGGGCTGGCAGAACGAAAGCTCTGGCTGTTTTTTGTTTCTGGGATATTAACCGGACTGGCCACAATTACCTGGCCATTAACCGGACTTTTTGCTTGTTCAGGTGTTCTCGCTGTATTTATTAAATTCAAAAAGAATCTTAAGCATTCGTTTCTATTTTCGATAGCCACAATTATTGGCACAATACTTCCTATTGTTCCTGTAACTTCATTTAATTTAATAAAAGGTGAACCGGTTTTGATTTCATCAAATGGACCGGTAACATTTTATGCTGCTAATAATACTGACTGGCAAAGTAATGTATTATTTAGGCCAGGATATGATTGGGAAAAAATTGTTACTTTGCCTTATAGGCTTTATTCGGAAGAAGAAGTTAACAAAATAGGGAAAACCAGAATATTTTTAAAGGAAACAGCTAATTATATTAAAGAACATCCTTGGTATTATGTTAAGTCTGTAATGATCAAAACATCACATCTTGTTTCTGGCTTTGAAATAATGAATCCAACTGATTTATATTTTTTTAAGCAGTTTTCCCTTTTTTTAGACAAGCTGGTTTTTCAGAATAAGTACCTGAAATTTCCATTTGGCATCCTTTTACCTCTTGCAATAATTGGGATATTTTTCGGTGTTAAGCACAAAAAAGGGTACAACTTTTTATTTTTATCATATCTTTTGTTCGGCAGTTTTGGCTTAGTGCTTTTCTGCGTATCCGCTCGTTTTCGTTTGATCATAATACCTATACTTGCATTATATGCAGCACTTGGCACGCAAGAATTAAGCAAAACAATAATTTCAAAAACGAGAGTGAGTATTTTTGTAATGGTATTTTTATTGGCAATTTGTTCGTACTCCTTTGCAAATATAGATATTTTCAAACAGCAGTATTTTTTTGAAAGTCCCATTGTAAAATCACAATCATACTTTGCAATGGGGGATGTGATGATAAAACAGAGAAGATACCAGGAAGCTTTACCTTGGTTAATTAAAGCTGTAGAGATAGATAATAATTATTCCGATGCCTGGATAGAGTTAGGGAGAACAAAGTGGTTACTGGGTGATAATATTGGTGCAATTGTAGCCTGGTCCAAAGCAAATGAGGTTGCACCTGATTATCCCCTGCCTTTGTTTAATTTAGCAAGAATTTACGATAAATCGAGAAAATATGATAGTTCAGGTAAGGCAGCGATAAAGGCAATATACTTTTACAAAGAGTACTTGATTAAAGCAGAAAGCTATCATGAAGCCCTGCTTCATCGCAGAGAGAGGATGGCCTTTGCTGATATGCGGCTTAAAGCATTAACAAGTGACAAATAATAACCAAAATTTACTTAAGGAACCTGATAAGGTAAATTATTGAGTCATATAAGGCCCTTCCCCTTTAAATCCTTGATCACCTCATCAACAAAAAGCCCCATCATTTTTTCTATGTTTCCTTGAAGGGAAGTTTCCAGCTGGGCAGACCAGATCAACTCTTCGGTTTTCAGGTCGTACAATACGGATTCCACTTTAAGGATAACGAAATCAGCTCTACCAGCTTCCACATAATTCATTGTGCCGTAATTGTAATAATTACCCCAGTTGGCGTAGTACGAGGATGGATTGGGAAGTCTGCGGGGTACGGGGTCATAAGGCATTGGCGTATAAACGTAGGATCCTTTTCCTCCTGTCATGGAGCCCTCTGTCCGTCTGCCAACGAGCTTAGTTAACAGGACCGAGTCGCAATTGTAGGTATTCATCCTCTCCATAATGTCTTCTCGATCGAGCTTCTTTTTTGTTGGAAGGAGGTCCTTGTAGCTGGATATCGCCTTGACGCCCTCGTTGACAAGACGCTTCTCAAAGGCGTCTTCAAAAATCATTCGATTGAGCTCATCTTTGGCAAGACCGATGATATAGACATTCTTAATCTGCCCCTTGTAGCTTTTGCTTGACCAGGATTCACTCGTCTTGGTGCTGGCGCATGCAATCACCAGGCTAGATACCACCAGTCCGGTCAGAGCATAAAATATTACGGGTTTAGTTTTCATAATTATTCTCCTTGTTAATGTCTCAGGTCATTATTTTCAAGGATAAAAGCGACATCCGTAATTCATTGAGAGAGATTAGCATGATCAGTTTAGCCTGTGTCTTTTCCTTTCCGATCAGGAACGTCTCCGACTCCTTTTCTCTAAACACACCAAAGCTTATCTTCATCCAGGCTAACCTCGGACCAGAATTCTGCCTGGAACTCCTTGGAAACGATAACATTCATTATGAAATTTTAAAAGCAATCAGATAAGCCATTAAAATTATATGCCCCCAATAGCTTAATAATTCTAACAATATGTTTTTATTTATAAACCTGTAAATTTTTCACTAAAATACTTCCTGGAATGACAGTCGCACGAAATAAACATTTCCATGTAATTTTAAATAATTATAACATGGTTATATGAATAAATGTTTAAAATGCTCTCATTAGGTAACCAGAGAAGCCACGACTCCTAATTTTTGATTTTGTTTTTTACGTGCGGTTAGGAAATCCATGAGCGATTAACTGGTTTTAAATTCACCCAAAATCAACATTGTCTCAAGATGTTAAGTTGCATTTCTTATACAATATTATTAAGAAACGGAGGACTTGAATATATTCTTCGTGAAAGGAGTCATTATGAAACATATTCCCAAAGTTTTGATGACGCTGCTAGTGTTAGGATTCATATTCGTTTTTTTGAATCAACAGGTGAGAGCTGCATCAAGTGACGGAGACATCTCATCTATCAGATCATTAGCTGTACAAGGTGATGCAGGGGCTCAATTTTTGCTTGGGACCAAGTATATTAAAGGTGAAGGCGTACCGCGGGATTATCGGGAAGGAGAAAAATGGCTTCGTGAGTCAGCGGAACAAGGTGATGCCGGAGCACAATTTGTGCTTGGCAATATGTTACACTTTGGTTATGGCATATCCCAAGACTATAAAGAAGGGGAAAAGTGGCTTCGTAAGTCAGCTGAGCAGGGACATGCTGAAGCACAAGCTAACCTTGGATATATGTATTATTCAGGATATGGCGTATCCTATAATTATAAAGAAGCGGAAAAGTGGTTTCGTAAGTCAGCTGAGCAGGGGCATGTTGAAGCACAAGCTAAACTTGGATATATGTATTATTCGGGTAAAGGCGTGCCCCTGGATTATAAAGAAGCGGAAAAATGGCTTCGAAAGTCAGCTGAGCAGGCAGCAGATGCTTACTCATTACGCCTGCTTGGGATTATGAATCAATTTGGCAGAGGTGTACCGAAAAATTATGTTCTGGCACTTATGTGGTATAATTTGGCAGCTGCTCAGGGGAATGAAAATGCCTCAATGGCAAAAGAAAGTCTGGCTGAAATAATGACCTCTGACCAGATAAAAGAAGCAAAAAAATTAGCGAAAGAGTGGGAGGCTAAAAATAAAAATAGCCAAATATCCTCTAAATGAATGAGTCATTTACTTGTTATGATCCCGGACAAAATTGACTAAGTGGCAAATTAAGGTTGCCACTTAGCGTGACAGTCAGAAACTGCGTCTTGAAAACCAACCCGAATGGAAAACAACCGCTTTTTCTCACTAGTTTTTAGCAAGATTTTCTGACTGGGTAGGCACAAAAATCTTAAGGATTAATGCCTGATGCTGGAAGAACCCCCTCCAGCTTGGCCGGGTAATACTTACGGCGGGGTAATAAAATCCGTATATATCCCATAAACACCAATTTTTCTTAATGAAGAAAAAAGAGCAACATCATTTACTGTATGAGCGTATACTCTCGTGTTATTTTGATGTAAATAATACGCAAGACCCGATTGGGCAAACTTCCAATGCATGGTTATGGCAAATGGCGAATTGTGTTTTGAAAAGTCCAGAACCTCTAAAGGATCGATTTTCATTCTGTAGAGTGTGAGGATAATGTTGCTGTAGCCAAGCTTGATCGCCTCACTGTATTCCTTGTAATTGTATACCTGCGGGATAATATATTTTTTATATTTTTTGAAGTCAGTGCCAATTTTAGTCAAAGCCTTTATATTATCATCTTTAATATCAGTAACTATAAAAGCATCTCCTTTTTCATCCGCCCATTTTAAAACATCTACAAGACTGAGTTGGGTCAATCCTGTTTTTGACTCCAGTTGGAGAAACTGAACCTGGGTTGGTATCTGTGTGCTTGCTGATACATAAAACATTTGCTGGAAAGCATTGGCCCAGTCGTGGATCGCAACAAGTTCATTGTCAGATGTCCAGGAAAAATCTATTTCAAAGAACCTGTACCCTTTTTCATAGTTTGAATTCAGGGCCTCGAGACTATTGGTGTAAGTTCTATTGTTAATTCCCCCACCGGCATGGGCAATAAAAACGGGTGGTGCTATTTTCACCTCGGATGGCAGGCAATAGGTTGAATAAATCAGTGCCAGAAATATGGGAAAAAACAAGATTAGTATCTTTTTCTTGATATCCATTCGAAGCAAACTATCTGACCATCCTAGCAGTACTATTTCTGTTGATGGCTTTCAAAAGGTTTTCTCTTTCACGAACTATTCTATCGTTTATTTTACTTAAACGCAGCTCTTGAATGATGTTAAAAGGAACGATGAGGACTTCGGTGAGTGGCCCCCAGGAATAAATATCGCTCCCGGGCTTGCCGAAAAAATAAACCCTTTCTTTAGGCTTATTTCTTGGGTCGGTGAAGCCTGGAAGGTTTTCGGCGAGGCCAATGGCCAGGACAAGCTTTTCTTTGTGTTTCAGAAGTTCTTTGCCAAGAGTTGCTGGAGTTAATTCTCGATCGAGGGAATAAAACTTGATACTTTCCAGCATGAGAGACTTTTCATTAAAAACAAAGAGGGTTGAGGCCGGAATATTTGTGTAGCCTTCTGAACTGATGTAAAATTCTCTTCCCCCCAAAGTCAAAGTTAGATCGGACGCTGAGTACTTTATTCCGTTCCGGTCCAGGGTCACATCGTTATTCCACAGAGTCGAGGCGATGGCAATCAGGTTTGCTGAATGTTTTACCCATTCGTCCTCTCCAAACTTACCGGGAAGATATCCGGGCCCCTGAGTGAGTGGTGCACCGAAACCAATTTGTCCCCTGATGTTATAGCCAACAAGGTCAAGGATCGTTGGAGCGATGTCGTAATGTAACCCCGGGTTAACATTTTCCTGCTTTTGGGAGTCCGGAGTGTTTACGAAAAAAGTCAGCCTCCTGGGCTTCTGTGAGGTTTCCAGCAAATATGTGGCCTTATTGCGCATTGCCAGATGGTCACTCAAGACAATGATGAGAGTATTTTCTGAATATGGAGAATTTCTGATTTGTTCAATGAATCTGGAAATCAGCTGATCAGAGCAGTGGAAGGAATTCAGGCTGGAGTTGTCCCCTGACAGGTAAGTATTACATGATTTGGACAGGTAACCTATGGAACCATGAGGGTCAAGAGTTAGTAGAGTCATTAGAAAAGGGGATTTTTCCTTGCTCAACGAGATGAATTTTTCAATGGCATAATCAAATAGGGTGTCGTCAAATACACCCCATGAATTATGGTAGGATTTATCATCAAGATATTTTTGCACATGAACACGATCGAGTATTTCTTTATATCCGTGGGAAGCCAGGAAATCCACTTTTCCTGCGAAGCGGGCATCAGCGCCGCCGATGAAGGTCAGGTGGTATCCTTCATTGCCCAGAAGGTCGCCGAGGCAGGTTGCTTTTGGCAAGAACTTGTCAAAAATGCTCAGATCATTATCTTTGACACCTTGGGAACCGGCAAGAGGATAACCGCATTGGGAAGCAACAATCCCGCCAACTGTCCATTCTGCACCAATGCCCTGGGAAACATTTGAAAAGTTGATTGACCGCTCCTTAAGCCTTTTCAGGTTGGGAACAAGACCGGGGAACAGGGTTTCATCGAAAAAGCGCTGTTCTAGGCTCTCTGCATAAATCAGGACAATGTTGGGTCTTTCCGATTTTGTAAATTCGACGGTAACCTTTGGGCTGAGCTGTTCTGTGAAATTTTCAAAAAGGACATTGTCTTTTTTGGGCGTTGAATAATTTTCGACATAGAAAACAAGGGCTTTCACCGGAGGTGAAATTAAAAGCCCAAAAGCCAGAAGACCCAGAGCCATAGGAATCAAGCGGACTCTCCTGGACATTTCCCGGGCAAGAGTGGATGAAGACATTATTAGTAAGCCGCTGAGGCAAATAATCATCGCTATGATGAACGGCAGGTATTCCCGCATCCCTGCATAAAGCAGATCAGGCCTGATATGATAAAAAAAGGCCTCGTTAAACCCTGTGTTCTGCAGATAGTAGCTGAAGAAAAAGGATGCTTCGATAACAAAAAAAGCTGTCGCGAGAATATTGTAAGCAATAATTCTGGTTATTCTTCTGGGAACAATGGCAAAACTGTATAGTAGGCCCAGGTTGTAAATCAGAGTTGAAACGGGCCAGATGACAGGCGCATCAGTCAATATCGTCCCTGCGATGGGGACAAGCAGCGCCAGAATAATTCCAAAAACAACCTTCATCTCAAATTTTTGTTGCGGTCTTAGTGTGAGTCTTACACCCTCATGGCAATGTTCCTAACAGAATGGGGGAATAACTGGATGCTGGAAAGGTGGAAAGATGGTGTGTTGGATGGGATAAATTTTTTCAAAATTGTGAACCCTAAACTGGAAATTTAGTTTCTCCTGATATTACATTGATCCAGCATTCCAAATCTAATCAATTAATTATCGTTGTTTCTTATTCTGCAGTTTTTTTAACCTTAAAAACCCTTGCCACTGGGAAGTTATTATACACTTCTTCAAAATATCGTCTGTCATAATTGCCGAGCAGATACTGTTGATTGAAGTTTGTCCGAAATAGGCGGCCGTCTGCCACCAGAATCATATATACCTTACCATTCTTCATCAGTACTTGTAGATAGTATCCTCCATCCCGCGGATAATTTTTCTGCTCTACTATATACCCGTTGTTGACAAATAGGGCTGCACGAAGTGGAACGTCGATGGTTCCGTCGTTCATGAAGCCCTTTTCCAGATCAATTGTGCCATCAGTGCAGGTCATGACATTGTTGACTATTGTTTTACAGAAAAGTTCCACATAATCAGTAGG
>Ga0209742_10000045_pt1 | contig 64433 bp, 56 predicted proteins | sample DeeMarSeWOR38_10_FD_187462 | JGI IMG/M metagenome (GOLD analysis project Ga0209742, IMG submission 187462) | Marine sediment microbial communities from White Oak River estuary, North Carolina - WOR-3-8_10 (SPAdes) (version 2) | ecosystem: Environmental > Aquatic > Marine > Intertidal zone >...
CGATGTAGAAACGATTTACAATTGACTGGGCGCGACTCGTATACGGCCAACGCAAACATAGACCTAAAGTGGTGTTACCGCTTCATCAATATCAAACTGCAGCGGTTGCGGAGACTCCAGACCAAAGCCCTGCACGAAATCCACCCCAATGTCGCGCAATTGCTGGAGCGTTTCTTTATTTTCAACAAACTCGGCAATGGTCTGTTTACCGGCAATATGCCCTATATGATTGATTGCTTCAACGATGGCGCGATCCATGGGCTGTTCTTCCATATGCGTCACAAACGTACCATCAATTTTTATGTAATCCACAGGAATAGTTCGCAGGTAAGCAAAAGAACTTACTCCCGAACCAAAGTCATCCAGGGCGAAACAGCAGCCATCCGCTCTGATCTTGCTGATAAACTCCACTGCATTGCTCAAATGCTCTATTGCCGCGGTTTCTGTCACTTCAAAACAGACGATATGGGGAGGAATTTTATGTTCGGCCAGCTTTTCTTTCACAAATTTATAAAACGACGAGTCGCTCAGTGACATCCCGGAAATATTGATAAAATATTTCGGCCCGTTCTTTTTATCGCCATTATATTTTTTCCCTGTACTTGCCAGATAGTGAAATACATTATGAATCACCCAACGATCAATCTTGGGCATTAAGTTATAACGCTCAGCCGCAGGAATGAAATCAACGGGAGTGCGAATCTCACCATCACGGTCAAGCAGGCGCAACAGAAATTCACAACGCTCAGAAATAGTCCCGTTGTTGTTTATCGGATAAATGGCTTGTTTGTAAAGGCGAAACCAGTTTTCTTCCAGCGCGTGATTAATGGTAGATACCCATTGCATTTCCCCATAGCGCTTCGTCATCTCATAATCAAACTTGCGATACACCTTGATACGGTTACCACCCTGATCCTTCGCGGTATAACAGGCAACATCCGCCGCGCTCAGGATTTCGTTGACGCTGACAACATTCTGTTGGTTGACTTCAACAAAGCCGATGCTGGCGCCGATATGGTATACGCGATCTTCCCAATAGAACCGAAAATCGGTAATCATATTGAGAATCTCCTTGGCTATGTTCTTGGCATAGGTATCAGGACAGTTTTCCAGTAATACGCCAAACTCATCACCACCCAGCCGCGCCAGCGTATCGCTTTCCCGAATATGCTTTTTCAACATACCGGCCAGTTGCCGAATCATTTCATCGCCGGCCACATGACCCGCGGTATCGTTAATTATTTTGAACTGATCAATATCAATATAGAGAAAAACATGTGACTGGTTACGTTCCTGACTGGTATTCAAGGCCCGTTGCAAACGGCGCTCGAGCTCGCCGCGATTCACCAAGTTAGTGAGCGGATCATAACGTGTCATGTAACTTAAAGCGCTTTTTGCTTCCGCGTGCGCCGCCCTCGACCTGGCTACGTTGAGCTCCCTTTCGATGGCGGGAATCAATCGCGCTATATTGTCTTTCATGATGTAGTCCTGCGCGCCGGCTTTCATTGCTGCAATCGCTGCCTGTTCCGGAATCAATCCCGACACAATAATAACGGGCACATCAAAGCCCATTTCTTTCACCGTGCTGATAACATCACCGGACTTTAGCTCCGGCATATAATGGTCGGTGATAATTAAATCCCAGGTCTGGTTTTGCAGAGAGGCTTGCAGGTCATCTATGGTACAAACCCGCTCATAGTCGGGCTCGTAACCTTGACGTTTTAATTCTCTAACTAACAGGAGTGCATCATTTTCCGAATCATCTACTATCAGAAGACGTAGAGATGTATTCATAAAACGAGCTCCGTATGACTGCATTGTTTGTTATAGTTGAGGGGTTTGATTTAATACTAGCCAATAAAGGCCCAATTGTCTCACTGCTTCTATAAACTGCTCAAAATCTACAGGCTTTCTTATATAACTGTTAACGCCTAACTCATAACCGGAAATAATATCACTCTGTTCATTTGAAGAAGTGAGAATCACCACCGGTAATAATTTTGTAAGCTGAGAGGCTCTAATGCGTTTCAACACTTCTAGCCCATCAACCTTCGGTAACTTCAAGTCCAGCAGAATTAATTCCGGCAAGTGTTCCGGGTTGCGACTGGCGTAACTTCCTTCGCTGAACAAAAAGTCCAGGGCTTCGACCCCATCCCTGGCCACAACTACTTCATTTAACAGATTATTTTTCTTTAAAGCCCGAAGGGTAAGTGTTACGTCGTCCGGATTGTCCTCAACCAGCAGGATGGTCTTATCTGACATTCCTCGGCTCCTTTTTATTGGGCGCTCCCCACCCACAAAGGTTAAATTATAGACCGATAGTATACAGATTGCTGAAATAATTTTGAATCTATATAAGCTGCATTGACTAGCGCATCTCAGCTCAACACTCGCAGCGACTGGTGGCTCTTCGTCAAAGTACAGACGCGTGATACCCACGCGACTATCCTGCTATCTCTTGTTATCTTTATGTTAACGAACACCACTGAAAAGCGTTTACTGACCTTAATTAGAAAATCCCATCAGCACTGACAACACACACCGTCAAATCTCAGTGCGGCATCGTCAATTCAAAACAGGCACCAATTTCCAGACTGGAAGATAAAGCGTTGCCACCGCCACCTGCATTGATGTCTTCACTGATGGTCTGTAAATCTTTTTGTGACAGATCAGAATGATTAATTATTTTTAATTCGCCCTTGTGACGATAGATTATCTCTTTCGATATCCAGAGACCAAGGCCGGTACCTTTGGCTTTGGTGGTAAACAAGGGTTCGAAAATATTTTTTCTAACAGACTCCGACACTCCAGGGCCAGTATCGATAATCTTTAACGTATCGCTCGTCTGTTGTGATGTAACCAGTAATATTACGTGACCGTTATCCCCTACCGCCTGCACCGCGTTCGACAACAGATTCCCCAGTACCTGCTTCAGCTGCATGCGATCCGCATTTAACATAAACGGGCGAGGATTACGGTGGTAATGAAACTGTACTGTCGCAGGCACTTTGATACTTTGTATAATCTCTTCAACCATACTATCCAGGTTAGTATGTTGCCGATTAGGCAACTTGGCACGCGTGGTTTCGGATAAATTGGATATAATGCGATTCGCTGCATCCACCTCGCGCTCAATAATCTTGACGTATTCAAACACGTCATTTTTTTGGTCCACCTTGCGGCCTAACAGAAACGCCGCATTGCGTATCACCGCCAGGGGATTACATATCTCATGACTAACAGTCGCCACCAGTTGCCCCAACAATGCCATGCGTTCCTTGCGCAACAATTCTGACTGCACATCCTGCAATTCCCGGGTACGTTCATGCACCAGGTCTTCCAGATGATTGCGATATTTTTCCAGTTCCTGCTCAGCCCGTTTTTTATCGCGGCGACTTTGAGCTTCAATCAGCTCTCGACGAATCGCAGGTATCAAACGCGACATATTGTTTTTCATGACATAGTCATGTGCCCCAGCCAACATCATTTCCACCGCTTTCTCTTCACCGACAACACCAGAAAGCACGATAAACGGTGTATCAATCTCCATGCGCTTAACCATTTGCAGGGCGTCAATACCGCTGAACTGCGGCATGAAAAAGTCACACACGATCAGGTCCCAGCTACTCCTGGTGAGCGCGTCGCGCAACGCGTTTTCAGTCCAGACCTGGGTATACAGGGGATCGTAGCCATTCTGCCTGAGCAATCGCACCAGCAGTTGCGCATCGTCTTCATTGTCTTCAATGATTAATATGGATAAAGGCTGATCTGTCATAGACGTTGGGGCGAGTACTGCCCACGCTCCTATTATTTTATCGCATTGATATTTGATGACTGGTTTACCACCCGCAACCAGCGTTGTTCTTATTACTATTGTTATTATTATAATTGTTGCCAGACCAACATTGTTACTACAACGTTGTCGCTAATCTAAAGATGGGTAAATATGAGAAACAGACTGGGTTAATAACTAGTGTAATGCAAATTCATTGATCCACAATATCACCTACATTTTACAATGTTATTACTGCCAGTGAAATTTTATTCATGGGGAGCTTTAGCTAAAAATAACGCGCCTCCCACAAAAAATACCAGTAACGATAACATCGCCAAACGATGGTCCTGCATTACCATGACGGTCACTGCGATTAATAACGGACCCAACAAGGCTGCCGACTTTCCCATCATATTATAAAAACCAAAAAATTCTGCCGATCGTGCCGGAGGGATTAGGTCTGCGTAAAGCGAGCGGCTAAGCGATTGCACCCCCCCTTGCACAAGTCCAATGATGGCCGCCAGCACATAAAATTCCCATACCACATTCATAAAGAACGCCCATACAGTTACCAGACTGTAAACCAGCAACCCGATATAAATCCCCTTTTTCGCGCCGATGCGTTGCCCTAAATAACCAAAGGCAATCGCTGCGGGAAAGCCGATAAACTGGGTCATCAACAGCGCAATTATCAGGTCCTGCTGCTGAAAGCCGATGGATAATCCAAAATCCACCGCCATACGCACCACCGTATCCACGCCATCGATATACAACCAATAAGCAATCAGGAAAAACAACACCGGTTTCAGAGCCCGGATATGGGCAAAGGTTGTCACAATCTGTCTTACACCAAGCTTAATAGCCGTAAAGAATGGCACTGGCGGCCGGCTGTTTTTATCACGGACAAACAATAATAAGGGAATACTGAACAACAGCCACCACACCGCCACACTTAAAAAGGATAGCCGTACTGCATCAGCCGCAGAATCCAGACCAAAACTTTCCGGTGATAGTGTCATCGCCACGTTGACGGAAAACAATAATCCACCACCTAAATAACCCAGCGCAAAACCCAGAGCAGATACCAGATCTCGGTTGCTTTCCGTGGAAACACTGAGTATTAACGCATCATAGAATACGTTTGCTCCCATAAAACCAATCGTTGCAGCACAATACAATGCTACCGCCGCCGCCCATTCGTTTTGCCCCACCCAGAAAAGACATGCAGTACCTGTGATACCCAGTGACGAAAACACCACCAGAAAAACTTTTTTAAACCGACCCACATCCGCAATAGCACCAATTAGTGGCGCGATGATTACAATTACCAGGCTGGAAATGGCATTGCCAATACCCAGTTGAAATGTGCTTTCCGTCGAAGCAACACCTGCCGCCCAATACTGTTTGTAAAACACAGGAAAAAATCCCGCCATCACTGTGGTTGCAAATGCGGAATTAGCCCAGTCATAGAGCGCCCAGGAAAAAACCTCTTTTTTATTTTCGATATGCTTCATCGGCTATTAGTACGCGAAGTAATCCCTGTTCCTTTATGCCTTGAAGATATGCCATAGCCGGTTAAAATAGGCGGATAGCATTTATACAGCTATTGGCAGCATAGTATAACCCAGACAGCAAAAATTCATTCTCACAAATATCAGGTCAGCCATGGAAAAATTACGACATCTGTTACAGCGTATCGATGGCAAAGGTTATAAAGCTTACAAGGATATCCAGGGAAGGTACGACTTTGGCTCTTTTACTGTAACTATTGATCATGTACAAGGCGATCCTTTCGCCGCACCATCACGCGTCAGCATCCAGGTCCCTATGCGCAACGCCCGGTTTCCCGAAAGCCTTTGGCAAATTGTGCATGGTAACAATATCCGGCGTATTGCTCTGGAAGATTTCATCGCGCGTTCGGTAAAACGCCAAATAAGAAAAACCATTCGCGGCAATCGCGGCAGTGGCTGCAGCGGCATTATCGCCATTGATACCAGTGGACAACAAATCCTGCGGCGCAACGCAATCGTCGTCGACCCCGGTTTTGTTGAGGCGCGGATTGTCATGGGCTTACCGGCTAATGGCCGGCGCGTTGCCGGTCGTCAAGCTAGCGAAATGTTTTTTGAGGAACTACCGGTCATTGTCGACCAGGCACTGCTATATCAGCATCTTCCAGAGGACAAACTGGTCCATCATGTAGAATCGGCAGAAGACCAACAAGCACTGCGCGCAGCGTTGACAACACAAAAGCTGGTCGCGTTTATCGCCAATGATGCAGTACTGCCAAGGCGTAGCGGTGTCAGCGACGAACCCCTGCGCGAAGGCGTGATCCGCTTCAAGTCACCTGCATCGCTGGAAGCCGAATTTGAATTGCCCAACGCGGGAGTTATCAAAGGCATGGGCATACCCGAGGGTGTCACCCTGATCGTCGGCGGCGGTTTTCATGGTAAGTCCACATTATTACATGCACTGGAACGTGGTCCCTATAATCACATTCCCGGGGATGGTCGCGAGCGAGTCGCCGCCAATGCCACAGCAGTGAAAGTGCGCGCCGAAGACGGCCGCGCCATTAGCAAGGTCAATATTAGTCCTTTTATTGATCGTCTACCGTTTGGACGGGACACGAAACAATTTACCACTGACAACGCCAGCGGCAGTACCTCACAAGCCGCCAATATCATTGAAGCATTCGAATGTGGCGCGGATGTCCTGCTGATAGACGAAGACACCTCAGCGACCAACTTCATGATTCGCGATGAACGCATGCAAAAGCTGGTGGTTCAGGATAAAGAACCCATCACGCCCCTGTTATACCGGATTCGTGAACTCTATGAACAGTACGGTGTGTCGTCGGTGATCGTCATGGGGGGCTCCGGTGATTATTTCGATATCGCCGATACCGTTATCATGATGGACGACTACGAGCCCAAAGATGTCACCCAGCAGGCCAAAGCGCTGGCTCACGAAAAAAACTACCTGCTGCCGGATAATCTGGATCGCTTACCCCGATTTACGCGCGAATCAAAGCGTGTGCCAGGACCTGAGGTGCTGGATCCTTCCCGCAGAAACCGCGATGTCAAAATCGATATCAAGGAACTCACTACACTATTATATGGAGAACACCGCATTGACCTGTCGCAGGTGGAGCAGCTCATCGACATGGGACAAACACGAGCCATCGGTTTAATGATTCACACTTACGGTCAACGTTATGCCAATAACCATACAACCCTCGTGGATGGACTCAAACAACTGATGTCCGACGTAGAGCAGCAGGGACTGGACATTGTCAGCCCGTATAAAGTGGGCAACCTGGCGCTGCCCCGTCTGCATGAACTGGCAGCTGCGATTAATCGAATCCGTGAGGGCAGTTGGAAATCCGACTAATCGTCGTATCAATCAAGTGGAACTCAATGCAACCGGGAAGTTCTAATTCAGCACTGACTGGCAAATACTGCTTAAATGTAATAGCACAGGTATTGGCTTTTGATTCATGAACTCTAAACTCCTGACATTTATCGGACTTATCAGCATAGGCGTGGTTATCGGCGCGACCCTTGACGCGCTTAGCGAACCTGAGTCGAGCGACTCTGAAGTGACCCGCCCGATCAAAACCAGTTCCAACAACACGCTAAATAGTCCCTTTTCATCGCCTGCCAGTGATGCAACTGACGACAGATTCACCCAACTGGAACAAACGATTCAGTCATTACAGGATAGAATTCAATCCGAGATACAACAGCGGGAGAAACTGGAACAAAAAGTTGCCTTGCTAGAAAAAGGTGTGCACAACACCAGTGAGACCAGCGAATCCGATGCCGAAGACAATACACAGCCAGTAAGCAGCGCCATGGCGAGCCCCCACCGGCCAGGATCGTTTAACCAAAATACCAATTGGTTTAATGAGCAGGCGTTGATGGACGCCGGTATTGATCAGGCCAAGGTCAGCTATATCAAGAATGTGTTTGAACAGGCGGAGATGGACAAACTATATCTGCGTGATCAGGCAACCCGTGAAGGCTGGACGGGCAGTGAACGTTTTAACGATGCCATGAAAGAAATTTCTGACCGCACCAGTGAATTGCGCGCACAATTAAACGATGACGAATACGATGCTTATCTTTACGCTGCCGGTCGTTCCAATCGCGTCATTGTGGAAAGCGTTCTCAGCAACTCTCCGGCCAGCAATGCTGGCATCCAGGCAGGTGACGTCATACTAAGCTATGATAACAAGCGGATTTATAGCTGGACCGACCTAACTGGCGCCACCAGTGAAGGAGCCGCTAATACTACAGTTGCGGTGACAATTATCCGCAATGATCAACGACAGCAGGTGTATATTCCCCGTGGACCGATGGGGGTCAGGCTGACTACAGATAGTGTCGCCCCATAGAAGAACCTGATCTGCTAATACTATTTCAAAACGTTTGGAAAATTCTTATCGCCCGCCAAATCTATCCGCCAGGTAATCAACAAACACAATCAGCGCTGACAAGATTGCACTACCCAATGTCAACGCTACAGCCGCGGCAAAAATACCCACCGCAATAACAATCAACAATCCCAGCGTTGCCGCAATCGACACCCCGATAATTGGCAGTAACACAAAAACAATCAATGCGGAAATCGCAATGGTGCCGATCAACACCGCAATCGCGAGACCGTATTTAACAATCGGACTGGTGCATTCCTTGTCGTTAATGATTATTCGCAGCGCCATGCGTGACTCCACAAAACTGTTGATTGACTTTAATAATCATAACACTACTCGGATCGACGTGGCGCGCTCAAAAGCGACACAAATCAATAAATCCATCTCTTAATTGGAAAAGGGGGGTTTGATTAGCGTGGAAAGAATTCGATTCTCAAGGCTTGATGACGATCGGGGTTCCGGGATCCACCGCTTCCCAGATAATGTCCATTGCGCTATTGGTTACCGCGATACAGCCGTCCGTCCAGTTTCTGGACTGCCGGGTAAACGACACTTTGCTCAGACTGTTTTTCTGGCCGTGTATCATGATTTGTCCACCGGGATCGACACCCAGTTCCCTGGCGCGTTGAATATCGGCTTCGTTGGGATAGGAGACATGGATCGCTTTGTAAAAGTCACTGTCAGCTTTCTTATAGTCCAGCATGTAACGACCTTCCGGTGTACGTTCGTCACCTTCCTGTTGTTTGTGACCCTTGGGCCTTGCTCCCAGTGCAACACGAAAGGATTTCAGTACCTTGTTATCTTTCATCAAATACAGACGCGTCTTGGATTTATCCACGATGACCAAATCAGCTTTTCCGACCGCCAAAGCCGATACCGGGATTAGCAACAACAGAATTACCAGGTAGCGAAACATCATGATATATAACCAATTTACTGATTTATCTACTAAACTATTTGCTGAATTTGTGCGAGTTATCTTTATATTATAGATAACAGCTGACATCACAAAAATAAACATTACTTACGTTCTGATAAGTTTTGTTTGTTATGCACTAAATATGTATGGCGCGCTTCTCAGCGGCCAATGCGGCTTCGTGCAGCGCTTCCGAAAGAGTTGGATGCGCATGTATAGTACGCGCCAGGTCTTCAGCTGACGCGGAAAATTCCATGGCCACCACCGCTTCCGCAATCAGTTCCGAGGCATTGGGCGCATAGATATGCACACCCAGTATTTCATCGCTACTGGCATCGCTGAGCACCTTGACCATGCCGGTTTTTTCACTCATTGCCATGGCTCGTCCATTGGCAAACAGGGGAAACACGCCGGCATTGTGTTCAATACCTTTTTCCTTCAGTTGTTCGGTGGTTTTACCGACCCAGGCGATTTCTGGCCAGGTATAGATTACCCACGGCACTTTATTGAAATCCACGTGCGCCGAGTGGCCGGCAATCATTTCCGCGACGGCGACACCTTCTTCGGAGGCCTTGTGAGCCAGCATGGGTCCACGCACCACATCCCCAATAGCATACACCCCCTGCAGGCTGGTACGACACAAATCATCTACTTCGATGAAACCCCGCTGGTTCATCTTGAGCCCAACCTCGTGCTGACAAAGATGCTTGGAATTCGGTTTTCGTCCCGTCGCCACCAGGAGCTTGTCAAACTCCTCGCTATGCCTGCCGTTATCATCCTCGTAAACCACAGTGACGCTAGCGGTGTTTTTCTTTATTTCTGTTACCTTCACTCCCAGATGGAACTGCAAACCCTGTGTTTGCAATTCTTTAAATGCAGCCTGTGCAATTTCCTTATCAACGCTACGTAGAAATTTTTCATTGCGATTAAACAAAGTGGTTTTGCTACCGAGTCGACTCCAGACGCTACCCAGTTCCAGACCAATGACGCCTGCGCCAATAATGCCGAGGCGTTCCGGGACCACCTTGAATGACAACGCATCGGTAGAATCGACAATCAGCTCACCATCGTGGGGGGCAATCTTTAACTTTACCGGCTTGGAACCAGTGGCAATCACGATGTGGTTGGCAACCATCTGAAACGATTCGCTATCCTTATCAAGCGATACAACTTCCACGGTGTTATTGGACAACAACTTCGCATTACCCCTGATCCATTCCACCTTGTTTTTCATAAACAGGCTCGCAATGCCCGCCGTTAACTTGTTTACGACCGCGTCCTTGCGCTGCATCATGGCGGCAATATCAATACTGGCATTTTCCACTTTGATACCATGCTCTGGCAACTGATGCGTCAACGCATAAAAATGATGTGATGAATCGAGCAAAGCTTTGGAAGGAATACAACCCACATTCAGGCAAACACCGCCTAATTTAGATTTACCTTCATTATCTACCCAGCGATCAATACACGCGGTTTTCAAGCCCAGTTGCGCACATCGAATGGCAGCCACGTATCCACCAGGCCCTCCCCCAATGACAATGACATCATACTCAGTCATAATTGTGTCCTACCTGAATGTTAATTCAATGTTAAGCCCGTAACGCTTTTGCTAAATATCCAGCAAAATACGTGGCGGATCCTCAATCAACTGCTTAACCGCAACCAGAAACAACACCGCGTCGTGTCCATCAATAATGCGATGATCATAAGACAGGGCAAGATACATCATAGGTCTTACAACTATTTCCCCATTTTCCACCACCGGGCGTTCAACAATGTTGTGCATGCCCAGAATCGCGCTTTGCGGCGGATTGAGAATGGGTGTCGATAACATGGAGCCATAGACTCCCCCGTTGGAGATACTAAAGGTTCCACCCGTCAGCTCCTCCAGTGTCAATCTACCTTCCTTGGCACGCGCGCCATAATCCTGAATGGCAATTTCCACATCAGCGAAACTCATAGTGTCCACGTTTCTCAAAATCGGTACTACCAGGCCACGCGGTGTGCCCACCGCTATGCCGATATCATAGTAGCCATGATAAATAATATCGCTGCCGTCCGTTGTGGCGTTGATAATCGGAAACTGTTTAAGGGCTTCCACCACTGCCTTGGCAAAAAACGACATGAAGCCAAGTTTTACATTGTGTCGTTCCAGGAACCTGTCCTTATAGCGGGCACGTAAATCCATGACCGGTTTCATGTTCACTTCGTTAAACGTGGTGAGTATTGCGGCGGTGTTCTGTGCTTCTTTCAGGCGTTCCGCAATACGCTGTCTTAACCGGCTCATGGGTACACGTTTTTCCAGACGCTCTTCTTCAACGACGGTCGAAGCTGGTGCCGGAACGCTTTTCGCCGGTGCAGGTGTTTCACTGGCACGCTCTTCTTCCTCAGCGGGCTCGACCTGGATGTGCTCCAGATACTCGAGCACGTCGCCTTTCACAATGCGCCCGTTCTTTCCGCTGCCCTTGATGAGATGCGGATCCAGTTGGTTGTCGGCCACCAGTTTGCGTACCGCCGGACTCAAGATCATATCAATCGCCGTTTGAGTGCTAGCAGCCGCTGGTTTTGCGGCTATTGTGCCGGTTTTGGCCGCTGACGCATCGCGAATATCTTTCACTGTTGCTGAGTTCGCGGGTTTGGCAACTGTCGTTGCAGGTTTGATTTGGGGTTTTCCCTGAGCGGCATCGGTATCGATGATCGCAATAACATCATTACTGCCGACCGTTGCGCCATCGCCCTTAACGATTTCCTTCAATACACCGGTATTGGGGGCGACGATTTCCAGCATCACCTTATCGGTTTCCATATCTACCAGATTTTCATTGCGCTCCACATATTCGCCTGGTTGCTTGTTCCAGGTGACCAGGGTGGCCTCGGAAATCGATTCTGCAAGCACAGGCACTTTCACTTCCACTAACATTATTGCATCTCCCTGTAGGCCATATCGCTGACGTTCTCCTGCGATTGACTTTGTCCCATCGCTTCATTCACCAGTATTTGCAATTGTTGAATATGTTTCTGGTAGTAACCCACCGCCGGCGACGCGGACGCAGGCCGGGCCACTACACTTAGCGTTTGCTTCGCTGTGACCTGCCCAGCGAGGTAGGGTCGTACGAATTGCCAGCCGCCCTGGTTCAGCGGCTCTTCCTGGCACCAAACCACGTCTGTCGCATTCGGGTAACGAGCCAGTTGCACTGCCAGTAATTGCCTGGGGAATGGATAAAGTTCTTCGATACGAATCAACGCGATATTATCCAGCCCTCGCTCCTCACGGGCATCCAGCAAATCAAAATAGACTTTGCCGCTGCAAACGAGAATTCGGTTCACTTTGCCTGGCACCAGGTCACCAGTGTCGGCAATCACCGGCATAAAACGCTTGTCACAGATATCTTCCAATGTGGAAACCGACAATTTATGCCGCAGCAGGCTTTTTGGCGACATCACGATAAGCGGCTTCCGTGCCTGGCGCAGAACCTGGCGCCGCAACAGGTGGAACATCTGTGCCGGCGTGGTTGGCACACACACCTGCATGTTATCTTCGGCACACAATTGTAGATACCTTTCCAACCGTGCCGATGAATGTTCCGGTCCCTGCCCATCAAAGCCATGCGGCAAGAGCATAACCAGCCCGCTTAATCGACCCCACTTGGACTCACTTGAACTGATAAACTGATCAATGACCACTTGCGCACCATTGGCGAAATCACCAAACTGTGCTTCCCATATCGTCAGCGCGTAAGGCGCCGCGGTACTGAATCCATATTCAAATCCCAGCACGGCTTCTTCCGACAACAGAGAATCATAAATGGTAAATTCCTGTTGATCCGGTGACAGGTTTTGCAAGGGTGTATAGTAGTGACCGTCGATTTGATCGTGAACAATCGCATGCCGATGAAAAAAAGTACCGCGGCCGCAGTCCTGGCCACTCATGCGCACCGGATGTCCTGCCAGCAGCAGGGATGCGTAGGCCAAGGTTTCCGCAAAGCCCCAGTCCATGGATTCTTCATCGGCCGCCATACGCAAACGGCTTTCCAGAATACGCTCAACCTGGCTATGTACGGAAATTGTGTCCGGGATATCACAAAGCTTTTGCATAACCTGCGCAACCAGTTCCCGGGATACCGTGGTATCCACATCCTCGGTGAGCTGGGCGCTAAAATGCGGGGACCAGTCCACCCAAAAGGGTTTCTCGAAAGCCTCGGTCACGATATGTGGCGCAACAAATTCGCCTGCTTCCAACGTGTCCTGGTATTGTTGTGCAAGATGGCGGGTTTCGTCGATGGGACATATGCCCGCGTTGCACATGGATTCCAGGTAAATTTCACTGACCCGCGCATGCTTCTTGATTTTGGCATACATCACTGGCTGGGTCGCCGCCGGTTCGTCGGCTTCCGAATGCCCATAACGCCGATAGCATACCAGGTCAATCACCACGTCGTTGTGAAATTTCATGCGGTAATCCAGCGCCAGCTGCGTGACGAACAACACGGCTTCGGGATCATCACCGTTAACATGAAAGATGGGCGCCTGTACCATGCGTGCGACTTCCGTACAATAAACGGTAGAACGCGCATCCAGGGGATTACTGGTGGTAAAACCAATCTGGTTATTGATAATAATGTGCACGGTACCGCCGGTGGTATAGCCACGCGCTTCTGACATCTGGAAGGTTTCCATAACCACACCCTGGCCGGCAAACGCAGCATCGCCGTGAATTAATACCGGGATTACCAGGTCACCCTGCTTGTCGGCGCGTCGTTGCTGGCGGGCGCGCACTGATCCCTGCACCACGGGACTGATGATTTCCAGATGGGACGGATTGAACGCTAACGCCAGATGCACAATGCCACCAGCGGTCTCAATATCTGTAGAGAATCCCTGATGGTACTTTACATCACCCGATGCACTGCCGTTGGGATCGGCGATGCCTTCGAATTCCTGGAACAGGCTACTGGGTGCCTTACCCAGAATATTGGTGAGCACATTAAGGCGTCCACGGTGCGCCATACCCAGCACAATCTCCGTCACCTCATGCTCACCGGCACGCTGAATTAACTCATCTAGCATAGGGATCACGCTTTCCGCGCCTTCCAGTGAAAAGCGTTTTTGCCCCACGTAGCGGGTGTGCAAATACTTTTCGAACTCCCCGGCTGCCACCAGACGCTGCAGAATCTGGAGTTTCTTGTTCTCACTGAAATCCGGCTTGCCACGCATGCTTTCCAGCCGTTGCTGGATCCAGCGCTTTTCCTCGGTATCAGTAATGTGCATATATTCAACACCAAGGTGGCCGCAATAAGTTTCGCGCACGGTGTCGATAATTTCCCTGAGTGTCGCCTGTCGTGGCCCTGCTAAAGATCCGGTATTGAATACTGTATCGAGGTCATCTTCGGACAGCTGGTGATAATTTAAATCCAGTTCCGGAATATGGGGCCGAATCTGCATCTGTAGTGGATCCAGATCCGCGATCTGGTGACCACGAAAACGATGCGCATTGATAAATTGCAGTACCTGGACCTGCTTATTTAACGCGGCGGGCGACAGGGGGCTGGCATGCCGACCAACCGGATGCCGCGATTCGCGACTACGTCGGGAAAACTCTTGCTGAATTTGCCGGTGGTTAAAATCGGGTGTGAAGCTTTCACCGTTAACCCGCAGCTGTTCGAAAAATTGCCGCCAGTCATCGGGGACGGAAGTGGGTTTTTTTAAATATTGAGCATACAGTTCTTCGACAAAGGGCGCGTTCTGACTAAAAAGATAACTGTTGTCGCGGAACCGTTTCATGGTAACTCACTGCCGGGCTGAAATATTATTAATCTGTCCTTGAAAACACTGCGCAGCACGATGTCCATCATCATAAAACGTTCAATTTTCAACACCATTTCCGGCAGCCCTTCTTTTTAATGATAGACAAATTTGTCACTTTGAGTTCGCAGAGTATCTGCAAAACCATTGCCTCAATTTAGTAATCGGCTATGAGATTTAAACCTTTACCACGCCCGGAATTGCATCACCTGGCCGGCAGTTATCAGTCGGCAATTTGTAATGCCAGCCACAAAATATGGTCTTCGTTAACGGAGTTTCGTTACACCCAACACACCATTTACCCTGTCGTAGAATTTGCAGGGTGATAATTACCAGCCTTGATGTAAAGCCGGCATAGTTATTCCATTCACAGTCCCCTACTTTACGCGACATAGACTTCCCAACGTTGTTTATCCTCAATTCAATTTACCTTTCTAACGCTGGCGCCTGTAGCTACCTGAACAATGGTGGTAAGTAGTGTTAAGACTTATCGAATTAATAATTAACATAGAACTCTTTAAAAAATAGTGACATACATTATGCAATCCATATATTTGCTTGTGAATTTTGAACAGTGAATTATATCTTGATTATTCACCCTTCAGTATCTAGACTAATTTACTATGGAACATGCCAAAGATCACTTTCCCGAAGAAATACAGCAAAGAATTCTGCACGCAGCAGAGGCACGCTTTCAGCAATACGGATACAACAAGACCACCATGGCTGAAATCGCCAGGGATTGTGACATGTCCGCTGCCAATTTGTATCGTTATTTCGAAAACAAACTGGCCATCGGTGCTGCACTGACGTGTAATTGTCTTAACAAAGACATTGATAATCTTAAGCAAATTGTTCTTGATAAACAATTCTCCCCGGTGGACAAGCTCGAGAAATTTGTACTGGCTACTCTGGATTTTACGCACCGCCAGTGGTCAGAAACGCCGCGTTTGAATGAGATGGTGACAGCCATCTGCCATGAACGTATGGATATCGTGGATCAGCATGTACAGAATAAACAGGCATTGCTCATTACATTGCTCAGGGAAGGCAATCAACAGGGAAGTTTTGAGGTAGCGGACCCGGAAGTCACCGCAGAGGCCATATTGACCGCCACCACCCTGTTCGACGTACCCTTACTCATGCCCCTGTTTTCCTATGAAGCCTTTGAACGTAAAGCAAAAAATCTCGTTTCCCTGGTATTAAACGGCCTGCTAAAACATTAACAAAATTCGCCGCCGACTTACTGAGGCAGCATTAATAAAAACAGTGAATAATTTCTGACTTGTTCACTATTTACGCTTAGGATTTATGATGGAGGAGGTTTTCAATGGCAACTAATAACGCCGTCACGCGCTATGCGCAGTGGGTGATCACCCATCCGCTCATTGCCATTCTCCTCACCCTGTTGCTGGTGGGAGCTGGCGCTAGCGGCGGTAGATTTCTGGCCTTCACTACAGACTATCGCGTATTTTTCAGTACGGACAATCCTGAACTGGTTGCCTTCGACTCTCTGGAAAAAATGTACACCAAAAACGATAACGTGATGTTTATCGTTACCCCGCAAGACGGCAATGTATTTACCCCCCAAACGTTAAAGGCCATCCAGGAATTGACCCTTGAGGCCTGGCAAGTACCCCACTCGATCCGCGTCGATTCCATTGCCAATTTCCAGCATACCGAAGCCGATGGCGATGAACTCATCGTGCGTGACCTGGTGCCGGAAGACGAAGACCTGGACGCCGCTGCCCTGGAAAAAATCAAAACCATCGCCTTGAGCGAACCCTTGCTGCTGCGGCGCCTGATATCGGAGACCGGTCATGTCGCGGGTGTGAATGTGACCGTGCAGCTGCCGGGTAAAAACCCCGGACAGGAGGTTCCCGAAATTGTTGCGTTTGCCCGTGATCTCGCCAAGCAGTTTATGGAGAAATATCCTTCCATCGAAATTCGCCTCAGTGGCATGGTGATGATGAACAATGCTTTTTCCGAAGCTTCCAAGCAAGACATGAGTTCACTGGTGCCAATCAGTTTTGTACTCATGCTGATTACATTGGGATTGTTGCTGAAAGGTTTTTCGGGAACGGTTGGTACTATGCTGATTATTATTTTTTCCATCCTGGTAGCAATGGGTGTGGGTGGTTATCTGGGATTTCCCATCACGCCGCCTTCAGCGTCAACACCGACGATAGTGTTAACCATGGCCATCGCGAACGCAGTACACGTACTGGTGACCTTTCTGCATGAAATGCGGCAGGGCCTGGAAAAGAAAGCGGCAATGATCGAGAGCCTGCGCATCAATATGCAGCCAGTGTTTCTCGCCAGCGTCACCACGGCCCTGGGTTTTCTTTCCATGAATTTCGCTGATGTCCCGCCCTTTATCCATCTGGGTAACATGGTAGCGATTGGTGTGCTGGCGTCGTTTGTGTTTACAGTGTTTTTCCTACCGGCATTTATGATGCTTTTACCGGTGCGGGTACGTGTCAGGCAGGCGGGCGATGGTTATCTGATGATGGATCATGTGGGCGAATTCGTGGTCAATAACCGCAAACGCCTCATGTGGGGCATGATGGTTGTCATTGTTACCTTGATTGCATTTATCCCACGCAATGAACTTAATGATGTATTCGTCCATTACTTCGATCACAGCATAAAATTCCGGACTGATGCAGATTACTTTACAGAAAACCTCAGCGGACTTTATATCATCGACTATTCCCTGGATTCCGGCGAAGCCGGCGGCATCAGCAACCCACAATTTATGGCCGATGTTGCCAGGTTTGCTGACTGGTATCGCCAGCAGCCGGAAGTACTTCACGTCAACACCTTCACCGATATCATGAAACGCCTGAATAAAAACATGCATGGCGATGATGAAACTTATTATCGTGAACCACGGGAACGCGATCTGGCGGCACAGTACCTATTACTGTATGAAATGTCCTTGCCATACGGCCTGGACCTCAACAATCAGATCAACATCGACAAGTCCGCGACGCGCTTTACAGTAACGCTGCAAACCATGTCTACCAACAATTTGCTTGCACTGGAAAAACGCGCGGAAGACTGGCTGGCGGAAAACACTACGACAATTAAAGAAGCCCACGGCAGTGGCACCACCATGATGTTTGCGCATATTGGCAAAAAAAATATCAAGAGTATGCTGCTGGGCACTACCGTCGCGCTCGTGATGATTTCCCTGTTGCTGATTTTTGCACTGCGCTCGGTAAAAATTGGCCTGATCAGCATGATACCTAACCTGGTTCCCGCCGCTATGGGTTTTGGTCTCTGGGGTATTTTTGTCGGTGAAGTAGGCCTGGCACTGTCAGTGGTTATGGGTATGACACTGGGTATCGTAGTGGATGACACCGTACACTTTCTCAGCAAATACCTGCGTGCACGCAGGGAAAAACACCTCAGCGCGCCGCAGGCAACAGTTTACGCATTCCATACGGTGGGTATGGCGCTTCTCACTACTTCAATTGTACTGGTGGTGGGTTTCCTGATACTGGCGCTCTCCGCGTTCAAACTTAACGCTGGCATGGGTACATTGACCGCAATTGTCATCGCGCTGGCACTTCTCGCGGATTTCTTCTTCCTGCCGACACTGTTAATGAAACTTGAGGAGAAAAAAGATGAACATACGGATACTGCTCGCAGCGCTACTGACACTACCGCTGTTTAACAGCGCTTTTGCAGAAACACCCGAAGAAAAAGGTCTAACTATTGCCATGGAAGCGGACAAGCGCGACACTGGCTGGAAGGATCAAAAGTCGGATATGAAAATGATCCTGCGCAACCGGCAGGGACAGGAAACGCAGCGCCAAATCCGCAACAAACAACTGGAAGTCAAAGGAGACGGTGACAAAAGCATGTCGATCTTCGACAGCCCGGCTGACGTGAAAGGTACGGCGTTTCTCAGTTACACCCATGCCACCAAACCTGATGACCAGTGGCTGTTTCTGCCGGCATTAAAACGCGTCAAGCGTATTTCTTCCAATAATAAATCCGGCCCGTTTATGGGCAGCGAGTTCGCCTATGAAGACATTACCTCCCAGGAAGTGGAAAAATACACCTATAAATGGATCAAGGATGAAACCTACGAAGGCCGCGAAACATTTGTCCTGGAGCGCTACCCGGCCTACAAGCATTCCGGTTACACCAAGCAGGTAGCGTGGGTTGACAAAGAAATGTATCAGCCATTGAAAGTGGATTTCTATGACCGCAAAGGTGATTTATTAAAGACACTGACCTATCACGGTTACAAACAATACCTGGATAAATTCTGGCGTCCGGATCGCATGGAGATGTTTAATCATATCACCAAGAAGAGCACTACTCTAACCTGGGAAAATTATGCTTTTGACAATGGCTTTACTGATCGTGACTTTGACAAGAACAGTTTGAAACGGGCTCGCTAATGAAACTGATTCCGCATATTCTGACCCGCGCTGTAGTGGTAACAATAGGCAGCTTTTGTATTTTGCCCCATGGCTGGACCGGGGAATGGCGCGGTAATATCGCCGGTGAATTTCGCTACTTTCCTCAGGAACCACTAGACCCGCGTCAGTTTGATGGAGCCAATTTTTCGTTGGCTGCGCAACCTGAATACTACACACAATGGGATGACGGCAACCAATTGTTTGTATTCACTGCGTTTGCACGCCTGGATCAAAATGACGATGAACGTAGCCATGCTGATATTCGGGAACTGGCGTGGACCAGAATATCGGAAAGCTGGGAACTAAAAATTGGTATCCGCAAGGTTTTCTGGGGTGTCACCGAATCGCAGCATCTGGTGGATATTATTAATCAGACCGACCTGGTAGAAAACATCGACGGCGAGGATAAACTCGGACAGCCTATGGTTAATCTCGCCTTGATCCGTGACTGGGGCACGGTCAACCTGTTTGTGCTTCCTTATTTCCGGGAACGTACGTTTCCCGGCGTGGAAGGCCGTCTGCGCACCATACCTCCTGTTGACACCAATAATCCAATTTATGAATCCAGTGATGAAGAAAAGCATGTTGACTTCGCCGCACGCTGGTCACACTACTTTGATATCTGGGATATCGGTGTGAGTTATTTTTATGGCACCAGTCGTGATCCGCTGTTTGTGCCGAACAACGACGGTAGCGCACTCTATCCCGCGTATAACATCATTAACCAGACCGGTCTGGATGTTCAAGCCACCGTGGGTGACTGGCTGTGGAAGCTGGAGCTGATCTCGCGCGACGGTTTTACCGATCGGCGGTATACCGCGTTAACCGGCGGCTTTGAATACACTCTGGTGGGCCTCATGGAAACGCAGTACGACCTGGGGCTATTAAGCGAATACCTGTTTGATGATCGAGGCAAAGATTCCACCACCCCCTTTGATAATGATTTGTTACTGGGTGGACGCTTTACGCTGAATGATGTGCAATCAACGGAAATACTGGCCGGAATTATTTTCGACCTCGATAACGATAGCCGTACCGCAATTCTGGAAGCCAGTCGGCGCCTGGGTGACGCCTGGAAACTCACGGTCGAAGCTCGCGGCTTTAACAATATTGAATTTAATGATGCTTTATATAACTTTCGGCATGAAGACCATTTGCATGCTGAACTGGCCTGGTATTTCTGAGCTATATTACTGGCTATTCGAAAAAGCGCGTAAAGGCTTCCACCTCTTCCCGCGGGGTTCGATAACTGTTTACCGTGGCACTCGTATCTTCATAGCCCAATGACATGCCGCACAACAGGATATAATCATCAGGATAACCGAGTTCGCGCTTCACAATTTCCGGATATTCTCCTAACGCAGCCTGCGGACATGTTGCCAATCCCTCTTCCACCGCCGCCAACATCAGCGACTGGATAAACATACCATAATCAAGAAAAGAACCGGTTTCCATGAGTGGGTCCATAAAGAAAAACAACATAACCGGTGCATCGAAGGCACGGTAGTTCGCAGCCCATTGATCATCGCGCCGTTGCTTGTCTTCCCTGGCAATCGCCAGAGTTTTATAGAGTTGCAGCCCACAAGCAATGCGCCGTGACATATAGGGGTCTTTCCACTCCAGCGGGTAATACTGATAATCCATTTTTGGTTTTAAACCAGATCGGAATGCGCTTTCGATTCGCTCTTGCAAGTGAAGCTTTTTCTCGCCAGCGACAACCGCAACCTGCCAGGGCTGAGTATTGGCGCCTGATGGCGCATGTCGCGCTGCATCCAGCATATTTTTAATTGTTTCGATTGCGACCGGCTTATCAAGATATGCCCGGGTGGATTTCCTTTGTATCAAAGCATCTTTTACGTTCATAGCAGTTTCTAGCTTAATATTCGCAGCTGGCATGCTAATCTTTGACACGCCCATATAATTTATAAACAAAGTATAACAGGAATCAGACCACCCATGGCCAGTATTAAGTTTAACCAAAACAGTTTGAAGCAACAACGCAGTAAGGACAAAGCCGAATTGTCAATTTGAAATAGCGACAGCATCAAGCAGTAACGACAGGCAGCTGAATGCAAACGGTCGTTATTGGAAATTCTTCCTGACAAGGATAATTTTTTATTAGCCCTGCCAGCTTTAATTTTTAAAAACTATTGTAGGAATAATTTCGTATCATTTCCATAAATTCGCTCCAAAATCGACTATCATTGTCAATAAATGAACATTCGCACAAAACTGAGTGTAACCTATCTCACCGTGTCGCTGGCGGCACTGGCATTTATCAGTATCTTTATATATTTCTATGTCAAAAATACCCTGACCGCCGAAGTTATGAGCCATCTCGCATCCGTATCCTCGATACAGGCAAATCGCGTCGAAGGCATAATTGAACAAAACCTGGAACGGTTGCGTCTGGTGTCAAGTAGAACACAACTGCGCATCAGCTTGCATGAATACATAAATAAGAAGGATCGTAGTCACTTCGATAAATTACAGCTAATTATCAATGACGCTCTGGTCTCTACCGGCAGCTTCAATATTATCTCCATACTTGATATCAATGGTAACGTGATCGCATCCACCAATCCGGCCAGGTCCAGTCTCAATTACGGTAACTATGATTTTTTCAGCAATGCGAAGGTGGAAAACAATGCAGAACATTTCTTCCTCGACGAAAAAAATCAATTGCAGGTCTACCTATCTGGCCCTCTGACAATTAATGATAAGCTTGTCGGAATTCTTCTGATAGAGTCAGACGCCCATAATATTGTGTCGTTAATTAATGACTATTCCGGATTGCGGCAAACTGGTGAAACCCTGCTCGGCAGGAAAACTATGGATGGCAAATCCGCGCTGTATTTAACCCCATTGAGGTTCGACCAGAACGCAGCCCTGGTACGTAAGGTAAATCTCTCCGATCTATCTAATCCCCTTTCCAGGGCTTTACAGGAAAACCAGAAGTTCCTGACCACTGCCACAGACTATCGGGGGCAGGAAGTTTTGGCTTCTACCAACTATATCAACAAAACAGGCTGGGGACTGGTGGTCAAAATCGACAAGACAGAAGCGTTTGCGGCGACATACGACCTGATCAAGTATATTACGATCATCACCTTCAGTTTGATGATATTGGTGACCTGGATCTCCTTTGCTTTCGCAAAAATTATCAGCACTCCGATAGTGGAACTGACCAAAACCGCTCACCATATTAATGAAGGCGATTTAACGCAACGAGCTGTTATCAACAGCAATGATGAAGCTGGAGAACTGGCAGCGGCGTTTAATAACATGACCAATAACCTGATCCTCACGCAGTATGACCTGGCAAACACCAATAAGGAATTACAGAGCCATCGTGACCACCTCGAGGAAATGGTGTCGCAGCGTACTCTGGAACTGCAGGAAAAAAACAAGGAGCTGGAATCATTTGCCTATTCGGTATCCCATGATCTGCGCAGCCCATTAAGGGCGATCGATGGATTCAGCCGCATACTGGCAGAAGACTACGAAAATCTGTTAGACGATGAAGGCAAGCAGCACTTTGCGCGAATTAGACAGGCATCGCAACGCATGGGCAACTTAATTGATGACCTGCTTGAGTTGTCACGCATCAACCGCAGTGAAATTGTCAAGCAAGAAATTGACTTAAGCGCCAGGGTACATTCAGCGATCTCACGATTGGATAATACAAATCGCAACAGGCAGGTCAATTTCATTGTGCAACCTGATGTATTTATTTATGGCGACGACACCCTGATGGATGTGGTTATCGCAAATTTAATAGGTAACGCCTGGAAATACACAGAAAAAACTGCGGTCGCTAAAATTGAATTTGGAGAACTGCAAAAAAATGGGGAACCAGTTTATTTTGTTCGGGACAATGGCATCGGTTTCGATATGAAATATGCCGATAAATTATTCGGTGCATTTCAAAGATTGGTGGCCTATGACGAATATCCAGGTACCGGAATCGGGTTAGCGACGGTGTTACGCGTTATTAATCGCCATGGCGGTCACATCTGGGCAAAGGGTGAACCCGACAGAGGAGCCACATTCTATTTCACCGTACCTGCACATTCACAGAAGATAAAAAATAAATTGTAAACTGCAATTCACAGACTATTCACTCGCATTAACTTTTCTCAAAGGATCCAACAGCTACTCGCTGCCTTCCGGCGTAGTACTATCCTTATTCTTATCTGTTGACGCCGGGTTTTGTTCGCCGGCTGGGGAACTATTGTTCTGCTCAGTCTGGGTTTGCGTGGTTGATGCCGACTGGGCTTTTGTCGACTTCTTGCTTTGTTCCTTGCTTGATGCGTCAGTTGACGCTTTACCTGATTGCTGTGTAGCCTGCTGTTCGTTACTTTGCGGTGTGGCTGGTTTACTCTGTGTTGTGCTGGATGTCTTTGCAGAAGCGGGCTGGTTTGATTCCGTTTCAAGCTTTTTTAGCTTGCTTGTCAGTACGTCACGTTGACTTTTTAATTCGCTATTTTCCAGGGTCAGTTTGTATAACTGGTCGGTGAGTATGCGCACGCTGTTTTTTAATGTTTCCAGGTCACCGCCTGCCACACCCGCAACCAATGGATCTGGCGCAACAGCAACAACCGGTTGCGCCTGTTGCGCCACAGGCTGCGGCCCGTCGCTGGACGAGCTCGCTGACGCTGCGGTATTCACAGAGGCATCAGAGCTATTCATTTCGGCAATTTTCATGGCATTAGCTTCTTTCTGCCGAACCATCTGCCGGGCATTAGCCGCTAGTTGCGAGGCCTGGGTTGAAAAATTCTGGTTGCGTATATCGCCCGTTTTCAAGGCCTCGCTGATTTTAGTTAGCCGCTCCTCCTCGCGAAGTACGTATTGTTCATAGGTGTCTTCCTTCAGCGCAAGGATATTGGCAATTTCACGGGCAATATGCATCAAGCGATGCGCCGCAAATCCAAACTGTTCGCTCTGTTGCTGGATTCCAGCCAGGTTCTCAATATTATTTTCGATGTAGGCGATAGCTTCGTCCCGACTTTTCAGAGCCGCACCATGTGTTACCGGCGCCAGCTTTTGCGCATCATATCGACCGGCTTCTGCAATCAGATTTTCAGCCTCTTTAAGGTATTTTTCTTTTACAACGCGGACACGAAAATCCTTTAGGGCAGCAATCAATTCCTTTTTCTGCTCTTCAAATCGTGTCTTGGAGTTGGGATCCTGGAAAAGGCTTTCCTTTTTTATTTCAATCTGCTCAACCAGGCTGGCAGTCGTTGTTGCCAGTCCCTGATACTCCCGGCCATGAAACTTTTTTGCTTCCAGATTATCCAGGCTGATACGTAATGCAATCACTTCACTCAATTCGCGATCAACGATTTCCTTGACCTGATATGCATCCTTGATCGCCATCTCGGTTTTATAAATATTTCTTAATACCTGAGTCTTGCGTTCCGGATCGTTAAAATAAGCGCGGGCAGTCTGAATACCAATACGGGCCGTTCTATAATTATTAGGGGAATAAAAGTACAGTGAATCATTCTTGGCCTTGGCAAAATCCGCCTGCACTTTATTTAGCACCTCCCGCATCGGTACATCTTTATATTTTTCCAATACCGCTTCATCTTCCACTTTTTCCTGTTGTGGTATCATCAATACTTCACAGGCAGTCAGCGTGAATAGCATAAACACTACCCAAACCAGAGCTGTGTATTTTTTGCTCACCTAAGAATCCCCCTCGCGGCGTACTCGCGGCATATCTGTAAAACGGCTTTTCGTAATCGGTATCGTTGTTTGATTTTTTACTGCGCTCAATAAATCCGTGCAAGTGGCTGTCGTAATAGAATTTAATCTGGATGCTGCCGGGCTGGCGTTTTATATAGCACAACCAACTCAGTAGTTTATGGTTTTTATTTTACAGATTCCATTAATTCCCGTTTTCTGGTTCTGTCCCGGCTTTGCCAGGAATTGCTAGAGACTATAAACCAAATTCGATAAACTTTCGCGATGCAAATGACCAGTGACTCTCTCGAAAATCACACACCCATGATGCAGCAATATTTGCGCATTAAATCGGAACATCCTGCATTATTGCTTTTTTATCGAATGGGTGATTTTTACGAATTATTCTACGACGATGCGCGAAAAGTTGCGCGTTTACTCGATATTACCCTGACCGCGCGCGGCAAATCCAATGGCCAGGCAATACCCATGGCGGGTGTACCCTATCATGCCGTGGATAATTACCTGGCGAAATTGGTAAAACTGGGCGAATCAGTGGCGATCTGCGAGCAAATCGGGGATCCGGCCAAAAGCAAGGGCCCGGTGGAGCGCAAGGTAGTACGCGTTGTCACCCCCGGTACAGTAACCGAAGAGGCCCTGCTGGAAGAACGCGCTGATAATGTTATTGTCGCCATTGCGGAACATAAAAACCGCTATGGCATCGCAACACTGGATATCACCAGCGGCCGCTTCACCATTATCGAGGTGGATGATCAGCAAAGCCTGGAAGCGGAAGTTGAGCGATTGAATCCGGCGGAAATCTTAATCAACGAAGATACGATGCTGGGCAACGCCATTAGCCAGCGCGCGGGTGTGAAATCCCAGGCACCCTGGCTGTTCGATCCGCAAACGGCGTACCGATTATTAACAGAACAATTCGGTACACAGGACCTGGCTGGTTTTGGTTGCGAACAGCAAACACTGGCCATCGCTGCAGCCGGGTGTTTATTGCAATATGTCAAAGAAACCCAGAGGTCTGCACTTCCCCATATCCGTTCACTCATCACCGAACAGCAACAGGATAGCGTCATCATTGATGCCGCCAGCCGCCGCAACCTGGAACTGGATATCAATCTCTCCGGTGGCACGGAAAACACGCTGGTGTCGGTCCTTGATAAAACCATCACACCCATGGCCAGCCGCTTGTTAAGGCGCTGGATCAATCGACCCATCCGCAACCGCGACGTGTTGCAGCAGCGCTACCAAGCCATTAACACTTTATTGCAAGACCAGCATTATGATCAGGTAAAAGAAGTATTGCAGGGCATTGGCGATGTGGAACGCATCCTGTCGCGCATCGCGATTCGCACTGCGCGCCCGCGGGACTTTGCACAGTTGCGCGATACCCTGGAGCGCCTGCCCATGGTGCATGAAGTCATTAACAATATATTAGACAAACAGACTTCACCCTTACTAAGCCTGCTTGATCAACAAATTAATGACTATCCGGAACTGTACCAGTTATTAATGCGGGCCATTATTGATACACCGCCGCTGCTGATACGTGATGGCGGCGTTATCGCGCCCGGTTATGACAAGGAACTCGACGAGTTGCGCGCGTTAAAAGACAATGCTGGTCAGTACCTGATAGATCTGGAACAACGTGAAAAAGAGCAGACCGGTATTAGCAATCTGAAAGTCAGTTACAACCGCGTGCATGGTTACTATATCGAAGTCAGCCGGCTCCAGGCGGACAAGGTTCCTGACAGTTATATCCGCCGGCAAACCCTGAAAGGCGTCGAGCGCTATATTACACCGGAGCTGAAGTCCTTTGAGGACAAGGTGCTGAGTTCCACTGAACGGGCACTGGTACGGGAAAAAGCCCTGTATGATGCATTGTTTGACAAATTGGCAGACTATATTGCGCCATTACAAACCACCGCAAGCGCTTTGTCGGAACTGGACGTATTAAACAATCTCGCGCAACGTGCAGATGAACTGGATTTTTGCGAACCCGAGTTAACTGATCAACCGGGCATCGCAATTGAAGACGGACGCCATCCCGTTGTCGAACAGGTACTGGAAGAACCGTTTATTCCCAACAGCGTGTGCATGGATGACTCTCAGCGTCTGCTGATTATTACCGGACCCAACATGGGTGGCAAATCCACCTTTATGCGCCAAACAGCGATCATTACCCTGCTCGCCTATACCGGCAGTTTTGTTCCCGCCAAACGTGCGCAACTTGGCCCCATTGATCGCATCTTTACCCGCATCGGTGCCTCTGATGATCTGGCAGGCGGACGCTCCACTTTCATGGTGGAAATGACCGAAACCGCCAACATTCTCCACAACGCCAGCACCAATTCCCTGGTGTTGATGGATGAAGTGGGACGTGGCACCAGTACCTTCGACGGACTCTCACTGGCGTGGGCCAGTGCGGAGTACCTTGCGCAACAGATCAACGCGTTTACCCTGTTTGCCACGCACTATTTTGAACTGACCACATTGCCGGAAACCCTGAGCAATGTGGCCAATATCCACCTGGATGCCGTGGAACATGGTGACAGCATTGTATTTATGCATAGCGTAAAAGATGGGCCTGCCAACCAGAGTTATGGATTACAGGTCGCAGCCCTGGCGGGTGTGCCCAAAGCCGTCATCGAACGCGCAAAAACCAGACTGTTTCAGCTGGAGGAATCCAGTGCAGCATCTACCAGTAATACGGAAAAAACGCTCAAACCGGCCAACGATGACGAAAATCAGCAGCAGTTTTCGCTATTCGATAACAGTGTTACGCATCCAGCGATCGAGCAATTAAAATCACTGGAACTGGATACATTAACACCGCGGGAAGCCCTGCAAATCCTCTACGAATTGCAGGATAAAATCCATTAATCCATCATTACTTGCAACAGCAGAAATTCAATATAATAATCGCCCTGAGAACATGAAAATAATTGCCGGGTGTCACTGGAGAAGCGCATGACTTATGTAGTAACCGAAGATTGTATCAAGTGCAAATACACTGACTGTGTTGAAGTATGCCCGGTGGACTGTTTTCATGAGGGTCCAAACTTTCTGGTCATCGACCCGGAAGAATGTATTGACTGCTCCCTTTGCGAACCGGAGTGTCCCATTGAAGCTATATTTGATGAGGACGATGTACCCGAGGCTCAAAAACAGTTTATTGCCTTGAATGCCGAACTTGCCAAAGACTGGCCGGTGATTACCGAGAAAAAGGACGCCCCGGCGGATGCCAAGGAATGGGAAGGTGTCCAGGGCAAAATAAAATATCTGGAACGCTAGTGTTTTCCCATCGCTGGCCCGTATCAGGCACAGCACATTCAACAATGCATCGCTGGTTTTGAGTTGAGACTGTAACGAAAGCCAACTTACCCGGTTAACATTCCCGAATGGAACAACAATCTTTTTCCTTTGCAGGATCCCAGGACAACGCCGTCATTGTCCCGGCGCATAGTAGTCTCATCGACGTCAGCTGCGAGTTGGTGCTGGAGCAATACGCGCAGCAGTTACCGGATTTATCCGACATCACTATCCTGTTAAGCGATAGCAATGCTGTTAATCAAAGCAAAATCATTTTATTGCAAAAAGCTGCCGACCGGGGCTACCCTGCCCTGCTTGGCCCACAGATCACTTCCCTGCATGCCTGGTTGAACGACCAGGTTGATATTGATCCAGGCATCGTCAATAACCATAGCCGCGAATTGTTCCTCGTCGACGCCCTGCAAAAGCATGAGCATATTTATGGCCATGGCAGTCCCTGGGTGCTGGCAGAAAGCCTGATGGAATTGTTTGACGAACTGACGCAGTGGCATGTGGAGTTGCCGGTATCGGTGGACGACTTCATCAGCAAGCTGAGTGATGCCTACGGCAGCACCGACGAGATTAGCAAAGCACTGGGCCGGGAGGCATTACTGGTTCACACCTTATGGTATGCCCTGCATCAACAACTTAGCGCACTCAACCTGATTGATCAACAGGGCGCGCACTTGCTTAAACTGGGGCAAAGCATTAAGACACTACCCGAACACCAGCAATTGATTTATTGCGGCGTCAATCCTGTCACTCCGGCCGAAGCACAGTGGGCTCAACAACTGGCGCAACGCAACCAGTTAAAAATAATCACCCATGATTGGTCGGTCCGTCATAGCGAGAAGGGCACAACGGATTATATTCAATGCCTGAACCTGATTTTTGACTATCAACGCAGTCATTTAAAGCATCGCGCGCGGGAATGCAGGAAACAGTTTCCCCTCAGCCCCGTCGCGTCAGTGATTCAGGTTTACGCGGCCAGCGATGCCGAAGATGAAGCGCTGGCAGTGGATGTTCAGGTACGCCGCTGGTTATTGCAGGGCAAATCCCAGATTGGCATCGTAACAGAAAACCGCAAGCTGGCACGCCGCATTCGCGCCTTGCTAGAACGCGCCAATGTAATAGTGGAAGACAATGCCGGCTGGCCCCTGTCGACCACCAGTGCTGCGACGGTTCTGGAACGCTGGCTCGAAGCTATTGAAGATGATTTTCATTATCTGCCCCTGCTCGACTGCCTGAAGTCACCTTTTTTCATGGAGCACAACGAGGATTACCTGAAGCAGGTCTACTCTCTGGAACAACACATCATCGTCGACGAAAACGTTGCCAGTGGTATCACGCGTTATCTCACGCACATTGACTATCGTAAACACAAGTTGCAGAACAACATCGATACCAGCATCTATGATCAGTTGAAAACCCTGCTCCAGGATATCGCTCATGCTGCGGAACCACTGTTACCTCTGCTAGACGGCAGACACTACGACGCACCACAGTTTCTCGACGCATTGCTGGAATCGCTGTCGCGACTGCATATAGCGCAGGCTTACAGTAATGATGCAGCAGGCCAGCAATTGTTGAATGAAATTGAGCAATTGAAAGTAGCAGCCCGACTAGCGCCCACTCAATTGACCTGGGCTACATTTCGCAACTGGCTGGGTCTGACACTGGAGCGTTTTAATTTTAAGCCCCCCAACCAGCACTCGCCTGTTCAACTACTCACTTTAAGCAGTACAGAATATTACAGTTTTGACGCGATCATAATAGCAGGCGCAGAACTGGGATTCCTGCCGCATGGCGCCAGACAATCACCATTTTTCAATGATGCAGTGCGTTCCGCGTTGGGCACCCCCACGCAAGAAGATAAACAACGTTTAAACTTTTTTCTATTCCGCCGCCTGCTCACATCGATTCCACCAGAACAATCAGATCAAGCCATATTGATCACGCGACGCGCCAGGGAAAATGACGAAGAAATCATTGCCTCGCCCTGGCTTGCCGAACTTCAGTCCTTTCACCAATTGGCCTGGGGTACGGACCTCAGCACCACAGACTTATCATCAATGATCAATGATGATGCGGTGCGTATCAAACGAGACAGTGCCGCACTTCCCTTGCCGGCGAATATTATGCCAAGCGTCACTACAGCGCAGGCCTTACTACCCCGGACAATCTCCGCCAGTGCTTACCAACAACTCGTTGATTGTCCTTATCGGTTTTATGCTGCGTATTGCTTAAGGCTGGCGCCGCCGGATACTGTCAAAGAAGCACTGGAAAAATCCGATTATGGGCAGCGCATTCACAAATGTCTTGAGGCATTTCATGGCAACGTTAGCGGACTTCCCGGTCCTTTTAAGGAAAAGATTACCCCGCAAAATCGCCAGCAGGCGATTGCGCTTCTGGAGCGCATAACCGAAACAGTGTTTTCCCAGGACATTGAAGACAATTTCATGCACCGCGGCTGGTTGAAACGCTGGCTGCCTCTCATTCCCAAGTATATTGACTGGCAGATGGAACAGGAAAAAATTGCCGCGCCCGCTGCTACAGAAGTCACGATCCAGTCTGCCAGTCTTGACCAGCATGTGAATATTCGCGGCATTATCGATCGCGTTGATGAAAGCCAGGACGAGTTACGTATTATCGATTATAAAACTGGCCAGATTCCTTCAACCGATGATGTCCTCTCCGGTGAGGCCGTGCAGTTACCGTTTTATTTGATGCTTCTTTTGCAGCAGCCGAAACACCAGCTCGCCGACAGGATCAGCCACGCAACAGTGGCATTCACGGCACAGTATGTCGATCTTGGCAATGGATCAAAAGTGGCGACCAAGCTGGTACTCGACCACGATGACTTGCGCCCACTGGCGCAACAACACCATCAACGGCTGATTGAAACAATGCAGCAGATTCGGCAGGGTGACGCATTACCTGCGTGGGGTGATGATCAATCCTGCAAGTATTGCCCCATGGATGGACTATGTAGAAAACAATGTTGGGAAACTTCGCAGTGACATTAAAAGAAATATCGAAATTAATCAGCTGGAGAAAATAGCCTCTCCCCTCTACAAGTCCCTTACTGACGCACCGAGGGGGAGCTGCGGTGTTAGGTAAAGGCATAGAGGGGAAATTCGAGGGCTTGAAGTACCACAGTCTTACTGCTTTTTTACTACCCAGAAATGGAATTTGCCCCTACGACGTGTAAAAGTATTTTTATTATAATTCTTGTGCTGACAATAGAGCAGCGCGTGTAAAACCAGATACGTATAAAGGTGAAGGCGGCTATTGCCGCCTTCTGTACCTCCATACCGGACCATCCCTGTCCGCGTCACATCCTGTGACTCGTTTATTTCCTTTCCTTTTCCTTAAGCTCTTCCTTGTACAAATACTCAAGGGTTACGGGATGCAATGTAACAAAATTGTTTCTTTTGGCAAGCCCGTAAATTGCTTACAATGCTTATCGTAGAATTTTAGCGGCAACGGCAATTCATACTGTTATCAGTAAGTTAATCAAAATTAGTCGCTAATAAATATTAAAGTCTACAAACAATTCTATTGTTTGCTGACAACGATATAGGATTTATCCTACAATCCAGGCGCACTCCTATTGATCAACCTGGATAAATACAGACTGTCAACTCCACGTAAACCATGACCGCATCATTACTTGCCATTGATCCCAAGCAAAGCGCCTCGGTTAGCGCGTCTGCCGGTACCGGCAAGACCTGGTTGCTGGTCTCGAGGATATTGCGTCTGCTCATTGAAGGCGCGCAACCGGAAACCATTCTTGCAATTACCTTCACACGTAAGGCAGCCGCCGAGATGCAAAGTCGTCTCAGTGAACGCCTGTTGTATCTGGCCAGCTGTGATGACACGAAACTTGAAGAACAGCTACGGTACATTGCTGCACCCGTCAGCGCTGCTTCCCTGCACAATGCCAGAACGCTTTATGAACGCCTGCTATTTGATGCTTTGCCGCCACGCATCACCACCTTTCACGCCTTTTGCCAGGACATCTTGAAGCGTTTTCCGTTTGAGGCCAGTGTACCCCCTGGCTTTGAACTGGTAGAGCAAACCACAGAACTTGAATCTGAAGCATGGGATTTACTGGTCTCTGAAGCGACGCTCAACCCGGACGGTGAAATCGGTCATGCACTGGAAATTCTGTTTGACTACTGTGGTGGCCTGACCAATACCCAGACTGCATTGCAAAGTTTCCTGCAACATCGCAGTGACTGGTGGGCTTACACCACGGGCCAGGGTGATCGTATCAAATTTGCTGCCAGGCGTTTACAGCAAGAGCTGGGTATCGACGATGAAGCAGACCCGGCCGAAATTTTTTTTACACCGGCAATTCACAAGGAACTTAGCGAGTTCGCCGCTTTACTGGCCAAACACTCTACGAAAGAAAACAATAAACATCAGGCTACGCTACAAGCGATAGACGAATTGATAGCGACGCACAACTCTGCTCAAGCATTTGAAGCAGTAATCGAGGTATTTTTTACGCAGAGTGGCAAACCCCGTTCACGCAGTTCCAAACAGGCACAGATAAAAAGTATGGGTGAAATCGGGGATGCACGCTTTGTTGAACTGCACGAACTATTCTGCCACCGTATCAGCCATACGCAGGATCTTCGTGCGCGCCTGAACACCTTAACCATCTCCCGCGCCTGGTACACAGCCGGCGAACGCCTGTTGACACATTATCAGAACATTAAAAGCGAACGTCGCTTGCTGGATTTTGCCGACCTGGAATGGAATGCTTATCGATTATTGAATGATGAAAACAATGCACACTGGGTGCAGTACAAACTGGATGCGCGCATTAATCATATCCTGATTGATGAATTCCAGGACACCAATCCGACCCAATGGCAACTTTTATTACCATTATTGCAGGAACTGGCTTCCTCCAACTCAGATCGGCAGCGAAGTGTATTCCTGGTGGGCGACAGTAAACAATCGATCTATCGCTTTCGTCGAGCGCAGCCAAAACTGTTTGAAATTGCCCAGGACTGGCTGCGCAACCATCTCTCGGCAAACCAGACCACCCTGGACACCTCGCGCCGCTCGGCCCCCGCTATCATTGAGTTTGTGAATATCGTTTTTACGAAGGGAAAGCTCCGTGAACAAATTAATCACTTTGATATCCACCAGACAGTGCACCAGCAGTTATGGGGACAAGTGGAGGTACTGCCACTATTCACTGACAATAGTATCGACGCCCAGACAGATGTGACAGTAAGCTCAGCAAAAAATGCAGGCAGCCTGCGTAATCCATTAAAAACACCGCGCCTGATAGCGGAAGATGAACGCCGCAGCAACGAAGCACAATTTATTGCCAAGAAAATCTCCACACTATTGACAGGCTTTGCCGTCAGCACCGATAACGGCGGCTCCCGCTCTTTACGTTATGACGACATTATCATTCTTTTCCGGCACCGTACTCATGCTGCGGTATACGAAGCTGCCTTGATGGAGGCTGGCATTCCCTACAGCGGCATTGAAAAAGGTACGTTACTGGAAACACTGGAAATTCGTGACATCGCCGCATTGCTGGAAACCTTGAGTGCCCCTTTCAGCAATCTGGCATTGGCGCAAACCCTGAAGTCCCCCATTTTTGATTTAACAGACGCAGACCTGATGGCGTTGGCCAGTATTAAAGAAGGCTACTGGTTCGATCGTGTTCTGTCCCTGGCAAATCAACAACCGGAAAATACCAACCTCACCAGAGCGGCGCGCCTGCTCGAACACTGGCGTACACTGACTGGCATACTGCCGGTACACGATTTACTGGACCGAATATACAGCGAAAGCAACCTGATTGAACGTTACACCGCCGCTTACCCGCCCCACCTTCAGCATCGTGTGGTATCAAATCTAAATCGTTTTATAGAACTAGCACTGGAAATCGATAGCGGGCGCTACCCGAGCATTACGCGCTTTCTTTACCGTTTGCAAACCATGCGCAACAGCACGCAAGACGCTCCAGATGAAACACCGGCAGGTAAAAGTGATGCACGCGTGCGGCTGATGACTATTCATGCTGCCAAGGGACTGGAAGCACCTGTTATTTTTTTAGCCGATGCTACCAACACCGCAGCGTCCCGGGATGCGTACCGAGCAATTGCCGATTGGCCAGCCCATGAGGATAAACCCAGCCACTTCCTGCTCATCACTAAAAAGACGGATCGCGACCAATGGACAAATGAATTGCTGGCACGACAGGATGCGGATGCGAAAAGAGAGGATGCCAATTTGTTATATGTGGCCCTCACGCGCGCCAGGCAATACCTGTTTGTCAGTGGCTGCGAATCCAAACGCAATCGCGACAATGGCTGGTACGGGGCAATTACTAAAGCCCTGGAAGATCATCCGGATAGCGCTATGCCACAGGATAACGGCGGTTACATCCTGCAATCGGGTCAGGCACTCCAACCAATACACTCTGTCCTGCCATCAACCGGCACGCCCGGAATCAACATAGACCCACGCATGGGTCAACCGTTGCAAGTCACGTCACCCGCAATCACTATTGCGCCCAGTATTGTCGGGCACAGGATTCATTCTTCGAATAGCCTTAGCAGTGGACTGGACAACACACCGCTTGATGAAGACCTGCAACAACGCGGCGTGATTATCCACAAAATTTTACAGCTGTTAACCGATACCAATCGTTCCTGCAACCTGCAGCCCATCATTCAGCAGCGCTGGGGCAACAGTATAAGCAGGCAATTACTTGATGAATACTGGAACGAGGCTTTGTCGGTGACAGGCAACCAGGAGTATGAACACCTGTTTAATACCGCACTGTTCGACAAAGCATATAACGAGGTTCCCATCAGCTATCAGCATGTCGGCATCAATATTATTGGCGTTATCGATCGGGTGGTAATAAACAAAGATAGCGTCTACCTGATTGACTATAAAACCCACCTCAACACCGACCCGCAACAACAACGCAAACTATTACAGGCATATCAGTTACAAATGAGCCTGTACTACGAAGGATTGCGCCGCTTGTGGCCCGATAAAACAGTGAAGCCATTCATAGTGTTTACGCGCAATGCCAGCAGTTTTCCCGTGGAGATTCTGGATATCGCGTCGATCGTACCACCCAAAGCGATCAGGCAAGATAATTGATCTTCCTAGTGCGAAACAGGTTTGTTTCCACCACGCCCAGTAAATTCAACATTGACCTGACGCGTATAGTCCTCATCAAAGATGAGATCAATGAGCAACTGTCCGTTGTCCTCATTGACCTTCAACTGCTTTAAGTGAGGGATACGAATCGCCAGATAGCTACACATGGCAGAGGCAACGCTGTCATTGGATGCGTTTAGAGCCTCTACCAGATTGATTGCCACGAATTGTGCTTTTTCTTCAACACCAGGGTTCTGAATCACTTTGTCGCCGATCACGATCTGGGTATTTAATTCCTGATCCATTTTCTCCAGGAATTGATGCTGGCGTTCAGGTAATTTTTTACTTCTGTCATATTCCAGTTCCGGTGTACCGTTAATGATTACTGCAAAAATATTACTCATGATTAATTTCAAATAGCCAGGTCACTTATAAAAATGGATTTTAGTTTCAGGTCGCTTCCAGGACTCCGGTTTTACGGTACCCTCGACCACTGCAAATAACGCAGTTACATGCGACGCGAATGCCATCATAGCCTTACAGAAACACAGTCTAAATTCAAATTCATTATTTGAATATTAATATCAATGAAATACTCATACCCACTAACTCCCACAAACCGTGAATATCAGTAAATTCCTACATAAAAAATCCGTGTAAACTCTTATAATTTTCACTATCCATGGCGTCACACAGCGTTTAGATTGAACCTGATTGGCTGAGCCGCCTGAACAAGTACACACAAAAATAACAGGATACCGCAAGACAGGGGGCAAGTCTGGTCAACTTGCCTGACAGAAACAGTGAACTGAGGTATTGATTAGCAGCCTGCGAGTTTACAACCGTTAGCGTAACGTAACTGAATGGCTAGCGTTATTTGCAGAATACAGCGTGCAAGATCAACTAGACGGCACACAATTATTGCCGAACGTTGTATGAATAGAAGCGTTTAATCCAACCAGCTGTTACCCCCTGATTTGCCAAAATTGAACATCTTAGCGTTTGCTAACGAGTAACTAGGCACTTTGGATCGGGGCATGAAAACAGTTTCATCCATCACCTCAAACATCTTCAGAGCAGGGAGCGTATCATTATTGCTACTGCTGCCCTGTACTGTGCTTGCCACCAATGAACTGCCAAGCTCCATCGATTACACCATGTACAAGCTGGCAACCGAAATGAACGATACCGCGGCGCAATATTTTATTGGCCGTAAATACTACCTCGGTACCAAGGTTACTGAAAATAAGGCTGAAGCCGCCAAGTGGTTTGACATGGCCGCCATTAAGGGCCACGCCAAGGCGTCCTATTACCTGGGCGTTATGTACATGAATGGCGACGGTGTAACAAAAAATGCCGCCCGAGCCGAAGAACTGCTGACCATTGCGGCCAAAAAAAATCACGCTGAAGCGCAATATGAGCTGGGAAATTTCTACTACTTTGGCCACAACGGCAGCAAGGATGTCAAGCAAGCATTGCGCTGGTATCAGGCAGCAGCTGAGGAACGGCATGCCGGAGCACAGTTTCAACTTGGTAAAGTCCTCTATGGTGGTTTAGGCGTTGAGGAAGACCGAAAACTTGGCCAAAAATGGCTGGAACTGGCCTACGACAATGGTGTCACTGACGCCCGGGAAATTCTAAACACCGCGACCGCCGATACCAAAATTAAAGCGAAAAACGTTGCCAGCAAAACGAACAAGCCAAAAACAAAGTCAAAGCCACCATCAAAAGCAGACAAACCCCCAACTAAAGTCGCGGAATCGAAAAGTACGCAGGAAATCAGGCAAGCGAAAAAAGGCAATGTCGATGCGCAATATTCCGTAGGTATTCGTTTTCTCACGGGTGACGGCGTAGAAAAGAATCCACTGAGGGCTGTGGAATGGATACGTAAAGCGGCGGAACAGGACCATGCCGGCGCCCAGTATCAACTGGGTATTATGTACCGTGACGGTGTCGGTGTATCAAACAGCGAAAGCGAAGCTGTCAAATGGCTACGCCTGGCTTCCAGCTGGGGCATCAGTAAAGCCCAACGAGATCTGGATGCCCTGCTCCGTAAGCAATTGCTGGCCAGTGAAGACGCGTTTATTGGGAATCCCGAGTTATCCAACCCTGAATCCCAGTTTGCGCTTGGCTTGATGTATGTCGACGGCAAGGGCGTCGACAAGGATCCGGCGACCGCAGCACAATGGTTTCTCAAGGCGGCGCGCCAGGAACATCTGGAAGCCCAGTTCAAGTTGGGCGAAATGTATAAAGACGGCATTGGTGTTGAGACAAATACCAAGGAAGCCAAACTATGGCTGAGCAAAGCCGCAGGCAAAGGACTGGAAAAAGCCAGCAACGCGCTACAGGATATTCTTCGCGCCGAAGAACAAAACATTCTGGCCAAGGAACTGCAAAGCCTGAAAAATTCGCCGATTTACTCTTATCTACTAAGCGCCAACCAGGGCGATACCGGCGCAAAATACAAGGTGGGTGTCATGTATATTGAAGGAGAAGATGCACCGCAGGACACCCAGGAAGGCATACGCTGGTTACAGAGCGCTGCAAATAATGATCATACACTGGCGCAACTGGAACTTGGCAAAATCTATTTACAGGGCGCGCCTTCCATGGAAAAAGATTATTTGATGGCGATGAAATGGCTGGAAAAAGCCGCGCAAAACGGCGATTCCGACGCACAGTATCATCTCGGCAACATGTACCGCAAAGGACTTGGCACAAGCAGGAGTAACGCCGAAGCCATAAAATGGTTCAGGCTGGCGGCTAAACAGGGTCACAAGGATGCGCGCAAGATTCTGGGTGGTTGCAAGATCTGCTGACAATATTTTTGTTGCAGTAACAAATGGAATAGAACTGATGAACTAGTGTTCCTCAAGCTCATCAAGCTCACCATCCATGTGTAATTCCGTCAGTTCGCTAAATCCCCCCACCCACTTTCCGTCAATGGTGATTTGCGGTACCGTTCGCGCACCATTGGAAACGGTGAGCATTTCTTTCAATGCATTTTTATCCTGGTCAATGCGATATTCATCGTAGGGAATATGCCACTTGGCCAACAGGTTTTTTGCTTTGTCACAAATGGGACAGGTGCCGGTACTGTATACTTTGACTCTTGCCATAATCAGTTCTCATCAATTTCACGCAAAATAGGCTTCCACAAACATCCGCTTCGGTCTGGAATTAGCCTAGTAAAATCCACCGTTATTGCCAATAAGGATTTTATATCGGCTTTCAAGCAATTGATCTGAATTATAATTGGTTAGCTTTGTTTGGCATCAGTAAGGATTTTAATCAGGCGCTCCGGAGGCACATAACCGGGAATCATTTGACCGTCTTCCGTAAACAATGAAGGCGTACCTGTCACACCTGCTTCCCGCGCGGTATTCAGTTGCTTGGCGATCGCATCGGTGCACGGTTTGTTATTGTCTACTTGAGCCAGTTGCTGCAATTGTTCCAGCTTTGCGCCACCTTTGGCAAAGGTCATCGCCTTGTTGCGATCCTTTGCGCACCATACCGAAACCGCTTTGAAATAAGATGGTGTCTGCAATCCGGAACGGGGAAACGCCGCATAACGAACTTCTATACCCAGATCATTGTATTGCTGCATCTCGGAATGCAGTTTACGGCAATAGCCACAGTCAATGTCGGTGAACGCGGTAATCACAAACTTAGCTTCCTTATCCTTGGGACGAAACACGATCATTTGATCAACATCCAGTGACGCAAGTGCTTTAGCACGACCGGAAGTACGAACCGCTTCGGTAAGATTTACGCGTTTTTGTACATCATAGACATCACCCTCAATCATGTAACGTCCATCTTTGGTCATGTAGATCACCTGCGTACCATAGACCGCCTCATACAAACCGGGTATCGGTGTTGCCTTGACACTATCCGGCTTTGCAGATGGCATTAATTGTTGCAACGTCTTGTTAACCGTTTCAATCTCACTATCCGCAGCAACTGTAATTTGCGCAAACAGTGCCAACGTTACAACGATGAAAAATTTTTTCATAACAACCTCACAATAATTATAAATATGCAAAAACTGACTAAAAAAAGTAGGCATGCTCTACGGATTTTGCGTTAGTCTAATCCCTGAAATTGGTATACTGCAGCGGTAAATCCAGTTTGGTGTCTTTAAGCAATGCCATCACCTCTTGTAAATCATCGCGCTTTTTCCCGGTCACCCGGACCTGTTCTCCCTGGATAGCTGCCTGCACCTTGAGCTTGGAATCCTTAACCAGTTTGACAATTTTTTTCGCCAGTTCCTTGTCAATCCCTTGTCTGGCAACGATTTTTTGCCGCACTTCCTTGCCGGCGGGGACGGCGTCCTGGTAGTCAAGACATCCAATATCTATGCCCCGTTTGACCATTTTATTCAACAGAATATCCCGAATTTGCTGCACCTGAAACTCGCTACCACTGCTAATGGTAATTTCCGCCTGAGCAAGCTCGACCCTGGAGTCGGTGCCTTTGAAATCAAAGCGGGTACCCACCTCACGATTCGTCTGATCCACGGCGTTGCTCAACTCATGCATATCAATCTCGGAGACCACATCAAATGACGGCATACGATTTTTCCCTGAAGTATTCTTTATTATGGTGGTTAATCACCCACATCACTGTACACCGCAGTTTATCCGCGTGGATGATGCGCGGCGTGCAAGCTGCGCAACCGCTCGCGCGCTACGTGAGTATAAATCTGTGTGGTAGATAAATCACTATGCCCCAACAACATCTGCACCACTCGCAGGTCCGCACCATGATTCAACAGGTGTGTAGCAAAACAATGTCGCAAGGTATGCGGCGTTAAGTGTTTTTTGATACCCACTTTATTTGCATAGCGTTTAACAAGATACCAGAATGCCTGGCGCGTCATGGCCGACTGGCGCCGCGTGGTAAACACATAATCGCTGGCGGCTGCCGGCGTGATCTGATGGCGCGCATCGCTGAGATACTGCTCCAGCCAGGATTGCGCCTCCTCACCCAAAGGCACAAGCCGCTCCTTGTTACCTTTGCCCTGTACACGCACTACCCCCTGCCGCAAGTTGATTTGATCAATCTTTAGCGCCACCAGCTCGGACACTCGTAAGCCGGTCGCATATAACAATTCCAGCATGGTGCGGTCACGCACTCCCAATGGGTCCTTCAAGTCGGGTGAATCCAGCAGTGCCTCGACTTCCGCTTCCGACAAATATTTTGGTAGTGAACGACCCAGCTTAGGCGCATCAATGCGATCGCTAGGATCAGTCTTTATCAATTGCTCGCGCACACAATATTGATAGAAACGTTTAATGCTGGATAGCAAACGCGCCGTCGACCTGGACTTGATCCCTTGATTGACACGACAGGTCAAGTACTCGAGGATCTGGCTGCGGGACACCTGTAATAATTCAAGCTGGTATTGTGCGTATAACCATTTCGCCAGCCCGCTAAGATCAGCGCGATAGGCATTGAGCGTATTTTCACTCAGTCCACGTTCCATCCAGATCGCGTCAATAAAAGTTTCCAGCTGTTGCTCACTGGCAGGATGCAACACCGCATCTTCTGCTCTAGATAGCTGACTCATGATTCAATAACCACTGTTTGATTTTTAAATAGCTACCGTTGGTTTTACCGGAATATCCGCCCACACCATTGGCGGCAACGACCCGATGACATGGTACTACAATAGGAATCGGGTTGCGGCGGCATGCATTGCCCACAGCGCGCGCCCCACTATTTATTTTTTCTGCCAGGGAACCGTAAGACCATACTTTCCCGGAAGGACAACGACGCAAGGTATTCCACACTCGTTTTTGATATGGCGTTCCCACTGGTGCCAGCGACAAAGAGAATTGGTAGGTGGGATCACTGAAATAGGCGTTGAGTTGCTCGACCACCCGTTTCGCAGCAGATGAGCGAGGTGGTTTCAACCGGGTAGTGCTTTTAACAAACAAGAGTTCCTGCAACTCCTCGCCGTTTACCCGAATCGCCAATCGATTGTAGCTCCCATTAAAGGGCGTTTTAATGACCGCATCAAAGTCGTGACAATCCCTCATCATTGTGCGTAATCTCCACAGGTCGTCCATCTGGAATAGAGAAATCTGACACTAAAACTTCTTCGCGCTAAAAGCAAACGGGTGTTTGGTAGCTTACCAAACACCCGTTACTTATATATGACAAATATTGTGAATTACGAATGAATATCGATTCGTGAAGAACGCGTATCGCGAAATTACAGTTTTTCCTTGATACGTGCTGCCTTGCCTTGAAGATCTCGCAGGTAATACAGTTTCGCGCGACGTACATCACCGCGACGCTTCACCTTGACGGACTGAATGGTGGGACTGTGCGTCTGGAACACACGCTCAACACCCTCGCCATGGGAAACCTTGCGCACTGTGAACGAAGAATTAATGCCGCGATTACGCTTGGCAATCACCACACCTTCAAATGCCTGGGCACGCTCACGAGTACCCTCGATGACTTTCACGTTGACCACGACAGTATCCCCTGGATTAAAGTCAGGGACCTTTTTCATTTGTTCAGCTTCAAGTTGTTGAATTATATTGCTCATAACCTGCTCCAATTCTCAGTGCGGCGCATTATACCGAACAATTCCCGGGATAACACCACCAATTTGTGCAAAAAACTCGAATCCGGGAACCGGTAAGTAAAAATAGCCCGTTTTCTACAAATTTCTACGTCAGTTTTTGCTAGCGGATTGCTCTTTAATAAATTCTTCCAGCAATTCCTTTTTCAAATCATCAAGTTGCAACTTTGCCAGCAAATCCGGTCGACGTTGCCAGGTACGGCCCAGTGCCTGCTTAAGACGCCAGCGCTCGATAGCCCGGTGGTCACCACTCAGTAATACCTCGGGAACCGCCCGTCCATTGACCACCTCAGGACGCGTGAAGTGCGGGAAATCCAGCAGGCCATTGCCGAAAGAATCCTGGTCCGCTGAATCTTCATGCCCCAAAGCGCCCGGTAACAGACGAGTAATGCCGTCGATAATAACCATGGCGGCCAGCTCACCGCCGCTCAACACATAGTCCCCGATGGACCACTCTTCATCAACTTCGGCTTCGATCAGACGCTCATCAATACCTTCGTAGCGACCAGCCAGCAAAATCAATCCTGGTGAAGCGGCAGCTTCACGCAACAACTGCTGATCAATGGGTTTTCCCTGTGGTGACAGACAGATGGTTTTCCCAGGCGTTCCGAGGATTTGCCGCGCCGCTTGCCGAGCGTCGCTAATCGCTTTCTGTAGCGGCTCCACCATCATCACCATACCCGGTCCACCACCATAGGGCCGGTCATCCACGGTACGGTGATTGTCCGTGGTGTAGTCGCGAGGATTCCATACCTCAACATTTAATAACTGTTTTTCAATCGCGCGCCGTGGAATACCGTGCTGAGTCACAGCAGCGATCATTTCCGGAAACAGTGTTACAACATCTATGCGCATTGCGATAACGTCAGCTCAAAACTCAGGATCCCAGTCTACCGTGATGGTACCCTTATCCAGATCAACATCCAGCACATATTCATCCATCACAAACGGTATAAGCCTCTCCTTGTCGCCCCGCACTACCAACACATCATTGGCGCCGGTTTCCATCAGTGACTCCACCACGCCCAGATCAATCCCTTCTTGATTCACTACCTTGAGCCCTTCCAGATCAATCCAGTAAAACTCGTTATCTTCTGTAGCAGGCAGTTGATCACGCTTGATGGCAATTTCAATGCCGCGCATAAGTTCCGCCTGGTTGCGGTCATTTACTCCATCCAACTGCACTACGACCTGTTTACCGTGTGCACGACCGTTAAGAACTTTAACGATTTTCCAGGATTGCTCAGGCTGCCGGGCCCGTAGATACCATGGATTGAATTGCAGAATATTGGTGACCGGATCAGTGAACGAATTAATCTTCACCCAGCCTTTGACACCAAAGGCAGAGGAAACTTGACCGACAACAATTAATTGGTGGGTTTGGTCATCCATTGCATGATCATGGATGCCGTTGCCCTGAGACCAGGGCAACGATCCGCTTTATGACGGGGCTGGAAAATTACTTCTGGCTTTTAATAATGCTGGCGACACGATCTGAGAGTTGCGCGCCTTGTCCAACCCAATAATCGATACGCTCTTGATTGATACGCACACCCTCTTCGTTTTCAACGGCGGATGGATTATAGAATCCCACGCGCTCGATGAAACGACCATCACGAGATCTGCGGCTATCTTGAACGACGATGCTGTAAAAAGGACGTTTTTTTGCGCCACCGCGCGATAAACGAATTGTAACCATTGCTAAAGGAGTCTCCGAAAAATTCTTTGTGTTCGAGGCTTACAGGATTTTTCAATACTGGCAAACCCAAAAGAGCGCGTATTGTATGTAAATTTACCTAGAATTGAAACAGTTATCTTTGTAGCCAGAAACTGCGGATTTTTCTGAATCAAGCAGTCAGGGCCGTGAAAAAGCGACCATATTTTACCTAAGTGAACGAAAATTAAGCCTATTTCCGCTCTAAAAGGGCATTCCCGGCGGCATTCTGCCCTTCATGGCGCGCATCATTTTCTTCATGCCGCCTTTGGACATCTTTTTCATCATTTTCTGCATCTGGGTAAATTGCTTCAGCAGGCGATTGACGTCCTGCACCTGAGTACCAGATCCCGTCGCGATGCGCTTTTTTCGCGAGCCGTTGATGACCTTGGGAAAGCGGCGTTCCTGGGGGGTCATGGAATTTATCATGGCTTCCAGACGCTTAAACTGCTTGTCGTCCACCTGGTTTTTCATCGCCTGGGTCATGCCGGACATACCGGGCATTTTATCGATCAGGCCGGCGATGCCGCCCATATTTTGCATTTGCTGCAATTGGGAGCGGAAATCTTCCAGATCAAAGCCCTTGCCTTTGGAGACTTTTTTCGCGAGACGCTCAGCCTCGTCGCGGTCGACCTTGTGCTCCATTTCCTCGATCAGGCTCAATACGTCGCCCATACCGAGAATACGTGACGCCATGCGATCGGGATGAAAAGGTTCCAGCGCGGTGGTCTTTTCCCCGATCCCCAGAAACTTGATAGGCTTGCCGGTAATATGCCGAATGGATAACGCGGCACCACCACGAGCATCACCGTCGGTCTTGGTAAGAATGATACCGGTGAGCGGCAGCGCATCGTTGAAGGCTTTCGCCGTATTGGCCGCATCCTGGCCGGTCATGCTGTCCACCACAAACAGGGTTTCCGCGGGATCTACCGCATTATGCAGGCGTTTGATCTCCGCCATCATTTCATCATCAATGTGCAAGCGGCCTGCGGTGTCGACTATCAACACGTCTTGCGCCTGTTTGCGCGCGGCATCGATGGCGTTGTTGGCGATATCCACCGGATCCTGACTGGGGTCGCTGGGATAAAAGCTGGCTCCCACTTCTGCCGCCAGGGTTTTTAACTGATCGATCGCAGCTGGACGATAGACGTCCGCACTCACAACCATGACGGATTTTTTCTTCTTCTCAATCAGCCAGCGGGAAAGCTTGGCGACACTGGTGGTTTTACCGGAACCCTGTAACCCGGCCATCAGTACCACGGCCGGCGGCCGTACATTCAGCGCCAACTCTTCGTTGGCTTCGCCCATCAGTTGTTCCAGTTCCGACTGGACGATCTTAATGAACGCCTGTCCCGGGGTGAGACTCTTCATAACATCTTCGCCCAGGGCGCGTTCTTTTACCTGATCCACAAACGCCCGCACTACGGGTAATGCCACGTCCGCTTCCAGCAAGGCTTTGCGTACTTCGCGCAGAGTGTCCTTGATATTATCTTCGGTCAGCCGCGCCTGGCCGCGAATCTGTTTAATGGTCTGCGACAGGCGATCGGTAAGATTTTCAAACATGATAAATGCCTAACAGTATGATTATTAATACGATTTGGTACATCTCCGGCAAACCCGGCAACGCATCGTCAGCTCGATTGAGCGATTATGGAAGGTATTATAGCGTGAATTGCGTTCCACCGAACAAGCGATGGATTTTGCGCTCCGGGATGGCGGTACGACACTCGTCAACAATCGTGTCCTCCTTGCCCGGTTTGGTGTGTGAAATATAGATATCCGGTTGATGGCGCAACTTTACCAGATCCAGGGCAAGCAACTCCGGTGAATAATGCCCGGCCCGCTTGGCGAGGTCTTCCAGCACGTTGGGGAACGCCACTTCACAGATTAATAAGTCCAGCGCATCGTGGCCGTTTAATACTTCCCAGAAATTATCGTGATTGGTGGTATCACCGGTAAAAGCAAAACTGCCGGAGGCACACTCTACCCGATAACCCACCCCCGGTACGATATGGTTAACTTCAATCATTTCAAGGGTGCGGTCACCGAAACTCATGGAGGCACCCGGCATCATGGTTTCAAATGCCATGACAGGGTTTTCTTCGGTAGGTAACTTGGAGAAATCGGGCCAAATGGTCCAGTTAAATATATGGGTCTTCAAGGCCTCGATGGTTTTAGGTTGCCCATGGACGATAACAGGTTCCTTGATGCTGCTAAAAATACTGTCCACCATTAACGGGAGAAAGGTGAAGTGATCCATATGAGTATGAGTCAGAAAAACGTGCTTAATTTTTTCCAACTCTTCCAGGGTTAAATCACCCACACCGCTTCCCGCGTCGATAAGAATATCGTCGTCGACTAGCAGTGATGTTGTCCTTAAATCAGCGCCGATACCGCCGCTGCATCCCAAAACGCGTAAGTTCATCTCACTAAGTAGCTGTAGCTATTTGCATGCTCATTCTTTGTTATCAAAACGGTGTAAATTTCTTATCGCTCATTGCGTACAGACAACGGCAAGCACCGCAATTTCTTTATTTTTTCTACCGCATTTTTGTTGTTTTGCATTTGAAAATACCGATTATCGGCACAATATACTTTGTAAAGCCGCTAATTTGCATAATAATTAATCAACCCGAGGTAATTACCCCGAACATGCTGCACTCCAAGAGCGCTGCCAGGCATCATGCACTACATTGGAACGGCTTTAGAGTCGTGTACCACCAGCCGATATCAAAAATCCGATAACAAAAAACCGGACTTTCATTATCAACGGATTTTGTACATAATTTTATTGTAATTCATTTACTTAAAATAGCTATGAAATTAGTGTCAATGGCATACGCCATAATCACTATAAAAGCTGGTTACATCCAGGAATATTGTGGAATAAACTGCAGCAGTGCAAAAGCACAGCCAAAACGAGAGATAGATTTGGAAGATTAGGATAATCGATATTCGTACATCACAATGATGCATTAAAACAATATACCGGGCCTCGCGCCTGGCAAACCGCCAGCCATCTCAACAACAAGAAGCAACCATATATAATTCAATGCAGACAATAGCTATCAGTTACATCACTATCGCGATTTATATCTTGACCGGTGCATTGTTAGGCATCCGCCTATTCTCGCGTAAAGATACTCAACCCGATTCGCTGCTCTACAAGAAAACCGGCGTTCTTATTCTCGGCCTGGTTGCTGTGGCACTGCATGCCGTGGTGCTCTATAACACCTTGTTCTCTGCCGGTGGATTGAATCTGGGATTTTTTAATGCGGGCTCGCTCATCCTCTGGCTAATTGCTCTAACTATATTAGTCGGTGCTTTTTCGAATCCGGTGGAAAACCTGGGTATCGTTCTATTACCATTAGCTGGCATTGCAATTTTTCTGGAGATATTGTTCCCAGTGGAGCGCACCTTACAGCCCTCTCATGCTATGGAGCTTAAAATCCATATCCTGATGTCGATTATGGCCACGGCTTTGCTCACTATCGCCGCTGTTCACGCGGTCATTTTATCCATTCAGGACAGGAATCTGCGCAACAGGAAACCGGGCGGATTTATTCGCGCGCTACCGCCACTGGAAACCATGGAGAACCTGCTGTTCCAGATGATTGGATTAGGCTTTTTTCTGTATAGCTTGTCCTTGATCACTGGCATGATTTATCTGGAGGATATGTTCGCCCAACATATTGCGCACAAAACCATACTCTCCATCATTTCCTGGTTCGTGTTCGCCACTCTATTATGGGGACGTTGGCGCTTTGGTTGGCGGGGTAGCACTGCGATTCGTTGGACATTAGCCGGATTCTTTGTGTTGTTGCTTGCCTACATGGGCAGTAAGTGGGTTCTGGAAATTATTCTTGGTCGTTAAATGATTCAGCTTTATAGCTTAACATGAGGCGTTTGATTCATTGAACGAAATCCCTCTCAGTATTTTATTTGGCGCACTCGTGCTGCTGATATTTTTGTCTGCCTTTTTTTCGGGTTCTGAAACCGGACTGGTTAGCCTTAACCGTTATCGGTTACGACACCTACGAAAAGAAAATCATCATGGCGCAATACGCGCCAGTAAACTACTGGACAAACCCGATCGCCTAATCGGGCTCATTTTGTTGGGCAACAACTTCGTCAATATTCTCGCCTCATCGATTGCCACCATTATCGCCTTGCGTTTATGGGGAGAAGCAGGTATCGCCATTGCAGCCGGCATCCTTACCCTGGTCATTCTAATTTTTGCCGAAGTGGCCCCCAAGACGCTGGCTGTATTACACCCGGAACGCATCGCCTTCCCAGCCACGTTGATTCTGGCACCATTACTCAAACTGCTTTATCCCATCGTTTGGCTGGTGAATATTATCGCCAACGGGGTATTACGATTGCTGGGTGTCTCACCGGAACACAGAAAAGGTGAACACCTGACGTCTGACGAACTTCGCACCGTGGTCAGTGAAGCCGGCGCGATGATCCCCAGGCGCCACCAGAAAATGCTAACTAACATTCTTGACCTGGAAAAAGTCACCGTTAACGACATCATGATTCCGCGCAACGAAATTATTGGCATTGACCTTGATAATGAATGGAATGATATTGTCAAACTGCTGATTAACAGCCGGCATACCCGGCTGCCGGTTTATCGCTCTGACATCAACAACGTGGTCGGCCTGATTCATGTGCGTAATACACTGGAATTATTAACCAAGCCGGATTCCAGCAAAGAAGACTTGATGCCACAAATTCGCAATGCGTATTTTGTCCCGGAAAATACCCCTCTCAATACCCAGTTGTTGCAGTTTCAGCGACAAAAACGCCGCATAGGGTTGGTAGTGGATGAATATGGTGACGTCGAGGGACTAGTTACCCTGGAAGACATTCTGGAGGAAATTGTAGGTGAGTTCACTTCCGATCCGTCAACCGTAATCAAGGATATCCACAAACAGGAAGATGGCACCTATTTAATAGATGGCAGCGCCAGTATTCGCGATCTTAACCGCATGATGGACTGGGACCTGCCTACAGACGGCCCGAAGACTTTCAATGGTTTGATCCTGGAGCAAATGGAACATATTCCGGAACCTGGCACCAGCATCCTGATTGCCGGCTATCCTATCGAAATCGTACAGACCAAAGATAATGCAGTGAAGGTGGCAAAGTTCAATCCTAAAAGAGTCACAATACAAAACTCCGAGTCCGAATAAACACGATGATCGAACGACGCTTGCCGGCAGAATGGGAACCGCAGAGTGGCATCATGCTCACCTGGCCCCACAAAAATACCGACTGGAAGCCGCTCCTCTCTGAAGTGGAACCTGTCTTCGTCTCCATTTGTCTGTATAGCAGCCAGCGGGAAAAGGTCCTGATAGTCGCGCGCGACACAGCACATCAACGCCACATTCAGCAGTTGTTGATGAGCGCCGATGTTGAAATGAATAACATCCTGTTCGGCCTGGCACCGAGTAATGATTCCTGGGCACGCGATCACGGTGCCATTACCATCATAGAAAACAACCAGCCGCTACTACTGGATTTTCAGTTCAATGCGTGGGGTGGCAAATATGACTTCCAGCTCGACAACCAGATCAACGCGACGTTGGAGCAGCAATATATTTTTGCCGCGCCGCGGCAGACCGTGAATCTCGTATTAGAAGGTGGCAGTATTGAAAGTGATGGTGCGGGCACATTGTTAACCAACCAATGTCTGTTAACCAGTACCCGTAATCCGGGAATGACCAAAACACAAATCGAATCGGCACTCACTACGCACCTTGGTTTCAGACATTTCCTTTGGTTAAGCCAGGGGAAACTGATGGGAGATGACACCGATGCCCATATAGATACTCTCGCCCGTTTCGTCAGTAAAAACCAAATCGCTTTTGTAAAATGTGAAACAGCAGGTGACGACCACTATCAGTCATTACAAATGATGGAACAGGAACTGGCAGCATTACGCACCATCGACAATGAACCCTATGAATTGATCCCATTACCCCTGCCTGATGCGGTATTCAATGAAGAAAATCAACGGCTACCAGCAACCTATGCAAATTTTCTGATTATAAACGACGCAGTACTGTTACCCGTATACGGTCAAGCAAAAGACGAACAGGCAGTGGATGTTCTGAAAAAATGTTTTCCTGACCGAGAAATTATTGCTATAAACTGTTTACCACTAATTTATCAATTTGGCAGTCTGCACTGCGTTACGATGCAATTTCCCAGCAGCGTACTGTTATAACTACTGTTCTGATATAGCAACTCTGAATTAGCAATAAGGCACCGGCATGGCAAATTCAATCAAGATAGGCTTAGTGCAACATGCTTGCACCGATGACCTGGAACAGAATATCAACGCCAGCATTCAAGGCATCGAGACCCTGGCGCAACAAGGTACCCAGGTCGTGGTGCTGCCTGAACTCCATCGCTCACTGTACTTTTGTCAGACAGAGGACACGCGCTGTTTTGATCTGGCCGAAGCGATTCCCGGCCCCTCAACCAGCCGGTTGTCCGAGGTTGCCAAAGCATTTCAGGTTGTCATCGTCTCCAGCTTGTTTGAACGCCGGGCGGCGGGTATTTATCACAATACCGCCGTTGTCATCGATGCCGACGGTGCACTCGCGGGTATGTATCGCAAAATGCATATCCCGGATGACCCGGGTTTCTACGAAAAGTTTTATTTCACCCCAGGCGATCTAGGCTTTGCGCCAATTAAAACCTCTGTAGGAAAGATTGGGGTCCTGGTGTGCTGGGATCAGTGGTATCCGGAAGCGGCCCGTTTGTCCGCACTAGGTGGTGCGGACTTTATCGTGATCCCTACGGCAATTGGCTGGGACCCAAATGATATAAACGAGGAACAGCAACGTCAACGCGACGCATGGATTACCATTCAACGAGCGCACGCCATCGCCAATGGTTTACCATTGGTATCCTGTAATCGCACCGGGTTAGAAAAAGACGCAAGCGGGCAAACATCAGGCATTCGATTCTGGGGATCGAGCTTTATTGCAGGACCTCAGGGTGAAATACTGGCGCAATGTTCTACAGACAACAGTGAGACACTCGCGGTCAACATTAACCTTGACCGCACCGAACAGGTACGCCGGATCTGGCCCTATCTTCGCGATAGACGTATTGACGCTTACGGAAATCTTGTCAAACGCTATTGCGACTAAACCTTTGTTGTAGCCCGTTTTACTTTTTATTATGTTACAGCTAAGCGCTGGCCCCGGCCCCTGCCGAATCACCGATCCCACTCGCCGAATCAGACTGTTCAGCTTGTGACGGATTGCCAATGACACGCGTCGTCTGGACACCACGAGGACTTTCTGATGCTTCGTACTGAACCACCTGTCCTTCTTTTAGAGTTTTAAACCCCGCGCCATCAATCGTTGAGTAGTGTACAAAAACGTCTTCACCACCACTCTCTGGAACGATAAAGCCGTAACCTTTGGCATTATTGAACCATTTGACTGTTCCTGACTGCATAATATTTAACCCCTATCCATGTACTAGATGTGCTAACCAACAACAAAAACATTAAACAACCTTGCTGAGCAATAGATGTTCTCTACTGTGGATACAGCGTAGTAGGAGTGGCAATTACAATGTTTACCCCGAAAACAACACAAACAACAGGTTGTTTTTTATTGAAATTGTCTTTAGTTACATCAAAGCTAATACAAATCACTTTGACGGCTATCGCTAGCAATCTCCAAAACTCTAGTCAATTGTTCGCCGGTTTGCAAACGATTTTACAGATTTAGCGTAAAAATTGTTTGAATTCCATAGCACTTTCACAATTGCAAAATGGTGTTGCGACAGCTAAATAATAGTTTGTAATTTACATATAATTCGATGCAATTTTGACAATAGTGACGTCAACGTGCATTGCGTGGTTTTAGAATAAGCACTAAATTGCTAACAGAAATCGGATGGGTTGTGTACAAATATTAAACTAAGCAAGGCGAATCACCTACAACACCTTTTACTCTTACAATAACTCGAACAAAAGCTAGGAAAAAAACATGATTGTGATACTGGAACCCAACGTTGACACTTCTTCGGACACCTACCAACAGCTCATCAGTCATTTGTCACAACTTCCCGGCATCCAGTACCGCGTACATAAGGTAGAAGGCACCCAACAAATATTAACGGAAATTTATTTAATCGGCGAAACCGCCGCCATTGATAAAGAGTCAATCGAAGCGCTGCCATTAGTGGAGCGGGTGATTCGCATCTCCGAAGAATACCGCGTGCTAGGCCGTCACGCGGATAGCTCTCGATCCACGTCATTTGAGTACAACGGCATCGAATTCAGCCAGGACAATCTGAATATCTTTGCCGGACTTTGCGCGGTTGATACGCGGGAACACGTCGAGCAAATGATGAAAGCATTGAAAGACAATGGCCAGCAATGTACACGTATGGGCGCGTATAAACCACGTACTAACCCCTATTCTTTTCAGGGGCACGGCGCAAAATGCCTGCCTTATGTTTTCGAGTTAGCTGGCAAATATGACATCAAGATTATTGCCATGGAAATCACCCACGAGGCTCATCTGGATGAAATCAGAACCGCTCTGGAACAAACCGGCCATCCCACCGGGGTTATGGTACAGATTGGTACTCGCAACACCCAAAATTTTGAATTACTAAAAGTAGTCGGTCGGCAACAAACATTTCCTGTACTACTGAAGCGGGGTTTTGGCATTACGCTGGAAGAATCACTCAACGCGGCAGAATATCTTGCCAGTGAGGGCAATACCAAAATCGTATTTGGATTGCGTGGTATGAAAACCAACGCGGGTGATCCGCATCGTAACCTGGTAGACTTCGCTCACATACCGGTAGTCAAACGTTTGACGCGCATGCCGGTGTGTATCGACCCGTCACATTCCGCAGGTACTCGCGCCGCATCTTCGGACAACATACTCGATATCTTCCACGTCACAGCGCAAGGTGTCATTGCCGGCGCCAACATGATACTGGTAGATTTCCACCCCAAACCGGAAGTAGCACTGGTGGATGGAGCACAAGCGTTGTTGCTTGAAGAGTTACCCTACTTTCTCGAAGACGTCAGAATCGCCCGCGAAGCGTACGAACAACGTTGCGAAGCTTTTCGACGCTTCAATCTGGAAAAAGCCAAGCCGGAATGGCAGTAATATTCGCCAGGAATAACTATTGAACAGCGAACATATTAATTATGCAGACAAAGACTCCGATCACGGCACGTTATAAGTAATTATTCATCTCGATAATTCTTCTCTATGAGAGCTGTGAGACTATTACCAGATTAGCAAATAAGAATAGTTGCGAGCGGGATAAGGAAATCAACAGCCCATACATACATTCGCATCAACCATAAAATACTTTTAACAAACTCATAAAGTCATAAATTGGTTTTCCTGCTCAGTAAATTATTTTCTACAAGAAAACCCTACACATTTTACTAACTCACCTAAACTTATTCTTAGATGGATAAATCAGTGTATTAATCCTTAGTTTTAGTACGTGTGTTTCAGGCTATGACAGCAATCACTGCGCGCTTTAAATATGCTTGGGTCCACACAACGCATCGCAAGCTACGCAGTATAACCGTTACCCATCAATAGCCGGGGATTTGATCACGAACTGATACTACTAACGAGCGGGAGATTTTACCATGGTACAGCTTATCGATAAGTCTTTACAGCACAAACACCCCTTACAAAATATTGGCGCAATTGATAGAACAATACGAATCATTGTGGGCATGGCGCTCATCAGTGTATGGTTTGTTGTCGACATTACTTCAGTCAATATGGGACTGGTATTACTACCCTTGATTGGCATCGTTCCGCTACTTTCCGGCATTATCGGATGGTGCCCGATAAATGCCATGTTCAAGACCAGGTCCTGCGGTACGGACAGCCATAACACTTGCGGAACACTTCCATATCAATTCAGCCGCCTGTTTCACAAATAATCTGTTTCATGAATAAATAGTGCTAGCGTACTGCTGACAATGACGGCAGTACGCCCTTTCACGCTTTATCAAGCTGGCTGCCCGGCAAAGGGTCATGATTGTCTGGAAGAATTGCAGGCATTTTAGTTACCGGATTGCGCTTTCAAGTAAGCCATGCGCGCCAGCTTGGCAACCAGCAGAACAGGAAAGATTCCATGTAGTACGAGATCAAAAATGTCAATCGGTCGTACCAGAGTACCATTACCGAGCATAATTAACTTTTCGACTAAATGGGGCTGCGCACCAGGTGGCGCGATACCTAAAACAATAGCAAGCACCAACAGAATCCATATCGAGATTCGATCAAGCAATTTCACTAATCACCTTCCTAAACGGTTGAAAATTTGGAATTTTGCCAGTCAGATCCCACATTCGCTCAAATTTGCCTGATATTTGACTGGATATTTTTCGTATTTTCAATAAGTTATGACAATGGCATGGAGTTTTATTAAAAAAATGCCCCTAAACACGGTATAATCCACGATCTTTTGTGCCCCTATAAAATTACCAATAATGGCACACCCGACGAGCAATAATAACAATATGATGTCGCCTATTCGATAAGCAAGGAATGATGTTGCATGTTTAATGACTCTCAAGACAAATCACTGCGTTCGCTGGTAAAAGTACTGGGTACATTGCTGGGCGACGTGTTACGTACGCAGGAGGGCGAGGATGTTTTCAACGCCGTCGAAACACTGCGCAAAGGCTATGTCGCGCTCCGCAAGCAGGAGAACGCGGAAGAACAGGAACGACTGGATAAAATAATCGAGAGTCTTGGCCCGGATAAACTCACTCACGTGGTACGCGCCTTCAGCAATTATTTTAGTCTCGTCAATATCGCCGAAGAAACTCATCAGCATTTCCTGCGCCACCAGCGCAGTATGCATGAAGGGCCCAAATGGGTGGGCTCCTTCGAAGCCACCTTAAAAGAATTAAAGGAAGCAGGCGTAACCAGTGAGCAATTGCAGGCATTGTTTGGTGAATTGCACTATCACCCAGTCATCACGGCCCACCCTACAGAATCAAAACGGCGTACTATTCGTGATTTATTGCGACGCATCACGGCGGTGAATCGACGCTTGAATGAGAACAATCTTACCAAAGATGAGTATGATGAGTGCATTCAAAAATTCCATAACCTGATCCAGGTCCTGTGGAAAACCGACGAAGTTCGCACCACGCGCCCACAGGTGCGCGACGAGATTATTTACGGTCTAACCTATTTTCGTGAATGCCTGTTTGAGGCCGTACCCCTCACTTACCGTCATTTCGAACGCGCGGTTAAACGTATCTACGGTGAAGATACGCCACATATAAAAGTACCCAGTTTCCTGAATTTCGGTTCCTGGATTGGTGGCGATCGCGACGGCAATCCCAATGTCAAACCTGAAACCACAGAACTGGCGCTTTGGCTGCAGTCGCGCGCTGTGCTGACTGAATACATGGAGCGCGTGCAGTTTCTAACCGGCACTCTCACCCACTCCATCAAGCTTTGCACACCCAGCGAAGCATTACTGCACAGTCTTGCATCTTCGCAACCTTTTTGCGCAAATGCGTTTCCGGAAAAACCCAATCGCTTCGCGAACGAACCGTATCGTCGCAAGCTCGCGATCGTGAATTACCGGCTGAAACAAAACCTGGCGTACGTTAACTATCAAATACAGGGCGAAGAAATCGTCGATCAGGATGTTCTTGAACACCGATTCAAGACTGAAACCGAATTTTTAAATGAGCTATATCAGATTCGCGATTCGTTGATAGGTCACGGTGATCGCGCCATCGCCGACGAAGAGTTGCAGGACCTTATTCGGTTGGTGGAAACGTTTGGATTCTATTTATTGAAACTGGATATTCGCCAGGAATCGACTCGTCACACACAGGCGGTAACGGAAATCTTACAACGCTACAACATTGAATATGGCAAACTGGACGAGCCAGAACGCCTTAAGGTGTTGTCACAAATAATTTCCGAACCCCCACCCGACAACATTGTTATTAGTGAATTTACTGAGAACACAGCCGAAACACTCTCCGTATTCAAGGTTATTGCGGATATGCGCCGTGAACTCAGTGACAAGGCGATCGAAAATTATGTGATTTCCATGACCCATGAAGCCAGCCACGTGATGGAAGTAATGATGCTGGCGCATCATGCAGGCCTGGCCGGAAAGTCCGACGACAACTGGTTTTGCCATATCTGCATTTCGCCTTTATTTGAAACCATAGAAGATCTCGAACATATTGAGCCGGTACTTACCACCCTGCTTGACAACCCAACCTACGCAGCACTACTCAATGCGTCTGGCAACTTGCAGGAGGTAATGCTGGGCTACTCGGATTCCTGCAAGGATGGCGGCATTCTGGCCTCTGCCTGGAGTTTGTATGAAGCGCAAGTAAAAGTCACCGAGCTAATGCGCTCACGCGGTATTGCCAGTCGCCTGTTCCACGGACGCGGCGGTACAATTGGCCGCGGTGGCGGCCCTACCCATGAAGCTATTCTGTCGCAGCCCGAAGGTACGGTGCACGGGCAAATAAAGTTTACCGAACAGGGTGAAGTGCTGTCCTTTAAATATACCAATGTAAACACTGCGACCTATGAGCTAACCATGGGTATTACCGGCTTATTGAAAGCCAGCAGCAATCTGGTTACTGAATCACAACCAGACCGCCGCGACTACCTTGGCATCATGGATGAATTCGCAGAGACCGGTGAAAAAGCCTATCGGGATTTAACTGACCGTACGGAAGGATTCCTGGATTATTTTTACGAAGCGACACCGGTTAATGAAATTGGCTTGATGAATATTGGCTCACGGCCGTCACATCGCAAAAAATCCGATCGCTCCAAATCGTCAGTGCGAGCGATCGCCTGGGTATTCGGCTGGGCGCAATCGCGCCATACGCTACCGGCCTGGTTTGGAATCGGCAGCGCGCTGGAGCAATATCGAAACAATGATCCCACTCGCCTCGCCAAACTTCAGCAAATGTATCGGGAATGGCCGTTTTTCCGCGCCATGCTCAGCAATACGCAAATGGCTTTATTCAAGGCAGAACTGGATATTGCCCGGGAATATTCCAAGCTGTGTAACGACAAAGCCATGGGTGCACGAGTCTACCAACTGATTCGCGAGGAATATGAGCGCACGATCATGCAGGTGCTCAATGTTGCCGGACAGCAAACCCTGCTGGAAGATAATAAAACCCTGGCACTGTCACTGACTAGGCGCGACCCCTATCTGGATCCCCTCAACTATATCCAGGTGGTACTATTAAAACGTTATCGTGATGAGTCCCTGACTGAAGAAGAACGACAAGCCTGGCTGAATCCACTACTACGCACCATTAATGGAATCGCGTCTGGTATGCGCAATACTGGTTAACGCCCGACAGGTTAATACCCACTAAGCAAGTGTGATCGGCACGTTATCTATCAGCCTGGCTTTGCCAAGCCAGGCGGCTACCAGTACGCGCATAGTCCGGCTGCCATCGTTGGGCAACCTGGCATCCGACAGATCATCGGCATAACAAACCTTGAGATACTCTGGTCGAAAACCCTGCGCTTGCAACTGTTGCATAGCCTGTTGTTCGATATCTTGAAAATCGCCGTGCGCAGTATCAGCCTGTACGATTCGGTCTTTCACCCTGGTGGCGACATCGATTAACAAGTTGTACAACAGCGCAGCATCATTAAGTTCCTTATCCGACAGGTATTGGTTACGGGAACTCATGGCGAGTCCGTTCGACTCACGAACGGTTTCCACACCCATAATCTTCACTGGGAAACATAAATCGTTGGTCATACGCCGGATAATCAATAATTGCTGATAATCTTTTTCGCCGAACACGGCAATATCCGGTTGTACCATATTGAACAGCTTGGCCACCACTGTGGTAACTCCGGTAAAATGCCCGGGTCGATATGCACCACATAAAATATCGGACAATCCAGGCACCACGACTTTCGTCGCTTCATCCATGCCCTGGGGATAAATCGCAGATACTGGCGGACAAAACAATAAGTCCCCTCCCAGCTTTGCCAGTTGTTCCCTGTCCCGCTGCAAGGTGCGCGGATAGGTTTCAAAATCCGTACCGGGTGCAAACTGCAACGGATTGACAAAAATACTGACCACTACTTTGTCAGCTTGCTGCATTGCAATATCCACCAGACGCAAATGCCCCTGATGCAAATTACCCATGGTCGGTACGAACGCAATGGACTGCCCGTGCTGGCGCCAACTCTGCAATTGTTCGCGTAGCGGCTGTATGAACTCAATGACTAACATGGAAATTATAACTGACGATAAAGTCGGGATTATCAGGAAGAATAGCTGTGCTGTTCCTGGGGAAACGCACCGCTCTTGACGGCTTTTACATAGGCCTCGATCGCAGCAGTGACACTGCCACTTTCGTTGAGAAAATCATGGGTAAAACGAGGGCGCTTGCCAGGTGTAATACCCAACATATCATGCAAGACCAGAACCTGACCATCACAAAACGGACCCGCACCAATTCCGATCACCGGAATGGCAAGGGATTCTGTCACCTGTTTCGCCAGCTGCATGGGCACGCATTCCAGCAACATAATATCGCAACCCGCCTGCTCCAGGGCTTTGGCATCATCCACGATGGATTTCGCCGATTGGGCATCCATGCCCTGTACTTTATAACCGCCCATTTTGTTAACCGATTGTGGTAACAAACCAAGATGCCCGCAAACCGGTATGCCATGCCTGGTTAGTTGTTCGATTACAGGGATAAATGCCGCGCCACCTTCCAGCTTCACAATATGCGCACCACCCTCCTTCAGCATCCGACCGGCGTTTTCCAGGGCCTGCGTTTCACTCCGGTAACTCATGAATGGCATATCCGTCATTATCATTGCGGATCGGGAACCATGCTTCACCGCCTGGGTGTGATAAATCATATCGTTAACCGACACCGGCAGGGTAGTTTCCTGTCCCTGTATTACCATGCCCAGAGAATCCCCCACCAACAACACATCAACACCCGCCGCTTCCAACAACTGCGCAAAACTGGCGTCGTAGGCTGTCAAACAGGCGAACTTCTCGCCTGCCTGTTTCATTTTTTTCAGGGTTGCTACGGTTACTTTTGACATATCTAATACTGGTTTTGCCGCGGCGTATTAGCCACTGCGTCGGTCAGGGAAAGGAACCGGATTGAAATAATGTCGGCCGCTTTTAATCTGGTTAATGCGTTCAAGAAGCAGTTCAAAATCCTGTTGGTTGTTGACCAGGTCAATGTCTGCGGCATTCACAATCAACAATGGTGATTCATTGTAATAATAAAAATAACGAGTGTAGGCGTCCGTGAGCTTTTGCAAATAGGCAGTCTCAATCAAACGTTCAGCTTTACGTCCACGTTTTTGCACCCGTTCGATCAGAGTAGCCACCGGCGCTTGTAGATAGATCACCAGATCCGGCCGCGGCGCATCCAGGGTCAACGAAGAATATACCTGCTCGTACAAACGAAATTCATCGTCATCCAGGGTAATTTGCGCGAATAAACGGTCTTTCTCCATCAGAAAATCCGCGATCCGGGTGGGCGCGGTAAACATGTCTGACTGACGCAAATCCTGTATCTGCCGCACGCGCTGAAACAGAAAAAACAATTGGGTCGGCAACGCGGCATGGCGGGGATTCTGATAAAAACGTTCCAGGAATGGATTCTCCTCCGCCTGCTCCAGCATGGTTTCCGCACCCAGGTGATCCGCCAGCCGCCGGCACAAGCTGGTTTTACCGACACCAATGGGCCCTTCTACCACAATATAGCGCGGCGTTTCAGCGCTGCTCATAAATCATAAAAACCTGTGTTGGTGTGTCTATGTTGCGTTGTCGTTGTTATTAAGGCATGGAATCGTGCCGATATTTACCAGTCCGCTTCCATCAATATTATGCACCAGTTCGCGCAGTGATCCACGACCGGGTATGTCGAGGTCCGGTGCAATTTCCAGTAGAGGATACAGGACGAACGCTCTTTCATACAGCCCCAAATGGGGAATTGTCAGCCGGTCACTTCTGGTTACTTTTTCACCAAACAGCAATATATCGAGATCCAGTGTCCTGGCATGCCAGCGCCGCCCCGTACGCACGCGGCCGTGTCTGATTTCGATCGCTTGGAGTTCACGTAATAGCTCTTCCGGTGCGAGCGAAGTAGCGATTTCAACGACCGCATTTATATAGTCCGGTTGATCCCGGGGACCCATAGGTGCGCTACGATACAGGCTGGAGGTTTTACGGAGAGTCACATGCTTGACCGCCGCGATTTCCGCACAGGCCTGGATGATTTGCTGGACAGGATCATCCAGATTACTGCCCAGCCCGATAAACACTGTCGTCATGCTGCCGGTACCATGTTTATGTGAAATGCCAGCATCTGGTGACAACAGCTTATCGGTTTCGACGCGACCGACGACCCCGGCGCTTGGGCGATTGCACCTTTTTTAACATGGCAGCGCGGCCGCTTTCGTTAGCCGACTGGAATTCGGTCCACCAGTCACAAAGCGGCAATAAGTCAGGCTCAATAGAATGAGCGCGTAACAATAAAAAGTCGTATCCGGCCCGGAAACGGGGCAACGATAACAATCGATAGGCCCGATTACCACTGCGATTATGCAGGCGTTGTTGCAGGGACCAGATTTCGCGTGACTGCATCGAGAAACGCTTGGGCAATGAAACAAAACCGGTTTGTTGTGCAATTACTTCTGAACCTGCCTGCTGGTATGCCTGCAACGGCCGCATGCCGTTGGCAAGATCCGCTTCCGCCAGGTTTTGCATGGGACGCCACAACATAATGGCAAACAGGAATGCAGGGGTCACCGGTTTGCCCTCGGCAATACGTTCATCAGTATTACTGAGACCCAGGCGGATCAACGCATCAACATCAGCGTTAGCCGGATGCTCCGGCTTTAGCAATGCCGCGGTATAGGGAAATAACTTGTCGAACAGGGTGTATTTTCGTAACAGGTCATAGGTTGCCACAGCATGACCGCTTAGAAACAGCTTAAGCACTTCCTCAAACAAACGCGCTGGTGGCACATGCGTTAGAAGATCCGCGAGTTGGTAAATGGGTGCCTCAGTATCAGGTTCAACAGTAAATCCCAGTTTGGCTGCAAAGCGCGCGGCTCTCAGCATGCGTACCGGATCTTCACGATACCGCTGCTCAGGATCACCGATGATGCGGATCAACCGGTTCCTTAAATCATCCAGGCCGCCAGTATAATCAATGACAGTAAAATCCTGGATGTTGTAATAAAGGGCATTAATTGTGAAATCGCGACGCCAGGCATCTTCTTCAATGGTACCGAACACGTTATCCCTGATTAGCATGCCATCGCGGGTGTGACGATCTTTTATATTATCTGTATCACTCTCACTTTGCTCTTCGTGACCACGGAAGGTGGCAACTTCAATGATTTCTTTTCCAAAGTGCACGTGCACCAGACGAAATCGCCGGCCAATCAGACGGCTGTTGCGAAACAGTTGGATGGCGTCTTCAGGTAAGGCGTTTGTCACAATATCAAAGTCTTTGGGATGACGATCCAGTAACAGATCGCGCACACCGCCCCCCACCAGGTAGGCATCGTAGTCTGATTTTTTCAGGCGATATAAAACTTTTAGAGCAGGTTCGCTGATATTACTCCGCGAGATAGTATGCGCGTCACGTTGCAGGACAACCGGTGCGGGTAAATTATTTTTAATCTCAGTTTCCAACGAATCGTTACTTCTGGTACGGTTTAATTGAGGGAGTGCAGTTTCATTCATTAACCACTCATTCCCTCACGTTCTAATCCCTGATGTTCAATGGAGCACTGATCCGAAATTACGCCGAGCGGCTACATCATAACGCTCATCGCGCTCCGTGGTTTTCCCTTTCATATTCCGCGTATTGATTAAAATTCATTTGGATGGAGCTGTCGAATTTCCGTCCAGACTGCCAATGCCAAAGTCTGAATTTTAACGCCTCAAATTAATTAACCGTCAAACAACTTGGGCATTCTAAGTCGTTAATACGCTAAAAACAAATGGGATTCATTGAGTTATGTCGTTTTACTATATCGTTATAGCTGAGCACGCTTAACTGACCAAAAATAGCATAAAGTACTTAAGTAATAACGGCTGATTCCCACTGTCTCCACTACAAGCTATTAAGTAGCTGACGAATCATGACCCACTGTAAAAGTGTTTGGCATATCCTGTGCTTACTTTGTATGCAACATACATATAACACAAAACAGAATGAACAGCGGTATCGGGGTAGAGACTACAATGGATTATTCAGAGAAGCGCGGTTTTATCCGCATAAAAACCGATTCAAAAATCGAGTACCGAGTAATGGGATCCCAGGAAACCTATTATGGCGAATGCATTAACCTAAGTGCCGGCGGCGTATTGTTTACCAGCGAATATAATGTTGAGCCTGGAACCCTCATGGAAATCTCCATCAAGCCGGAACATGCCATAGTAAACCCGCTGGATGCCACGATAAAAGTCGTTAGATCTCAGAGTAATAACAGTGGCGGTTATTCCATTGCCGGGCAGATCAAGGATCTCGTCTAAATGTTTAAAAACTCTGTGGGACAAATTGAATAACAGCTTCAAGCTTAATTAATCGCTAATCCATTGCAGATATTATCTAAAACGGTATTCGCTGTGCCATTAACTCATATACTTGATTGTGCACATACCCATCATTAACGCAAAGACGATCAACATCAGCACTTTTAACAGGATGGTATTCACGCGTCCCGGCTTCTTTGGCGGCTCTGACCGGTCTGATTGTTTGGTTTGTTCCTCTTCCATTCGGTAATGACCTGATTATCATCATGCAACATTGTGAAAGACAAGTAACAGTTCCATACCCATTTATAATTATTAAGGATTTACCTGATATAAGTGCACATCCCGTTGCGGAAAGGGAATGGAGATATTGTTACTGTCGAAGCTTTGTTTGACCTTTTCCAGTACATCCGAGCGCACCGCCCAGTACTCGGATGTTTTGACCCAGGGACGTACCGCAATATTAACACTGCTATCTGCCAGTTCTGCCAGTGCAACCGCCGGCTCTGGGTCTTTTAATATTCTGTCATCGCTGTTAATTACGTTCCAGATCAAATCCCGGGCTTTGGCCAGGTCATCGTTGTAACCAATCCCAAACACCAGGTCGATACGCCTGGTATCCCGCGCCGTCACATTAACAATCGTGCCGCTATATATGTGTCCATTGGGTATCGTGATTTCACGATTGTCAGGGGTGCGTAAAATCGTGTTAAAAATACGAACCTCTTCCACGGTACCGGCAGTACCACCGGCTTCGACAAAATCTCCTACCTTGAATGGCTTGAAGATGATGAGCATAACACCCGCAGCAAAATTGGAGAGTGAATCCTTTAACGCCAAACCTACGGCAAGACCTGCGGTGGCAAATACAGCAAGCACCGACGTCGTATTTACTCCTAACCTGTCCAGCGCCGCGATGATCACCACCACTAACAACGCAACATAAAAAACGTTGCCGAGAAAATTTATCAGGGTTTCATCAACATTAGCGCGCTTCATTACTTTGGACAGTGCTTTGACAACCAACTTGGCAAGCCAGCGACCTAAAATAAATACTACTAGTGCCGAAATGAGATTGATTCCCCAGGGAATAATATACAGATTCATGTAATCAACATTTGGATCGAAATTGAATAGAGATTCCATTCTTGTTCTCCCTTAGCTGGCGGGTATGATCAATATAGGTGACAATTATGTTAATAAGATAACTATATTAATAAAAAATAACGCGCTTATAAAAGCGCGTTATTGAATTTGAGAGCCTTTTGTTCATGCAACCTAGAACGGAATATCATCATCAAACTCTGGCATACCACCTGAAGATTCACTGGCCATCGCGGGCTCCTTGTTGAATGACTGTCCACTGTTCATGGGAGCGGTGCCACCCCGACTGTCCAGCATCTGCATTTCATTAGCAACAATTTCGGTAGTATAACGATCCTGCCCGTCCTGCCCTTGCCACTTACGAGTTTGCAAACGGCCTTCCACATAAACCTTGGAACCTTTTTTCAGGTATTCGCCGGCAATTTCCGCCAGGCGCTTGAAAAACACTACGCGATGCCACTCAGTTTTTTCCACGTTTTCACCGGTACTCTTATCTTTCCAGCTTTCACTGGTCGCCAATCGCACAGTGGTAACGGGGTCCCCACTTGGCATATATTTCACTTCAGGATCTGCACCCAAGTTACCGATTAATATTACTTTATTAACACCACGCGCCATAATTAAATCTCCCCGATTGAATTTATCCGGATCAAACCGCTTGTTGACCAAATTATCAACTTCATCGACGCCTTATGCAACCGAATACTGGTGCAATCGCTCCCGATCCAGTGCATTGAGATCCACCTTCAAATAAGCGATGCCATCTTCGATAACCACCACCGCTTCTGCCACACCGGTGATACTGGTCAACTCATTCACCAGGCGTCTGGCCTGCTGTGCATCCACCTCACCCACCTTGATCATATGACTGCTGAGATAGCGGGGGCTTTGCATTGTGGAC
>Ga0209742_10000046_pt1 | contig 64193 bp, 59 predicted proteins | sample DeeMarSeWOR38_10_FD_187462 | JGI IMG/M metagenome (GOLD analysis project Ga0209742, IMG submission 187462) | Marine sediment microbial communities from White Oak River estuary, North Carolina - WOR-3-8_10 (SPAdes) (version 2) | ecosystem: Environmental > Aquatic > Marine > Intertidal zone >...
CTATGAAATAGATCTGATCCAGGTAGCGGATTACGTGCAGCTCGCCTCCAATGGTCTCATCTCCAACGAGAAGACGATCAGCGAAAATCCAGACCTGGTGAGACGCATGGTGGAGGCCAGTTTGCGCGGGCTGGCAGATACGCTCGCCAACCCGGACGAGGCCTTTGAGATCAGCAAGAAATATGTGGAGAATCTTGACCAGGCTGATCAATCTGTCCAGAGAGAGGTCTTAACCGCCTCGCTGCGATTCTGGGAGACAGACAGGTTAGGGCATTCAAATGCTGCTGCTTGGGAGAACATGCAATCCATCTTACTGGATATGGGATTGCTGTCCCAGCCACTAAACATAGACCAGGCATATACAAATGAATTTGTCGAGTGATTGGATCAAGACCACCATCGAGCCCCTTCAACAGCCTCTGGGTGAAGGGTCTACATTGAGTGTTCGCGATGTGAGCCTGATATTTCCAGACGGGGAGGTGGGCCTGGATGTGTTGGAGCAGATCTCTTTTTCAGTGCAGGCTGAAGAATTTGTTTGTATTCTGGGTCCCTCTGGGAGCGGTAAGAGCACTCTGCTGCGGGTGTTGGCTGGTTTGTTGTCTCCAACAAGGGGAGAAGTTTTTTACGATGGGGAGAAACTATTTGGCCCCCGGCGAGAGATTGGCTTTGTCTTTCAGAAGGCGAATCTGATGCCCTGGAGGACAGTATTGGAGAATATTACATTACCATTGGAATTGCAGCAAATACCCACCAGGATGGCGCGCCAGCGAGCACAGGAGCTGGTGAGCCTGGTTGGGTTGGAAGGTTTTGAGGGTTCACTGCCCAGAGACTTGTCCGGAGGGATGGAACAGCGGGTAGCGATCGCCCGCGCCCTGGTTCACGACCCGCGCATTCTACTGCTGGATGAACCATTTGGCGCCCTGGATGCGCTCACCCGCGAACGGATGGGAGATGAACTCTTGCGCATCTGGCAGACGCACCGCAAGACCGTGATCATGGTGACCCATGCCATACCCGAAGCAGTATTTCTGTCAGACCGGGTGCTGGTGCTCAGCCCACGTCCAGGACAGATCCGTTTAGATCTACCCGTGGAGCTGCCGCGACCCAGGGATGAAGGCATGCGCTATAGCGCTGAATTCGGTGACATCGCCCGGCAATTAAAGTCTGCCATTGGCTGACGAAAATGATCTTGGGGGTAAACCTGAAAGGACAATTAAAGTTTTCCAATCAAAAGCCAGAACTGGCAAAAGATGGCCTAAGGCATGGTAAGATTTACAACCGTAGAACAATTCAAGGTTGGAGACCATCGATTGCTCAAGAGAATTACCCTGCTCCTGTTCATCTCCATATTGTGGTTGGTTCCTGCGGTTAAAGCTCAAGAATCTCCCAGTCTGGATACATTGACAATAGACCTTTGGCCGGAATATGACGATCCAGGCGTGCTGGTTATTTACAAAGCTGTCCTTTCGCCCCAGATTACTTTGCCGGCCGAGGTCACCTTCCGCATCCCTGTTGAAGCTGGTAAACCTTCGGCAGTGGCCGTTGGACCTGATCCGAGCTCGGTGGCTGATGTGGTCTATGACACGCAGGTGATGGGGGATTGGATTGAAATCTCCTTTATCGCCACCACCCCCTCTGTCCAGTTTGAGTATTACGATCCCAGATTGGTGAAACAAGGTTCACAGCGAATATATATGTACGAGTGGCCTGGCGATCTGGCGGTTAACTCTCTGATCGCGCAGATCCAGCATCCCATAGGGGCCTCAAATGTGATCGTGACCCCGGCCGCGGGTCGGGTAATTCAGGGTAATGATGGTTTTACATATAACCTGATCGAGGTTGGCTCCTTGCAGGCTGGCATACCCTTTGAACTCAATTTAAGCTATCAAAAAGACTCGGATGCCTTGAGCATCCAAAGTTTACAGATACAGCCCAGCGCGACGCTCACCCCTAGGAGTGTGGGTATGTTGAACCTGGGTCAGTGGTGGATCTGGCTTTTGGTGTTTCTGGGCCTGGTCTTGATCGGCGGAGGTGGGTACTGGTACTGGCGTTCGGGCCGGCAAGAATCCCAAGCGAAAGGACGCCGCCGTCGAAGAGCTCCCCGCCAGGAGACGGCTGGGACATTACCGCAAGAGGCGATCTACTGCCACCAATGTGGCAAGCGAGCGGGGGAGGGGGATCGTTTCTGTCGCTCCTGCGGCTCCCGGCTGAGGAAGGAGTGATCATTGAAGAAACCGGTTTCTGATTTGAAATAAAAGAGGCTGCTTTTTCTAGAAAGGATCAATGATTCTGTATTGCTAACCTCTGGGGGTCGCAGACCCCCAGAGAGCAAGATAGGAGCAAAAAAATAACCGGGCACTGTTATCAGTGCCCGGTTATTGATACAGTGGGTGATGATAGTGATGTTGGTTACTGTGTTACTACCGGTCTGTTCATGCCGGAGACATCACCACCGATATCAACTTTGCTGTCGCAAAAGAGGCTTTACATAAATTCCGGTTAGCAAAGCAACCAGAATCTCCCGCCTCTTTTACTCCGTGGCTAATCCTAATGTTGCCAGTGAGGCGTCGAGCAAGTCCCTGGTGTAGGCCGGGTTGTGAACACCCAGGCTGCCGTCCTCATGAGCGATGTAGATCCAGTTCCAGAGGGCATAAGCTTCTGGAGCAGGGACAGACGTAACCGCCGGATGACCTTCTTCATCGAGCCAGCCCAAGCCGACCAACGCCTCTTCCAATACATCCAGCTTCTCCTGGACCTCAGTCTGCAAGCCAGTGTCATCGAAGCTTTCCATGCCAGAGTGGCATGCCTGGCAGGAAGCCACATCAGGCTCAAAGGTGTGGCTGTCATTTTCGCCCAGGTGGCAGGCCACGCAGGTGTCTTCCACCATAGTGGCGTGCGAGCTGGGGTTGCCTTCGACGTCAGGCGAGCCAGCTACGCCCATCAACATGGAACCCTGTCCACCGTGGTGAGGCCCCCAGTGCGTGCTGGTGACTTCGATGTTACCATCGGCATCTGGTTCATCGATCCCACGTCGAGGCTGGTGGCAGCTGGCGCACAGGTTGCCCTCGCCGCCATCGTAGGTCACACCTTCGAAAGCATAGAAATCCACCGGGTCGGTGGTCCTTAGGGCCCAATCCTCACTGGTATAGCTGTTGTGGATCAGGTGGCAGGCCCGGCAGTCCTGGCGGGTTGGGTTTGGATCCCCTTCCTCAACCTCATCCGGGGCCACACCTGCAGCAACCAAGTCCATGAAGCCTCCACCGGAGTGACAACCAGCGCAGCTGGCGCTGGTACCACGCACATAGGATTCACCCATGCCGTGCATAGAATCACCCCAGGCGGTTGATTTACCGGTGAGCAGCGTTGTGTCGTTGTGACACTCCCCGCAGGGTAGGTCGCCCATCTCAGCCGCCGCGCCAGCGGCACCGGCAGCGCCCGCAGGCCCAGCAGGCCCGGGAGGCCCGGCAGGCCCAGGTTCTCCCTGAGGTCCCGGAGGACCTTGTTCGCCTTGTGGACCTTCCGTGCCACCACAGGCAGCCAGAGCCAAGGCTGCCAGCAACAAGAGCCCAACAATTAAGTATTTATGTTTCATAACATTCTCCTTGAGTGTATCCGGATACACTTTCTATAATGAAGTATGGGGCGATCATTCTCCTGTTTCCCGATAGGCAACCTCCTTTCTGTCTTCATAGATATGAGTAACGGATAGAACCTGGCAGGCATCTACTTCTGCCAGGCGCTATTTGGGTAATTTTCTGTATGATTTATACCCTAATTATGAGCGTAGTATTAGTGAAGTATGTCACTTCTCAAACTGTGACAAACGTATTGTGTCTCTCACCCTTTCTGAAATGAAAGGTGGTCTCATCCGAATAAATATGTCTAATTATCGAGCGCACCTGACTCGATCCAGTCCAGGATAATTTGAATCTCATCCTCGGGCAGCAATCCTCCAGGGGGCATGATATTTCCGATGGTTTGTGTGCCAACCATCTTCTGGGCTAATAGACTGTTTTCCGCATCGCCTGGGATGATCACAGGCGCGTTGTTCCCTGTTGTCATAACCGAATCATAATCGCTGGCATCCCAACCTCCCAAATTTCCATGGCAGATGGCACAATCCGCCTCGAAGATGGGCATTACGTCTGTGGTAAAAGATACATCGGCAGGGGTTGGTGCAGTTGTCCCTGGCGAAGATCTAAAGCGGCGGATCAATTCGACCAAGCTTTGAATCTGTTCTGCGCTCAGAATATCACCCCAGCCGATCATGGCGGTCGCCGCATGACCAAGATTGATGTCGTCAAATAACTGGGTATCAGTCTTGGCGGCTTGCAATTGTGGATCTTGGAAAGAAGGTCCTATACCACCTTCACCACTTAGACCGTGGCATTGCGCGCACAGCTGTTCATAGATCTCTCTGGCATCCAGCGAGACGGTCTCGACACTGATCTCGATCTCTGGCGGCAGCTCTACCGGAGGATCGGCTTCCCATGAACGGATAAAAGCTACAATCGCGTCGACCTGTTCATCATCCAATGGTCCACCAAAGGCACTGCCAAATGGAGACATGCCGAAGTTTGGCTGACCTTGGGCTATGATCGATCGCAAGGTGAAATCATCCCTTGTTTTCAAATATTCCTCGGTGCTGATGGGGAAGATGATATCTCCAGCGCGGGAGGGGTTGGGTCCGCCTTCCCCAAACTCACCATGGCAGGTGGCGCAGTTCTGGCTGTATAGTTCTTGACCGATCTCAACTGAGGTGCCTTCCGCAGCAGCAAGAGTGAAGGTGACTAAGGCGTCCAGTTGCTCCGAAGTGAGCACCTCACCCCACACCGGCATGGTTTCGTGTCCACCACCTTCAGCGATGATCTGCCGGGCGGTCTCAACATCCCCAGCGGAGGGGATGCGATTCGCATGGCAGCCAGAGCAGTTGTTTTCAAAAGTTTCTGCGCCTTCAGGGACACTTGCAGGATCGGTAACATATCTGGCCAGGAGATCCAAATCGCTATCGCTCAACATGTCCCTCCAGGGCGGCATTTCCAGGTGCAAGCCACCCTGGCTGATGATCTCCAATAACTGTTCCTCGCCTCCGGCAACGGCCACAGATTGACCGTGACAGGGGGCACAGTTGGTGGCGAAGAGACGCTGACCATCCGGCGCCACCAGGAAGTTGAGCAGCTTGGTCTGATCCTCCTGGCTGATCGTTTCGCTCCAATCGGGGATATCCAGCTCCGCATGAGGTTCAAACTCCAATCCGCCCTGGATGGATTCTCTCAAGACGAGCGGGTTGCTGGCCACCAGCTCGGTAACCTCGTGACATTCGCTGCAATTATCGGTGAAGAGCTGGCTGCCTGCTGGAGAGACAATAAAACCTGCCAGGGCATCGATCTCGTCCGTGGTGAGATCACCGCTCCAGCCGGGCATGTCCTCATGTTGGCCTTGCGCAATGATGTCATGCAAATTGACACCCGCTGGGACAGCCATCGACGGACCATGACACGGTGCACAATTTTCAGTGTACAGGGCGGCAGTCTGGTCGCCACCAACGATTTCCAAGGGAGGGGGGATCTCGCGATTCGATTGAATCGTGAGAAGAAGAACCCCAATAACACTCAGGATCGTTGCTCCTAAGATCACTGGTCTGCGTAAAAAATGCCGCTTAGGAGAACGGTCGATAAGGGGTAAAGCGATCAATAAGATGATCGCTACGGAAGGGATGATGAAAACACCAACCACTTCTAAGGTGCCCGGAAAGTACTTAAGCAGTTGGAATAGGAACAAGAAATACCATTCTGGTCGCGGAGTGTAGGTGGTATCGGCTGGATCCGCCCGTGGTTCTAATGGCGCGCCGATGAAATAGGCTAAAGCCACCAGGACGATGAAGATCACCAGGGAGATGACCGCATCTTTGAAAAGGATATCCGGGAAAAAGGGAACTCCCTTTTCCTTCTCTTTTTTATACTGCTCTAGATATTCTTGCCGCTCTTTTTCGTCCATTTCCTAATCCTCCCTGCCAGGAACAGCGCTGATTCCAAGCCGGATGACAAGGTACATGTGGATCCCAAGCAATAAAAGCAGCACGGTCGGCAGGACCCACACGTGTGTGCCAAAGAATCGTGCCAGGGTGACCGCGGATAACTCCTCGCCGCCCCGCATGATGCGCAAGATCGGATCTCCGATCAGCGGAGCGACTCCAGCGATACGGGTGCCGACTACCGTTGCCCAATATGCTTTCTGGTCCCAGGGTAAGAGATAACCGGTGAAACCAAAGCCCATTACCACGAGCAACAAGCCAACACCGGTGAACCAGGTCACCTCACGGGGGTATTTGTATGCACCATACATAATGACGCGCACCATGTGCAGGACGGTCAGCAGCACCATCGCGCTGGCTCCCCAGTGGTGGATGCCGCGCACAAACCATCCGCCCGGAACCTGGGTGGTGATAAACTGCACGCTGTCATAAGCATGGTCTGGTGTGGGAACGTAGTAGATCGTCAGCAGGATTCCAGTAATGCCCTGCAAAGCAGCAGCAAAAAGGGTGGCACTGCCCAGGGTATAGAACCAGTTTACTTTGGGGATTTTGCGCAAGAAGATGGCGTCCCACACCTTTCGCCAACCGATGCGCTCATCAAGCCAGTTTCCTAAACTTGCGCTCATTTCAACCTCCCAACAAGATGTACAACTGATCATCCTCAACTTTTGTCTCATAGCGATCTAGAGGTTCAGGTGGAGGACCAGATACAACCAGACCAGCTTTGTCAAAGGCTGCGTTATGGCAGGGGCAAAAATATTGACCTTGATCGGTAATCCAGCGCACCCGGCAGCCTAGGTGAGTGCAGATATTCGACAGGGCGATATATTCACGCCCGTCTTCTGTGAGCACATAAACCGAGAGTTCTTCTTCAGACAGGATCCACCCGGTTTGGCTCTCAACAACGGCTTTGAAGAGTGTGGGAATTCCGAGCTCGACTTTCGAGGTTGGGCCGAGCCTGATCCAATTCTCCGCCCTTGTCCGCTGCAGGGCGGGGCCAACAACATAAGCCACGGCCGGAATCGCCAGGACCACACCGATCAAACCCCCGATAGCTCCGGTAGCGATGGCTAAGAAATTCCGCCGGCTCACCTGCTCATTGTCTTCCATAGTTGCCTCCTTTGGTGCTTTACAACTTGAGAGACTGCTGCTTTAAATATTTGTTATGTTGTGTTTGATAACCTGATTCACAAAGCCAGTTTTACACTTGGTTAATTTTCGTGTTAATTCTCCGCTGCTCCATCTGCGATCCAATCCGCGACCAAATTCAATTCCTCAGTGGTGAGTTGGGCGAAATGGGGTTCATCACTGCTTTGAATGATGATCAATCGGCTGTTCTCAGGGTCACCGGCGAGTATCACCGCGCCGCTCTCTCCACCTTCTAGAGCGCCCTCATAGTTTGTCAGATTCAATCCTGCCAGGCTGTTCGTCTCACTGTGACATGCCCCGCACTTGCTTTCGAACAGAGGACCAATCCTGGATTGATAGGTGATCGCTTCACCCTCAGCTGGTGGCATGGGTGTCGGTTCGGGAGGGATTTGTTCGCGCAATATCTCACGCAGTCCAGGAGCGTCGAAACCGGCGTACTCATAGACACTGCCGTGGCAGGCGGTGTTGGCGCAGAAGGAACTATTGTCCGTCCCACCAGGATTATCGGTGGTGTGGCAGTTGGTGCAGGTCGGGTCAAAGACATCCCGGTGCAGGCTGATCCAGTTTGGATTCTTATGCGAGTCCGGCTCCGGCCCGCGGCTGATCTCGATCTCGGAGACGAAATCTCCCGGACCGGCGACCACTGGTATAGAGTGACAGAGATTGCACTCCAGGCGAATGGCTTCCCCTTCGGCGTTCAAATGCGTGCCGCCGTGGCAACGGAAGCATCCAGGAGAATCCTGATGTCCAATGTTATTGGGATGGGTGGTCCAGTCGGAATTCTGCTCGGGGAAAACGCTTTGGCCGTATGCGTCCTGCAGGGCAAGGATAGCCTCATCGACCTTTTCCTGGTTTTCAGCATAATATTCAGGGTAGTAGGTCTGGTAATAACTGGCGATACCGGCAATGCCTTCCAGGCCAATTTCGGTGGTTTCATAGATCTGGCTGTAGGCTTCGACCGCCTGGCGGCGGATATCGGGGATCTCCTGATCAATGATGCCGCGGTTCAGTAGTTCATCAACCGTCGCCTCGGGGGTCTTGACCAGGTGGGTGATGCGGTTGTGGCAGGTGATGCAGTCCATCTCCACCAGGTCATCCGGATCGATCTCGTTGGGATCAAGATCAAATGCCACGTCCACGTACTCCGTGATCGTGCCGTCATCTTCATTTACCAGAACGTAAGGGATCACCTGTTCTTCAGGGTCGATGGGCAGGTATTCGATTTTATTCTCGATATGCCAGTGGATGCCGCGCCCTAATCCCTGGCGTTTGCTGCCACCGCCTGTCTTGAGCACTAAATATGTTGACAGGGGCGTATTGTCTGTATCCGAACTAAATTGCTTGATCTCACGCAAACTGTCATCGGAAAACTTCTCTGGAAAATGGCATTTCTCGCAGGTTTCCCGGGCGGGCTGCAGCTGGTGGGCGCGGATGGGAAACTCGTAGGTGTTGAAGGTGGTAGCGACGATATGGCGGAGATCACCGGCCTTGCGGGTGACGCGCGTGGAGAGAAAGCCCCGGCCGATGTGACAATCCACGCAGTCGACGCGGGCATGGGGAGAGGTAAGGTAGCTGGTGAATTCGGGGGGCATGGTGTGGCAGGCGGTACCGCAAAACTCCGGAGAATTGGTATACTCCCAGCCCCACACAGCCCCGGTCAAAACGATCAAAGTTAAGATACCCAGAACAGCATAAGGCAATACTCTCACCCAGCGAGGAGACCCAGGTGGGGGAAAGAAGAAATTCTTGAATGCATTCCTTATTCTTTGCCAGAACCTTTTCATTTACTATCTCCAATTGCAATATTTACCATTAATTTTTACCATTATTAAAAATTAGAGTCAAACGGGCTAGGTCTGCCCCAGCCCGTTTGGATATCACTGGAAAGCAGTCTTTTTTTGCGATTACTCCTCCGTTGGCGTGTGGTAATCAGTTGCATTTTCGATCAATTCTTCGTCACTCTTTTCCGAGGCAGTAATGCCATGACAGTGCCGGCAGGCGAAGTTCAGCCCGATCTCTGAAAGGGAGGTACTGCCATCCTCGGTGAATTGTTCGATCTGCGTGGGATTGATGCGCATCAGGTGGGTGCGGATGTCGCCAGTGAATTTCTCCGGGTCACCTGCCGCAGACTTGATGATGCGCGGCATGTGGCAGTCGATGCACTCCGTCGCAGCAGGATGGATTAGCGAGTTCTGGAATTGAGCCTGTTCAAGGTGACAGTTCTCGCATTGGGTGCGCGTGTTGGGTAGCGTTTCATCCATACGCAGCTGCACCACCCCTGCATGGGGATCATGGCAGATCACGCAGTCGATCACAACATGTTTTCCTTGAAAAAGTTCTTCGTATTGCTCATGATGCTGGATAAAGCCTTCGCTGGTGTTAACTGATTCAATCTCGCCGCGGTGGTGGCATTTCCCACATAGTTCAGCGTCGCGATCAACAGTCATCTGTATACCCGGTGGGTTCGTAATGTGCTGACTCCCAGGTCCGTGGCATTCCTCGCACATGATGCCCGGTTCAGCCCAGGTGCCGACCAACCCCGGCAGGTCGTCTTGATTACCGAGTGGGTTGTACCCGGTCGTGTGGCAAGATCCGCAACTGTAATGCAAGTCATCTTCACCAGAGAGATAAGTCACCCAAACGTCTTCAGTGCCTACGATCGGGTTGGCAAAGTTATACTGATTGAGGTAATTGGTATCACCACTGGAGCCGGGGGCGTTGGTGATGACATAGCCCTCCTGATCCACGAAACGGGCTTTCCAATTGTAGCCGCCAACCACAAAAGAGATATCTTCCCAAGTGTAACCCTCGGGCAGCTCATTTACCTCGGTGAATGGGAACTCTGGGGGCTGTCCATCCACTACCGGATTGAGCTTATAGGCGTGACCGGACATCGCAAAGACATCCGCGATGTCTTGGTGGCACCCGGCGCAAACAGCGCTGCCCACATACTCAGCCCCTGTCATACCAGGACCAACCTCGCCCTCGGCACCAACCGGCCCTCCCGGTCCTTCGGGTCCGGGAGGGCCTTGCGGACCTTCTGGGCCAGGTGGACCAACGGGACCTGGCGGTCCTTGTTCACCCTCCTGTCCACCGCAAGCTGACAGTGCAGCGATTATGACCAACAGAATGCCAATCATCAGGACAAATTTCAAGGTTTTCATCATAGTCTCATCTCAAATTTAGTAGGTGTTTGCCAAAAGAAGGAACCTGAGTGTTGTCATTTGATTTTGTGTATCTAAAGACGATTTTAGAGGGAGATTTAACATATGAGTTGTGTAATTTTGCGTAGTTATTTTACCCTAATTGTAAATCCCAGATGAGTGAATAAGTAACGCTGGTTATGTGACAAATGTCACATTGAAGATAGCAATAGTTTTATTCGTTTGCTGTACAATAGCTGTTAACAAAACTTGTAGCAGATGGTGAAAGGATCGCCTCATGCAGTGGGACATCGTATTAATATTCTTCATCTATGGATTGGCTTTCTTCTCAATGGGGATCGCCTTATTCCTGGAGACGACACGTGCTCCGAGACTGGCAGAACGGCGCGTGCTGCAACCGCTGGCGGTGTTTGGCCTGCTGCATGGTATGCACGAATGGATCGAGATCCTGCTTCTGCAAGGAGTCTGGCTGGGTGTTCCTTTTCCGGAATATTTAGACTGGATGCGTTATACACTGCTGGTGCTCTCTTTTGTGCCTTTGGTTTATTTTGGTTTGTTAATGCTGGTTGGACCGGAGAAGGGAGTGAAGATCCCATTGGCGATCTTGATCGGCATTTTGCTCGTTTATGCGATTTTGTTGATCGTGGTCAGCAACCAACGGCCCGATTTGTTGCTCAAACCGTCCGATACCCTGGCCCGTTATATCCTGGCCGTGCCTGGGGGGATCCTGGCTGGTCTAGGTCTGCGTAAGCGCGCCCAGCAGGTTGCTCGCGAAGGACGTGGTAAACTCGCCCGTCGCTTCAGGTGGGCTGCTGTGGGTTTCGCATTGTATGGATTAACACAGGTTTTTGTGGGACCGATCGACTTGTACCCTGCGAGCATCATCAATTCTACAGTATTCCTTAATATTGCTGGATTCCCTGTGCAATTGGTACGGGCAATCATGGCAGCATTGGTTACCGTGAACCTGATCCAGGCCATCCAGATCGTCGATCGCGAGCGAGAGGAGCAACTGCAAGCGGCCCAGCAGGAACGGCTTGCAGCTCTCCAACAGGTGCAGCGCGACCTGGAGGAGCGGGAATCTTTGCGCCGAGAATTGTTGCGCCACACCGTCATCGCCCAGGAAGAGGAGCGTGGGCGCATCGCCCGTGAACTGCATGACGAGACGGCCCAATTCTTGACCGCGCTCAGCTTGAATTTGGCAACGTTAAAGAACCTTGTGCCCGAGCAGCTACGCACAAAGGAGCTGATCGATGAACTGCAAACCATGACCCGGGAGATGTCTCAAGGTATCTACCGCCTGGTGCACGATCTACGCCCCGCTCAATTAGATGATTTGGGATTGGTCCCCGCCCTGCAGTACCTGGGAGAAGAAGAGGAGAAGCGTACTGGTCTGCAGGTGGCTCTGCAGGTTGAAGGTCAGCGTCGGCGGTTAGATCCTTTGATCGAAACGGTTATCTTCCGCGTCGCCCAGGAGGCGCTTACCAACGTCGCCCGTCATGCGCAGTGCGATCAAGCGAAAGTGAAATTATGGTTTAACGTTGAAGATATAGTTTTAGAAGTAAGTGACAAGGGAGTAGGCATAGATGCCACGATGGCTGCTTCGCCCGAGCGTGGATGGGGACTGGAGGGCATGCGAGAACGAGCCGAATCCGTCTCGGGTCAGCTGCATATCTCCAGCCCTGCAGGAGGCGGAACGATCGTGGAAGTAACCGTGCCCATTAACGAATTCAGCATCAGCGCAGTCGAGGAGAAGCCAGATGAGCACCATCCGGTTGATGTTAGTTGACGATCACGATATTGTACGCACTGGACTGAAATCATTCCTCGATACCCAAGAGGGGATTCAGGTGGTGGCTGAAGCCAGCAGCGGCAGTGAGGCGATCGAACGCGCCCAAGAATCCAACCCGGACTTGGTGGTGATGGATATCACCATGCCCAAGATGGATGGCTTGGAAGCAACCAAGCGGTTAAAGGAGATCGATCCAGACTGCTATATTTTGGCGCTGACAGTGCATGAGGACAAGCAGTATCTCTTCGAAATGCTCTCCGCAGGTGCCTCAGGGTATGTTACCAAACAGGTCGCCGCCGAGGAATTAGTAACTGCCATCCGCTGCGTTGCCTCAGGAAATGTTTATTTACAACCAGCACTGGCACGCTGGTTGTTGGAAGATTACCGCCGCTTGTTAATCCAGGCTCCGCTGGAAGGGCGCCAGATTGGTGGAACAGAGGAAAGAGGTAGAGGTTTGGATGTGCTCAGCCAACGGGAGCTGCAGGTGCTTGAGGCGGTTGCTGAGGGAAATACAAACGCTGAGATCGGCGAACTGCTGGGAATCAGCCCCAAGACAGTTGCCAGGCATCGCGAACGGATCATGCACAAGCTGAATCTGCACTCATCAACCGAATTGGTCAAGTTCGCCATCCGGACCGGCTTGATCGATCTGGATTAAATTAATCGCACTCTCATGCTTCATTTGGTATTCTCTCAGGTTGCTTTAATCTAGGTGTGACAGAATTAAGAGTTGTAACAAGACAATACGATAAAAGTTGGTGACGGAGGAGCAATATATGGAACAACCCGTTTCATCTCAAGTAAAAACTGGCGGCCGCGCCAAATTCATTGTGGGTGGTCTGTTGATCGTCGCAGCGATTGTATACCTCATCGTGACTTCGACGCAAGCCAGCGCGCAGTATTTCCTCACCGTTGACGAATTGGCTTCCCGGGAAGCTGGTGACATTGGGCGGGATGTTCGTGTTTCAGGAGCTGTTATCGGTGACTCAGTAGAGTATGATCCCCAAACGTTGACATTGAAGTTCACGGTAGCCCATGTGCCTGGGGATAATAAAGATATCGAAGCCCAGGGTGGTCTGGCAGAAGTCCTGCATGCCGCGGTCATTGATCCGGACAGGGCTAAAATGCAAGTAGTTTATGTTGGGGTTAAACCCGATCTTTTACGACACGAAGCGCAAGCCATTATGACCGGTGAGCTTGGCGAAGATGGCGTGTTCTATGCTGATGAATTATTGCTTAAATGTCCTACGAAATACGAAGAAGCGGTTCCAGAGCAGTCTGAGGGCTAGTGTATTGTCAGGGTTTAGTTATTGATTGATCTACTCATGCGTGAAATGCAATTGATAATGCGTTTCACGCATTGCATGTAAAAGAGGTGAAGCCTTTTATGGTTGCTAATATTGGATATGGGGTACTTGTTATCACATTATTGATCTCTCTTTACGGCATTGGTGCTGCCTACTACGGCGCTCGCAGAGGGGAGCATACCTGGGTTGCCAGCGCGCGCAATGCGATGCTGCTGACTTTTCCCTTGGTAACTGTATCGGCTTTATGCATTATTTATCTCCTGGTTACCAATGCCTATGAAGTTAATTATGTAGCCACAGTCACCAGCAATAGCATGCCCTTTTACCTGAAGGTCACCGCATTGTGGGGAGGGCAACCGGGTTCGCTCGTCTTTTGGTCATGGTTGCTGGCTGCTTTTGCTTCGGCGGTCACCCTGCGCAAGTGGGAGCGTGATCAGGAATTCTTACCCTGGGTGATCATCGTCTCCCTGGTCACGCTGGCTTTTTTCCTCGGGTTGAGTGTTTTTATCGAAAATCCCTTTGTCCGTATCTGGCAGACTCCTGCTGGGGAAATTACGACTTCCATGCTGCAGCCAGCTGGCTCGGCATTATTCAAGCCAGCTGATGGAAACGGATTGAATCCACTCCTGCGCCATCCGGGTATGATCATCCATCCGCCGATGCTTTACCTGGGATTTGTTTCTTTTGTGATCCCATATGCTTTCGCCATCGCCGCGCTGGTCACTGGCCGGACTGACGACCGCTGGATCCGCATCACCCGCCGCTGGACGCTGGTTGCCTGGTTGTTCCTCTCGCTTGGTCTGATACTTGGGGGTCGGTGGGCCTATGATGTCCTCGGTTGGGGTGGTTATTGGGGTTGGGATCCGGTGGAGATCGCTGCTTTTATGCCCTGGTTGACCGGAACGGCTTTCCTGCACTCGGTCATGATTCAGGAAAAGCGGGGCATGTTGAAGCACTGGAATATGATCCTGATCATCCTGACCTATGAACTGGTGATCTTCGGCACCTTCCTCACCCGTTCTGGGGTGCTGTCCTCCGTGCATGCATTTGCCCAGAGCGCAATTGGGCCAGTTTTCTTCGCCTTCATGGGTCTCACTTTTGTTGTATCCCTCTCGCTGCTGCTCAAACGCTGGAACGATCTCAAGGCAGAAACGCAAATGACTTCGCTTCTCTCACGAGAAGCGTTGTTTCTGCTCAACAACCTTCTATTTATGGGCATTCTTGTCGTCTGCTTTTGGGGCGTGATTTTCCCGCTGATCTCAGAGGTCTTCACCGGGCAGAAGGTCACCGTTGGTCCACCGTTCTACGAAAGAGCGACTGCCCCTTTATTCGCTGGCTTGCTGCTGCTAATGGGCGTTGCGCCTTTAGCAGCCTGGCGATTTTCTTCAGCTAAAACATTGGGCCGCGCGGTTTGGAAACCTTTCATCGCCTCTCTCGTGGTGGTGGCAGTTGCTTTTATCAGCGGTACCCGCAATCCAGCAGCCATATTGGGATTCTGGTTGTGCGGATTCGTGGTTGCGGTCACGCTTTACGAATTCTGGCGTGGTGCCCTGGCTCGACATCGCCGCTCAGGTGAAAGCTTTCCAGTCGCATTATGGCGTCTGGCAGGACGCAATCGCCGTAGATACGGTGGCTATATCATCCATCTGGGTGTTGTACTGATGGCGATCGGTATTATCGGAATCGAGATCTTCCAGTCAGAGACCCAGGGGACTATCCCACAAGGCGAGACGATCGCCTTAGGTGAATACACGCTCACCTTCAATTCGCTGGCCGCATTTGATACGGATGATGGTCGCAATGTCGCACGGGCGGTGGTCTCTGTCGATAAAAATGGTCAATTTGTTGGAGAGCTTTACCCACGCCGTGATTATTATTATGAATCACAACAACCAATGACCATTCCCGGTGTGCGCAGTACATGGGAGGATGATTTTTACGTCTTGCTGGTGGATTGGCAACCGATATCAACCGCTGGAGCTACCTTTAAGATCTACCACAATCCCCTGGTTAATTGGCTCTGGTTGGGTGGATTCGTGTTCATCATTGGGACGCTGGTTGCGGCCTGGCCTGATAGGGATCCAGAGTCGATCCGCATGTCTGCAAAACAAACTGGCTACGTGACGGCAAAGGCATAATGGGCAAGAATAAGACGTTTGCCTTGGCTTTTTTGATCCTCGGATTGATTTTTTCTTTCCTGCCGTTTGGTGCAGTGCAGGCTCAGGAGGCGGCTCCTTCCGAAGCAACAGATGACCAGATCAATGCGATCGCCAAACAGCTCTACTGCCCAGTTTGCGAGAATATCCCCCTGGATGTGTGCCCAACACAAGCCTGCGCTCAATGGCGGGCTTTGATCGGAGAAAAAATCTCCCAGGGCTGGACGGAAGATGAGATCAAGACCTATTTCGTCAACCAGTATGGAGACCGAGTCTTAGCCTCGCCTCCGGCTCGTGGCTTAAACTGGCTGGTATATGTTATCCCTCCGCTGGTGTTCGTTGCCGGAGGCTATGTCCTGTATCGTGCCATGCGTACCTGGAGGACATCCTCTCCGCAGGTAACAGAAAGGAGTCTCCCGAAGGAAGAACCCGAGGATGAATATGTGGCTCGCATCGAGGAAGAACTGCGCCGGCGTTAGCTTGTGATCGCATCCTAGGAGCATAGAATCTGAGTATGACTGAAACTCATCCCACCCCCATAAATACAGAAACCGCACCTGAATCGACCAAGAAAACAGGGCGAGTCAACGCATTTGGATTGAATCTTTCCATTGGAGCCTTGGTTGCCTGGATCGCTGTATTTGGCCTTTTAACGCTATTGGCTGTTGGCTTGCTGAGAACACAGGAAGGTCCTGTATCAGTTGGTCAAACCGCCCCAAATTTCACACTTACTACCTTTGATGGTGAACAGATCAGCTTAAAGGATCTCGATGGCAAGGTAGTGGTGGTAAATTTTTGGGCTTCATGGTGTAAACCATGCGAAGAGGAGGCTGCTGAACTGGAAACGGCTTGGCGTATGTACGAGCCGCGTGGTGACGTTGTCTTTCTGGGTGTGGATTATGTCGATACTGAAACAGAGGCGATGGCATATCTGGAGAAGTTCGATATAACCTACCCCAATGGTCCCGATCTGCGTACGCAAATCTCTCAGGCTTATCGCATTCGCGGTGTACCAGAGACGTATATCATCGGAAAAGATGGAAAACTGGCTGCATTTAAAATCTCGCCCTTTGTCTCCCTGAATGAGATCCAGGGAATGATCGATCCCCTGCTTGATTCATAACCCGGGATTTTCAATATGAAAGTTAAAGCGCACTAAACCGTCATGGATATTGGCTCAATTCTTTTTTTGCTGGCCTTATTAATTTTGATTGGATTGTTCATCGCCCGTCCACTTTTTGATCGGGATGCTCCCAGTAATGCTCATGAGGATGACCAGACGGAACATGAGGTGTCTACATTGCTGGCAGAACAGGATCGCGTGCTGAACGCCCTACAAGAGCTGGATTTCGATCATGCCTTGGGGAAGATCCCTGAGGATGAGTATCCTGCCCAACGAAGTCTTTTGCTTCAACGGGGAGCCGATGTCTTGCGCCAATTGGATGAATACGGCGCGGTCACCCCAAACAACGATCTGGATGAACGGGTCGAGGCAGCGATTGCCGAACGCCGTGCAGTTTCGAATCAGGTTGTTGGTGTTGGTGCAGCTGGGGGAACCCAGGTAGCCATAGAGGCGGATGACGAAGTAGAGATCCAGCTGGCTGCCCGGCGGCGTTCTCGCCAGGATAAATCTGCTGGGTTTTGTCCCCAATGTGGTCGCCCGGTCCAATCCTCGGATAGTTTCTGTCCCAGTTGTGGTAAGCCCCTTGTCTAGCGGGCTAGTGTGAAAATCTCCTTATCGGTGAAGTACTGCATATGAATGACAACCGAGCTCTGCTAAAAATCTGTTTTCGGAATTCTGCTGTATATACCCTGATCCTCATCTTTTCTGGCTTATTGTTATTATCGGCATGTTCATTTTCTCTAGCGGAGGATATCACTCCTCCACCTGGTGCTGAAGTGCCGGTTATAGAACCTTCACAACCCCTTCCTGAGGGTCCACTTTACCCGATGGTTCATCCTGACCCATCTGCTGGAGCGCAAATCTACGCTGAGAAATGCGCGCCCTGCCATGGTATCGATGGATTAGGGAATGGGGAAATGGCCGATCAATTGCCCGTTCCTCCGCCGGCAATAGGAACTGCAGATTTGGCTCGCTCTTCATCACCAGCCGACTGGTATGCAATTATCACCAATGGCAATATAGAACGAAGGATGCCCCCATTTAATAGTCTCACTGACCGGCAGCGTTGGGATGTGACCGCTTACCTTTACAGCCTGAGCAGCAACCCTGAGACCGTAACCCTGGGTGAAGAGGTTTATCAAACCAGCTGCGCCTCTTGTCATGGGGAGGGTGGCATAGGGGACGGACCTGAAGCAGCGGATCTTTCCGCTAATCCATCCAACCTCATCGATCAGGAATATATGGCTAACGTCACGGATGAACAGCTCTTTCAGGTGATCAGTGATGGAGATGAACCGACGATGCCTGCCTTTGGTGAGCAATTGTCCCCAGAGGAGCGTTGGGCTTTAACTGCTTATTTGCGTTCTCTGACGTTCCTTTCACCAGCTGCTGGTATCTCTGGCCAGGGCACTCCTGAGCCGCTAACAGGGTCATCAAATGCCCAGACGCCTAGCACTCCTCTGGCGACAGAAGAAGCCTCTGGAATGGGAGTGGTTGAGGGGCAGGTGGTCAGCGCCTCTGGAGGTGATATTCCGACAAACCTCACAGTGTCACTGCATGGATTCGATCAGATGCAGCAAACTTTCTTTGCAGAGATTGACGCAGGCCCCGAAGGAGAATTCATATTCGAAAACGTGGAGATGCCTCCGGGTCGCACCTTTCTTGCCACTGTAAACTATCAAGAAATGGGCTATAGCTCCGATATCTCCGTGGTTGATGAAAACACATCCAATCTGGCCCTGGTGATCCCTTATTTTGAAACGACCACCGACACCTCCATATTATCCGTCGATCGCCTGCACCTTTTATTTAGTTATCTCGAGCCCGATATATTGAGAGTGGTCGAGATGTACATCATTTCTAATCCTGGAAATGAGATCGTGGTGGCTCCCGAAAACGGAAAACCCGTATTGTCCTTTAATTTACCGCAGGGCGCCACCAACTTGCAATTCGAGGATGGTGTCGTCGGAGAGCGATACATTCAAACCCAAAATGGATTTGGAGATGTGGCAGTGATTCGACCTGGAATGGGTCAACACCAGGTTGTATATTCATATGATGTGCCCTACAAAAGTAAGCTGGATTTCATCCGGCCTCTTGATTTCCCGGTTGATGCGGTGGTTGTTTTGCTTCCGGAAGATGGGCTCAGAGTCAGTGGTGACCAGCTGCGTGATATGGGCACTCGCGATGTGCAGGGAATCCCCTACCATTTGTATTCCAGCGAACGAATCGAGGCGGGAACCGATCTGGCAATTGATATTTCTGGGCGCCCACGAGGGGGATTAGGGTTGGCCATTGGTTCAAATTCGAGCCTCGTGGTTGGCCTGGTGGCATTTGGCGTCGTCCTCATCGTGGCTGGTGTCTGGCTCTATACCCGTTCACGCAAAGAAAGACCGGAAGAGCGTGAATACTACGCTGATGGTGAATATCCAGCTGGAGAGAATGGCGACGATTTGGATATGCTCTTTGATGCCATCCTTGCCCTGGATGATCAGTATAAGGCCGGTGAGTTACCGCAGGAGGCATACCAAAAACGTCGCTCCGAGCTTAAAGCCAGAATCAAGGAGTTGATGGGGAGCGAGGCAACCGAGGAGCCAGGGGGCCAGGGAGCAATGGAACAAGGGAGCCAGGGAGCAGGGGAGCCAGAGGGCCGGGGTGCAAGGGAGGAAGGTTGATTTGGGTATATGTGTAACTAATGGAGAATGCAAAGCATGAGTAGAATTCAAAGCCACGATGAATTGGATGTATATAAGATGGCGTTTGAATCTGCAATGCGCATGTTCGAGATTTCGAAGCGATTTCCAAAAGAAGAGACTTATTCCCTTACCGATCAAATATGCCGTTCATCTCGTTCTGTGTGTGCGAATATTGCTGAGGGATGGCGCAAGAGAAGATATGAAGCTGCCTTTATTAACAAATTGTCTGATGCGGAGGCAGAAGCTGCTGAAACCCAAACATGGCTTGAATTTGCTTTTGAATGTGAATACGTTCATGCAGAGGTAATGAAAGAATTAAAGAAAACCTATGACTATGTTATTGGTAAATTGGTCAAAATGATAATCAATCCCGCACCTTGGATTTTACCTCGCAGAGAGAATTAATGTTTGTTATCAGATATGCTGATGTTATCCACCTTCACTGTTTCTCCCCAGCTCCCCAGCACCCTTGTACCCATGCAACCTCGTAGCAATGATCCCAAGCAATGATCAACGTTAATAAGTTGGTAAAACGTTTCGGTCTGAAGACAGTTCTGCGTGGGTTAGATTTCCACGTTGAGCAGGGGGATTTTGTCGCCCTACTCGGCCCGAATGGAGCCGGCAAGACTACTTTCCTGCGCATCCTGGCCTCTCTCTCGCGACCCTCGCTGGGAGAAGTGAGCATAGCTGGTTACCATCTTCCAGATCAGGCTGCTGCAGTACGCAAAAGGTTGGGTGTTGTCTCTCATCTACCATTACTATATGGCGATCTCACAGCTGAAGAAAATCTACGTTTTTACGGACGGATGTACGGCGTCCTAGATTTAAAAAACAGGGTGGCCGAGGTCTTGGATCTGGTTGGGCTGACCCCTCGCCGGCGCGACCTGGTGCGCACTTTTTCGCGCGGCATGGGACAACGACTGGCGATCGGTCGCGCAGTACTGCATGATCCAGATGTCATGCTGTTCGATGAACCCCATACGGGTTTAGATCAGGATGCCAGTGCCATGCTTGACGCGGTGCTTAAGGAAGTGGCGGCGCTCGGCAGGACGGTAGTCATGACTTCACATGATCTGTCTCGAGCAGGGGACCTGGCTTCCCGGTTTGATATCCTCTCAAAAGGGGTGATAGCTGCCTCGGTCCGGCGCGAGGATATCGATCCAAATGATCTGTTAGCGTTCTACAAACAAGGGATTCAAGAAGCCTAAGCATGGCACAAGAATCGTCTTACGTGACTTTGAGAGAAGAGAGTTCCACCAGGGGTAAGGTAGCTGGCTTCCTGCGCGCCATGGGGGCTGTGGTATGGAAGGACCTCTCAGCTGAGCTGCGCAGTCGGGAGCTGATCTCGGCGATGCTGGTATTTGCCCTACTGGTGATCTTGATTTTCAATTTCGCCCTCGACCTGGACCCGGCAACTCGCCGGGAGAGTACAATCACCGCGGGTGTATTGTGGGTGATCTTTGTATTCGCGGGCACGTTGGGCCTCAACCGCTCGATGGCTGTCGAGAAAGATCGGGGGTGCATGGATGGATTGCTGCTGGCGCCCGTTGACAGGAGCGCTATCTACTTTGGCAAAGCGTTGGGCAACCTGATCTTCATGATGATGGTAGAAATCATCGTCTTGCCGATTTACAGCCTGTTGTACAACGTCAACCTTTTCAATCCGGGGCTGCTGGTGGTGATCTTGTTGGGCTCGATTGGTTATGTGGCTGTGGGCACCCTGCTGGCGGCAATGGCGGTCCAGGCGCGCACTCGTGACATCCTCCTACCGATACTGCTTTTCCCGGTTGTCCTGCCGGTCATCCTGGCTGCGGTCAAAGCCAGCACGGGATTTCTGGATGGGATCCCGATAGACGAGATCCGTCCCTGGCTGAACCTGCTCATCGCTTACGATATAATTTTCTCCGCAGTCGCTTTTATGGTTTTTGATTATGTGGTTGAAGAGTAGTTTATCCGATGTGTGAATTATTCATTTTATTGGTGAAATCAATCAGAAATTGTCATTCTGAACGAGTGAAGCTTGAGTCCTGAGCCTGCGAAGGGGATTGAAGAATCCCTATAGCGATTTGCTTGGCTGTGGTCTCAGGGATGCTTTGGTTTCGTTTTACTTCGCCTCAGCATGACAGACTAAAATGGAGTTAAACATGGAATCGAAACCTCGTTTACTTACCGTTCTAGATGTCGTCACGGTGATCTTACTGCTCGTGGCGACGTACATGGTCTTCTTCTATGCGCCGCAAGAAGCCGTGATGGGGGATGTCCAGCGGGTCTTTTACTTCCACGTCGCTGCTGGTTGGGTGGGGATGCTCGGTTTTATCGGTGCTGCCGTGGCTGGCATCATCTACCTGATCAGAAAGGATCGTAAATGGGATATTATTGGTCTGGCAGCTGTTGAGATCGGCATCGTGTTTATTTTCATCAACATTGTCACCGGTGCAATCTGGGCCCGTCCAATCTGGAATACCTGGTGGACCTGGGATCCTCGCTTGACCACGGCTACGGTCATGCTGCTGATTTATATTGCATATCTGCTGCTGCGCCAGGGGATCGAGGATCCAGATCGCAGAGCGCGCTTCGGGGCCGTCTACGCCATCATTGGCTCTTTGAGCGTGCCGTTGACCTATTTCTCAGCCAGGCTGTTCCGCACCATTCACCCGATCGTAATTGCTGGTGGAGATCCAAGTGTCACAGGGGCTTTCGATATGACCCCCTTGATGCTGCAGACTTTCATGTTCAGTCTGCTAACTTTCACATTTGTGTTTATCGATCTGCTCTGGCATCGCATCCGGCTTGGTCGGCAAGCGGACGAAGTTGAACAATTACGCTTGAAGACGATCCAGTAAAAAGGAGAACATGATGCATTTCTTACAGTACTTTCAAGAAGGTCCAGCCGATACGACCAGCTTCATGATCGCCGGCTACGTCATCATTTTTGGGGTGATGTTGATCTATCTATTCAGTCTGTTGGTCCGACAGCGCAATCTTCAAAAGGATATGGAGGTCCTTGAGGAAATCCAGAGCGAGGAAGAATGAGCATGAGCGAACCTATCCCTTTACCGGTTTTTGGCAGCGATGTGAGGACGGCTTGTGGAGCCGAGGAAAAATATTTCTCCGGTTTACCGCGTGCCGAATTTGAAGGAAAGTGGGTATTCTTCTGCACTCCTGAATGTCAAGCGGATTTCGTTCGGGATCCCAAGTCTTCGTGCCTGGCTGATTGGATCGACGATACTACCAGTGATTGACCAGTTGTTTATTACCATTGCCTGATTTCATACCTGAAGCGCCTGCTAAACCTTATGTTGGCCGGCGTTTTCTATTGTCAAAGAACAAGATAAGATGTGAAGCTGATTGCATCCGGGTCCTGCCTCAGAAAAGGGGCCAGGACTTCGTTTTCCCAGGTCAGCCAATTATCCGGATACTTGCTCTTAGGGATTGGTTGATCAACCGGTCCCCATAATCCCTCCCAGGCTTGCTTGCTTTCGTAAACCCAGATCACGGCGTATTTTCCCCTGCGCACCCCGCGAATGCCCTTGACGAAGTGATACTGAAGCAGACCGGGCAGCTCAAATAACCCGCGCGCTTCAGCCTCTTTGAAGGCGCGTTCGAATTGAGCACCCTCCACACTGGGTTTGAGCTCGTATTCGTGTACGCTGATGACTTGCGAGTGTTTCATAATTGTCTCCGCACCGCGATTTTGGTTAATTCCCATGATTGTCTAATAAATGAAATTATTTTATCCCGAACCTCAATTCGGTGCATTCTGATTACTTTTTCAACCTGCTGAACCTTTGGACGACATACGCAGACGCTTTTTATCTTCATAATTTCTACACAACTTGATAACAGCTTGTTTATATTGATTCCTTATACTGACGAGCGTAGTACTCGGATTGTTTAATCGAATTTTGCGCTTGTGTTCTGGCACATTACTTCAGGAGCAAAGATATGAGAACCCTCAGTTTAAATCGGGAGAATTGGAAGAACCTCACTTGGAAGGATATCCTGAGCAATAAATACCTTTGGATCTCCTTAGGGGCTGTCTTGCTGATCGTGGTGGGAGGTTATTATGCCTTAAATTATTTTTCAGCCAGCAGCGTGGAAGCCAGCGAGACTCCGCAGGTCCAAACGGCCATCGCCCGCAGTGGCGAGTTGACTGTTTTCGCCACCGGAGCGGGGCAGGTCATCCCTGCCAGCGAGGTGAATCTGGGATTTGATGAGTCTGGAACACTTGCCGAATTGCTGTTAAAGGTTGGCGATCAGGTCCAGGCGGGAGAAGTGATCGCTCGCCTGGAAACGAACCAAACAGAGGACGAGATCGCCCTGGCGCTGGCGGATGCCCAATTGAACTTGCTCACCGCCCAACAAGCTTTGGACGATATTTACGCTACAACCCAGATGGACGCGGCACAAGCCTTGTTAGCCGTAGAGGATGCTGAGCAAGCCCTGGAAGATCTGCTCAACGGAGATCTGAGGGAGGCGCAAGCCCTGCAAGCGATCGCTGAAGCAGAAGAAGCGGTTTACCAGGCTGAGCGATCTTACAACGCAACCCGCTCTACGGCCGACCAATCCACGATCGACGCGGCGTACGCCGAGCTGGTCTTGGTTGAAAAGAGATTAAACGATCAAGAAGCAAAATTCGATGATTACGCTAACAAACCGGACGAGGATTTAGGCAAGGCCAACGCGCAGCTCAAACTTTCGGAAGCCCAGGCTGCGTATGATAGCGCATTACGCTACTACAACGCGGTTACGGGCACTGGCAGTGAGTTGGATCTGGAGCTGACTGCAGCCGAGCTGGCCACAGCCCAGGCCAATTTAGCACAGGCCCAACTGGACAATGAGCGCATAAAGGACGGTCCTTCTCCCGGTGAAATCGCTTTGGCGGAAGCGCAACTGGCTACCGCCCATGCGGAATACGCGGTTTTGGAAAACGGTCCTGATCCAGCGGAAGTCGCCCTGGCCGAAGCCAACCTCGCCAATGCGCAGGCCAAGCTGGCCCTGGCAGAAGAGGATCAGGCGGTGATCGATTTAGTGGCGCCCTTCGACGGCACGGTCATGTCGATCGATGCCAGTGTGGGAGAGTCTGTTGGAACAGGCGTGATCATCGCGATGGCTGATCTGAGTCAACCCCTTCTAGAGGTTTACCTGGATGAGGCCGACCTGGATAAAGTCGCGGTCGGTTTTGAAGTCGAAGTGGTATTTGACTCTTTGCCTGACAGCATGTTTACCGGTCAGGTAACTGAAGTCAGCCCCAGCTTACAGATGGTCTCCAATGTCGATGCTGTCCTTGCTTGGGTGCAGTTGGATGCCGACTCATTCTCCAAGCCTCAATCGCTGCCAGTTGGGTCTAATGCTTCCGTGGATGTGATCGGCGGACGGACGGAGAACGCCGTATTAGTGCCAGTGGAAGCCGTGCGCGAGATCGGACCGGGCGAGTACGCTGTGTTCGTGATGGAAGATGGTGAACCGAAACTGCGTATCGTTACGGTTGGCTTGATGGATTACACCTCGGCGGAGATCGCCAGCGGGCTCGAGGAGGGTGAGGTGGTCACGACCGGTGTGGTTGAGACAAATTGACCGGCCACAGAGGAGTGATAGCGCGGTGAAACGAAGAAGTTTCCTTTGGTTGGGAATGGTCTTCCTGGTTGTTATTGCCGCAGGTAGCTATATCTATTACACGGCGGTTGATACAAAAGGTGAAACAAGTCAGGCTCAAGAGACAGAAGTGCAGGAAGCAGCTGCTCGCATTGGTGACCTGACTGTATCCGTCAGCGGTTCCGGCGAATTGGTGCCTGCCTCAACTGTCGATCTCAGCTTTCAGGTTAGCGGAGACCTGCTGGAATTGAATGTTAGTGTTGGCGATCAGGTGCAAACAGGAGATGTTTTGGCGAGATTACAGGTAGTGCAGTCGCCAGCTGAACTGGCGGCTGGTATTGCAAGTGCCGAATTGGCAGTCATTAAAGCGCAACAGGATCTTGAAAATCTTCACTCAAATGCAGAATTAAATACCGCTCAGGCTTTAGTAGCTCTCGAAGAAGCTCGACTGGCGCTTAATGATTTGGTCGATCACGAACTGGACCTTTCTAATGCCCAGCAGGCTGTCCTCCTGGCGCAGGAAGCGGTCCAGGAGGCCGAGATGAACCTGAGCCTGCTGAACGCTTCCCCATCGCAATCGGACTTGGATATTTCCAATGCCAGCCTATTGTTCAAAGAGAAAGAGTTAGGAGAGATTCAGGATCAGATCGCTCAAGTTGAGAACAAAATCAAGAGCGCTCCTAGCAAAATGATCCGCGATAATCTCATTCAACAGTTGCTAAACCTTCGTGTACGGCTGTATAACCAGCAGATCGAAGTTGAAAATGCGCGCTACAAAATCGACACGATGGATGACCCACCGGAGATGGTTGATTTGAGGGTTTCAGAAACGCAGTTGGTTACCGCGCAGGCGCAGCTGGCAGAAGCACAGGTGGAATTGGAGCATGTCCAGACTGGCCCAAGTGATGGTGACCTTGCAGTGGCGGAAGCTCAACTTGCTGAAGCCCAATCTGAGTGGGAGCGTCTCAAAGATGGACCTGACCCAGAAGAAATTGCCCTGGCAGAAGCTGAGTTGGTCAAAGCTGGAATCAAACTTGAGATGGTCGAGAATGAACAGCTGGTCATGGAATTGGTTGCCCCGGCGGACGGCATCGTGGAAGCAATCTATGCTGCAGAGGGAGACCGGGTGGGTCAGGGCACAATACTCACTTTAGTTGACTTGAGCCAGCCAAGGGTTCAAATCAACCTCGACGAGATCGACCTGGAATATATCCAAACAGGTTACCAGGCTGAAGTCGTTTTTGATGTCATCCCCGAAACCACCTTCAATGGTCAAGTCGTGGAAATTGACCCCAGCTTGCAGCGGGTTGGCAACACGCAGGCTGTCCAGGGATTGGTTCAACTGGATGTCCTCACGGATATGGTTTATTCCTTACCCTTGGGACTCAATGCTACTGTAGATATCATCGCCGGGCAAGCGATCAATGCAGTGTTGGTGCCCGTTGAGGCATTGCACCAGGGTGACGGCGGGTACTTTGTGTACGTGATCGATGAAGATGGATATGAACGACGAGAGGTAGAGGTTGGTCTGATGGATCTAACCTCGGCTGAAATTACTGATGGATTGCAGCCTGGGGAGAGGGTCGTGATCGGTAATATTGATTTTTGATCAGGAGTGAAGATATGGCAGATGAAGCGATCATCGAAACGATAGAACTTACCAAGGTTTACGGCATGGGCGAGGTGCAGGTAAGAGCGCTCGATCAGGTCAGCCTGACCATCCGCAAAGGTGAGCTGGTGGCGATCATGGGACCTTCCGGCTCAGGGAAGAGCACGCTGATGAATATCCTGGGCTGTCTGGATAGATCGACATCCGGTCAGTACATCCTTGCTGGCGAGGATGTCAGCGATCTGAATAAGACACAGCTGGCCATCATCCGCAACCAGCGCATCGGATTTGTCTTCCAATCCTATAATTTGCTGCCCCAAACTTCGGCCATTGAAAATGTGCTCTTACCAATGCTTTACAGCCGCAACGGAAATTTATCCGATGCGGAACAAGCTGAAAAGGCTCTGGCTGCCTTGACTGCTGTGGGCTTGGCCGATCGGGTCGATCATAAGCCGCAAGAATTGTCCGGAGGCCAGATGCAGCGCGTGGCGATCGCCAGGGCACTGGTTAACGATCCGGTGTTGATCCTGGCAGATGAGCCCACCGGCAACCTGGATACTCGCTCCGGAGAGGAGATAATGAATTTGCTCTCTGATCTTCACCAGGATGGCAGCACGATCGTCATGGTGACCCACGATGACGATATCGCCGCTTACGCCGAGCGCATCATCCGCCTGCGGGATGGGCAAATCGAGATCGACGAGCAAAATGGCGCTTATTCCCCTGCCTTGAACTTGAAGGAGGCTGAACATGCGCGCCAATAAAATCATTCAAATCGCTTCTCAGGGCCTGACTAGAAATAAATTACGCTCTTTGCTGACCATGTTAGGCGTGATCATCGGTGTGGCAGCAGTGATCATCATGATCTCGATCAGCTCTGGCACTGAAGCCGCGATCGAGGAGCAGATCACGGGTTTAGGCACCAACTTGATATACGTTCAATCGAGCTTCAGCCGGGGGGGATTCGGTGGAGGAGAGGGTGGTCCGACCGGTGGGCTGGTATATGATGACGCTTTTGCCATCGCGGATGAGATCAACGGGGTAACGGCAGTGGTGGTTGAACAGGGCAGCTCGGAAACCGTCAAATTCGATACTGTCACCCTTGAAGGTGTGGCTATCTTGGGTACCACAGAGGACTTCCCCTCTGTAAGGGATATGACTATCGAATCCGGGCGCTATTTTACCCAAACCGATATCGATCGAACCCAAAAGGTGACCGTACTCGGTTCCAGCCTGGCGGAGGAATTGTTTGGGGAGACGCCGCCCATTGGGCAGGTCGTCACTGTGGGCAACACCAAATTCACCGTGATCGGTGTTTTCGAAGAGAAAGGGTTGGTCGGTGATACCGATTTCGACTCGCGCATCTATATGCCTATCACGGTTGTTTTCCAGAAATTCACCCCTTCGCAGTTTGCGCGCATCAGGGGTGACCGGGTGCGCACGATCACTGTTGAAGTCGATGCCGAAACTCCCCTCGAAGACATCATCCTGCAGACTGAACTGCTGCTGGCGAAACGGCATGAGGTGAGCTTAGAGGAACCCGATTTCGTCATCCAGACCCAACAGGACATCATCCAGACCCAGGAGGCGACCACGGCAGCCTTTCGCAACCTGCTCACCTGGGTGGCGGCGGTCTCTCTGCTGGTGGGCGGGATCGGCATCATGAATATCATGCTGGTCAGCGTGACGGAACGTACCCGTGAGATCGGCATCCGCCAGTCTGTGGGCGCCAGTCCGAATGATGTGCGTTACCAGTTCCTGACTGAAGCGCTCTTGTTGAGCCTGGTCGGTGGGTTGATCGGTGTGGTGGTGGGTATCAGCGGTGCATATATCTTCGGCGAGCTGGGTGAAATGCGCACGGTGATCGTGCCCACCTCGATCCTGCTGGCTTTCGGTTCCGCTGCTGCGGTGGGCATCTTCTTCGGTTATTACCCTGCAAACAAGGCAGCTAATCTCGACCCGATCGAGGCGCTGCGTCATGAATAGGTTTGAAAAATTAATAAATCAAATTTGAATCAACTACAAGGAGTATTAAGTATGAATAAGAAAGTGCTATTTATTGTTGCTATTTTTCTCATGCTGGGGATCAGTGCCTGCACTGGTCAAGAGCCAGCTGAGCTGGGAGATTCGGTATCTGAGGGAAGCACCCAGAACGATCTTAGCAATGATTCAGGGATGACCGGTGGTACTCTCGACGAAGAATTTGAGAACGCATTACCGGTATCCGCTCAGTTGGGTTTAGGAACGCTGATGCTTGAGGATACCGAGTTAGCCGTCGATCCAGCCCAGGCAGCAGAATTGCTGCCGCTCTGGAAGGCGGCCAGGACTTTGAGCGAGAGCGAGACAGTGGCGGAGGCCGAGCTGCAGGCAGTATTCGACCAGATCGAGGATGCCATGACTCCCGAACAGATAATCTTCATTGGAGAAATGCAACTCGACCAGGAACAAATAGCCCAATTAGCAGAGGATTTGGATCTACCTTTCGGATTCGGTCGAGGTGAAGGATTTGCTAACCTGACACCAGAGCAGCAGGCGACCGCTCAGGCAGCTCGAGAAAGCGGGCAATTTGGCCCTGGCGGCAGTTTTCCTGGAGGTGGTTTTCCCGGTGGTGGTAATCCTGGAGGGGGACCGGGTGGACAAGGTTTTGGTGCTGGAAACCTAACCCCTGAGCAGCAGGCAACGCTGGAGGCACGACGGGCCGAAAGAGGGGATGTTGGCACAAGGTTCGCGCTGTTCTTCGTCGATCCGCTGATCGAACTGCTGGAATCAAGATCAGGTGAATAATTGAGGGTACAATTCCTTCGCGATTTATATCCAAGTTTGTCTCTTACATCTGCATGAGGTGATCATGACGAAAACTATCCTGGTTGTTGACGACGAAAAGAGGATCGTCTCTTTGCTCAGGGCTTACCTTGAGCAGCAGGGATTTCGCGTGGCGACCGCTCAGAACGGCCGCGAAGCGATCTACGTCGCACGGCATGAAAAACCTGACCTGATTGTGCTGGATATCATGATGCCAGAAATGGATGGGTATGAATTCATGCGCCAGCACAGAAAAGAGCGCGAAACGCCGATCATTTTGCTGACTGCCAAATTGGAAGAAGATGACAAGGTGCTCGGATTGGAACTGGGCGCAGATGACTATGTCACCAAACCTTTCAGCCCGCGAGAACTGACCTCACGCATCCGGGCCGTGCTGCGACGCACTGGCCAGAGTCTCCCAACTGCGGGGATCCTGCGCGTAAATGGCATAACCCTGGATCGTGATAGCCATCTGGTCATGCTCAATGATTCGGTCGTCGATCTGACCCCCTCAGAATTTGATTTGTTGGCGGCTTTGATGTCCTCTCCTGGGCGCACCTTCACCCGTTTGGAATTGCTCGACTTGATTCAAGATACAGCCTTCGTCGGGTATAAGCGCACAATTGATGTGCACATCAAGAATCTGCGCGCCAAGATCGAAGATGATCCCCGCCAACCGCGCTATATCGAGACCGTGTATGGTGTTGGGTACCGTTTCACGGCTAAGGTGGAATGATGCGCTCTCTATCCCTCAAATTGGTGCTCGCCTTTACCCTTGTCAGCCTGGTTGGCATCGCGCTGGTGGCGATCATGATCGCCCAATTCACCGGCAATCAGTTTAGGGAGCTGCTCGAATCACAAAATGATAATGCCTTAATCGCTGAATTGGCTGAGTACTACCAGACCTATGGAAGTTGGCAGGGGATTGGGAGATTAACCAATAAACAGTCGTTCAACCATAAATACGGCAGAGGCTTCGTAGTCTTTAACCGTCAGGGTGAGGTTATTGTGCCAGATCCGGATCTTTTCCCTGTCCCCAGGATTCAAGGCATGGACCGGTGGAGAGAAGATGGAATCCCGATCACGATTGATAACCAGGTGGTCGGGATAGTTTTCCGTGGTCCAAATCGGTTTCAGGGCGCCCCCCCTTTCTCGGCTCAGTTTACGCGTTTGTACAATTCTCTGATCATTGCATCCGTGGGGGCAGTATTGGCCTCATTGATTCTGGGGGTGGTTTTGGCCCGCACCTTGACCCGCACGCTGCGGGAATTAACAGATGCCAGCCGTGCCATCGCCAAGGGAGATTTGAAACAGCAAGTGCCCATTCGTTCACAGGATGAATTGGGGGAATTAGCAACTTCCTTCAATCAAATGAGTTCCGATCTGGCTAAATCTCAAGATTTGCGCCGCCAAATGACCGCCGATATCGCCCATGAGCTGCGTACACCGCTGACGGTTGTGCTGGGACATTCAGAAGCGCTCAGCGAAGGTCAGCTGCCGCCTGATCCAGAAACGTTTGACATCATTTATGACGAGACCAAGCGGCTCAACAGATTAGTAGACGATTTACGTACCCTTTCACTATCCGATGCGGGAGAATTGCACCTCAACCGAAGCCGAATCTCCCCCCAGGAGTTATTAGATCGCAGTGCGGCTGCACGCAAATCGGAGGCCAATTCGAAAAACATCTCGCTGGAGGTAGAAACCTCTCCCGGTTTACCAGAGGTGAACGTGGACGCGGATCGGATGACTCAAGTATTGGTCAACTTACTGGATAACGCCCTGCGCTACACACCCGAGGGTGGCAGGGTCACTTTATCTGGGGCCCAGATCCCTGATGGCGTGGCGATAACCGTCAAAGATAATGGTCCCGGTATTCCTGAAGTGGATCTGCCCTATGTGTTTGATCGCTTCTATCGGGGAGATAAATCCCGCCAAAGGAAAGAAGGTGGATCGGGATTAGGGTTGGCGATCGCGCGCTCTTTAATCGAAAGTCAGGGGGGGCGAATACATGCGGAGAGCCAGGTTGGCGAGGGGGCTGCTTTCATCATTGAGCTGCCAAGGGCACCAGAGGAAGCAACCTAGGAAAACTCTGACTAGCCGGATGGCATGGTTGAAGTTTCCATTATGATTCCAAATAACCAACAATATTCATTTAACTCAAAATAATCAAATTGTTGCATCTCAGCGGGGAAACCAAAAAATACATAGTTTCTATACTGCTTCTTTACAATTTCCAAACAATCATTTGTTACCCTATGAGCAATTACAGAATGACCGTCGGTCGTTTTGGTCAAGAAAAACTTACTATTGAAATATCAAGGAGTAAACATATGGAAAATCGAAACAAATTAATCTTAATCCCTCTTGTCGGTGCCTTGGTCCTGGCATTAGGAGTAGGCTTGCTGGCTTTATCGCCAGGAAGCGGAGTCCTGACCGTCCAAGCGCAAGAGGATGAACCCGATCAACCGGTCCCCTGGCAAGGTGGATTTGGTGGGATGCGCGGTTTTGGAAGGCACGGCATGTTTGGTTTCGGAACCTCGTTTGACTACGATGCTTTCATCGCCGACGCGTTGGATGTAACTGTTGAAGAGCTCCAGGCCGCACGTCAGGCCGCGGCTGAGGCAGCCCTTGAGCAGGCGGTCGCTGAAGGTGTCATCACCGAAGAACAGGCCGAATTGATGAACGCTCGCCACGCGTTGATGGATTACATCGATAAGCAGGAGCTTCTCGCTGCTGCATTGGGCATCGATGTGGCTGATCTGGAAGCTGCACGCCAGGAAGGAAAATCCATACCCTACTTGTTGGGGGAGCTCGGATTGGATCCAGAAGATGTGCGTGATGACTTGCAAGCCGCATATGAAGATGCGCTTCAAGATGCAGTCGCTGAAGGTGTCATCACTGACGCACAAGCTGAGGAGATCCTTGAAAACGGCTTTGCAGGCCGCATGTTTGGCAAGCGAGGCGGAGGATTTGGCGGGCGTGGTGGATTCGGTGGGCGAGGTGGTTTTTTCGCTCCAAATCCGGAAACCAACTCAGATACCAGTCTCTAGACTCAGGGAGTCAATATATGAATTCTAGCGCCAAGGGCGCGGTATGGGCCGTGCCCTTGGCTATTTCGTTAAGGTGGAAACAATGGTGACTTCCATAAGATCGAAAAATTCAAATTCCATAACGTTCATTTTAATCTAGTGAGACCCAATTACAGGGGTTCGTTACAGCGACGATCTTATCCTCCGATTTTGGGATCAACGTCCCAGATGCACCTGCTGTATCCAGTGTTGTGGATGAGGTGATCCTCGAAATCGAGTCCCTGGCTGAAAACCAATCATTGCCACTATTACCCGATCAATCCGCACTTTTTTGATGAACCCCGGGAAAAATACCTGGGGTCTCATAGTGTAATCATGAGCGCTGCTACATTGAGTATTTGTTAACCTATATCTCCTGATAACGAAAACCTCTTTCAAGCCTTTCTTATCTAGCAATATGTGAAAAAACTCTTTCAACCATATACATTGAGCTGGTTGTATAATATCGGCTTATCTCAACACGAATTGATTTTTGAACAAAAAGTAGAAATCATTGAACATGATCATAGCAAAACAAAAATCAGAGCCATCTTACGTAGAATTTGTGATCCTCTTGTCCTTGATGATGTCGCTAACGGCATTATCCATCGACGCTATGCTGCCAGCCTTGCCCCAAATCGGCAGTGACCTGAATGTGGGTAATCCTAACTCTCGCCAGCTGGTGATCTCGACCATCTTCCTTGGTTTATCGCTTGGGCAGTTATTCTTTGGGCCGCTTTCTGATAAAACAGGACGGAAGCCTGCCATCTATGTTGGCTATGCCATCTTCGTGGCTGGGGCAATATTGTCCATTTCAGCCATTAGTTTTCAGGTCATGCTTATGGGACGCTTCTTGCAGGGAATTGGTGTTTCCGCTCCGCGTGCAGTAAATATGGCCATAGTTCGCGATCGGTATAAAGGGCGGGGGATGGCCCGGGTTATGTCTTTTATCATCACCGTCATTATCTTGATTCCCATTCTTGCACCCTCATTGGGGCAGGCGATCCTGCTTTACTCTGGCTGGCGGTCCATTTTTATCAGTTTTATACTACTAGCCGTCATCACTCTGGTCTGGTTCGCTCTACGTATGCCTGAAACGTTGTCCCCGGAAGATCAGGCTCCCTTTACCCTTGGGCGAATTATTAGCGCAATTCGAGAAATCCTGAAAACCAGGATTGCCTTGGGCTACACCGTATCTGCTGGCCTCGTCAGTGGCGCCTTTCTTGGTTATTTGAATTCATCCCAACAGATTTTTCAAGAACAATATGCACTTGGAGAGTTATTTCCGATCTTGTTTGGCGTGGTTGCTTTCTCAGTAGGGATTGCCACTCTCTTAAATACGCGCCTGGTAGTACGCTTTGGAATGCGTTTTTTGGTCACCTGGTCGCTGATTATTATCTTTGGCCTGTCTCTGGTTGCGTTAATGATCGCCCTTTTCACTTCAGGGCAGCCTCAACTATGGATCTTTATGACTTATCTTCTGCTGACATTCTTTTGCGTGGGGATGTTATTCGGCAACCAGAACTCGTTGGCGATGGAACCCTTGGGACATATGGCAGGCATTGGGGCAGCAGTGGTCGGTTCACTCTCAACTTTAATATCTATGCCGTTGGGTACGATAATCGGTCAAAGCTATAACGGAACCATAATCCCATTGATCCTTGGTTTGGCTATTTTGACAGGATTGGCCATTCTCGTCGTCCGCTGGGCTGAATCGATTTAGTCCAATCACCAATGTATGATGATTTCTTCTGATTTAAAAGCAAACATGATTCACCCCAAAAATACCACTTCTCCCCCGCCAAAAGCACCAGGATCAACCGATTCGTGTGTTTGGCGGGGGAGGGTAGGGTGGGGGCAAAACGAATCTATGACATGATATCAATGACTCATCCAAAAAGATTAAATTAGGGATGAGTCATGTTTTTGAATATCTGTCAAGAAAAGAATCGAGACAACAAACCTTTCCTCAATCCATCGCTGGCGCCGACTCCATGTGCGTGGTTTCTTCATGAGTCGAGCTGCCGGTCGCCATGAGGATAAAGCCAATAATGCCAGCCACCAATGAGGCGAAAATGATGCCTATTTTGGCCTGGTCCAGTAGTTCAGGATCCGAAAAAGCAGCGTTGGCGATGAACAGGGACATGGTGAAACCGATTCCAGCCAGCCAGCTGGCGCTGAACAACTCGCGCCAGCCGACATTGCGCGGCAGTTCAGCCAACCCCAACCTGATGGCCAGCCATGAGAGCAAGGTGATACCCAGCGGTTTGCCGATCACCAGGCCAAGCATGATGCCGATGCTGATCGGTCCGAAGAGACTCATGTCGAATCGCAGTTGCACACCTGCATTCGCCAGGGCGAATATCGGCAAGATCAGATATGTGGACCAAGGAAGGAGTGAGTGTTCCAAACGCTGAGCGGGTGATTGCATTCGATCGGCGACGACTTCCAGAGTTTGAGCCGCAGCCTGATATCGATCGCTGTGCGCCGTACGTCGTGAGGCCGGGTCTTCGAATTCATCCAGTACTGACACACATTGCGCAAGCAATGATCCCGTATTGGGTGGGTTGCGGGTTGGGATCGTTGTGGCTAATAAAACACCTGCGATGGTGGGGTGGATACCTGATTCAAGGAAGGCAAACCAGAGAACAAGGCCCAAAACCGCATATGGCCAGGGCTCATAAACCCTGGCCCGGTTGAGCCCGATCAGGGCAACAAAAGTGACCGCGGCAACGATCATCCAAATCCAGGAAACGTCGGAGGTATAGAACAAGGCGATCACCAATACCGCCCCCAGGTCATCAGCGATGGCCAAGGCGGTGAAGAAAACCTTCAAGGATAATGGCGCCCGGCTACCTAGCAAAGCCAGGATGCCCAGGGTAAAAGCGATGTCGGTCGCCATGGGAATACCCCAACCTGGCTCACCAGGTCCGCCAGCGTTCAGGGCAAGATAAATTGCGGCTGGAGCGATCATGCCTCCCAATGCCGCGGCCAGTGGCAGAGCTGCTCGCCGCAGCGTCGCCAGCTCGCCCGTGGTGAGCTGCCTCTTGATCTCCAGGCCAACCACGAAGAAGAAGATCACCATCAAGCCATCATTAACCCACTCTATTAGCGGCAACGAAAAAGTGATGCTGCCTATGGCAAAAGTGAGATCGGTTTCCCAAAAGTGAAAGTAGGATTCTGCCCAGGGAGAATTCGCCAATATGAGGGCTACGATGGCACAGGCCAGCAACACCAGACCACCGGAAGCTTCTATGCGGGCAAATTCCTGAGCAAGCAGGCGTACTTGAGCGCCTAATGGTTTTTCAACGGCTTCTATCAACGATTCGAGATCCCAAGGGCCATCATAGCGGGTCCCGTTTATAAAGAAAGAAGGTGTTCCATTGACGCCGCTGCGAACACCACTGAGAAAATCCTCCCGCACCCGGTCAGCGTAGGTGTGTTCTGTCAAGTCGTTCTCAAATTGTTCGATGTCCAGATCAAGATCGCGAGCATATTGGAGTAAATCTGAATCTTCAAGCTCCCCCTGGTGCTCAAGCAGATACTCCTGCATCTCCCAGAATTTACCCTGGGCTCCTGCCGCTTCGGTCGCCTCAGCGGCATGTTCAGCATGTGTATGAGCGGTACGGATGGGGAAGTGGCGGAATACATAGCGTACTCGCCCTCCTAATCGCCGGCGCAGCGCTTTGATGACCGGGTTAACCTGGCGGCAATATGGACACTCGAGATCGCCATACTCAACCAAGGTCACTGGGGCATCTTCGGGTCCCAAGACATGATCGCGCTCTCCAACCGGCACAGTCAACTTTGCTTCACTTCCAGATGCCACAGATCAACCTCCTTTCATTCATCCAGCGCTTCAAGGGCCTCCAAGATGCCATTCGCTCCAGGATTCACATTGGATGGTGACACAAAGCTCCAGCTGATCACCCCAGATGAATCTATGACAAACAAGGCCCGTTGGCTGGTTTCATACTTTGAATCATATACTCCGTAAGCGCGCGATACCGCACCCCTGGGCTCGAAGTCGGCTAAGAGGGGGAATCTTAAATTACGCTCTGCGCTGAAAGCTTGGTGAGACGCCACACTGTCCACGGAAATACCTAACAATTGGGCATTATGATCTTCAAACATCGGCAATACTTCATTATAGAGCGTAAGTTGATTGCTGCAAACAGGAGTTCCATCAGCGGGGTAAAACGCCAGAATTACCGGTTGTCCCCGGTATTCCTTGAGCGATATCGTTTTTCCAGTAGAACTTTCTAGTAAGAATTCGGGAGCTGGAGTGTTCGCTTGCAGAGGGGATATGGCTTCCGTCAGCGGATTCTGCCCGACAGGCATCTCACTCACCATATCTCCGTTACTCTTTTTATAGATCAACTTCATTTTAATTAACCTCTCTTCGCTTAATATTTAGTTGGATCTGTATACTATTAAAGGGGATTGACCTTTATTGACAATATGTCATATTGTAAGGCATTAATTTGCCATTTATATCATTCATATATCCCAGTTGGCAAGCTGCAGGATTAAGTGATCCTTAGAATTCCTGGTTAGACCAACGTGAAGTAGGGAAGTCAATCGGATGGACTGCCGGGTTCAGGGGCTGGGGTGATTTCGCTAGTTTTCGCACCGGCCTCAGGATCTTCGCCCTCAGGGAGTTTAAATTTGAACCAGGTTGGGATCACGCTGACCAGAGCTAATAAAGCAGTGATGATAAATGGCACCCGTGGATTGAATCGCTCCCACAACTGGGCACCCAGCCAGGGCGCTGGCAGAGAGATCAACCCCAAACTGCTACGAAACATGCCGGTGAAAATGCCCAGCTTCTCTTGAGGAACGACTTTGGAGACAAGAGACTGGTATGCAGGACTCAATAATCCCACACTGACTCCAAAAATCGCCCAGGTGATGGCAAAGCCGATGAAATCGCTGACCTGTATAAAAACCATGTAAGCGAAGAATATCATCAAGAAGCCTAGAGATATCGGTACCCGCTCCCCGTACTTATCGGATATGCGACCTGAAATGATGGGTGTGACCATCATTGAAAGAGAGAATATGGAGCCCAGGAAGCCAATTTGAATGAGGGGTATGCCAGCCAATTGTTCGAGATATATCGGCTGTAGTTGTTCAGAGAGGCGGAAAGCGATGTCGCTCACTCCGTCCGTGATGAAGATCCAGGTGACGATGCCGCCGCTGAGCACCATACCGATCATGAAAACAATGTTGGATTTAAATGAGGCCACAGTAAGTTTTTGCGGAGAAGGTTCTTCCGGAGATCGCATGGTGGTCGCCATCCAGATTCGCAATCCAGCTGCAAGGGTATAAAGAATAGCTGCCACGAAGAGCATCGGTTTAAATCCATAAAAACTGGCAATATACCCACCCAATGGGGGTCCGATCACTCCAGTGATCTGGTAGATGGTATCGGTGATCCCATACACCCTGCCCCGGTTACCTACAGACGAGTTCTCAGCGATAAACGCCCCGAAACTGGGCGCGACCATGGCATATGGAATCTGGCTGATGGAGATGGCGATCAACATCGTCTCCCAGGAATTAGCCATGAGCATGAAAGTGAACCCGATCACCCCACCGATACTGCCGATGGCAATAGCCCGCAAACGACCGATCGAGTCGGATATCCAACCACCGAAGATTTGCAGGACTAAGATCACCACTGAGGAGAGGGTGAAAACCAAGCCGACCTGGACCACACTTGCGCCGAGTTCAGTGAGATATAGGGGCAGCAAAATCCCATACATGGATCCGGCGATGTTGGCCAGCACCATAGCAAACATGAACCAACGCATGAGCGGTGTCAGCAGTGGCCGCTTGTCTGTCATTTCATATTATTTTGCGCTTTGCCCTGATGTTTTCTTATTTGACTGTTTTATCTATCGCCATCGAATGGTTTCAATTATCTGCTATCATTCTTTCCAATTCCGCTCTAGAGCTGCCATCGATCTCGGCGTGCAGACTTCTATCATGGGAATCCATAGTCACCACTGCAGGGAAATCTTTGACCTGGATGACCCACATCGCTTCAGGTACACCGAATTCGTATTTGTAAACCCCCAATACCTTTTCGACAGATTGAGCGATCAATGAGGCCGCACCTCCCACAGCATGGAAATAAACTCCAGGGACATCCTGGCACGCAGCCAGGGTTTTTGGTCCCATGCCACCTTTGCCGATCACCCCTTTGATATCAAAGTGATGCATGACATCACTCTGATATGGTTCTTCGCGCGTGCTGGTTGTGGGACCGGCAGCAACGAATTGATACTCCTTTGTCTCAAGACCGGCAACGACAGGACCACAGTGGTAGATCACTCCACCTGCTAATAATGGTTTTATGGCCTCGTAGACTCGCAAATCATCGTCGTTTGGCTGGCGCGAACGCTTGATGAATGTTTCTACCATCCACTTGTGAGCTGCATCCCTGCCGGTGACCATCACCCCGGAAAGCGCAACAGGATCTCCCACTTTGAGAGAGCGGATGGTCTCATCACTGATCGGAATTGATATTTCTTGCATAATGCCCTCCAATTTACTCCTGTTTATTATTGGTAAGTTATTTCTTCCCCGCTTACCTTCATTTGCCTTCTGCGGTATGCCCAGCACATGTAGGTCACAGTGACAAAATAACTGGCTGGCAGGCGGTGCATTCCGGTGATTTTAGTCCCCAATACCGTTGATTTCCCGCCAAATCCCATCGGTCCGATGCCTAACTGGTTTGCTTCTTCGGTAAGGCGGTCTTCTAATTCGTCCAATTCGGGGTTCGTGTTTGAGTCATCTAGCTGGCGCAAGAGCACCTCTTTGGAGGCAGAGTACGATGATCCCCGGTCGCCACCGACGGCGATGCCCAGGATGCCCGGAGCACAGCCCTTACCCTGGGCTTTATAAACTGCGTCCAGTGCAACTTTGCGCACACCCGCCAGGTCTCTTCCTGCGCCGAGGTCATTATTGGGAAGCGAATATTGGGCGCCGACATTCTCGCACCCGCCCCCTTTTAACATCAGGTCGAATGTCAAGGTTTCGCCTTCGACTTCAGTGAAGTGAATAGTGGGAAAATGCTCGTCCCCTAAATTGTCGCCGCTGTTCACCCCGCTCAAGGTGTCGACTGCATTGGGACGTAAATATGCCCGTCTGGTAGCCTCAGCCACAGCATTCTGGATTTGTTCCCGTAATCGGAGCGTGCTCCAGCCTTCCGGGTAATGAACGTAAAAGATCGGTGTGCCTGTATCCTGGCAGATCGGGGTTGAATTCTGGCGAGCCAGCTCCACATTCTTCAAGATGGTTTCCAATGCCCCGTGAGCAGCGGAGCCGGTTTCCTCCCGCTCGACTGCAGCGCGCAATCCAGCTTCGACATCCGCTGGCAGGTCCGTTGCCGCTAATCGGACCAGTTCAAGGATCGGTTCGGTCAAGTCTCGCATTGCTGCCTCCTATATTTTTAGGTGATCATAAGATATCAAGGTATTTCGATTTATTCAACTAAGGTCTTTAGATCAATATCGTCATCCAAAATTATATATCGAAACGGACGTCAAAGCGACTTAGATCTTCCTGCAAACGAGTATTTTGATTAGAGTGGCTTCGCCCTGACTTGGAGACCACTAATCATTGAAGAGAAGTTTCTTTCAATTCTTGCCTTAGAGATTATGACCAATTTTTACTCTCTGGGGAGTTTGGTTTGCTGGTTTGGATTTGTGACCGTATACAGATGTGTGAGATGAGCATTATAATATTTGGCGATCATGGATGAAAAAACCTTACAGACCCTCGAATATCCGAAGATCCTGGAGCGTATCGCTGGTTACGCATCATTCTCACCAAGCGCAGAAAAAGCTAAACTGCTGCGTCCCACCTCTGATCTAAGTGAGGCCAGGCGTCTCCTGGTCGAGACTACCGAAGCCGTGGAGCTGTTGATCTCTCACCCAGACCTGACGATTGGTGGTGCCCGCGATGTACGGCAGCAGATCGATCTGGCCAGCCATGCAGGATTGCTGACGCCATTCGATCTCCTGGATATCAAATCAACCCTGATCGCCGGGCGTAATCTAATGCGAACATTCGAGCGCCTGGAAGGCCAGTATCCGAGGCTGGCTGAGATTGCAGCTCAAATGCCTCTCCCGGTTGGTTTGATCGATGGCATCTCGCGCGCCATTTCCGATCGGGGAGAAATCCTCGACTCTGCCTCTCCTAAACTGGCTGTCATCCGCAGGGATTTGCGGGTGGTGCATGACCGTCTGTTGACAAAAATGCAGCGAATGGTTAGCGATTCGAAAATCACCCAATACCTTCAAGAGTCTCTCGTCACCCAGCGCGATGGGCGGTACGTCCTACCGCTGAGGGCTGAATTCAAAGGTCGTATCCGAGCGGTCGTGCATGACCAATCCGCCTCTGGGGCAACCTTGTTTGTTGAACCATTATCAGTGGTCGAGATGAACAATCAGTACAGAGAGCTGCAGCTCTCTGAACGGGATGAAGAAAGGCGCATCCTGGCGGACCTCTCAGGGCGAGTGGGTGCTTTCGCCCCCGAGATAAATCAACTGATTGATATTATTGCGCAGCTCGACCTGGCTCTGGCGAAAGCGAAGTATGCGGAAGAGCTCGGGGCGATTGAACCAAGCCTGGTTGAGTTTCCCCGAAAAAACCGGTCGATCACTGGTGGACGCCAACATCCGGGGAGCATTATCCGCTTATTTAATGCTCGCCATCCTTTGCTCGATCCACGAACCGTGGTGCCAGTTGATGTAGATCTCGACCCTGAAACATTTGTTTTGGTCATCACAGGTCCAAACACGGGCGGCAAAACCGTCACGTTGAAGACAGTCGGATTGTTGGCGCTGATGGCCCAATCGGGGTTGCATATCCCGAGCAGTTCAGGTTCCGAGATCAGTGTATTCGAGTCGATTTGTGCTGATATAGGCGATGAGCAATCCATTGAACAGTCTTTGTCTACTTTCTCCGGTCATATCACCAATATCATTCGCATCCTTGGTGATGCAGACCGACGTTCCTTGGTGATCTTGGATGAGTTGGGAGCCGGCACCGATCCGCAAGAAGGCGCCGCCCTGGCGCGGGCATTGTTGACTCACTTGCTGGAGCGCAGCATCACTACCCTGGTCACAACTCACCATCCAGAGCTGAAAGCTTTTGCCCATGCTAATTCTGGGGTGATAAACGCCAGCGTGGAGTTTGACCTGGAGTCCCTGAAACCAACTTATCATTTAACCATCGGGTTACCAGGGCGGTCGAATGCACTGGCGATCGCAAACCGACTGGGCATGCCCAAGTCGATCACCGAAGAAGCGCGGGCTGACATAGATCCAGCTGATTTACGGGCAGAGAATTTACTCGAAGAGATCCATCGCCAACGCGATCTTGCCCACCAGGCGCGCACCGAGGCAGAGGCTGTTCGCCAGGAGGTTGACCAGTTGCGGGTTGAACTGGCTGAAAAGTTGGAGAAAATCGAAGATGAACGGCGCGAGATCCTTGATCTGGCACGTATGGAGGCGGAAGACCAACTTCGAGATGTGGATGAGCAGCTCAAGGCGCTCCACCGGGCGATGTCAATAGCCCGGCAGCCGCTGGAAGCGATAGAAGAGATCGAAAGCCAGGTTGATACTCTGCAGGAGACATACAAGGAGCCCATAGAAAGACTGCCCCTGGAGGCGGATGAGTTGTACGTAGATCGTCCGGTTCGTCTAGGAGATAAAGTGCGCTTGCGTTCACTCAACACGAAGGGTATTGTCACTTCATTAGGTGAAGAAGAAGTGGAAGTCCAGGTCGGTGCCCTGCGAGTCCGGACGCGCATTACTGAAGTCGAACCAGTGGGCAAGGAAGATCTTGAAGCAGATGATGAAATTAGTAAGCAAACCAGGGTTGTAGGGGAGAGCCTTAGTACAAGATCAGATCTGAACGCTCCTTCACCAGGTATTGAGCTTGACTTGCGCGGCCAACGCGCTGACGACGCATTGGATCAATTGGACCGCTACCTGGATGCGTCTTACATGGCGGGTCTGCCGTTTGTGCGCATTATTCATGGCAAGGGGACCGGGAAGCTACGCCAGGCCGTACGAGAAGCTTTGCAGGGACACCCGCACATCCGCTCTTTTGAACCCGGGGGAGCCAACGAAGGTGGCGACGGCGTCACGGTGGTAAAACTCAAGACGAGTTGAGGGGATTCTGTTTTGGGGTGATTTTAGGGTTGAATCTGGTTAGCGCCTTGACTGGCCTGGCATAGGTATACCTGTGCCTTGCGACCTGTTGCTTTTAAATATCCGTTTTGAAGACCTTGGATGAAAATTTCAGATTCGCTCTCTGCGACCAGATTTATAGTGCAGCCGCCGAATCCTGCCCCGGTCAGGCGGGCTCCAATGCAGCCCGGCAAACCTTTGGCGATAGCAACCAGGGCGTCAAGTTCTGGCGTGCTGACTTCGTACAGGTCGCGCAGGCTTGCATGTCCAGCGAACATTAACGATCCAAAAGTCTCTTGATCGCCTGCTCGCAAGGCGGAAACCGCAGTATGAACACGTGCGATCTCTTGGATGACATGGGCGGCGCGCATCCGCACCACGGGTGGCAGCTTTTCACTGAACTGATCGAAATTATGCGGTGAGACATCCCGCAAGGATTCTATTCCCGGGAGTTCTTGGGTCAGAATCTGCACAGCTTGCTCGCATGCCGCTCTGCGCTCATTATAGGCTGAGTTTGACAAGCTGCGACGAATCCCAGAATCGGAAACGACCAGAACTGTATTCTCTGGCAGCGGCAACGCTTCCCAATCCAGGCTGCGCGTGTCGAAATACAGGGCGTGCCCTGCGACACCGTGCGCGCTGGCAAACTGGTCCATCAATCCGCAGGCCACACCGACGTATTCATTTTCAGCATTCTGGCACAATTGGGCTAAGGTCATGCGGTCGGCGGACCAATCTCCTAGCGCCTGCCAGGTCGCGGCGAAGACTATCTCCACGGCAGCAGAGGAGCTCAAACCAGCTCCAATGGGTACATCGGACGAGTAGACGCCTTTTAATCCTTGGGTTTCAAATCCGGCTTCTTGAAGAGCCCAGGCCACTCCTGCTGGATAATGAGCCCACCTGGGGAGTGCGTCTCCATTGAGATCCGTCTTGCTTTCGAGATCCTCAAGTTTGAAAATCACTTCTTCGTTGATATCAGCTGCATAGAGGTGAACGGCGCCTGAATCGTTTGGTGCCGCGGCCAGATAGACCGCCCGGTCGATGGCGGCTGGCAACACGGGTCCATCGTTGTAATCGACATGCTCGCCAAGCAAATTGACACGTCCTGGAGCGCGCATTACCAAGCTGGGTTGGCACTCGAAGTGTTCACTGAAAGTGGAGATCAATACGGGCAGGTTCATGTTCAAGGCACTATGATGGCTATCAGGTTGCCGAAGACAACGAAGCCAATCAAGAACCAGATCAATGTCATTTCTCCATTTTGAGCAGCGAAGTACATTGGCACTGGCGGTATGAGCATCAACAGCAGGGCAGTCAAGTGCAGTGCGAATTTACGCTGGCGAAGAGTATCTCTGAACTTGTTCATCATGGTTTACAGTTCCATTCACAATAAATGTGTTAATTCAACCAGGCGCTCAGCATAGCCAAAATACTGATCAATATTAACAGTACAGCCACATAGGCTAACAGCTTGCGCAATACATCACCTTCGCGACCGGCCATCCCGGCTGTGCTGGCTCCCACGACGATCTTCGTCGGGGCCAATATAGAAGCAACTGCTGCTCCCGCGGTCTGCGCACCCAGGATGATGGCAGCGCTGTAACCAAGATATTGGGCCGTGCGCAGCTGCAGAGCGCCAAAGACGACGTTCGAATTGGTGTTGCTGCCAGTCATGAATGCACCCAAGGCGCCGATCCAGGGCGCAACAATCGGATAAGCCATGCCCATGCTGTTGGCCAGGCCGCGTGCCAATGTATCGGTCATGCCAGAGTTCTGCATGATCATGGCCATGGCAACCATCGAAGCGATGCTGACGCTGGATGACATCACACGTCTTACGGTTCCAGATATGATGCGCAGCGGAGCCCCGCTTTCGTATAGGTTAGCCGTGCGGTAAATGAGATAAGCCAGAATTGAGGAGATGGTTAAGATGGCGCCAGCATGCCGGAAGGGTGAGATCTTTCGTCCTGCCCCTGCTGGGGTCAGGTAACCAAGCGAGGTCGTGACTTCTGGAAATTCTATCTGGATGACAACCTGTCCCAAGAAGTTCTTTACTACAGGGATTAATTGTACGCCCAGCGTGATGATGATCAGAACGATGTAACCCGAGACGGCGATCGCCAGAGCGCGCTGGTCCAGTACCCCATTATCGACTTGATCACCACGGTAACGCCGGGCAAGTGGAATAGAGATGATCAATCCCACCATCCCAGCAATGAATGCCCCAATATTCCATAGCGAGGAGGTGGCCACAATATATTGAGTGGTGCTCATTAAGACCCCGAGCACCAGGATCGGTACAAACAGACGACGAATAGCGCCCCATCCATCGGCAGCATGGGCGACGAGAAAGCCGGTAACCACGCCCGCTACGGCCAGGAATAAGGCTGCCGATGGGGCTATGACTTCTGCTGGCAACCCGGTGGTGGCCATTAAAGCCAGGAAAGAAGATCCTAATGATCCAAATGTTACCGCCCAGCCATGTCCCAAGGAGGGGATCACCACTGCTTGCAATGGGGTAAATCCCAGCCCGACCAGGATCGGGGCAATTACAGCTACAGGAACACCGAAACCGCCGACACCCTGCAGGAATGAGGCGAACACCCAACCGATGATCAGGGCCTGCATGCCCTTATCGGCGGTAAGGTGGGGTAAGGATTGGGCAATGGTTCGGATTGCACCTGCTTCGTCCGCTACGCGGTAGAGCAGGAAAGCAGCCCAGATGATATAGAGGACATCAACGGTGAGCAGTAAGGCCCTGGTGTGGGAGAATCCCAGTAGCACACTTCCCGCACCAAAGAAGAGAATAGCGATCGTTAACGCGCTCAGATAGCCGACACCGCCTGCGCGCGCAGCACCCCAGCGGAAACCGACCATCAAGATGAGGATGAATGCGATGGGGATGAAGGCCAGGATGAAATCCATTTAAATTTCTTGATAAGTGGGTTAAGGTGGGATGATTTCAGAGAGAATTAAGCGGTATATCAGGCATCCTCGGGTGCGATTGGCTGATTGGGTTGGCGATCCTTTGTGTACCAGAAAACGCCTGCTGCTCCCAGGATTAAGGCGGGGATCAAGATTAAACCAGCTTCCGGTCCAAAGGCGCCGCCTGTGATGATATCCGGTCCACTGACGGTTTGCCGAATCAGCTGATAAAAATATTGGCCGCTGACCGGGAAGCCGAATACAGTCCCTTCAAAGAAATTCCAGCCGAGATGCAAGCCAATCGGCAGCCAAAGTTGTTTCGTGCGCAGGTATCCGTAGGCTAGAAATAGCCCCGAAAGGAACAAACCGAGAAGAGCCTGCCAGGAAAGGTTTGGATTCATCACATGACCCAGGGCGAATGCGGCGGATGATAGCAGAACCCCCAGCGATCGGTTCAGCCCATCACTGAGATTTTGTAGCCAGTAGCCGCGGCTGAGTAATTCCTCCTGCCAGCTGGCCAGGGAAAAGATCAACACCATGATCAGAATCGATAGGATGAGATTTCTCCCGCCCTCAAACTGCCAGGCGAATGACTCTACTTCGATCCAGCCAAATACCCACTCAAATAAGTAGATCAGCCCGAGCATCAATCCGGTTAGGGCGATCCCAAACAAAAGGTCAGAGATCGACTGCCGATCTACCCGCAAGCCAAGGCTGACGAAAGTCCTCCGATCCAGGTAACGCCGGGCGATGAAGACAGAGAAGGTGATCGCCAGGGGAATGGTGAGTGAACTAAAGAGCAGAAAGCTGGCGAAAGATGATTCAGCCAATGCACTGAAGAACAAATTGCCAAGTGTTCCCAGTAAGGCGATGCTGAAAAACATAAGTAAGCTTTGTCCCAGCAGTCGCCAGCCGGCGCGCAGCCGGGGCTCTTCTGGGGAGAAGAAGAGCTTTTGAAACCAGGAGCGGGTTTGAGGGGTGGGTTGTTCCATTCCTTAACTACCAAAATTACGAGTATTTATTCGTTCATCCCCCACCCAGGTAGATTCCCTCCGGATCAAGTTCCTCTCTTAAGATCCGTAGTTCCTCTGGGGATGGAGGCCGCGTGGAATCTAATTGATCAGCAACTTTAAGATCCCAACCGGTATTGGCGCGCACCTGCTCGACTTCTACACCGGGATGGAGGGCGATCAGGGTTAATTCCCCGTTCTCGTCCGGCTCGAGGATCCCTAGGTTGGTGACAACAGCCAGCGGACCACCGCCGCGCAAACCGGTCGCTTCGCGTTCTGCGCGTCCATTGAGGAATCCAGCCGAGGTGCGGAAATCCACTTTTTCTGGGAAGCGGCGTTTCTGGTGGGGTGTCATGATGTAGCAGCGATCCGCCCATGCGGCTATCTCCATCGATCCGCCCGAACCGGGCAGGCGCACCTTAGGCTGATCGTAATCTCCGATGACGGTGGCATTGATATTACCGAAGCGGTCTATCTGGGCGCCGCCCATGAAGCCAACGTCAATGTTGCCGCGCTGCAAATACAGGGCGAAGATATCGTACATGCTGCACACCGAGAGAGCACCGCTGACCAGGGTCGGGTCACCGATCGATAGCGGCAAGCGGGCGGGTTGGGCACCGATCACGCCTGCCTCATAGATCATCACTAGATTCGCAGCGTGTGTGCGCCGGGCGAGGTTGCAGGCTAAATTGGGCAGCCCCACGCCAACAAAGACCACATCGCCATCCCGCAGCAGCCGGGCTGCGTTGATCGTCATCAGCTCCGCAGAAGTATATGTTTGTTTACTCATTATTCATCCACGAATTACGCGAATTATCACTAATTATTTCTTTAAGATAGTACCATGCGTTTCCATTGCAGGCTTTCTGCGCCAAAATTAATCAACAACCCGAGTCTGAAGTTTGCAGCCTTTATATAATTCAGTAGCTGTGATTCTTCTGTAGAAGAGAGGCGGTTAAGGGCTTTAATCTCTATGATTATTTCCCCGAAAGATATAAAATCCGGAACATAAGTCTTCTCAAGCTGCTGGTCTTTGTAATAAATTGGCAATTGCTTCTGAGCTTCGAAAGGGATATCCCGATTACGTAACTCAATTTCTAAAGCTTCCTGATAGACTGGCTCTAAAAAACCACAGCCTAAGATTTTGTGCACTTCCATTGCTGCACCAATGATGGCATAGACCTCAACTTTAAATAATAATTCGGTCATTTGTACCAAGATTGAATATAACCATGTATTCATTACCTTTCATAATAGAATATGTTTAATTAGAGAAATTCGCGTAATTAGTGGATTAATAACTCCCATAGTTGACCACATCGCTAGGGCGGGGGTCGATCTTCAATCTTTTGTGGACCTCGGCCCCTAATTTGTGCCAATACTCGTCGCGGTCTTTCACGCCATATACCCACTCATCGAGATAAGCTCGCACAGTTTCTACATCCCTGCTGATGCCATCCCAGTCCAAGTAAAAAGCGTTATCACGGTCGTAATATCCCTGGGTATAGGAGGGGTGGGCGGCAAAAGGCACCAGGCAGACAGCATCGACGATGAATCCCGGGATCAGGGTGCGATTGGGATCAGCGCGGATCACTTCCTGGCTGACGATCTCCTCAGCGGTCAGGATCACCCGTTGCGCAGCAAAGGCGGCTTCTTTTTGTTCGCCGATGATGCCCCAGATCTGGGCGTTTCCTTCTGTGTCAGCCCGCTGCACATGCACGATGGCAACATCCGGATTTAATGCTGGTACAGTCACTACCTCTTGACCGGAGTATGGATCGATGACGCGTCTATACTTGGGATTGGAGCGCTCCAGATCACCTGCCCCGGTGGGATTCATCGGCATGAAGGGCAACCCAGCTGCCCCCGCCTGCAGGCGCGTTATCATGCTGAAGTGTGAATACTCTTCCCATTCCAGGTTCCCGGCTTCTATCTCCGCGCGCACGATGCGTAAAGATCCTACCCCCGGATTTCCCATGTAAGAGAAGATCACCTTGCGCACGCAGCCTCCAGCTACCAGCTGATCGTAGATCAGATCTGGGGTGGCGCGGGCTACCACCAGGTCTCGCAATCCCTGGCGGATGATCTCGTGTCCAGCAGCAAAGGGTATCAGGTGTGTGAAACCAGCCGCGTAGACCGTATCCCCAGAATGAACGTGATTGTGGATGGCTTCTGAGAGGGACAGAACTTTATTCATCAGAGTTTATTCACTTGTGGTTCGGTTGAAAAGTTGGAAGAGGAACTCAGATCAGGTACCTCATCGTTCCTCTTCTATTCATAATTGACCGGAATACCACCCCTCGCCAGGATCAGGCGATAAGGGTTTGGATTTGTTCATGCATGTAAAGTGGCAGGTAGTAATGTCCACCAGCGTTCTTTCCAGAGGAGCCGGAGCCTTTCCAGCCGCCAAATGGTTGAAAACCAGGCCAGGCGCCAGTGGTGGCGCCGTGCGGGCGGTTGGCATAGGTGACACCTGCCTGGATGTTTTTGTAGAACCAATCGACCTCTTCCGGACTGCCATAGAAACCAGCCGTCAATCCATAGTTGACTTCGTTGGCAATTTGCATGGCTTCATCCAGGCTGCCCACTTTGGCCACGGTTGTGATCGGGAGGAACATCTCGTGTTTCCAAAGACGATGGTCGAGAGGTACGTCTGCGGCGATGGTGGGCATGCAGAAGTAGCCCTTGCCGTATTCTCCTTCGGTCAGAATTTTACCTCCGGTCAGGAAGGTGCCGGCCTGGGAGAGCTCTTCGGTGAAGTCTTGAAAATCCTGATAGGAGGATTTATTGATCACGGGTCCCATGTATACATCGCGCTCGGTCGGATCCCCGACAACCAACTTATCAGTCAATTCAACAACCCGGTCGAGCAATGTGTCGTAGAGTGGCTCTTCGATCAGCACTCGTGAGCAGGCGGAGCACTTCTGTCCCTGCAGGCCAAAAGCAGAGCGGACGATACCGATAGCGGCGCGCTCCAAATCCGCGTGCTGTGAAACAATGGTCGGATTCTTTCCACCCAATTCGAGGATAGTTGGGCGCACATAGGGCCCCTTGGCAAAGTCGCGGAAGATGCCCATGCCGACATCAAAAGAGCCGGTGAAAGTCACTCCGTCAACATCGGGATTGTCGATCAAAGCCTGTCCGAGCGTGCTTCCCGGTCCGGTGACGAAATTGAACACCCCATCCGGTAAGCCAGCCTCGCGGAAGCACTCGGCGAGTAAACGCACAACGAAGGGTGTATCGGTGGCAGGTTTCATGACGATCGTGTTGCCAGCCACTAATGCAGCCCCAGAAGGTCCCCCGGTAAGCGCAGCCGGGAAATTGAATGGGCTGATCACCAGCCAGACACCATAAGGACGCAGAACCGACACGTTCTTCGAAGAGTATCCAACGAGCGGATCGCTGCCCATCTCGACAATATAGCCTTCATTTTTCTCCATCTGGTAGCAGGAATAGCGGATCAGATCGGCGGTTTCAGCGACATCTGCCAAGGCTTCCATGCGGTTCTTGCCCACTTCCATGGCCATCACTGCTGAAATCTCAAAAGTCCGCTGGTCGATATTCTCTGCAGCCTTTCGTAATAAGCCAACTCGTTCTTGCCACCTCATCCCGCTCCATACTGGAAAAGCCTCTCTGGCAGCAGCAATCGCTGCATCAGCATCGCGAGCGGTGCCTTTCTGGAAGAAACCCAGGACCATGTCCGTGTTCACCGGGGAGCGATCTTCGAATTTCTCATCGGCAAAGCGCTCCTCACCGTTAATGATCATGCCGTGTTCTTTTCCTAGATTACCTTTGACAGCAGTTAGCGCCTCTTCGAAGCGAGTATGCAGCTCCTCGGGTGGGTTGAACATGGTTGCATAGGTTAACTCGAATTCCTTATCTGCCATTGTTATTATCTCCTTGTTAGATGATTTTGGAATTTATGATTATGATTAGACTTAAATCGTATTGTGATTGATTTTTGGGACATCCTCCAATTCCAGTAAGATTCTTCATCAAGAGAGTCTAGCTCTCCGGTGTGGATACGTTGGAAAGCAAGTGTAATTAAGTATAGTCCAGGGGACCATACAAGTCAAAGTAAGGTGTGCCTTTCTATACATGACAGACTTCCTGATTTAACGTGAGTTCGGGATAAGGAAGAAAAAGCGGGGTATTGTGGGTGTTTCGGGCGGCTTCGACGCCCGAAACACCCATAACCCTCTCTTATCCCGAATCGAGGTTGATTTAATTATTGCAACTTCCCCATTTTTGCGCTAAACTCTATCTAAGAATAATCTCTCCTGAATCTGGCAACAAATTGGAATGTTTTACAGTAATACCACTTACATTGGGATAGACCCTACGGCTGGCACCCGACCTTTCACTTACGCCGCCTTAGACCTCGAGCGGGGTCTGCTGGCGATCGGTCAGGGCAATATGGAGGAAGTGCTGGCCTTTACGGCTGGTCAGCAATCGGCGATCGTTGCAGTTTGCGCGCCGCGCAGCCCTAATCGGGGATTGATGACCCGCGCAGAAGTGCGCGATCGCCTATCGCCACCTCCACGACCCGGTCGATGGCGGAATTTCAGGGTAGTCGAATACCAACTGCGCCAGCACAACATCTTCGTTCCAGGGACTTCTGCTGAAGCGGAGGATTGTCCCGGCTGGATGCAGCAGGGTTTCATCCTCTACCAGAGATTGAGTCAACTGGATTACCGCACGTATCCTCAGAAGGATGCCCCCCACCAGTATCTGGAGGTGTATCCCCATGCCAGTTTCACTGCCTTGCTGGAAAAAATGCCGTTCCCGAAGCATTCTTTGGAAGGTCGCTTGCAGCGCCAGTTAATCCTTTATAAATGTGATTTAGATATCCCCGATCCGATGTACATCTTTGAGGAGATCACTCGTCACCGCCTGCTGCAAGGCATCTTACCGATAGAGGATCTCTACGAAGTGGAGGAACTGGATGCGTTGGTGGCCGCTTACACCGCCTGGTTGGCGGGTATGCAGCGAGAGCAAGTAATGTTTTTAGGAGATGAGACGGAGGGTCAAATCGTTTTACCAGTTTCTGAATTGAAACCCAAATACTAATACCCAATATGCTTAAACACAAAACAAAATTGATCATTAATCCCAATGCAGATGTGGGGCGCGCCTGGCGTTGGGGCTCTGATTTGCGCATTGTGGTTGATGAGTTTGGCGGCGCGGATTGGTCTGGGACGGTTTACCCAACACATGCCATTGACCTGGCTCGCCAGGCGGCTGAAGACGGTTATGAATTAGTGATCGCGGTTGGGGGAGATGGGACAACCCATGAAGTTATTAACGGGCTTATGCAGGTGCCAGAGGAGAAACGACCACGATTGGGGATCGTCCCGGTTGGCACCGGGAATGATTTCGCGAGCAATGTAGGCATCCAATCGAAGCCTGATCTTGCTATGCGTAGGGTTTTCACCGGGCAGCCTAAACGTGTGGATATCGCCTCGATCAAGAGTGGTGATCGTTGCGAGTATTGGGATAATACACTCGGCATCGGTTTCGATGCAACCGCAAACATTCGCTCCCACAGGGTGCCAATTCTGAGAGGTTTTTTCGTGTACCTCATTTCCGCCATCCAAACGATCATGCTCAACCACGATCCGGCGTTCCTTGAGTTTAAATCGGATCAAGAGAGCTGGCAAGATCATAGCTTGCTGCTGGTGCTGTGCAATGGCGCGCGAGAGGGTGGTGGATTCCACGTTGCTCCTGAGGCTTTGGTTGATGATGGCTGGCTGGATTACGCCTCCATTACGAATGTGCCGCGCTGGATGATGTTCCGCCTTTTGCCAGAGGTGATGAACGGAACTCATGGTCGATTCCATCAGGTGAGATTGAATAAATTTCGGGAATTACATCTGAAGTCGGATCGTCCGTTGATCATACACACAGATGGCGAGATCTTTGCTGGCTTTGGCACCGATGTCCGCGAACTGTCGGTGAAGATTTTGCCGGCTGCTCTGGAAGTCATGATTTAAGCGGTGATTGAACTCCTGTGAAGCAAAATAATGCCTGACCTCGCCCAGACTCTGGGCGGACAAGACCTGGGATACCTGCAGATCGTGGCCGAATTATGGGGGATAGATCTTGAGGCAATGGAATTCCAACAGGGTTTGGAAACTCTAGTCCCCCTTATGCTTCAACCTGAACAAGTCAGCGAGGTGGTTGATACCCTGACTGAAGGAGCAAAGGATGCCTTAGCAGATTTGCAGCGCAATTCTGGTCGCCTACCCTGGGCGCTCTTCACGCGCCGCTATGGGCTCATCCGGGAGATGGGCCCCGGGCGCAGGGATCGCACCCAACCTTTCCGTGATCCAATTTCGTTCGCAGAGGTCTTGTATTACCGCGCACTGGTAGGTCGATCTTTTTTTGATTCACCTGGCGGACCGGAAGAACATGCCTATATCCCGGATGATTTGATGGCTATATTGCTGGTTGAGAGTTTCGATACTGAACCTGCTTTGGGAGCTTCTGCTTTGCCTGCGCAGCGCGCTCATCCTTTTCTCGCCAACGATCGTATCCTGGATGATGTCTGTACAATGCTCGCTGGGCTGCGCCTGGGCATTCCTGAGGATGAAGTCCCGCTTTCTTCCTACGCAGGACCTTTCCCGCTGACGACAACGACGTTGAAAAGCCTATTGCGCGCAGCAGGCTTGCTGGATGAGCGTGATTCACCAATATCTGAGCCGACCCGCCGATTCTTAGCGTCAGAGCGCGGGGCAGCTCTGACTCAATTGGCCCTGGCCTGGCAGAACAGTGAGAATTTCAACGATCTTGCCCTAATACCCGGATTGGTTTTTGAGGGGGAATGGGCAAATGATCCGCTGACCACAAGGGGAGCTGCGCTGAACTTCTTGGCGACCATAAAAAAGGGAGCCTGGTGGAGCTTGAGCGCATTTATTGCTGCGATCCGCCAGCAGAACCCCGATTTTCAGCGTCCAGCCGGAGATTACGATTCCTGGTTCATCCGCTACCACGAAAGCGGTGAATATCTGCGGGGTTTTGAGCATTGGGACCAGGTTGATGGGCAGTTGATCCGCTTCATCATCACCGGGCCACTGCACTGGTTGGGGATCCTAGATCTAGCCGCGCCAGCGGAAGATAAACCGGTCACAGCCTTTCGCTTCTCAAAATGGTCGCAAGACCTTCTAGGGGGCCGAGCACCAGCAGGTATGCACGTGGAGAATGACAAGATCCAGGCCAGATCTGATGCGCGCCTGCAACTCTCGCCTCATGTACCGCGAACTGTACGCTACCAGATCGCTCGTTTCTGCCAGTGGGAAGAATATAGTGAGAACTCATTTCGCTACCGGATCACGCCACATTCATTGGAGAGAGCCCGAAACCAGGATCTGCACATTAGCCAATTGCTAGCCTTGCTGCGCAAAAATTCAGAGTTAATTCCACCCAATCTGGTGAAAGCGCTGGAGAGGTGGGAAGAGCAAGGGAGTCAAGCCCACATGGAGCAGTTTTTGGTGCTGCGTCTGGGATCTCCTGCGATTTTGGATGAATTGCGCGCCTCCAAAGCAGCCCGTTTTCTGGGCGACCCGCTCGGACCAACAGCGGTGATCGTTAAACCTGGCGCTCGAGAGAAGGTGCTGGCCGCCCTGGTGGAATTGGGTTACTTGGCGGAGATCTTCGGTGAAGATTAAAATGTTACCCAAATTTGACATCCACCCATGATTTTGATAAACTGCTTGGAGTCCGATAATCTCTTGAGAACCCCATATCCCACTTTTATCCCACAAATATCCCACTTTAACCAACATGAACAATCAAATAAAGGTCCTGATCACCGTTGAATTCGCCCAAGAGTTGCTGGACCAGATCCAAGCGGTCTCACCGCGTTTAGAGGTCAGATCTTTTCCATCTGTTAATCTGGAAGAACTGCCAGAAGACTCCTGGGAGGGTGTCGAGGTGCTTTACACAAACAAAGTGCTTCCCGAACCGGAGCAGGCTTCAGACTTAAGGTGGATTCAGTTCCACCGGGCAGGTAATGAGCGCGTCATTGGAGCCCCCATCCTGCGGAAACCAGATCTGGTCGCCACCACCTTAAGCGGTGCCTCTGCACCACAGGTTGCTGAGTACGTGTTGAGTATGATCCTGAACCTCGGACACCATACACCAGAGATCATCGATTTTCAGAAGCAGAGGGTTTGGCCAGCAGACCGGGGAGAACGTTTCTACCCTCAGGAGTTGAACCAGAGCACAGTAGGTATTATCGGCTATGGTAGTATCGGGCGAGAGGTGGCTCGTTTGTGCTGTGCTTTTGGTGCTAAGGTCCTGGCGACAAAAGCCGATGCCAAGAATCCAGAAGATCCCGGGTATGGAATAGAAGGTGTTGGTGATCCAGGTGGTGATTCCGTGCACCTTCTCTACCCTCCCCAGGCATTGGTTTCAATGCTCAAAGAGTGTGATTACATCGTCGTCGCTGTGCCTTTGACCCCTGAAACGCGCGGGATGATCGCCGCTGAAGAGTTGGATGCAATGAAATCCTCCGCATACCTGGTTGATATCTCCCGGGGCGGGGTGGTAGATCACCGCGACTTGATCGAGGCACTGCGGGGAGGTAATCTCGCCGGAGCCGCGCTGGATGTTTTCCCAGAAGAGCCTCTCCCAGCTGATAGCCAACTTTGGGGATTACCAAACGTCATTCTTTCTCCCCACATCGCTGGCATGACCGCACGCTATGATGAACGTGCAGCAGATCTGTTTGTAGATAATCTAAATCGTTATCTGGCTGGAGAAGATCTGTTAAACGAGATCGATCTCGAGCGGGGTTATTGAATGCGTCAGTACAACGCTGGGATAGTAAACTAACCTTTGTGCCAGACAATTCGTGTGAGATAATCCGCACATAAGCTAAACAAAGGATTTGACAATATGAACCTTGAAGCGCTACTTGCTAAAATTATCGCATTTCAACCTGAGATGTTAGAAACTTTAGAGATTTTGGTAAAGCATGAATCGCCAAGTACTGAGAAATCAGCCTTGGACTCTTTTGCTGCTCGAATTTCTGAACGCTTTAGCTCGTTGGGCGGTGAAGTGACCCTCCTCCCGAACCCCACCAATGGCGATCATGTCGAGGTTCACTTTAAAGCACCACAAGCCAGATCAGATCGTCCTGGTCTGATCTTGTGCCATTATGATACGGTTTGGCCTCTGGGAACGATACAAGAACGACCATTTCGTATCGATGATGATAAAGCGTATGGGCCCGGGGTATACGATATGAAAGCCAGCCTGGTGATGCTTGAATACGCTTTGCGAGCAATGGCTGATTTTGGGGCCCAGCCACCACGTCCGATAGTCCTATTGGTGAACTCAGATGAAGAGATCGGCAGTTGGACTTCAAGAGTGCTTATCGAGAGGCATGCAGGCCAGGCAGAATATGTCCTCGTTCTGGAGCCGCCAACCTCTGAAGGAGCCCTGAAAACTGCGCGAAAAGGTGTCGGAAACTTCCTGCTCAAGGTAAAAGGAGTCGCCGCCCATGCTGGTTCTCAACCTGAAAGGGGAGTCAGCGCGATCACCGAGATCGCTCACCAAATCTTGGAGGTACAAGATTTGGCGGACGAGGATAAGGGTACAACCATTAATGTCGGCATTGTGTCAGGAGGATCACGGAGTAACGTTATTGCTGCGCAAGCCACTGCGGAGATAGATGGGCGCGCCTGGACCCCCCAGGAAGCTGAGAGAATTGACCGCGCTATTAGAAACCTTAAACCTGTTATCTCCGGGGCGGAACTGCAAATCGATGGTGGATTCGAGCGACCGCCGATGATGCGCAGTGAAGCTATCTTGGATCTCTTCCACAAAGCGCAGAAAATTGGTATGGGGCTTGGTTTGGAACTAGAAGAGGGTTCAACGGGTGGAGGCAGCGATGGAAATTTCACCGCCGCACTGGGCGTACCCACTCTGGATGGGCTGGGAGCTATGGGAGATGGTGCGCACGCTGATTATGAGCACATCTTGATCTCTCATCTACCACAGCGCACGGCATTGCTGGCTGCCCTCTTGTTAGAACTATGACTTCAGAGCGGGATAAATACAGATTCTGATTTCAATCCGGAAAGTGGAATTCTCTTATCTGATTTCAGTTCGGAATAATAATTGTATACGGGCGGATCCAAAAGGATTCAAAGCTTTTTGGGTCTTTTTCCCAACTTTGGTTACCCGGGTTTCAGCAGATTAAACGCGGCCGTTCGTCTTCTCCCAATCCTCATCACTTTCCAACGTAATCACGCGGAAACCCTCGGCATAAGCCATTTCTTTCCCCTGTCCCCGTTCAGCTGCCCACTGCTTGATAAGTGGTTCAGGGTCCCAATCTTTCATTTGCGATTCGTGCTTTTGCAATGCGGCGATTTTTAGTTCGATGGTGTCTTCGATGTTAACGAATAGATCGGTCCCGCTCCAGCCGGTGACGTAAACCTTGCGCGGTTTATGTGCGGTAATGCCTTCTTCTGCCAGCTCCTCAAACAGGTTAGGTTGGCCAGCCGCTGGGAAAGTCGCATCGAGCGCCGCGGTGGCAGCTGCACGGTGGTCGGGATGATTGATATAGGTATCCCCAGCCCAGACGATGGTCGGATCACCACAAATGACGATCTCCGGTTTGAAGCGCCGGATCTCGCGCACCAGTTTTTTTCTCAATTCCAAGGTAGGTTGCAGCATGCCATCTGGCTCTCGTAGAAAAACCACCTCCTTCACGCCAACTGTTTCGGCAGCGGCCAGCTGTTCTGCTTCACGGATTTCAGCAGCCTTCTCTTTGGTCATTCCGGGTTCTGCTATCCCGACTTCACCGCTGGTGCATATAACATATGCCGCGCGCGTCCCAGCTTTGACCCACCGGGCTATGGTTCCGGCGCTCGAGAACTCGATATCATCGGGGTGGGCGACGATCACCAACGCGCTTTCAGGAATATAAAAGGTGCTCATAAATACGGAAAACACTCCTCGAAGAATATAATATTTGTACCCTATCCAATTGATTTTGGTGAACTCTTTACATGAGAAACGGCGGAATTATATATTTATCATGCTCAATTTGGTGGTGTAAACTTTATTTTACCGTTGAAACCTGAATTGGGGGATTCCTGATAGTCAAAAATTAAAGTGAGAGTGTGGGAAGGAAATTCCTGACTTTTGACACTTGCACAGGAGATCGTTTGCCTATAACCTGGGTATGACCCATAATCATAACTTTTGTCGAAGCTGAAATTATTACATACCGGGTTCATTAGTTTTCTGAGCGAAGATCCAAAATAAATGAGTTGTATAGTAACGATTTGAAATTTTTTACTAAAGGAAGGTTCCTATGAAGCTAAACAGTCTGCACATCTTGCTAACCTATCAATGTAATTTTGAGTGCGATCATTGTTTTGTCTGGGGAAGCCCCTGGCAAACAGGAACGTTCACATTAAGTCAACTCGAGCATGTACTGAGACAGGCAAAGGATGTCGGTACGGTAGATTCAATTTATTTCGAGGGCGGAGAACCCTTTCTTTACTATCCGGTCCTGTTGAAGGCTGTTCAGTCGGCGAAGAGCCAGGGATATGAGGTGGGGATCGTTTCAAATGGTTATTGGGCGACGAACATTGAAGATGCCATCGAGTGGCTGAAACCATTCAGTGGAACTCTTGTGGACCTCTCTGTGAGCAGCGATCTGTTCCATTATAGTGAAGAGCTCAGCAGGCAAGCTGAAAATGCATGTCAGGCCGCTCGTGAGTTAGATATACCCATCGGGACGATCACTATCGCCCAACCAGATTCTGTGGATGTTGAGTATGCTGTAGGTCAACTACCGCCAGATGAATCGGGCGTGATGTACCGTGGGCGTGCGGCTGAGAAGCTGGCTCCCCAAGTCGCCTTACAACCTTGGAGCGAGTTCAGCGATTGTCCTTATGAAGATCTTCGTGAACCGGGACGCGTTCACCTGGACCCGTTGGGTAATTTGCATATCTGCCAAGGTATCAGCATTGGGAATCTGTTTGAAAGACCTTTGAAGGAAATATGCGCTTCCTATGATGCGGATATGCACCCGATCACCGGGCCGTTGCTGGCTGGAGGACCTGCAGAAGTGGTTCGAAAATATGACCTACCTCATTCCGAGGGCTATGCTGACGCCTGCCATCTGTGTTACAGCGCGCGCAGTACCTTACGGAAACGCTATCCGAGTCTGCTGGGTCCGGACCAGGTGTATGGCGTGTATGAGGGGTGAAAGTATGCATTTTCAACGACCCGTAATAGGGTTTCAGGTCGCTGAAAATTTCATGTGTCAGATGCAAATATTACATGTGTGTTTACACGTGAACGATGAAAGGCTGTGCTAAAATTGGGTTGAGATTATTTGCCACTAGCGTGCATGTGGGTATGCACTCCAGAAGCCTTATACAACAACCGCCCTCATTGCTGCTGAATGGGGGCGGTTTGCCATGAAACAGGGTTTTGCGATGTAGTGCATAAGGAGTAAGCTTGAACTTCTATCCTTGGTATCTGGCATCAGGAAGGAGGCAGGGACCATGTCTGGTGAACAAGTCGGTGAAGTCAACCATTTTTATAATCGTATTGGCGTCGCAGTAATTGACCTGGTGGATTCTCTACATTTAGGTGATAAAGTACACTTCTTAGGACGTTCAACCGATTTCCAACAGGAAGTGACCTCCATGCAGATCGAACATGAGGCGATCACCGAGGCTGGTAAGGGGCAGGAGGTTGCGGTCAAAGTTGAACGTCGTGTGCGCAATCACGACAAGGTATTCAAGATCACAAGTGAAGATTAGCTGCTAATATCTCGATTAAGCGACGGTTTAATCCGTTAATAATTCAATCGACATTTGACAAGTTTGAATAGATTCATTGGAATTTTCTGAGATGGAAGATCCTGAACTTGATTTCAAACAGCCACCTGTCTCATGGGGGTATCTATATGTGGCATGGCTGCCGATTAGTTAGCATTGTTAGATTGGATGCGCTGAGGGTTAGGTCAAGATGATAAAAATCGATAAAACTAAATTTGGTTCGATCACCATCAATGGCGAAAAGTATAAGTTTGATGTTTTGATTCGACTGGATGGTAAGGTGAGAAAGCGCAAGAAAAAACTGTCGAAGGAAGTCTATGGTACTTCACACGTTCTATCTATACAGGAAGCCAAGCATGTCTATGAACCAGGGGCAGAGAGGATGATCTTTGGTACCGGGCAGTTTGGTAGGGCAAGACTCTCGGACGAAGCAGATCAGTTTTTCAATAGCAAGGGATGCAGAGTGGATTTGCTGCCAACTCCAAAGGCAATAAAAGCTTGGAATAAAGCAGATGGCCCTTCAATTGGTTTATTCCATGTCACCTGCTGATAGATCCGTTACAACAAGATTCAAATCAGAGCGTTGCGTCATCCCGGGAAAATAACTAACCTGCAGTTCAATCCTGCAAAAATCAACAATAATTACTTGAAATCCACCTGGGAATTTGATATAGTAGGCATAAGATATCCAGAGTTATAGTTATCCGATTTTCACAGGTCATCCAGCCCGGCAGGTTTTCTCGTTAATAAATAATCCGGAACTCGTTGGCTGGTCGTAAATGCCTGGCTTGATGAACGATATTCTATCCATCAACCAGGCTATTATTTTTCTTGATAGGTACATGAAGTCGGTTGGTGGTTGACTAAATTGAAGGTGAATTCGAGATATGCCAAATTAAACAAAGAGATTAGATACCAAATAAGGTCAATTACAGGCTCCGAAGGGTAGATTCAGCAAGAAATCAGGAGGTAGACCATGACCGATCGCAGAATTCACGAAATGAGTATCATGCTGGCAGTTGATGGCTCAGAACATTCCGAGGCGTCGGCCAAGCTGTTGAGCGATTTACCTCTACAGCAAGAAAGCTCGATCGCCGTGCTGGCGGTGCTTGTCCCGCGTGATGCTTCGAATCATGCGGTCTTAGAGCAGGCCTTAGAGGATACCAAGCAACTCTTGGGGGGTGTAAAACCAATGGTGAAGACAGAATTGCTGACCGGTTATCCGGCAGAGCAGATCAGCGAGTATGCTGCGAAACATGTGCCTGACCTGATCGTGCTGGGAGCAAAAGGGAGGCGCGCTACCTTGGGGATTCTATTAGGCGGTGTGGTACAGCAGATCGTCGAGTATGCTGAAGATCCGGTATTGGTGGTGCGCGCGCCATACAGCGGGTTGCGCAGGATTTTGTTGATCACAGATGGTTCAATCCACAGCCAGCGTGCAGCCGATTATCTTGGGCGGTTTCCAATCCCCGATTCAGCAGAAGTGCGCGTGATGCACGTGTTACCACCTATGCCATCACCGGTCTTGATCGCCCGTTCTTGGCCGGCCGGATCGGAAGCGATGGCTCCGATGCCCTCATACGAGACTGAGGAGATGCTCGCCAAACAGGCTGAAGAAGAGGAACGCCAGGGAAATATCATATTGGAGGAAACGCTCAAGATTCTGGATATATATGGAATCGAGGCCAGCAGTGTGCTCCTGCGCGGAGATGCAGCGACTGAGATCATCGAATATACAAAAGGAAATCAAATTGATCTGATCGTGACCGGTTCACGCGGTCTCAGCCAGATGCGCCGCTTGCTGTTAGGCAGTCTCTCCCGTAAGCTGGTCCACTATGCGGGATGTTCAGTACTGATCGTAAAAGGAGGCGACCATGACCTGGGATGATGAAATGACCTGGTGCGATGGTTGCGGGGTAGAGATCACCTGGGGAGGTTTGGTGGTTAAAAAGCGAATTTACTGCTGCGAGGATTGTGCCCAAGGCATCTCATGTCTATGCGGTGAACGCATGGAGATGGATGAGGGTCGCCGAGATGCCGCCTCGGCATCTGTGCCAGCCAGCGGTTTCTTCGCTTGAAATCAACCCCCAGGATTCTTCCTGTCGGTAAATTACCCCCGGAATTGCTATCCCATATCCTGACTCAAGCACCAATTCAGGATGAAAGAGTGCTGCTGGGTCCAGGAGTGGGATTAGATTGCGCGGTGGTGGAATTCGGTTCCAGGCTGCTGGTTTTTAAGTCGGACCCAATCACCTTCGCCACGGGTGAGATCGGCTGGTATGCAGTCCAGGTTAACGCAAACGATATTGCCACCACCGGAGCCATACCAAGCTGGTTTCTGATGACCTTGCTTCTGCCGGAGGGCGGTACAACTGCGCAGCTTGTCGAAGAGATCAGCGAGCAGGTATTCAAGGCTTGTGAGGACATCGGCGTAGCGGTGATCGGGGGACATACTGAGATCACGCATGGATTAGATCGCCCCATCCTGGTTGGGACGTTGATCGGTGAGGTCGAGAAGGATGAGCTGATCACCCCGCGCGGCGCGCAGGCTGGCGACCGCCTGCTGCTGACCAAAGGTATCCCGATCGAGGCGACCACCATCCTGGCACGCGAGTTCCCGGACAGGTTGAGCGAGCAGCTCAGCTTGGGGGAGATCGCCCAGGCGCGTGATTTCTTGTACGATCCTGGGATCAGCGTAATGCGGGATGCGCATCTGGCTGTGGGGGCAGGGCGAGTGACAGCCATGCACGATCCCACGGAAGGGGGGTTATCTGCTGCCCTGTGGGAGCTGGCTGAGGCCTGTGGAAAAATCATCATCTTCGATCCGGACGCAGTACCAGTCTTGCCTCTGGCGGGACGGATCTGCCATCTCTTCGGGATCAACCCTTTAGATGCCATCGCATCGGGGGCGTTGCTGCTCACCACACCAGCTGAAGATTTGAAGCAGATCTGCGCGGCGCTTGAAAAAGAAGGGGTAAACTGCGCTGAGATCGGATGGGTCGAGAGTGGTTCACCGATGGTGTGGCGCAGTACAGGTGCTGAAAAGGATATCCAGCCGCGTCCAGAACGGGATGCGATCGCTAAGTTGTTTGATTAGTTGTGAGATAATTTTTTGCTCTCTGGAATTTCTTGGATTAAATATGATTTTAAGGTTCTGGATTATTACGAGGGTTGCCACATAGGTCTTCCTGGGTTACACTTTTTATCGGATTGATTTACTCTTTAAATACCACTTCATTAGAATACATTTCATTATGGACATCCCCCGTTTAGCGCGCAAGATCACGATCACCCTGTTCCTGGCGATGAGTTTTGGTTCGGCCGGGTTTATTGTTGTAGCAACCGTTAATTCGATCGTAGGGGCTCAAATCAGCGGTAATCCGGCCTGGGCGGGTCTGCCGGCTGCGGTGTTCACCTTAGGAATGGCCTTGTCTTCGTACTTATTGGGCTTCGCCATGGATCGCTTTGGCAGACGCTTGGGCATGGTGATCGGTTTGTTGGTTGGTTTAGCCGGCGCGGTTTTGTCTGCTGGTGCGATTGGCTTGTCGTCCTTCCCCCTATTCCTGGCAGGCATGGCTTTTATGGGGACTGCACGCGCTGCCCTGCAATTAGGTAGGTTTGCCGCGGCGGAAGTCCACCCGCCAGAACAGCGTGGGCGGGCGATCTCAAATGTGGTCATCGGCGGCACAGTGGGCGCCGTGTTGGGTCCCTGGCTGGCAGGGCCGATGGGACAATGGTCACTAGGCGCTGGATATGATGAAATGGTGGGACCCTTTGTAGCATCTTTTGTGCTGATCGTTCTGGCCGCTCTGGTGATCTTCATAATGTTGCGACCAGACCCGCTCGATCTTGGCAAGGAGGTAGCCCGTCAATACCCTGAAGCTCAATTAAATGGAAGCAAGGTCCGTTCATTTTCCCAGATCATGCGTGTCCCGGCAGCTTCGGTGGCGATCGTCGCCATGGTCATCTCAACCATGGTGATGGTCATGCTGATGGGAATCACTGCCCTGCACATGAGGGACAACGATCATGCTTTGATCAGTATTTCCCTGGTCATCTCGGCTCACACGTTTGGCATGTATGCCTTCTCCATCTTTTCTGGACAACTGGCCGACCGTTGGGGGCGCGGACCGGTTATATTGGTTGGAGCAATTTGTCTGGTTATCGCCTCCCTATTTGCACCGCTTTCTCCAGAGGTCATCCCTCTCGCCGTGGCGCTATTTCTGTTGGGACTAGGTTGGAATTTCTGCTATGTGGGTGGTTCGGCCTTGTTAGCGGACCAACTCAATTCTTTAGAGCGTTCCCGGACTCAAGGTGTCAATGACCTCCTGGTCGGTATTGCCACCGCGCTTGGCAGTTTCATCAGCGGCTTGATTTTCGCAGCATGGGGATATGGTCTGGTTGGGGTGATCGGGATGGCTTTATCCGTGATCCCGATCGGTTTGGCGCTCTGGTGGCGGTCAAGTCAGCGCAGGCTGGCTACTTCCCCTTGAATTCGAGATTTAGAGGCAATATCTTGGCAGGAGATACACCCGTTACCAGGGCCCTCGATGCGCTGGGCATTCCGTACCGCTTTTTTAGACATCCCGGCCAGGTGACATCTTTGGAACAGGCCGCACGCGAGCGGAACCAGCGGCCCGAGCAGGTCATTCGCAGCATCGTCTTTCGCCTGGCGCAGGATGAGTTCCTGGTGGTGATCGTGGCCGGAGCGGTGCAAATTTCCTGGCCTGCCTTACGGGCATA
>Ga0209742_10000048_pt1 | contig 63759 bp, 52 predicted proteins | sample DeeMarSeWOR38_10_FD_187462 | JGI IMG/M metagenome (GOLD analysis project Ga0209742, IMG submission 187462) | Marine sediment microbial communities from White Oak River estuary, North Carolina - WOR-3-8_10 (SPAdes) (version 2) | ecosystem: Environmental > Aquatic > Marine > Intertidal zone >...
ACATCCCGAACCCGGTAGTTAAGCCCGTCAGCGCCGATGGTACTGGGGGGGCGACCCCCCGGGAGAGTAGGTCATTGCCAAGAGACTTTTTTTCGTTAAACATTTCCTGTTTACGGTAAATTGCTGTCAGAATTTCAAGCCGCAAGCTACTCCCAGATAGGAATATCGGTATACTTAATCTCCTTCAATTGATTTCATCTTTCCGAGGAGATAACATGCTCACTATTTTGTTTGACGAATCCGACCGCCAGACGCCCGCCCCTGCATTTCGTCTTCCATCTTCAAAAGGGGAGGTGGTCGCTTTAAGTGATTACTACGAACTGAGCAATCCGGTGTTAATCTTCATACCTGAGGAAGATTCTTCTAGTGATCAGGCCTTCCTAAAGAATATCCTCAACCAGCAAGCCAGGTTCGAAAGCGAAAATGCCCAATTATTGGCATTGTACCCTCAGCCAATTGACGATCTCGTTACTAATCACCCCTCCAATATCCCCATGCTCATTGACTCACAGGGAACAATTAGGGCAAAATACACTGGTCTCATTGCCCCAGACCTGATTGACCAGGGGGACTTCGTTGTCTTTGTACTAGACTCATTCGGTGCGCCATACGTTTGCTTGGTTGGCAGCGACCCGGCTGAACCCATCACGGATGAGATCCTCTCTTGGCTGCTTTACATCAGCATCCAATGCCCCGAGTGAGGCGTGCCTGAGTGGCCCGTGGGGTCATAAAATCGTCAATCCAGAATTTGTCTAAATAGATTAAATAAGATCCCCCAGTTAACTGTGCACTCCCGTTCCTTATTTAATAGAAACGGGAGTTTATTTGAAGTCCAAGTTCAGCTCTTGCTATCCCTAACTTGCTTGATAGCGAATTCAGAATCCACAAGTATGTGGCATATAAAGTGAAGGAACCCCAAAAAGTTATATTGAGGAGATTAAACAACGATAACCTGGAATAAATCTCGAGGTTCGGTTCTCACAAGTGTTTTTTATCTACCAGGGCGGATTGGACAAGAAAGCATAAGAAACCAGAGCACAAGCTGCGATGCAAGCCAGTACAACAAACGCCGTCGCCAGAATTGCAATTATCGCCACTCTGTTGTCTGAATCATTAGAAGTGTAGAGTTCAGATTGTACGGTTTCAGGTGATTGTTCGCTCATTGTTGTCCTCCTGCAGAAGGTAATTCAAATTCTTCACGAATGGTTATTATCTTGTTGTTAAAGCATGTATATGGATTATTATACACCCGGTTATAGGAAGGGCGAAATCGTCACAAATTTGCCCAACCTAACGCTAGGACAGCCAATCCCAATCTCTCATTTTGAGAGAAATTCATCAATGGCGGCAAAGTATTCCTTCTGGTGGGATAGAGCAATTCCATGTTCCCCACCTTTGAAAACCCTGATCTCTGCCTTAGGGTAAAGTTGACGCATTGCTTCCCGCTTCTCGCGTGGAGTTGCTGGATCCTCAGAACCAAACAAGATCAAGATGCTACCTGGCCAATCCAACAGATCATCTGGCGAAAAAGTGTAATTCTGAGTCTGGTCGATCAAGCGGTCCAATCCGGCCAGTATGTCAAGTTTTCCTACCCGGAAGTTGATTACCTCTTGAACCAATGCCCAAATTAATGCCAGGTCAGGATCGTGCTCTTTATTGCTCTCTAAACCCGCGAATGCGCGCTTAATCATCGAACGGAGTATAAACATCGGCGCAATACTCAACCAGGGCATTAACTTTGCCAATTGCTGACTATTTTGTGGATCCGGTGGTCCAACAACGGTGATCACCATCTTGCTGACTCGCTCCGGAAACCTGCGTACCAGTGATTGGACAATCCATCCCCCATAGGAGCCGCCCATTGTATAAAACTTGTTCACTCCTAAATGATCCAGCAATCTACTAAAACCATCAAACAATTCTTCCAGATCCTCGATAGGTGGGTAATCTGGTGATATGACCCGATAATGTTGGGCGAAATGTTCAATGGATTTAAATGACACTTCGGCGATAGAGGTGCCACCCGCAGGCAAGAATAAAGCTGTATCTCCACGACGAGTATCGATATAATGCCATTCAACTCTATTCAGGTTCACTGATTGGTAAGGGTGTCTTTCACGGAATTCCTGAAGTTGTCTAAGCGATTCTGGAGGGATATCCTGGTAAATTCTGGCAATTTTCGGATCAGAACTTATCTGCACATCCATTAACTTCCTCCTAGATGCCAGGTGGTATATCAAGTTTACACTAGATATTAACCCTGAACTGGCATATGAGTGGATGATTCTATGAACACTCTTCTACTCTCGTAATTGAACCGAAAATATTTATGGTAGAGATAAGTTTATCATTTGGAGGATCGATGATCCTCATCCTTGCCCCCTATTGATGTCGAAATCGACTTCCTGTTTGAGTACTATCGATACCTTTCCACGATTCTGATCATTTCATCGTAATGCTCTTCCATATCCTGAACCAGTTTAAATTGTGTGCGACAGCGGTCTAGATTATGTTTCTTGCGGTGGATCTTGAAGTAAATATCTCCCTGCAGGTGGTCAGTCAAGAAACGCATGCCACTTTCTAGAGTCATGATTATGGCGGAGAATGCCAATTGCTCAATTTCTAAGGGAGTAAGAAATTCTCCGGCTGCATCCAGATAACCGCGGGTGAAGTATTCAAAAATCTCAAGATCAAAAAGGATTTTACTCAAGTCTTGTTCATCTTCCGCGGCAGGATTGGCAATAAATCGGATAGCATCCCCGAAATCATAAAGTGAAAGACCTGGCATGACTGTATCCAGGTCGATAACACAAACCCCTTCTCCAGTTTCGTCGTCGATCAATACGTTGTTGAATTTAGTATCGTTATGCGTGATCCGCTCCGGCAACTCCCCCCGCTCAAGCATATCGACCAATCGTGAGGTCTCATCTACTCGCTGCTTTACAAATCTAATTTCGGATTCACAGGATTTCACCAGGTTCATCTCATCTTTTTCGACCGCCTCTAAGAATGCTTCATAGCGCTTTCTGGTATTGTGAAAGTTGGGAATAGTTTCAAATAGCTTGTGGGATGGAAAATCGCTTAATTGAAGTTGGAAAACACCAAAAGCCTTGGCAGCATTATAAACATGATTGAGGTTCTCAACCACCTCATATGTCTGCGCATTATTGATAAAGATATATGCCCGCCAATAATCTCCCCGATCTGTTTTGAGGTAGTATTTTCCATCTAAAGTGGGTATTAAGTTAAGAGTTTCGCGTTGCGGGTCACCCCCAGCTACGATTATTTTCTTTCGAAGATGATCGGTAACTGCCTCAATGTTGCTCATCACACCTTCTGGGTGGGTAAAGACATGGTGATTAATGCGTTGAAGGATGTAACGATGAGTAAAGCTGTTTATTTGAAAATCAGCGATATAGGTGTCGTTGATATGGCCAACCCCATACGGTGTAGCGGACTTAAACCTTCCCTTTAATTCAAAGTGATTCACGATATCTTGAAAGGTGGGCTTCATCGTTTTATTCCCAGATCGTTTCCGGGTAGACACCTTTCTTGATTAATTTTCGTAAAGCTTGCTTGACCCTGTCCATATCTTCTTTATAAGTTACTCCAAACCAACGTTCATTTGATGGTAGAACCTTTACCGTTGCCTTATTCTCAGCAAGTAGCTGGTTCACCACGTCCGGGAGGAAGAATTCAGAGTCCAAAAGTTCGCCTTCATGATTTCTCAAGAAATTAAGGAAACTCTTTTCCAATTCAGGGAATAATGGCGGTGTAAATCCCCACATGTTCATTGAAACCAGGCTATCTCCCGGAATCTCGAACCATTGCTCCCCGTTTTCGGTATACATCACTGTCCCGCCGAATTTCTCGATCCGGGTTCGTTCGCGTACCTCCACTAAGTATCCTTCTTGGTTGATCTTACACACGCCACGTGCCACATAACCATGCTCGGTAAGAGTATTTTCTAATTTATATCCCACCATACAGAAATCGTAATCATTTTCCTTATTTCTGGCTTTTTCCAGATAAGTGCAAAGCGCCTTGAAGGCATTACGTCCATAAAAATCATCGGCGTTGATCACCCCAAATGGGATGTCAATCACATCTTTACAGCTCAACACCGCATGACCTGTCCCCCACGGTTTCTTTCTTCCGGCAGGAAGGGTTATTCCCTCGGGGAGATGATCAAGTTCCTGATAGACATAGGTGACATCAAAATGTCTTCCTATCGTCTGATTGATCCTAGAATGGAATAAATCTTGAATCTCTCTTTTAATGATGAAGATGATCCTGCCAAAACCTGCCTGCCTGGCATCATACATGGAGTAATCAAGCATGATCTCTCCATTAGGACCTATTGGCTCGATCTGCTTCAAGCCTCCATAACGACTGCCAATCCCCGCAGCCATTACTACCAAAGCAGGTTGCGTCATCTTCTTTCCTTGATTCTTCCCATAGAGTTTATCGGGTTCGGGTCACTTTGCGAAGTCCCCGCGGACTCTCAGTATCCAATCCTTTTGCTTGGGTCAAGTGATAGCTGAATAATTGGGCTGGTACTATGCTCACGATTGGGCTCATCCACTCTGGTATGTTCGCTGGCGTATGTATTTGCGTCCGGGCAATCCCTAACAATCTCGGCTCATTGGAAATGGCCAGCAACTCTATTTCTCTTTCCTCAATCAGTACGGATAATAAATCCATCATATCATTGAATACTTCCCCTGTGTGTGCAACAACAAATACAGGAAAACCTTGTGTGAGAACCGCCATCGGGCCATGCCGGAAATCCGATGATGAATACGGTGCAGCGATGACGTATGCCAGCTCCTTTAATTTTAATGACCATTCGAAAGCAGTTGCGTAATTATATCCACGTCCTAGAACAACACATTGCTGCATATATCGATAACGCTGCGCTAACCCGTGGATCATCTCATCCAATCCAAGCATTTCCTGGAGCAAATCAGGTATACGTTCCAATTCAACAAGGCGTTCTTTATCTCCTTTCAACGCTACAGACAACATTGCGATTACCATCAAAGAAGCAGTATAAGTTTTCGTCGCTGCCACCGCCTTCTCAGGTCCGCAGTCAAGATCGATCACATAATCTGCTACCAGGGCCAAAGGTGATTTGGGATCATTGGTGATCGCTAAGGTGGGAACACCCTGCCGCTTCCCTTCAGTAATCACGCTTACGATATCAGGAGACTGTCCAGATTGAGATATACCCAAGACAAGAGCATCTTTCAAAGAAGGTGGTTTTACATAGAGGCTGAATAGAGAGGGCGCGGCCAATGCAATTGGTAATCGATTAAATGCTCCCCACAAGTACTTTGCATACAACCCAGCATTGTCTGAGGTGCCACGTGCAGCAAGGAAAATATACTTAATTGCTGCTTTGTTTATCTCCTTTGCAATATCCTGAACGACTCCCATGCGATTGCTCAGAAGTCCTTCAGACACACTGGGTTGTTCGAAGATCTCAGAGTTCAGACTCATCGATTTTATTCCTGCAATCGATTGATTCTTTCGTATACGTCCACCGAGAACCTTTCGATATACCCAAGCAGGTAAACCTCCGGCTCAAGATCAAGATCATCGATTAATGGTGAAAGGTCCATGGCATAAATCATACCGGTGACGATATCTGTACCATGGGAGGCGAAATAAGTCGCATTGGATCGCCGCCTGCCCATTGTTGCCAGATCATATCGCTTGCCGCCACTGATCTGAGAATCGAACACTCCCAAAAGTGCGACCTGTAAATTCTCATGATCGGAAACATCAAAAGTGACCTTATCCTGATCCACCATCCAGTCAAGATCACGCCATACTTCGCATCCGAACAATTTCTTTGGGCGGATATCCAGCGGGGATTTGCGGATAGCTTCGACCAATCTCAGCGCCACACCGACATGGGTATCATGCTTGTCAGTCAGGTTGTGCGTAAAAACCACCTCTGGTTTGGTCGCAAGCAGAACCTGTTGGAGATCCTCGACAACTTGAGTTTCGCTTCCACTTTTAACAGTCGAGCTGGGGTAATCTAACAATACTTGAGCGGAATATTCTCCCAGGATTGCAGCCTTTTTCTGCTCCTTACGTCTGACTACGCGCATCTCCTCATCACTATAGTCTTTGTACAAGTCATCCCTAGGCGATCCGCTTCCATCGGTAACTACCACACCACAAAACCATTTATGATCACGCTGAAAGCAATCCAGAATACCGGATACTGCCATAATCTCGAGGTCATCCTGGTGTGCGCCGACGCCCAAATGTGTTGTCCGCGCTAAGGCGTCTTCGCTGGAAATCCCATCCGGGATGAATAATTCTGCTGTTTCAAGATTTAATTTCATGCAGGTGCCTCCTTCTCAATCTCTGGGAGACTGGCAGCTGCGATGGATTGTCCCACACGGCGGCTTTTCTCATCCGGTAATTGTATATTTATCCGATCCGCAAGTTTTGGGAATTCATCTGCCAGCACTTCTGTCGCCCCATCTAGAATAATTAGGCCGCCTAATCCCGATGTGCAGCGGCCAAGAATTAGAACGTGTTTCAATTCATAGAAATCTGCATAATGGGCGACTGCATAACCCAAGTAGTATCCAATACTTTGCCAAATCTTGCGAGCCCCTTCATGACCAGCCTCTAACTTCTCTTGAACATAATTAAGCTGATCTGTAACCGCTATTTCATGCGGTAAATCAATCTTCACTATTGGCGCAAGCCGAAACACGCACTGCTGTGAAAAATAACGAGATCCCACTCCTCGATCTCCCGACCATTCGTCGACAGAAGCACGAGGATTGTAATCCACCGGAGCAAAAGCAAGTTCATTTAGCCAACCCGTGATATTCCCTTCCAAATCTACATAACCCCCAGCTTCACTGGAACCCATGGCAATTCCGAGAACTCCATTATCCTCTAATGACATCGCACCAGCTAATGCAGTTACATCTCCATCATTCACAATCTCTAACGGCACTCCCATCTCATCTCGAATACGAATAAACAGGTTCCTTACTTCATCATATCGCTCGGCGGGGATACCTCTGAACAAGGATGCGATCCGCACCCTGTTGTCGATGTAGATACCTGCCGCGCTGCCACCAATGGCTTCTACATGAGGCATCTTTTCAGCTGCAGTCTTCAACGCAGACATGATCTCTTGATAATGGTACCCAGGATCGCTTTGCAGGCGCGGTTCCCAGGCCACCTCTTCGCTGTAGATCGCTTCACCATTGACTACAGCTGACACTTTACGATCTGAAGCGCCCAAGTCGAATCCGATTCGGTATCCATCCATGTGCCGTCCAAGCGCTTTCCCGCCCTCCTTTTTAGGAGGAACTTCGGAAGGATCACAAGGGATAACTGTGAAAATCTTCCCGTAGACATCTTCTCCCATAAAGTGATAGTCAAACTGGCGTGCACCACTCGGGGAGTAAGTGTTTTTAATATATTCCCCAATGCTCCTCGGCCCGCCCACATAAGCCTTCCAGCCACCTTTCTGCCAAAGAAGAAACTTAAAGATGCGCTCCACATATTCAAAGTTTGCACCCGCGCGCGGGTGATCATCTGGAAACACGTTGGTTTCATAACAAGAGACACACCCATCTAGTCGCTGCAGACCAAGGACGAGTGGCACACCCTCACCCGAGCCAGAGACTTCCTCACGGTAGCGAAGATTTGCTAATATAGCTGGTCGGAAATCCTGATCCAATGGTGGAACGAATTTCGGTTTAACCAGGCTGAGTTCTCCCTTCATGTTAATTTTCCTTTCTTCTCGCCGATTAATCATTCCTATGACATTCGAAAATCGAGTTCTTCTGGAAGTGGAAATCTCTCTTCTATCTGTGCCCGAGTTGAAGCATCCAAAGACGCATCTACTAAAAATCCTGCTCGCGGTTGGTGATATGCAAACCACAGATCCGATAGCGAATCTTCTCCCTCTCTTAGATCAGGGACAACGACTCTATCTGCAAAAAATCGATCGACGGCCTCTAAATCCCCCTCCTTTAATGCGGCCTGTGCTTCTAATAAGCGTATTCGCCCATTCGAGCGAATCGAGTCTGGAAAAATTGCCAACATTTTCAGCCATTCCTTAGTCCGCCCAGCTTCGATCAAGCAATTACCGCATTCAATTGCTAATGGCAGTAGGGAAGAGTTTTTTTTACATGCGAGAACCAATAACTCAGAGGCATCATCAAATCGACCATCTCGTCTGGCGAGAACTGCCAAATTGCGTGTTGCCCAGGGAGTCCATTCTAGTTCTTGGGATTGGATCCATGCCTGGTGCGAACCTTCAATTTCGCCAGAAAAATATCTGATTACTCCGAGATGGTACCAAGCAAACCAGTTATCTCTATCTTCGACTTCCACAGATCTCTCAAGCAAATCTCGCCATACATCGCTCACTATAAATCCGAGGGGAGTTTTTCCATGGTCCATTGCTGGAAAGCTCCCTTTCTCAAGGAGTTCGATCCAGGGCGTCTGCTCTTGGCTAAGCGAATCATCATCAAAAATCAAACGATCATCACAAAAAGGGTTTTCACCGAACTTCTCTCGCCGGTGGCGCTCCAACGCTCCCCAACCAGACCCGCGATGGAGAACCTCAACCAGAGGGGCTTCACTTAATCTATTCCCTGATTCGTACTCCGTTAATAGATCAGGGAATGAAATTACATTAATTAACTCATCCTCAACAGCCTTTTTCGCCTTCTCCCAATCAGGACTATGCACGCTATCTGGATCAGCTTCAATAAAACCATAGGCTTCGAGCCATGACCACTTTTCTCCGGGTTGCATGGGCATATGTTCCAGTTGAGTCCGCGAAAGACCAGCCTGTATCTCGATATAGCCATTTCCCGGTGGAGAAAGAAATTTCTGCCAATTCTTTCCACCACTTGAATTCCCCCAAACCCACAGTTTCCTACCGAACATCCTGTTGGTTGAAACCTGAATCAAGCCCTTGCCTTCACGATCGAGAGCAGTGATCCAAGGATATTGGTCATCTGGGATATGGAAGAAATAATCCGCGGCATGTGCGACGTTCTGCGAATACGTGTAATCAACCTCATTATGGCAAGGAACAGGAATACGCATTAGCTCATTGGGTTTGCACCCCAAGCAATATGCTGAATCTGCAGGAACAATGACACGTGTACCAGAAGATTCTGGAACCGCGATATTTGACCACCAGTAGATGGGTATCTCTTCTTCGCCTGGATTCGCGAGCAACACCCTCAGGAAAAGCACGGCCGATGAATCCGGCAAGTAGGCGTCTATCTGGAATGGAGCACGCCGAAAGCGTTCCCATTCGTAAAACCGCAATACTGGCGTCCCATCATCTCTTATAAGATGACCTGCAAACAATGGTGAACAGGTGAAAGGCGAATGGCCGATCGTGCCCACATTCCACTCCACGCCACCGGAAAACCATGCATTACGAATGCCCAGATTGGCAAGTTGGAATACCGGATTGACTTCCAGTAATTCGCGTCCAGAAGGCTTGTGGACCAAAGACCATAGACGTCCCCCGAAATCCAGGAGAAAGGTTGCCTTCAGCAGCTCATTCTCAAGAACTGCTACTCGGAAATCCCTGGGATTGAGTTCCCGGGTGTATCCATCCTGGATTGCATAGGGTAATCTGTTTGAAACCCTCCCGTAAGACATGTTCTCAATAATCTCCTTTGGTATATCTGCAGAATACTTGATTTGAAAGAGCTCTCGGTTAATGTCAAGGGGAGGTAAAGGGTTTGCTGGTCCGAGATCAGCTGCGGGCATCGTCCAGGTCTGGATGTGTAATTCACTCATCACATTTATTGCTTGGTTTCCTGATACAGATTTTACCCATGCGATTTAGGAATTCAGATAGTTCTTTGACCACTCGATCGAGAAGCATGTCACCTACCTGGATAGGATCCAAGTCTAAATATTTGCGCCAGTATCTTCTGGATCCAGTGGTTTTAAAGGACGCCTAGTTCATGTTGGAGGATCAAAGCAGATGCCCCCTGGATCACGATATCCGGATCCACTTTGGCAATACCAATCTCAGAGACGCGTGCCAACGAAGGTAAAGCCCGCTTATCCATCTCTTCACGCATAGGATCGAGCAGCATTTGACCAAATCCAGCAACACTACCCCGCAACAAGATCCTGCAGCTGCCGAGCACACCGATCAGGTTTGCAGCAACAATGCCCAACGCTTGACCCGCTTCATAAACCATTTTCCGTACATCTTCGTTGCCAGCCTCTAAAGCAAGGGTGATTGTCTCCATGTTGATTTGGCCAGGATCAGATACAAATCCATTCAGGGTTGAGCCTGGCTCGTTCTCCACGATGTCGGAGATATATTGAATGAATGCCCGACTGCTGGCGATGGTCTCCAAACAGCCAGTATTTCCACAAGCGCACTGCTTTCCATTATTAACGACCGAGATATGGCCAATCTCACCTGCACCTACAGGGCTACCATGCAAGAGCTGATCTTGGATAATTATGCCTGCGCCTACCCCCCAACCCACATTGATCACTACCAAGGGGAGATTATCATCCCAACGCTTCCCAAAAGTGTGCACAGCCAGGGCTGCGATTTGACAATCATTGGCCATATAAACTGGGAGATTATAGCGTTTTTGAAGTAGATTTCGGAAAGGGATGTACCGCCAATTTAAATTAACTGATTGTTGAAGCACACCATTTGTCGCATCAACTAAACCAGGAGCTCCGATACCGATACCAAGCAAGGGTTTGCTTGCTGATTCGATCAGTCTGTCCACCAGGTGATAAACTAAAGTCAATGCCGCATCGCCATCCCTGCCCTCTAGGGGAAGGTCGACTCGCTGATTGGTGTGCCCGCGAAGATCAGCCAGTGCCCCACGAAAATCACGCCTGGACAGATCGATCCCCACCAATTGACGAGAATCATCGACAAATCGCAACAGGATAGCTCTTCTCCCACTGGAGGAAGGAGCAAGTCCAACTTCCTCAACAAACCCACTAGAGATCAAATTAGCAACCACATCCGAGACAGTTGGTGGAGTTAGATTTGTCACCCGCGCCACCTCAGCCCGACTGATCGGGTCATTTGAATATATCGTCTTGAGCACTAAGCGAGAGTTATGGGCGCGGGCTCTCTTTGGTGTTGCTTTTTGCATCAGTCCACTGATTTCTAAAATTGTCAGATTCAATTCAATAGTTAAATTAACTAATTATAGTTTACATCATTCTCGAAACTTGTCAAGTAACCCTTGCTCAGCCTTTATTTTGGACAATTTTGACTAATTCCATGCTTTATCACCCATTTTTGGAGGGCAATTACCTCAACAGTTGACAAAAACAGAGGAATAGTCTACTATTGTAGAAAATTAGTAAATTTTATTAAGATAATCCTTGTTCTAAACATATTCAAGATATCTCACAATCCCTCATACCCTATTGAGTCAAAACCTACGTTCATTTTCAACACCCATTCAATCACAAGAGAGATCCGAATTTAACTATCTCGATGTATCGACTAATTCAAAAGGTCTCTGAAACAATCAAAATGATTCTTCCGTTCATAAACTTTATGAAGGAGTGAATTGAAGGGAGGTGGCTCTAATCATATTTAATCCACTCAGAGCTCGATACACATGATTATTTCAAAAATAATGGAAATGGAGGAGAATAAAATGAATAAGATCTACCAAAGATCTCTGTTCTTGGTTATGGTGGCCTTACTCATCACGACTCTTGTAGTAGGTTGTGGTGCACCTGCAGCAGAAGCCCCCCCTGCTGAAGAGGTAGAAGAACCACCTCCAGCTGAAGGAGAAGGAGAAACTGTCTCGCTGGATTTTGTCGTCTGGGCATACGGTCTCGAAACAATCCAGGATAATATTAATAATTTTCAGGCTGCCAATCCAAATTGTGAAATCAATCTTGTGAACTACGGTTGGACTGAGTACCACGAGACAATGGTTGGCAGATTTGCGGCCGGTGATGCCCCACCATTGCTCTACGGCTCGGACCACTGGCTGGAGGAATGGGGTTCAGCAGGATGGCTGGATTCCATCAGCAGTAACTTCCCCCAGGTACTGGACTATGATGATGAGCTGGCTCCCTATGCCCTGCAGGGCATGACTTACCAGGACGAGGTCTACGGTTTATCGTACTATGCCGACACGATCGACTTCGTTTATAACGAGGAACATCTCAAAGAAGCTGGCTTTGATTCACCCCCGGAGTCATGGCAGGACGTGTGGGACATGTCCGTAGCGCTCAAGGAACAGGGCATCACGGATTATCCCCTGATCTTAGCCTTCTCCCAGGATGAAGGGGCCTCAATTGAAGCCATGATTTCCATGATATACAGTCGCCATGAGGGATCAGGCGCCCTGTTCGATGAGAACAATAACCCAACCTTCAATTCAGAAGGCAGTGCGGCTTATGAGGCGATCGAGTGGTTGCGGGAGGCTTACGAGGCTGGCATTCTCGATCCGGCCAGCCTGCAAACAACAGAGATCCCTCAAGTACAAAGCATGCAAGCCGGCGCGCACACCTTCACCATACTTCCACAGTACAACATGGCAGAGTTGAATAACCCAGGCAGTGGTGATTATGTCGGCTCGTTTATGATCGGGCTTATGCCTGGCGATTCCCACGCCACTGTTGGCTATGTGCGCTTCTACGCCATGACCCCTGAAGCAGAAAAGATGGGACAGACGGCGATGGAATGCGCCTGGAATTTCCTGGAGTACTTTGGTGGAAAAACTGATGGTGAGTACAAAGTGGTCAAGCGCTGGGCTGTAGAGAATGGTCTCGGCTTCGCCCAGCTGCCACTCTTCGAAGATTCCGATGTTCAGGAAGCCTTCGGTCAATGGGGCGATGTTGATGTTATCTCAGCCCAAGCCGAACTGGCCAGAGCCAAGGAAGGACTTAGTCCCTGGTTCGGCACCTGGGACATCTTCACCCGAGCAGAGATCCACAAGGCAATTCTCGGCCAACAATCCACGATGGACACGCTCCAGAATATGGAGGATTACTGGAACGAACTTGCATCAGAATAGATCCTTGATGTCAGCGATGGAGGGCGACGAAATTGTCGCCCTCCATCTTGCATACCGATTAGCCTTGCTTGGAGGTAAGTAGGGATGGCTCAGCAGCAGACTGGCGCAGTACGGAGAAAAGCCAGCGCCTATTATATGGAAAGGATATATCCATATATTTCCATTCTTCCGGTTGCGCTGGTGATCGCACTTTTCGCGATTTATCCCATCTTTCATGCCGTACGGATGAGCTTCTACCAGTATGTGCTCACCAAGCCCAACCAGCATCCCTTCATTGGATTGGACAATTTCACCGATGTCATCACCAGCTATTATTTCAGAAGTTCGATCCAGACTACGGGCATTTATACACTTGCTGCTGTCACCGGTGTGATCATTTACGGGCTAGGTGTTGCCCTATTGATGAACACCAAGATAAGCCTTTCCACACCCCTGAAGATCGTGATCCTATTGCCTTGGGCGCTGCCTGCCGTGGTCAGCGGGTTGCTTTGGAGATGGATCCTGAACGCTGACTTCGGCATCTTAAATGGCATGCTCTATGCAGTAGGGCTGATCGATAATTACATACCCTTCCTGGCCACCCCCACCCTGGCCAAAGCCAGCCTGGTGATGGCGTTCATTTGGAAGGAAGGACCTCTGGTGGCGATCTTCTTCCTGGCGGGTTTGCAGCTCATTCCCGAGGAGCTGTATGAAGCTGCTAGAATCGATGGGGGAGCTGGTTGGAGGATCCTTCGCTATGTCACGCTGCCGCTTCTGCGCCCAGTTTTCTTAGTTGTAATGGTCTACGAGACAATGACCGCCATCCTGACCTTCGACACGATTTATGTCATGACAGGGGGAGGACCGGCAAATTCTACCGCCCTGATCAGCTGGTTTGCTTATGCCGAGATCTTCAAATCGCTCAATTTGGGGCACGGCATTGCCTTAGCGATCATCATCGCCCTGATCACCTTAGTCCTTATTCTCCTTTATTTGCGTGTGCTCAGGAGCGAAGAGACGGCTGTCTAGGGAATAGGAGTAGTTGTTCCATAATGAATAAAAAAACGAAGGATGTGCTTAGAAACACTTTCTTGAACGCAATTGCTCTACTCGTGATCCTATTCATCGTTGGACCGCTCCTTTGGGTGGCAGCTGCCAGCATTCAGGGTGAGAGCGAGCTGCTGCGCAAACCGCCCCGTATCATCCCCGAAAATCCAACCCTGGACAATTACAATTATGTCTTCACAGGTAAAATCCCGACATCTTTCGAAGTGAGAGGACAAATGCGCAGCCGGATATCACAAGAAGCGCGCTTGATCCCATCTGCCCTGAAAAATAGCTTTATTGTCGCCGCCACGGTGATGGGAATTAACCTCGTTTTCGGTACATGGGGCGCTTACACTTTCTCCAGGTTGCGTTTTCGAGGAAAAATCCTCACCTTCAATTTCTTCCTGGGCAGCCGCTTGATCCCGGTGATGGCAGTTGCGATTCCCTACTATGTGATCATCCAAACCATGGGGTTATTAGATACCTATTTGTCTCTGATCCTGGTCTATTTGGCATTAACCTTACCATTCACTATCTGGTTTCTCACCCTCTACTTTAACGGCATCCCGGAAGATTTCGAAGACGCTGCCCTGATCGACGGGTGCAGTAGATTTCAGGCACTGGTCAGGGTTATGCTGCCCATGGCCCTCCCAGGACTGGTCGCGGCGGCCGCATTTGCCTTTATGACCTCCTACAATGAATTCTTGTTTGCCAGGTTCTTAACCCAGTCAATTGCATCACAAACTGGACCGGTGATCATAGCTGCAATCGCAGGCAACCCGGATGCCAGCTACACCCTCATTTCGGTAGCGATGACTCTGGGAATGATCCCTCCCCTGATTCTTGCATTGGTACTTTGGCGCTGGCTTACGGAGGGACTTTCCACCTCAGTCACATTCCGCTAAATTATTTGGGGAGTAAATATTCACACAGGAGTAGGAACATGATCAACAGCAACGACAAAGAAGATAAGGTTCTTACCTCCACCAGTGAAATTAGGCTCCCGACATACAAGCTACTCGGTGAAAATAGGAATCCCGTCTTCCATTCCCAATATGGTGTTGCGCATATCTACCCATATACTCTTCAGGATGAGATCGCCTCCTCCCCCACTGAGATAACCTACCGCACGCTTCACCTGGAAAATAAATACTTGCAAGTCACAGTGCTGCCTGGCTTAGGTGGCAGGGTTTTTTCTGTCTACGATAAGATCTCAAAAAGGGAGGTTTTCTATAAGAATTCGACCATCAAATTCTCCCCATTGGCAATACGAGGCGCCTTCTTTTCTGGTGGACTTGAGTTCAGCTTTCCGGTCGCTCATGCGCCAACCACCGCGGACCCGGTAAATTGGGACATACTTGAGAATGAGGATGGCAGCGCGTCCATCATCATCGGTGGACTCGAGCATATGTCCAACATGCGTTGGACGATCAAGTTGACCCTCTTCCCCAGCCGCTGTGCTTTGGCCCAGGACGTGCAGCTCTTCAACCCCTCACCTATCCCTGGTCGTTATCACTACTGGACGAACGCCTCGCTGCATTCAGACGATCAAACGGAGTTCATTTACCCCTTTCAGCGAGTTCGCTCTTACGAGTTCGCCGGCACTGCCTCATGGCCCATATCACGATTGGATCTGATCACCAGTGAACCAGGACTCCCCGGCATGGAAGGCGTTCCGATGTGGCCCGCCGAACGAATTCACGACCCATTCAATTTCCGCTGGGAGAAGGATATGCTCGCTCAGGTGTCCATATTTGGCAGGAACGTTGAGTGGGATTATTTCGGCGCCTGGCAACACTCAACCAATACTGGCTACGCTCACTTCGCCCGAAGCGAGGATGTCTCCGGGATGAAACTTTGGTCCTGGGGAAGAGGGGATGTAGGGATTGTCAACCAATCAGCATTAATGGATGACGGGTCGTTATATGCAGAAACGCAGTGCGGTGCGATGGAGACACAGCTCGATTTTGATTTTCTACCTCCAGGTGTGACACGGAAGTGGCGCGAATGGTGGCTGCCATTTCGCCAGCTCGGCGGCCTGACCTGTTCCAGCTCAGAGGTCGGCGCAAGGCTGCATCTCGCTCCTGGAAATGAGGATACCCTTGTCAGCCTAAACCTAGGTATTTGTCCGGCATATCCAATCGAGGATGCCAAGATAGTACTTTCTGTACCAGAACAAATACTACTTGAAGAAAGCATCTCGGGATCACCAGAGCAACCGTGGGGTAAATCGATCCAAGTTGATCCCAAAACCCTTGGTGGTCATCCTCTCAGGCTCACGGTTAGCGACTTGAATAACCGCACGCTGCTCGACTATACGCAAGAAAGAGAGCCTCATCCAGTCGACTCGGCTTCTTCCGATCCTAAGAGTCCTCCCCAAAGTGCGGAAGATTATTACCAGCTCGGTCTCGATCATGAGAACTTCGACAATCGCGCCCAGGCATTGGAGAGTTACAGGCAGGCATTGCGTCTCGCAGATGAGTATGGTCCAGCACACTTCCAACTAGGCTTAATGCTGCTCAGGAGCGCAGACTTTGACTCGGCCAGCTATCATTTTCAACATGCAGCCGATCTGGGTATCAATGATGCCTACTATTATCTAGGTCTGGTAGACCGATTTCGCGGTGATATCGAGCAAGCAGGAGAGCACTTCAGATCCACAAGTACAAACAGCCAGCTGTCAACAGCTTCCGCTCTCGGTCTGGCCAGCCTATTTCTGATGAAAGAACAATGGCAAGAAGCAATTGACCTGATTAAAAATGTCACGCGGGAGACAGAAGATTCAGCCAGTTTAAAGACCTTCATGGCTATTGCTTTAAGTCGAGCTGGGAAAAAATCAGAAGCCATTGCCCATTTCGAGCACCTTCTCCAAGAAGACCCTCTCAACTTAATCATCCTGCACGAGCTCGCAGCCATTGAAGACCATAATGAACAAGATTACAAAGCCAAACTCGACCGCCTGCTCAGCGATGATCGCCAGTACGTCTTGGATCTGGCATGCTTTTATCTGGATAGCGGACTCCCAATGGACGCGTTCTCAATATTAGAAAAGGCAGATGGAGATTGGGATTACCCCATGCTCTACTATCTTGCTTCCTACATAATTGATAACCAGGAAAAAGCAATTCATTGGATAGAAAGAGCGCAGGATGCCGATCCAGATATGGTCTTCACAAGCCGCTTGTGGGAAATCGTATCACTCAACCATGCTCTTGACCAAAATCCTAAGGATTACAATGCCAAATATTATTTGGGAAATTTCCTGTATGCTCATCAACGCTTCACAGAGGCGATCGAATTATGGGAGCAAGCACTCAATGGATTAGCGGAATTCGACATCATCCACCGCAACCTGGGATTGGCTTACTGGCACCAACAAGATGATCCCATTCGCGCTATTGCTTTTTTTGAAAAAGCACTAACTCTAAATCCAAATAATCAAGATATTTATCTCCACCTGGATGACCTCTATCAACAGCAGGATCTTCATGGAAAACGGGCTGAATTACTTGAAGTAATGGTAGCTCTTGATCCGATTCGCGAGAACTTGCGTAAAAGATCGCTAGCCATCATGGTCGATCTGGGCAAATTTGATGAAGCGCTTGCGATCATCACCGCGGAAGAATTCGTCCCCCTTGAAATGGATCAGAGCTTTCATCTGGTTTATGTGCAAGCCCTATTGGGTAAAGCAAAATCACAAATTGAGGGAGGTCAAGTCTTAGAGGCAATCATTACTTACAAAAAAGCCTTGGAGTTCCCAGAGAACCAGGGAGTTGGCAAACCAACCACGTTTGGTAATGCTGAGATCTATTATCGCCTCGGATGTGCATACGAAATGCTCGGCAAATATCGTCCAGCTATCCAGGCCTGGCAAGAGGCTGCAAGAGAACACCACCCAATCGGAGAAGAGCTTTTCACATACGTTCAGATGTCCCTTGATAAGCTCGGACGGTACAGCGAAATTGGATTAAAAGTTTGAAAATAATTTAGTTTGCTAAGATCGTCATGACTTACTAATGTCCAACAATCAAAGACAATCCATATCATCTAAACAGGAAGGAGATCAAAATGAAAATTCTCTATGCCGGCGATGCTGCTGCAAAAATTGGACCCATATTTGTCGCTTCACCTTTTAACGTTGAAGTTAAGGGTTTCTCAACCCATGTATGGGGACAGCCTTTGATCGATGCTTTAGAGGTTGGCGAGATTGAAGTTCATCACATGAGCTGTGAAGTTGCCATTGCTGACTTCCCGCGCACGGTTGAAGGGTTATCTGACTATGACGTACTGATTCTCAGTGATATCGAATGTGAAGTACTTGCGCTCTATCCTTTCTGGATTCCAGGAACCGAGCTACCGCGCACAAACCGCTTGAAAGCCATTCGAGAATACACCCGCAATGGCGGCGGTCTGCTGATGGTGGGTGGATGGACCTCTTTCAGTGGTAGATTCGGTCACGGCGGTTACTACGATACGCCAGTAGAGGAAGCATTGCCCGTAACTTGTTTGAAAGGCGTAGATGACCGTGTTGAAACCCCTGAAGGTGTGCATGTCAACATCCAGGAACCAAACCACCCTATCCTCAAAGGAATCCCTTGGGATGAGTGCCCTGTATTCGAAGGTTTCAACCGCATTTTCCCCAAAGAAGAGGCGCAGGTGTTGGCCACCATCGGCGAAGGAGAAGATGAGAATCCGCTTGTGGTAACTTGGGACTTTGGTAAAGGGCGTGCGATGGCATTTTCCACTGACTGCTCACCGCACTGGGCGGCGTATTTCCAACCCTGGGAGTATTATGGTCAATTTTGGCGACAGGCCGTGAAATGGCTGGCAAAGGAGACCTAAGTGGAAGAAATCACATTTGCCGTAATTGGCGCAGGTTTTATGGGTGATCTGCTGGCGCGGGTCGGCGCTGAATTACCCTACGCCCGATGTATCGCGGCTGCAGATGTTAAACTCGAAAACGCAAAAAAACTCGTGTCATCCTATGGTGGCTCAGCATACCAGGATCATGCTGAGATGCTGGAACGGGAACATCCAGACACGGTCTTCGTCGCCACTCCTGAATTTGATCATCGAGAATCAGTAGTATCTTCTACATCGCATGGTGCCCATGTATTCGTGGAAAAACCTTTCGCTACCTCGCTAGAAGATGCTGACACTATGATAGCAGCTGCAAGAGATGCTAAAGTGAAATTGATGGTCGGGCACATCCTCCGCTTCGAAGTCAATTACGCCATGATCAAAGATGCCATTCAGGAAGGGAATATTGGGCGCCTTCTCTCCGCCTACGCCCGCCGGATCACCCCTATCGGCGAGTCCCGTCGTCTTGCAGGCCGTGTTAGCCCGATCACCTACATCGCTGTGCACGATATCGACCAGATGCTTTGGTACCATCCGCAGCCGATCAAATCCGTCTATGCCCGGGGGTTAAAAGGTAGAGTTTGGGATGAGTTAGGAACCTATGACAGTGCCTGGATGACCATCGAGTTTGCTGATGGCGCATTAGGTATCCATGAAGTTGGTTGGTGCCTTCCCGAAGAATGGGCTAGCTGGTCTTCCCCCGCAAGCTGGGGTGGATTCGGGGATGTGCGCATGAATGTGATCGGTACTGATGGCGTGCTGAACCTGAATTTTACACCGATGGACCTCTACGCCAACGATCGAGAAGGCTGGAAGCTGCCAGATACGCGCCATTGGCCCGCCATGCATGGAAAACTGGTCGGCGCGGTCAAACTGGAGGTCGAGCACTTCTTTGAGTGCGTTATGGAGGATCGAGAGCCACTCGTCAACGGGATGGATGGTCGTCGATCTGTGGAGGTTATGCTGGCAGCGGAACAATCGATCGCCGAAGATCGTATTGTAGCCTTACCTCTCTAAATCATATTTAACAAATAAGCATCCGCTCGAAGATGAAAATCTTTAGGCGGATGTTTTTGCGATTGTCAAATTTGCATTCCTCAAAGGTAGGATTAATACCGAAATTGGCAAGCTATCTTTCTTTTTTAGCTTGGCTTCAATCTACTTTCCTGCACATTTTCATGCAGGAGTTCATCCCTTCTTCCTCAGCACGAAATAAATTGAATCGTTGGTCTCCAATTCTGTATACCTGACCGACTCTACTACTTCATATTCATCCCCCACTAATTTACTGAAGGTTTTCTCCGTGTAATAAGAGAAATGCAAGTCAGAAATTTCTTCTCCCTTGTCTCCATACCAAAATGTATGCAGCGCTGTACCTCCTTCTTTAAGCACCTCTGCCTGATTGGCAAGTGATTCGAGCAACTGCTCTTTCGAAAGGTGATTCAGGACTTTGTTCGAATAAATGCCGTCAAATTTCCGGTCGATGTCCATCGCCACCGCATCGAGCAAAACCAAATCCGCCTCTGGATGCTCTTTCCGGTATCGATTGATAAAAACCTTGGAGTTATCAGAACCGGTAACCTGGAAATGCTCGCTCAATAACTCAAGATCTTTCCCGGGTCCCATTCCTAGTTCCAACACTGTGGAACAATCTTTTAGATATTTCCTTAAAACCGGAACGAATTGTCTGCCATCATACCCCTCAGCCATGGAAATGTATTCCTCAACATTTCTCTCATCATCAAAATAATCCATCTTTAGTACTCCTTTGCAGTTGACGAATCAGGCTTCATGTATAAAAATAGGATGAGAGAAGGAACTGACTTGCTTAAAATTAGATTACGTGGCTGATTCATGCTATGCTGTATTCCCAGAATCTCAAAATAAAACTCTGAACTGAGAAGATGTCACAAAATTGGAGGTTATTATAGTCAACTTTGGATAGGAAGACTCTCTCAAAATCCTGACAGGTCAATGAATAATACAATAAACTTATTCACACTATACTTAATTCACGGAGGATGATATATGGACTTAGAACTTGAAGCCTATCTCAGGCCGCCAGAGGCAGAGATGGCGCCCTACCCGGCTAAAGTGATCACCCTGGCTACGGGTGGCAAATTAGTAGTACGCCAAGTTGATCGAGAGGTGGTACCGACATTATTAGAAGCGATCAAGCCAACCATTGAGGTTGAGCGAGATTATTATGACATTGTGGGTGTACGCCTGTATGGAGAGCTATTGGGCTGGTACCGCCACCGGGTTCGGGACGAATTCTGCATCATTGGCCAGATCGATGGACTGCTGGTGGGCATCGTCAACAGTCGCATGTTAACCCCACTAATTGGGATGAGCCTGCATACGCTGGCCATCGAACGCGGCTTGCGCATTGGGGCGCACCTTTTCGCAGCCAAAATGGAGCACCACATCGAATATCTCAACCAAGATGAGGTTTTGATCACCGCTGAAAGCCCAATCGGATTTCGACGCTGGATGATCGAATATGGACTTCAGAAACGAGATGGTCAGCACGAATTGGGTGGTGCAACCCCTTATGCCTTAACTCGCGAGTTGTACTTCGCTAATAAGGATCGCCTTGTGGCAGGTGAAAGACCTGTACCAGCAGAACTTATGGAAGTTGCGGAAAGAGAGATCATCATTGCCAGCGAGGAGGATATTCTGGAAAAGATCCTCGGTGCAAAAAGGAGGATGCTCTAATGAGACCTGTCGTTGTATCTGGGGCTGGCATGATCCCCTTCGAGCGCAGGGATGAAGACAGCTTGGTCGACATGCTTGCTGCGGCCAGTTTGCATGCTATGGATGATGCAAGATTGGGAGATCGGCCAGTTGAGGCTGTTTATGTCGGCAACATGGCCTCCGGTTTGTTCAATCACCAAGTATCGGTCGCCAGTTCCCTGGTTGACCGCTTAAACCTGCTCCCCGCCGCAGCGGACCGGGTTGAAAATGGGCCCGCCTCAGGCGGCTCAGCGATCAAGAATGGCTTATTGGCCATCGCTTCCGGATATTATGATGTCGTCCTCGTCGCAGGCGGCGAGAAGATGCGCGAGGTGATTGGTCCCCGATCCACGGATATCGTGGCCGCCATGACCCATCCTGAGGCAGAATACATCTACGGTGTAACCCTTCCGGCAATGGCAGGTATGTTTGCTCGACTTTACATGGATAAATACGGCATAACCCGTGAACATCTCGCCCATGTCTCCATCAAGAACCAGCAAAATGGACTTTTGAATCCTTACGCCCATATCCAGATGAACATCACCATGGAGGGTATCCTCACCCACCCACAGTCGCACATCAACAACCCGGTTGTTGCAGACCCGCTGCACCTTTACGACTGTTGTCCGGTCAGCGACGGCGCGGCAGCAGTCCTGCTGACTTCTCTCGATGTGGCTCAAGAGCTCAAGGTCCCGATCGTAGAGATCGCAGGATTCGGCCAGGCGACAGACACCCAAACACTTCAAGAGCGTAGCGATCCTACCGATCTCAAAGCGGTATCGCTTGCAGCCCAAAATGCATTCGCTATGGCAGGCATCCAACCCGAGGATATCAACGTCGCTGAACTGCATGATGCTTTCACCATCCTTGAAATCGCTGAGAGCGAGCATGTCGGTTTCTTCGAGAAAGGGGAAGCCGCTAAAGCGGTCAAGAACGGTGAAACGCGCATCGACGGCAAGCTCCCTATTAATCCTTCGGGTGGATTGAAAGCTCGCGGCCATCCCGTCGGCGCCACTGGAGTAGCTCAGGTTGTAGAGCTGGTCTGGCAACTGCGCGGAGAGGCCGGCGAACGCCAGGTGAAGGATGCTGCCAATGGTTTCTCCTTGAATTTTGGCGGCTTCGGAAACAATGTGCTCGCTTTTGTTTTGAGGAGGGAGGCATGAAGACGATCACCGCATTCAAGTGCACAAATTGTGGTCACGCCATGTATCCACGACATGAACGCTGCTTGAACTGCAATAATAGAGAATTCGAAGAGATAGAACCAACTGAGAAGGGTAAGCTGCTGACTTACACAATAGTAAATGAACTGCCCTGGGGGATTGATGAACGTGGCCGGGTCATAGGTGTCGTCGAATTCGAAAACGGCCTGCGGGCATTAGGGTTGGTGGAATCGGATGAACCCAAGCTCGGCATGGAACTAACGACGAGTTGGGGCGTGGTCAGAGTAATTGGGGGCGTGAAGACATACGGTCTGACATTCACATGATCGTATAATAAGTGCGTCGCAGTTCGGAACTGCGACGCACTCATTTTGTAAGATAGTTGAATTTCCTTAAACGATCATTTGAGCGCGCTCAGCTGATCTAACCTTTTGACATGACCGGGATCGTTGGCATCGCCGAACCTAGTTTTTGGCATGCCCTCTTTCTTGGCCATCAATTCCTCATAGCGGTCATCATCTACGAAGGCCACGCAACGTCCAATACTAGCCTCGCCATCGACGAATCTCCATGGGAAGAAACCGATCGTTGCCCTCTGGTTGAGCAGCAGGTCGATATCGCCACCGACACACTCGGCATGGATGATGCCATAGGGGAACATCTCGATATGCATCAGCTGGTATTTTGAGTCATCGAAGACCTCAGCCAAAGGTTTACCAAATTTATTCTGGAATACGACTTCAGCCTCACGAGCCTGGCGCGGCATCCAATCCCGGATGATCGTATTCATGGGATGATCAGCGCTACCGCAGTCCACCCCCAGCCAGCGCAATTTCTTGGCTTTTGCCCAATCTGCAAATTCGCGATCAGGACCCGGGTGCTTGACCATATAGCGAATCTCGTCTGCGGTATCGTGATCCCAACCAAAGTGATGGTAACCAGTGTGTATGATCAAAATATCACCCTCTCTGACCTCCACCCGTTCTTCTACCATCTGGCTGGTATATACATCGTAATCCCCCGTCGCGTCGCTCAGATCGACGATCACCCCCTCATTGACCAGGAAATCCATCTCCAGTTGTGCCATATCTTTACCTGGGGTGTAAAAATGGATTTCGCCATCCAGGTGTGTGCCCAAGTGATTCGAATGGGATACCAATTGTCCATTCGCACCATTTGGTGCCAGTCGTTTGAAATACTTAACCTGGAGAGGTTCATAGGTCGGCCAAGGGGGTGTACCAACTCCAAGTGGAATGGTTAGATCAATTGTCTTCATCAAGTTATCTCCTTTAGATTAATTAATATTCGAAATATGACCTTTTCGCAAAATCACGAAATATCAACCCCCACCCCTCTATCTCCGCCCCCAATCCCTTCGACTTCGCTCAGGACAGGCTTGGTGGCGGAGAAGAAGCGGAAAAACAGGAGATCGCCTCGGCCTACGGCCTCGGCTCCTCCTGTTTTTCCGATATAACCAAATAAATAAATCTTTTAAAGCTATCACTATTTTTTATCCCTCAAAATTATTTTACGATCCCAGCTTCTAACATCCCCAGATAAACTTTCTCAGAGGTAAATGGAGGCCCCTCGAAGCGCACCCCAATCGCATCATAGATAGCATTGGCTATGGCAGGGATAGTGGGGACCATTGAGTGTTCGCCAATACCACGGGCACCCCACGGCCCATCATCCTGGGGGACTTCCACGATAAAGGACTGGATTCCCTCTGGTATGTCGGATGAAGTAGCGATACGGTAATCAACAAAGCTTGGATTTTGCAAATAACCATCTTCATATTTGAGCTGTTCGAACAATGCCGAGCTCATCCCCTGCACAAAACCCCCTTCAATCTGTGCGATAACCATATCAGGATTGATCGCTCTACCCACATCGAAGGCAGCAGCACCTTTAATGATGTCGATCTGACCTGTATCCAGATCGACTTCCAATTCCACGGCTTGCGCACCCGTGGTGTAGTGCACTACGGCTCGTTCCCCTTGACCTGTTTCAGGATCCAAGCCGGTTACATAGTCCGGCATGAATTTACCCCGCCCGATCACTGGTCCCCCTATCCAGCCCTGGTCATCTGGCTTTGGAACGCCATAAATCACGATGTCTTTTAACGGCATCTCCTTCTCACTTTTATAGGAGACCACCATCCCATTTAGAATATCCAGGTTGTCTTCATCCTCTTCCCATGCTTCCGCCATCATTTCTAAGATCTGGCGACGAGCGTCACGGGCTGCAGAGACGATCGCATTTCCCATACTCCAGGTGAGGCGGCTGGCAACAGTCTGCCACTCGTATGGGCTGTAGCGTGTGTCGATTGGGGTGGCAACGTGCACCCATTCATATGGTACACCCAGAGCAGCCGCGGCCATCTGCGCACCCACTGTGAACGCTCCTTGGCCCAGGTCCTGCCCGCCCAATCCTACCGTCACCTGACCATCTTCAGCCAATTCCACCCAGGCACTCGATCCGGCATTAGGTGGCATGGCTGGAGCCTTCCACATCAAAGCGATCCCTTTACCCCTTCTTTTGTTCGGCGCACTGGGGTTGGCTTTTGTCCCCCAACCGATCGCCTTGGCTGTTTTCTCTAAACATTGTGATAAGCCGGTGGGATGCATCTTGCTCCCTGTGACCAGGATACTGTCATCTTTCAGGCAGTTAATCGCCCGAAATTCTACTGGATCCATCCCGATCTGGTGCGCCAGTTCATCTATACATTGTTCCAATCCAGCATGCATTTCGGGCATGCCAAAGCCCCGCATCGGTCCTCCTACTGGATGATTCGTGTAGACGCAGTAGCTATCGGTTTTAACATTGGGAACTTCATAGGGACCGCTGCTGCTGTAGCCACTGGCACGGGTGATATTGACGCCATACTCAGTGTAAGCGCCTCCATCCCAATAGAACTTATTCTCCATCGCTAAAAGATTCCCATCTTCATCGCACCCCATCTTGAAATGCGCAACTAAACCTTGGCGCACGAAGGCGGTATAGAATTCTTCTTCCCGGGTTAGCAGCAACTTGACCGGGCGACCCTTTACCTTCGTGGCAATTGCCGCAGCCAAGGATTCCATGCTTACACCAGCCTTGCTGCCAAATCCCCCACCAATATATGGGGCGATCACCCGCATGTCGCTCTGGGTGACTCCCAAGGCCTGCGCAATCAGGTTGCGCTGGGCAAATGGAGATTGAGAGGTTCCCCAAAGGGTGACTTTACCGCTCTCTTCCACCTGGGCAATCGCCACGTGCGGCTCGATCGGTACGTGCTGAATGTGGGGTATGCGATATTTACGCTGGATGATAGCCGCACATTTCTCCCAGGCGCTATCCACATCACCTTTACGAATTTTGAAATAGTTTGAGATATTGGTGCCTGGTTGAGGCAGGATAAAATTAGCCACCTTGTACTGGTCAAGGTCAGGATGGATCAGCGGCGCTTCTGGACCAGTTCCAAATTCTGGATCGGTGACTGGCTCGAGAACTTCGTATTCAACTTTGATTAGTTCAAGCGCTTTTTCTGCAATACTCTCGTCAATAGCAGCAACTCCGGCAACAGGATCGCCCACATAACGCACTCTATCACGGCAGAATATATGTCGATCTAACAGATACAGTCCGAGAAATCCTGGAAAATCCTCACCTGTAACGACCGCTTTGACCCCAGGGAGCTGTTTGGCTTGCGAGATATCAATCGAAACTATTCGGGCATGGGGATATGGACTGCGCAAAATGCGCGCATGCAATAATCCATTACCGAATTGCATATCATCTGCGAAAACAGCCGCGCCGGTTACCTTCTCGTGTGCATCCAGGCGGGTTTTACTCTCTCCGATCGGAGTGGGAATATCCGTTTTTATTTGACCATTAAACATGAGCCAACTCCTTTTCGAGTTCTGCAGCCTCCAAGACCCCGTCGATAATGCGTTGATAGCCCGTGCAGCGGCACAAATTCCCCACCAGGGCTTCTTGAATCTCAGAATCTGTTGGTTCGGGATTACGATCGAGCAACGCCCGGGAGGTGATCAATATCCCTGGCGTGCAAAAACCACATTGAACGCCACCAGCCTCAACAATAGCCCTCTGGATGGGGTCAAGCTGCCCATCATGGGCTAAACCCTCCACAGTGACGATTTCAGATCCATCACATTCGACCGCTAATACCAGGCAGCTGTTTACAGGTTCGCCATTCATCAAAACCGTACAGGCTCCACATTCACCAGCTGCACAACCATTCTTTGTTCCGGTTAACATCAACTTCTCACGCAGCATATCCAACAAAGTCATTTGAGCAGGGACATCAACTCGGTCAAGTTCGCCGTTGACTGTGAGCTCAATCCGATGCAATTTCATACTATCCTCCATAGAATACTCACCCAGAAGGTTTACTTGAATACAAGATTAATCATCCTTGACTTTATTCCATATCTCAGTCAACGCCCTCAAGGACAAATTACGAACCATCAGCTTGCGGTACTGAGCACTGGCGCGCACATCATCGATCGGCGTGCAGGCATCCATTGCAGCTTGGGCTGCTGCAGCAAGTCTCTCACCCGTGATCACCTCGCTTCCCAGGATGCTTTCCACACGGTCTACCACCAATGGGACAGGTGCGACAGAAGCCAATGCCAGTCTAAAAATGTAGCCAGAAGGCAGATTTGCACTCGGGAAACCGATGACCGTCACGCCAACAATGGCCAGATCACTGAGCCTGTTGCGGCCAAGCTTGATATATGTGCCCTTCAAACCCTCCGGGGGAATTGGAAATCGAATTGAGGTGACGATATCCCCATGCTTTAATTTTGTGTCACCGGGGCCAGAGAAAAAATCTTTCAGCGGCTCTTGCCGGGGACCGTTCACCCCATGGACATTGAGCTCCCCATCCAACAGTAGACAAGCGCCTATTGTATCTCCAGCAGGCGAAGCATTGCAGATATTTCCAATGATGGTGGCACGCGTCCTCAATTGATAGCTGGCGACACTCCGGGCAGCTTCTGCTAGAAGCGGGTAGTTATCCTGCACCTCAGGTGAGGCGATCACCTGGTTCATATTAACTGCCGCACCGACGGTCAAACCACGGACAGGGTCAAAGCGGACATCGTTCATTCCATCCAATCCCTTGATGTCCACCAGGAATTTTGCTTCTTTTGCTCGATCCCGCATCTGCACAAACAGATCCGTCCCACCCAAAAATGGACGTGCTTCTCCAGCATGAGTGGATAGGAATTGAGTCGCCTTGGAGATATTCTCCGGTTTTATATATTCGAATTCAGGAAGTTTGGGAAGTGCGTTGATCATATTGTGAACATCCTCCAATCAGTTGAACGATCAAAAAGGACAACGATATTTGTGCTGTTTAGAGCGTACTGATCCGACCTGCATTGAAATTGAGATGGGATCGATTTCAAGAAATTCTCTGGACGCTATTTGATGGTTAAATTATATCCACGATCCCCGAATATTCAACAACCAATGTGAAGTAGAGCAAATCGATGCGGCTATATGTATGTTATCCTAGATAATACTTGGTGCGAAAGGCGATTTTTATGTTCTTCTCACCACCAAAGATAGCGGATTGAGGGAATACTATGAAGTATTCTTAAGCCAACCCAAGGCTCATAAACAGGTTTATCCAAGCTAATTTCCACACACCTGGTCACGAGAATCCTTCATCCTGCGCGAGCTATGGATCCGACGAATTTCCCAGACAACCCAAAACAAAAATTAACCGAGGCCAGGAGCATTGGTTCGATCGCCTTTGATTCTCAATCCATACCACAGAAAGGATCAGTCATCGGCAAAACATCCCGCGGGGTTTTTATCAAATCCCCTAGTAAGTGGCTGGTATTCATCTCCAGCGAATCCTACCGGAGCCCCTTAACTATTAACCTCCATGAAAAGGATGGTTCATTGCAGAAGGTATCCAATGAAATGCCGGTGCACATCTCGCCGAGAGGATACACGTTTCCCGATGCAGATCTAGAGATCGCAACCCAAAATGCATCGGTCTGGCGACCACAAAATCCTGATGTTCCTCCGCTTCAGGCTGCTGAACGACAAAAGCGACTAGAAGATGCCTCGAAAAGGATTATGCATAGGATGAGCGGAAACGGCCTTTTTTCTTTACTGCCCAATTTGATCGAATCCCCCAGTAAATATCCCCTATCAACACAAAAGCTAGCGCGCCTTGAAGTAAAAATACTGGAAATTCAAAAAGAAATGAATGCTTCAAACCGTCTCCCAAACGCCGAGACGGTTAGCGAATTTTTGGGGTATGGTAGCGGTCTTACGCCCTCCGGCGATGATTTTGTCATTGGCTTGTTATTAGCCCTCAATCGATGGAAAGACATATTAACTCCCAGCAACAATCTCAACACATTAAACCAACAACTCGCAGCAAAAGCATATAAGAAAACCACCACACTCAGCGCCAATTTGATCGAGTGCGCCACACTTGGTCTGGCGGATGAACGCTTGATCAATGCTCTCGATTATCTGATGGCTGGTAATGCTCGAGATTCCCACTCTATTGACGAACTGCTTTCATGGGGTAATTCCTCCGGAGCGGATGCTTACATTGGTTTTGTTGCCGCCCTATCCCCACTCCAGAAAAATTTGATTTAGTAATCCAAGAATTTGGCGGAAGTGATTTCCCGATCCTCGCTGAGAGGGAAAACGAGTATATAATAAGGGAAGCCCAAAAAAGTTTTGAAACATCCAATGGCTATTGATCAATTCGATTAGATACGCTAATTTTTCCAAAGGAGATCAGAAATGCAGTACGATATGGTTTTCGAAGGGGGCGGTGCTAAGGGGATGGTTTTTGTCGGCGCCCTACAAGAATTACAAACCAGAGGGCACTCACCTGCCCGTTTGCTAGGTACTTCTGCAGGCTCCATCATGGCCACCTTTCTTGCGGCAGGATATGATGTAGATGAAATGGCTGATGCGCTTGTCGAAGAAAAAGATGGCAAACCGATTTTTCTAAGTTTTTTGGAGGCTCCCAGTCCACCTTCACCAGAAGAGATCCACGGCAGCGCTATCCGACAGCTGCTAGAAGATGTGAATCTACGATTAATTCCCGATGGACTTGAAGACAAATTAGACGATGCCCTGGCGAGCGCCTTTGCAAAATCACGTGTAACAAGTCGCATTTTCTCCTTCATCGAACGCGGCGGCCTCTATGGTGGGGATAATTTCCTCGATTGGCTGAAACAAAAACTCAATTCTGGTGTTTACAAATTGGAGCGGGGTGAGTTTGAAAATGGAACACAGCGCAAGTTTGGGGATATGACGATGGCAAAGTTTTATGCTGCCACAGGCATCGAGCTATCTTTGGTTGCCGCTGATACAACTGACAATCAGCTGTTGATCCTCAACCACCGCACTGCGCCCGACTGCCCTGTCAAATATGCCGTGCGCATGTCGATGAGTGTGCCGTTGCTGTGGGAGGAAGTGGTCTGGATGGAAGAGTGGGGTAAGTACCGCGATAAAGATATCACCGGAAATACTGTCGTTGATGGTGGCATGCTTTCAAACTTCCCTATCGAACTGTTCATCTCCGAATCACCTCATGTAATCGATGTGATGGGTGAGAAAACTACGGGCCGTTTTGATGTCCTGGGTTTTCTGATCGATGAGACGATGGAAGTACCCAATGCTCCCTCAGAGGGAGAATCTGAAGAAGGCGGTTTTGCATTTGGCGATTTACGCTCGGTCACGCGCATTAAAAACCTGATCGACACCATGACCAAGGCACATGATAAGAGCGTCATCGAGGCCTTCGAAAATCTCGTAATCCGCCTTCCAGCGAAGGGCTACGGGACGATCGAATTTGACATGAGCGATGCACGGCGCAAGGCATTGGTCGCGGCTGGTCAGAAGTCAACTAAAACATACTTTAACCGCTTAGAAGCTGCAGGTCCAGGCGGGATTAGCTTTGGACTGGATAGTGCTGGACCTGAGGACACTGCCGACAGAATCGCGATGCGCATTTTATCTGAGTGAATACACTTTTGTATCGGTAACAAATCCAATCACGCAACTGACTTCATTGGTGATACACGAAGATATCATTCGCGTGAATTCCATACATCATTCCTGGCATAGATGCGGCTGGCTCTATGGATAAAGACATTCAACACAAAGAGGATACTTTGCAACCATTGGCTGGTCTGCGGGTATTAGATATTTCTCGTGCCCTTGCTGGCCCGTTCTGCACTATGATGTTAGGCGATCTTGGTGCAGATGTGATTAAAGTGGAACAACCTGGAAGAGGGGACGAGAGCCGCAACTGGGGACCACCCTTTGTTGGCAAACCTTATGCTTCCTATCCTGGTGAATCGACTTATTATCTGGCCGTCAATCGCAGCAAACGCGGCATCACGGTCAACTTAAAAAGCCATGAAGGTCAAGAGATAATCCAAAATCTTGCAGCTATCTCTGATGTGTTTGTTGAGAACTTCCGCACCGGATCAATGGACAAGCTCGGTCTAGGGTACGAGCACTTAAAAGCTGTGAATCCGCGGCTTGTATATTGCTCTATCAGCGGATATGGTCGCACAGGTCCGTATGCCGGGAGAGGCGGCTATGATTTCATCATTCAGGCTGAAGGTGGGATAATGGGCATCACCGGACCAGAAGAGGGGCCCCCGTTCCGGGTTGGAGTATCTTTAATTGACATCACAACCGGGATGTTTGCATCAACAGCCATTTTAGCGGCTTTACGGGAGCGGGATACGAACGGAGAAGGTCAGCATCTTGATCTCTCTTTGCTAGACTCTTCAGCAGCCATCCTGGCCAATGTAGCCTCAAATTACCTGATTGGTGGTATCGAACCCAGCCGCATGGGCAACGCTCACTTCAACATTGCTCCTTATGAAGTCATCCGAGCGCGCGATCGCTGGCTCACTCTGGGCGCGTTAAATCAGCACCAATGGGAAAAGTTATGCGCGGTTATCAAGCGGCCAGATATACAAGACCACCCATTATTTGCCACCAATCAGGACCGAGTGACAAATCGAAAGGCCCTGGCAGAGATATTAAATGAAGCATTCTCCACTCGTGATGCTGGTGAATGGCTTGAAGACCTCCAGCAAGCCGGTATTCCTAGCGGGCTGATCAACACCATCCAAGACGTATTCAACCACCCCCAGGCAGAAGCAAGGGAACTAAGGATCGAAACCGAGCACCCCACAATAGGAACTGTAGGATTTCCCGGCTTTCCATACAAATTTTCCCGGACTCCTGCGGAGCTGCATCGTCCACCACCGCTGCTTGGGGAGCACACAGAAGAAGTACTGAATGAGTTGTTGGGATACTCATCAGAAGAGGTGACCAATCTACATACTAAAGGCGTGATCTAATCCTGGAAATTACCGCTGGTATGATCTTATTGGCGGTGATTTTCATTTATCGATTCGGGAGTTTCTATGGCCAAGATAAAAGGTGAAGTTCGATCTGGTGTGTACTACGATTCGGTGGTTCTGATGCAGCTGCAACGCGCCTTGACCGCCCAACCGGGAGTTATCGACGCTGGGGTTGTGATGGGAACCGATGCCAACAAGGACTTATTAGCCCAGAGTGATCTAATAGCGCCAGAAGTCCATGATGCAGGTGCAGATGATATGGTTCTGGTGATTAAAGCTGAAGATGAATCAACAGCTCAGGATGCATTGGATAAAGTGGATGAACTCATCGCCAAGCGCCGGGGTGTGAGCACTGATGAAGATTATCGTCCCAAGAGCCTTGAATCGGCGTCAGAAATGCTGCCCGCAGCGCAGTGGGTACTGGTTTCAGTCCCCGGACGTTATGCAGCTGGTGTTGCCCGCCAGGCGCTTAGCCTCAATAAGCATGTCTTCCTTTACAGTGATAATGTCACCTTAATGGCTGAGATCGATCTGAAGAGCACCGCTGTTGAAAAAGGTCTCTTAGTGATGGGACCCGATTGCGGGACAGCGATCGTCAATGGAGTTGGGCTAGGCTTTGCCAACAAAATCCGCCACGGCTCGATCGGCCTGGTCGCTGGTTCAGGCACAGGTTTACAGCAGGTAACTGCTCGAATCCACCAGCTGGGAGGCGGCATAACCCAAGCTCTCGGTACCGGAGGGCGTGACCTCACCGAACCGGTGGGCGCAGTAACCGCGCACCAGGGTTTAGACTTGCTCAGCCGTGATCCCCAGACCAAGGTCATTGTGCTGGTATCCAAACCTCCTTCAACTAAGGTTGCAGATGATCTGGTGCAAGCCTCTCGCCTGGTAGGAAAACCTGTGATTGTGGATTTTATTGGTTACGCTACTTCAGTTCGCAAAATAGATAACGTACATTTCGCCACCTCTTTTGACGAAACGGCGGAGCTGGCCGTGCAAATGGCTTCCACCGAAACCACCGTAAAAGAAAATATGGATATCGATCGCAAGCCTTACGCTCAAGGCCAACGTTTCCTGAGAGGGCTCTTCTCGGGAGGGACACTGGCATATGAGGCGATGCTCGTCCTTCAAGACTATTTGCCGGTGGTGTACTCAAATGCTCCTTTGAAAAAAGAACATCAGCTTGCCGACTCTTTGGTCAGCCAGGAGAACACTATCCTCGACTTGGGCGAAGATGAGTTCACTGTTGGTCGCCTGCACCCCATGATGGACAATGATCTGCGCATACGTCGCCTGGAGGTGGAATCTGACCAACCTGATGTAGCTGTTATATTGATGGATGTAGTTCTTGGTTATGGCGCTCATCTTGATCCGGCAGGCGAGTTATCACCTGCTATCAGGGAAGCGCGTGAGAAGGCTACGAAAGCTGGTCGCCACCTGGAAGTTGTGGCGATCGTAACCGGAACTGACGAAGACCCGCAGGACATGGATCAACAAGAGAAGCAATTAGAGGCTGCGGGAGCAAAAGTATTCACCAGCAATGATGCTGCCGCTCGCTACGTCGGCCGACTGGTGGCAGCACTTAACCAAAATGGCCCGATAATCCGACGAAAAAACATGGTAGAGGTGGACTTGAAATCACTCACACAGCCTTTGGCAGCCATCAATGTCGGGTTAGAGAGCTTCACCGAGAGCTTGATATCGCAAGATGCCCAGGTAATCCAGGTCGATTGGCGCCCCCCCGCTGGAGGCGACGAAAAATTAATGGCCATCTTGGAAAGAATGAAGTCCAAGTAAGAGGAGATGCCTGATGAAAGAATTTGTAGCTGCATGTGTTCAAATTGCCATCACTCCCAACGATGTCGAAGCCAATATCGCCAAAGGAATCTCCTGGCTGGAAAAGGCAGTACATGAATATGAGGCTGACCTGGTCGTCTTCCCAGAGACGGTAACGACTGGTTATGAGACTGGTTTAGATGCAAATGAATTATGGGATCTGGTCGATGAGGCGCCCGGAGGCATCACACAAGAGGTTCAAGAGGCTGCCAAACAACTAGGCGTTCATGTGGTCTGGCCCTCTTATCGCCGGGGCGGTGATCGTGGAGTAGTCTACAACTCAGCTATCTTGATCACACCAACTGGTGAGATCGCAGGAATTTACGATAAGACTCATCCCGCACCTTGGGAGCGTACCGATGGCGGCGGTTGGGCGATGGTTGGGGATCGCGCTGAAGTATTCAAGACTTCTCTTGGGGATATCGGTATGATCATTTGTTACGATGGCGATTTCCCGGAGTTATCTCGCTTGCTGGCGGTGAAGGGAGCAGAGATCATCATCCGTGTTTCTGCCCTGCAGCGCAGCTACGACATCTGGTATATCACCAATGCGGCCCGCGCTTATGATAACCATGTCTACCTGGTGGCGAGCAATCTGGTTGGACCAGACGCTGGTGGCAACTTTGGTTTCGGTCACAGCATGATCATCAATCCCATCGCCTGGCGTCTGGCTCAAGCACGCGGTACAGAAGAGATCATCGCTGCTAAACTCGATCCCGATCCACTGCGCTACATCACCTGGGGCAGTAAAAGTCTGCAAAATTTCGATCACCTGGAAGATCGGAACCTGGAGCTCTACAAAGAGATCCTGGAAGAAGCCCGTGCTCGCTTCGAACCGGGCATACGTTACGCTCGAAAATAGTGGGGATCGAATTTCATATAACAAATTTGAGAAAGGTGTATCCTATGGACATTGATAAGGCAAATGCAGAAGCGACAGAACGCATGATGGAAGCTCGCCCTGTTGTGATCGGAATGGGTAAGTCGCTCGATGTGATCCCTGGCATGCGGGAAAACTTACTGCTTCACGCTGGCCCTCCCATCACCTGGGAGCGCGCCTCCGGTCCGATGCGTGGGGCTATAACAGGTGCATTAATATTTGAAGGCAAAGCTCAAAACGAAGCCGAAGCACAAGCCCTGGTCGAAGCAGGCGAGATCGAACTTGAACCTTGCCATCATCACCAGGCCGTTGGTCCCATGGCTGGAGTCACCAGCCCCTCCATGTCGGTCTACATTCTGGAAAATAAAACGCACGGAAACATGTCTTATTCCAACCTGAATGAGGGTTACGGAAAAGTACTGCGATATGGCGCCTTCAGCCAGGAGGTGTTGGATCGATTGCGCTGGATGGAAGATGTCATGGCTCCCATATTGGGCAAAGCGATCGAGCTCTCCGGGGGGCTCGATATGCGCGTCCTCCTTGCTGAATCACTTCACATGGGAGACGAAGGTCATAACCGCAACAAAGCTGGTTCAGTGTTGTTCACCAAGAACCTAGCACCTAATATCGTCAAGGCAACCGATGATGCCGAGGTTGCTGCTGAGATCATCCGCACTTTAGGTGATAATGCTCTCAGCGTGCTCAATCCAGTCATGGCTGCCTGCAAAGCGATGGTAGATGTTGCACACGATATCGAAGGCAGTACGATCGTTAGTGTAATGGCTCGCAACGGGACAGATTTTGGCATCCGCATCAGCGGACTCGGCGATCGCTGGTTCACCGCCCCCGTTGCTGTTCCCCAGGGCCTCTATTTCCCGGGTTTTACTGCCGAGGATGCCAGCGGCGATATCGGTGACAGCACGATAACCGAGACGGCTGGGATCGGCGGTTTTGCCATGGCCAGCGCACCAGCCATTGTCACATTCGTCAGCGGCACACCAAAAGACGCTATGAACGCTACATTGGAGATGTACGAGATCTGCTTCACAGAACATAAGTATTTCACTATTCCCCCTCTGGATTTCCGCGGCACACCGACGGGGATCGATATCCGTAAGGTAGTGGAAACTGGAATAACCCCGCGCATTAATACGGGCATCGCTCACAAGGAAGCTGGTGTTGGTCAGGTTGGAGCTGGATTGGTGCGCCCGCCGATGGAGATGTTCGAGGGGGCACTGGTAGCTTTCGCAGAACAATATGGATTCTAAGGATTAAATAGGAAGGGAGACCCCAATGGATCGGGAACAATTTATCAAGGTGATGTCTGATTCAAAACTATACGATCTGACACAAGGTTGCAGTATCTTCACGCCACCCTGGCCAGGTGAGAAAGCCTTGGAAATCCACTTCTTCAAACGGGTCACTGGCGCTTACGGTGGTGGACAAGGAGCCAATGGTCAATTATTGAACTGGAGCAACACCGTTGGCACTCATTTAGTCGGTGAGACCGCATTCCATTCTGGAGGTCGCGCCATCGCAGATATTCCCTTGACAGATCTTTGCGGCCCGGGAGTCGTGGTTGATATATCCGATGCGGTATCCGACTACAGTCTTTACACGCCAGAGATGATCACAGAAAGAGCAACGGTCAGAAAAGGCGACATCTTGATCATCAACACAGGTTACCATCGTTATTCTTGGGATTGGCCGGATGTTCAAAATCCGGATGCCCAGGGCGGTGTCGAGTCAAAGGAATTTGGATTTTTGGTCAGGCATCCAGGACCATCACCTGATTTCTTCAAGTGGGCGCTGGACATGAAACTCAAGATCATCGGTGTTGATTGTGGTTGTGCCGAACACCCCATGAACACCTCTATCCGCTATATGCATGCTAACGAGTTCGAGAAAGCAGAAGCCAAGCTCATGGAGGATTATGGCAAGACTTGGGACGAGATGTTCCCCCAGGACGAGTACTACCAGCTAACCCACATGACGATGCCCAAAAACCACCTACTGCTGGCGGAATCCATTGTCGGTGATATTGACCAGCTGAAAAACCAACGCGCCTGGATCATGATCTACCCAATTCCGTTTATGGAAGTTGAGTCTGCCTGGTCACGCGCATGCGCATTGCAGCCACCTGATGGAATGGATGAAGAAGAATTCTTTCAAATCATGTCCTCAGCAGAAATGTTGGACCTCACCATACCCTTCAGCGTCCAAACCCCCCAATGGGCTAATTATGTACCCCTGACTGTCACATATACCAAGCGGGTTGGGGGTCAATATTTTGGCATGGGAAGGAATGGCTCCATTTGTAATGCCAGTATTCACTTGGCAACACACATGGATGGTGAAAAGCATTTCTGGCCTGCGGGTCGAACCATTGGCGAAGTACCGTTAGATGATTGGGTAGGTCCAGGGGTGATCGCTGATATCTCCCACCTGGTATCCGATTCCAGCGTCTACACTCCTGAAATGATCGAGAGTGTGGTAGAAGTGCGCCAAGGAGATATTTTGATCCTCAAGACTGGCTGGCATAAATACGGTTGGATCAGCCCTGATTCTGATGAATTTCGCTATATGATCAAGCACCCCGGACCGTCACCAGATTTCTCCCAATGGTGTGTCGATAAAAAACTGAAGTGGTTGGGCATCGATGCAGTCAGCCAGGACCACCCGATGAACACCATCCAGCGCATCTGGCATCCTAAAACCTTCGAAGAAGCCAACCGCAAATTGGTCGAAGATTTCGGCAAGGATTGGGATGAGATGTACCCACTAGACAAGTATTACCAGGACACTCACCTGAACCTCTTCCCTAAAAAGATCGTTCATGCTGAAAACCTGGGCAAGGATATCGCCCATGTGGATAGCGGGCGCTATTATATTGGTTGTTATCTCCAAAAAGGCATGGAGATCGCCTCCATGTGGGGTCGATTCGTAGCCTTTAAGGAAGAAGCTTGAAGAATCAGAAATCCGATTTCTAAGAACCGTTATTGCTATGATCCTCGTTACGGGTTCTGCTGGTAAAACTGGTCGCGCAGTCATCCAGGCGCTGGATGCATTCGGAGCGAAGGTACGCGCATTAGTCCGGCGAGCTGACCAAATCCAGATGGTTGAATCGATGGGCGCCCAGGATGTCGTCGTTGGAGATATGAGAACCCAATCCTCGATGGAGCAAGCTGTCCAAGGTGTCGGCGCGATCTATCACATTTGTCCCAACGTCAATCCAGAGGAAGTTTCTATCGGACAGACTGTGATCGCAACTGCCCAGAAGGCTGGTGTTGCGCACTTCGTTTTCCACTCTGTGCTCAAACCGCAAACCGAAGCCATGCCGCACCACTGGAACAAATTACGTGTAGAGGAGCGGCTGATTGAATCCGGTTTGCCATATACAATCTTGCAGCCTGCCGCCTATATGCAGAATATTTTAGTTCATTGGGAAAGCATCATCAACGAAGGTGTCCTCCCTGTGCCATATCCAGCCGACACCCGCTTGAGCCTGGTCGATTTACTAGATGTTGCCCAGGCAGCTGCCACGGTGCTCACCGAACCCGGACACCATTTTGCAACATACGAACTGGTCAGCGTAGCAGGCTTATCCCAAACCGAAGTGACCGGTATATTAAGCCAGGAATTGGGACGACCGGTTCAAGTCTCCGTTATCCCTCTCGAAACATGGCAAGAACAGGCAAGAGGTACAGAGATGGGAGACTACCAGGTCGAGACGCTGGTCAGTATGTTTCGCTATTATCGCCGCTTTGAATTCTTGGGCAATCCTCAGGTTTTGGGTTGGCTTCTAAACCGCCCTCCTAACAGCTTTTCTGCGTTCGTGAAACGAACAATCCGAGAACGGATTCATCAAGAGAGCAAGTGAGCATTGACTCGGTTTATATATCTTGATAATGTTGAGTTGATACACAAGCAAAAAAAGTTGTGAATTGATGTAATAATCTGGCATTCATAGAAGTTGGTCCGGCCGATTAGATTAGAATAGCTAATTAGATACCACAGGAAGCCCAATAAGCCAGAATAATGCTGTTAGATAATCCAATACTTGGAAAAAATATATTGGCAAGTAGTTGAGCAGAAATTGATTAAATAACTGGCAAAAATTGGACAAATAAGGTAATCTTTACGTATGTTTGTTTAGAAAACAGGAGATCCTAAATCTATGAAACCAGCTCCATTTGAATATTATGCCCCCAAATCCATTGAGCAGTCTTTAGCCCACCTCTCAGAACACGGTTATGACGCGAAGGTACTTGCTGGTGGGCAAAGCCTGATTCCAATGATGAATTTTCGCCTGGCTGAACCTTCAGTCCTGATTGATCTGAACAATATCCCCGAGCTAGCCTTTATCCTTCCAAATGAGAATGGTGGTTTGCGGATAGGTACAATGACCCGGCATTCGCAAGCGGAAAAGGAGCAATTAGTAGCGAAACGAGCCCCACTGTTATTTGAGGCTATGCCCCAGATCGCCACTACTCAAATTCGCAGTCGGGGAACAATTGGTGGAAGCATAGCCCATGCAGATCCGTCCGCTGAGCTGGTTGCTGTGAGCGTAGCCTTAGGAGCGCGCTTTAAAATCAAAAGCCTGACAGGGGAGCGGTGGATACCGGCGAAGGATTTCTTCTTAGGCATGTTCGCCACTTCTCTGGAACCGGATGAGATTCTCGCTGAAATAGAACTGCCTTCTTTGCCTCCCCGAACCGGATGGGCTTTAGAAGAAATAGCCCGCAGACCGCACGACTTCGCCATGGTGGGAGTCGCGGTCCTGGTGACTCTTAGCGACGATAACTTATGCCAGGAGGCTCGGCTGGTCTACCTCAGCGTTGGGGATGGCCCAGTCGAGGCAAAGCAGGCGGAACAAGTATTACGCGGCGAATCCCCGAACCCTGACATCCTACGAGAGGCTTCTGAGACAGCAGCCTCCGTGGATATCGACCCGGGAAGCGACATTCATGCTTCTGCAAATTTTCGGCGCCATCTGGCAAAAATTCTAACCCAACGCGCGCTTGCCAAAGCATTTGAACGCGCTAGAAGTGTTCACAATTAAATCATCCAACATTTGATCCGGAGAAGGATATGAGCAATCACTTCAATTTAGAAGTTACTATAAATGACAAACCATACCAACAAGCTATTGAGCCTCGTCTGTTACTCAGCGATTTCTTACGTCATGAGATCGGATTAACCGGAACCCATGTTGGCTGCGAACACGGAGTATGCGGTGCGTGCACCGTATTGTTCGATGGAAAACCAGTGCGTTCCTGCCTGATATTCGCTGTTCAGGCACATGGACATGAAATTCTCACTGTTGAAGGCCTGGGAACACCAGATAATCTTCATCCCATCCAGGAAGCTTTTTGGGAAGCGCACGGCCTGCAATGCGGTTTCTGCACACCTGGAATTCTGATGACTCTGATCCCATTCCTTGAGGAAAATCCCGATCCAGATGAGGCGGAGATCCGGCATGGTATTTCAGGTAATATCTGCCGCTGCACGGGTTACCAGAACATTGTTGAGGCTGTCAAAATCGCAGCCGAGAATATGAGGACTTGAGGATTAATTTATTTAAACTGAAAACGGGAACAGCAAACCATGAATAAAACTCTTGGTAAACCAATAAAAAGAAATGAAGATCCGCGCTTATTGACCGGTCAGGCGTTATTCGTGGATGATGTAAATATCCCCGGGATGCTTCATGCAGCTTTCTTGCGCAGCGATTTCGCACATGCAAAGATTAATGGGGTTGACACATCTGAAGCGCGCGCACACCCCGGAGTCGTGGCAGTATACACGGCGGAAGATATGGGAGAGGACTGGGCACCAGGTCCTTCGAACGTTGCGCCCCCGCCAGGTGAAGATGTCATCTTCCATTCCCGAACCCAGGTACCCCTGGCAAAGGGCAAAGTCCGCTACGTCGGAGAACCGATCGCGATCGTCATCGCTGAAAGCCGCTACATTGCTGAGGACGCAGTAGAGGACATTATGGTCGATTTAGATATGCTGGATGTCGTCGCGGACTTGGAAACCGCACTCGACCCGGAGACCACACTTGTTCATGACGATCTGGACTCAAATCTGGCTGCGCACATGATCCAGGATAAAGGCGACTACCAGGCAGCAAAAGCATCTGCTGATGTAGTGATCAGCCGCAGGATAGAAATTGACCGCGGAGCCGCTGCAGCAATGGAAAACCGGGGAATCGTTGCTGATTGGGATGAGAAAAGCCAGCACCTGACGGTGTGGGATACAACCCAGGCGCCAGTCCCTATTCGAAATGGTCTCGCGGCACGACACGGCCTTTCATTGAGCCAGGTCAGGGTGATCGCGCCCTTCATCGGGGGCGGTTTCGGTCCCAAGATCCTGCTCCATTATCCTGAGGAGATCATGATCCCTTGGGTATCAATGCAGCTCTGCAAACCAATCAAATGGATCGAGGATCGAAGGGAGAACTTCCATGCGACCACTCAAGAAAGACAGCAGATTCATGAAGCTGAAATGATTTTAACCCGTGAAGGGAAAATACTTGGCGTCAGCCATACATTCTTGCATGACACAGGTGCGTATGATCCATATGGATTGACCATCCCGCTCAATACAGAATCACATGCTACAGGTGGCTATGATGTTCCGAACTACCACGGCGAGCTCAAAGTCGTTTTCACCAATAAGATGATCACGACTCCGGTCCGCGGAGCAGGGAGACCCCAAGGGATATTCCTGGTTGAACGCTTGCTTGACCTGGCAGCTAAAGAACTGGGCATGGACCCGGTGGAAATTCGCCAATTGAATTTCATCCCCCCGGAAGCATTTCCATACGAAAGGGTGATCATTGACCAGGCATTTTCCCCGCTCATATTCGACAGCGGGAATTACCAACCTGTCATGCAAAAAGCTGTTGAGAAGATCGGGTATCACGATTTTATTACCGAAGAACAACCTCGTTTGCGAGCCGAAGGTCGGCATGTCGGCATTGGTATTACCCCCTTTGTGGAAACAACCGGTGTCGGACCATACGAGGGCGCCAGGATCAATATTGAACCCAGCGGGAAAATAAATGTAGCGACAGGAGTTGGCACTCAAGGTCAGGGTCACTTCACCTCTTTTGCCCAGATCGTGGCAGAGCAACTGGGGGTGGAGGTTACAGATGTTAACCTGGTCACGGGTGACAGCACAGAGTTCCATTGGGGAACAGGCACATTCGCCAGCCGGGGAGCCGTTGTCGCCGCCAATGCCATCCACGCTTCAGCTATCAGCGTGCGGGATAAGGTGCTCAAGCTAGCCAGCAAGATCCTTGAAGCTCCTGAAGAGGAGCTCGAGCTGGAGGGTGGTTATGTGAGAGTGGCTGACCTTCCGCGCATGTCAATCAGCCTGGGAGAATTGGCTTTAGAGGCCAATCCACTGCGCGGCGCAGTTGAACCAGGAACTGAACCGGGCTTAGAAGCGACAGCATACTTTGGCCCTCAATATGGTGCGGCAGCCTTTGGCGTGCATGCCATGATCATTGAAGTCGACCCGGAAACCATGATGATCGAGATCAAGCGTTATGTGGTCGCCGAGGATTGCGGCACGATTCTCAATCCTCTGATCCTGGAAGGTCAGATCCACGGTGGGGTAGCGATGGGTATAGGAAACGCATACTTCGAACAGCTCATATACGATGAGAATGCACAGCTGCTCAATGCCTCACTGGCGGATTATCTTGTCCCCACTGCCTGCGAAATTCCTCATATTGAAGTGGAGCATCTCGAAACCCGATCTCCGCTCAACCCGCTTGGAACGAAAGGCGTTGGTGAGGCAGGCACAATTCCTGTCCCGGCGCTCTTCGCCCAGGCCATCGAAAATGCCTTTCCTGATCATGATTTCGAAATACTTGAAATGCCCCTCAGTCCAAATAAGTTGTTTGAGCTGCTACATAATAAGGAGAATATACAGTGAAAATTGAGGGCGAATATGTGTTTAACGGACCCCGCGAAGAAGTATGGAAGATCGTTCGCGACCCAGAGTTGCTTTCAACCGCCCTGCCTGGCACCCAAAGTCTGGAGCAAGTCAGCGAAAACGAATACGAAGGCGAGATTAATGTGCGCATTGGCCCGGTCGGTGGAGAATTCGCGGGACGTGTTGTAATCTCCGATGAAATACCCCCCGAAAGCTGTACCATGTCAGTAGAAGGCAAGGGTAAACCCGGCTTTGTAAAAGGAACGGGTAATGTTCAGTTGATCGCCCAAGATGATGAGAAAACCCTCATGAAATACGAGGGCGAGGTGCAGATCGGCGGCAGGCTGGCCAGTGTAGGCCAACGGTTAATAGACACGGCCAGCAAGAGCATGATCAATCAAGGACTGGATACACTCGATCAGGCTTTACAGGCTCGTATTGGCGCCGATCCAGACCAGGGCGAAATTGAATACCAACCACCCTCGGAGACCGAATTTGCAGCCTCGGTTGCAAAAGATATGGCTGGAAGTGTATTCTCCTCCCAATGGGTGACCTGGATCGCCATTGCGGTTGTGGTCATCCTCATTATCCTGGTGTTGGTCTTTATGAGCAGAGGAGGTGTGTAATGTGACTATAATCTGATTGACCAAGAAGTTGCTTACCTGTAGCAACAAGCAAATGATCATTGCAACATAATTACTCGCTGTGTCAAATAATATTAGGTTTGACAAGCATCTGTGAAATGAGTAAAATTTAAACTGCTTCAGGCGGGGGTGGATATGGCAATGAGTTCGAGGTTCAGAAGGTGAATATTGATTTTGCATGAGCCGCTATCAAAACTTAGGAAAGGAGAAGGGCAGCAATGATTAGGGAACTTTTCGCAAAAAAGAAGAGGTTGGGAATATTCAAGGCCATCGGCATAACTGTAATTTTGGCTATGGTGCTCATCGCTTGTGCACCAGCCGCGACCCCAACCGAGGCTCCTGAGCCAGAAGCTCCCCCTGAGGAGCCGCAACCTGAAGAAGCGATGGAAGGCGCCACTCTGGCGATCGAGCATTTCAGCGTCATTGAAGGCACAACCTGGTCTGGAGCCCACGATCGCGCCGGTAAACGGATCGCCGAAAAGCATGCCGATGTAGATTACATATTTCGAGAGGAAGTTGGACCCGACCTCTCTGTGCCCTTCGCAGAAGAGATGATCTCAGAAGGGGCTAACATCGTCATCGGTAACGCTGAGTTCATGGGCATGCCGTTAATTGATATCGCAGATCAATACCCAGATGTTTACTTCGGCTCCATCATTGCCAGCGATTTGTCTACAAAGCGTAACTTCATCAGACTCTTCCCGAAACAGTATCAAGCGCTGTACCTGGAGGGACTGATCGCGGGAGCGTTAACCGAAACTGGTAATATCGGCGTTGTCTCCGCTTTCCCCTCGGTTCAGGTCATCAGGCGCCAGGCTGGATTTACCCTTGGTGTGCAGGATGCGGCCGAGCTGCTAGGGAAAGAGGTGAACATTTATGTTAAGTACGTGGGTGATTGGTATCTTCCTGCAGAGGAGCGAGGCATCGCCGAGACTTTGGTATCCACATACGATGCAGATGTTTTAACCCACCAAACTGATTCCAGTTCCCCCCAGGACGTGGCTGCAGAACTGGGTGTCTGGTTCGTCGGCAAAGATATGGACATCGTTGGAGAGTACGGCTGGGGAGATACGGATACCGTGGCAGTATCGTTTGATACACGCTGGGAAGTGCTTTACGAGCACATGCTCAACGAGTATCTGGCTGGTGAAGAGAATCCGACCACCGTTCTCTACCTGGGCATGAACGACTCAATGGTTCTGGCAGACGGCACGGAAGTGCTGACCGTTGACATCATGAACGATGGCAAAGTGGGTGTGGAAGCCATCAGCCCGGCTGCTTTGCCATTCATTCCGGATGAGATCGTGCAGCTGGTGGAACAGCGCCGCGCCGACATGATCGCCGGCACATGGGATCCCTTCACCGCACACGCCTTCATCAGCAACGGTACCGGATTGGAGCTTGAAGGATTACCGATCCCAGAAGCGGGAACCGAGGTCAAGCCGGCCGGTGAAGAGCCGACAGATGAGTGGCTGCTTTCCCAGTTCAATTTTGACCTGGCAGGTGTTGAGATACTGGAGTAAAGTAGAGTTCAGTAGTCATTCTCGATCGCATCGATGCATTACTACGACTCGTAATTAAAAATTAGAGGCTCCCATTCTTGAGGGTAACCCCTAAGTGTGGGAGCCTCGTGTCTATAAGAAACAATAATAGTTTTAACTTATTAAACCTGAATTCGGGACAAGCATGAAATATACAAAGAGGCTTGTCATTTCGAGGAGCAAAGCGACGAGAAATCCCTATAATGATCCTTTGCAATGCATCTCGATAGGGATTCCTCACCTCCTCGATCTGTCCGATCAGGGACAGGCCCGTTGGGGATTCGGAATGACACGTTTATGCACCGGACTCTAAACCCGAACTGACGTTATTAAGGTCAAAAGAAAACCTGTTTGAGTTGACTTGATATGGTCAAGTGAGAAAAGTGGTTATAAAAGAGAGCAAACTCGGCGAGACAGTCCTGGAAGCTCGCAGCATCACGAAGAGATTCCCAGGCGTAGTTGCCAATGACAAAATAGACTTCGAGATTAAAGCGGGGGAGATCCATGCCATCCTGGGCGAGAATGGTGCCGGTAAGACCACCTTAATGAAAATCTTGTTTGGGGAATACCAGCCGGACGAAGGTGAAATATATATTGCCGGTAAACCAGTCAAATTTCGCTCATGCCTGGATGCCATCGATTTGGGGATCGGCATGGTTCATCAGCACCGCAAATTAGTACCCGCTCACTCGGTGATTGAAAACATCATCCTTGGACATCCCAGGGCAGGGAAAATCCTGAATATGAATAGGGCAGAGGATGAAATAATTGAACTCTGTAACAAATATGGATTCAGTATCGATCTCAAAGCCAAAGTCTGGCAGCTATCAGAAGGGGAGAAGCAGGTGGTGGAAATCCTGAAGGCGCTTTATCGCGGGGCTGAAGTGCTCATCCTGGATGAACCGACCTCCGCGCTGGCACCAACTGAGACGGAGAAACTGCTTGATTCCATCCAGGCAATGGCGAAAGATGATCTTGCCATCGTACCCTTCATCACCCATAAACTGCCCATTGTGTTGAAAATCAGCGATCGGGTGACGGTTCTAAGGCGTGGGAAAGTCGTTTCCACAATAGATACAGAAAATGCTACTGAGCGGAGTTTGGCCATAGAAATGGTAGGCAGGGAAGTCATCTTCAGGATAGAAAAGACAAAGGTAGAAAAAGGGAAAACCATTCTCGAAGTGGAAGACCTTTCCGCGATTAGCGATAAAGGTCTCCTGGCCTTGAATGGTGTTTCTTTCTCGATCAGGGAAGGTGAAATCTTCGGGATAGCGGGTATCGCCGGCAATGGCCAGCAGGAATTAGTCGAGGTTCTCGCAGGACTGCGCGACGCTGAGGGTGGCAAAGTCCTTCTGGATGGTAAAAATATAACCCATAGCTCAAGCTTAGATAGATGGCAATCGGGTATAGGATATATCCCATCCGATCGCATACATGTTGGTTCGATCTCAGATTTCTCGCTGGTGGAAAACACCACCATGAATTATTACTTTGATGATGACTATTACCGGCAAGGCGCTCTGGATTACAGCAAGATCCGAAAGCTGACCGAGGATATCATCGCGGAATACGGAGTGTCTACCCCTGGTCCAGACACAACTGCCAAGAGTCTATCAGGAGGCAACCTGCAGAAACTGATCCTGGCTCGCGTGCTCTCACGAAACCCACGCCTGGTGATCGCCCACCTGCCGACCCAGGGACTCGACATTGGGGCTACTGAATTTGTGCGCAACAAGCTGATTGAGGCAAAAAAGGAGAAGGCTGGCATTTTACTCATTTCAGAGGACCTGGATGAAGTATTATCGCTGAGCGATTGGGTAGCACCGATTTATGAAGGAAAGTTTATGGAGATCATCCCTGGCGATGATTGCACCAGGGAAAACGTGGGTGCCATGTGCGCCGGGATCTATTTGGATGAGGATCAGCCATGAGGATCGGCAGCTATCAACTGAAAATCGAAAAGAGGTTTTCATTGACAAGTTGGCAAGCGGCGAGCATCTCAATCGTGGCAGTTATCGTCGCTCTGATACTCTTCAGCTTTATCTTCATCTTTGCCGGGATCAATCCACTGGTAGCGTACCGCGAGATATTTTCTTACTCCTTTGCAAATCCCTTTGGGCTGCCGTTGACGATCAACCGTTTTATTTTCTTGCTATTAGTAACTTTTGCCTTCATCATCCCCTATCGGGCCGGACTCTGGAACATCGGGATGACTGGGCAGCTTTATGCAGGTGCATTGTCTGCATATGCGGTCCTCTATGTACTCGGCATCAAAGCGACGACTGAAATGCACCTTTCACCGGCGATTATCATCCCGCTGATGTTGATCGCTTCATCTTTAGGCGGTGCTTTTCTCGGATCAATTGCGGGATTCCTTAAAGGCAGGTTCAATGTCAACGAGATTGTGGTGACCATGATGCTGAACTTCATCACCTTCTGGTTGGTCTCATTCATGATCAAAGAGGGCGGTGTCTTCATGAACCCTGGTGGGAGAGGCGAAAGCTTTGAGCTGCCCCCTTCGCTGCATGCCCCCCTGATCTTGAATATTCCCTTCACGATATTTATCGCTCTTGGTGCAGCGGTATTGCTGTATTATATGTTCGCCAAGACCAAGATTGGGTATCAAATTAGAGCCTATGGTGAAAATCCAGCTGCGGCCAGTTATGCAGGCATCAGCAAAATTAAAATTCCACTCCTGGTGTTCATCATGGGAGGGATCTTAGCCGGTTTGTCCGGTTATCATTATTTCGCCGCTGTTCCAGGTGTTTATAAAATCGCCCGGAACTATGGTTTTTTTGGCGATCTGGCCTTCTACGGGATCATATGTGGATTGATTTCACAGGGAAATCCGATCGCCGCCATACCGGTAGCACTGCTATTCGGAGGATTGTCAGTTGGTGGAAGATTTGTCCAGGGAAAACTCGGCATGAGTTTTGGTGTAGATTATGCCCTGCTGGGTGTATTAATGATCACACTGGTCGCATTTCAATTCTTTTACCGGTACAAGATCGTGTGGGTAAAAATCAGCAAGGAGAGCTTAGATGTCGGAATTCCTCATTAGAAGTCTCGATGCTTCAACGATCTTCACGATCGCGGCTCTCGGCGAACTGATCGGGCAACGTTCAGGAATTCTAAATGTGGGGATAGAGGGTGTGATGCTTTTTGGCGCGACACTGGGTTTCATCGTTGCTCAATCCACCGGGAGCTACTTGCTCGGTTTCATCGTTGGGATCGCCATCGGCGGTTTGCTAGGGCTTCTCCACGGATTCTTTTCTATCACGCTGGGAGGCGACCAGGTCGTGAGCGGGATGGGCATTTGGATCCTGGGCTTTGGTCTTACCACTTATTTAGGCAGTCCATTCACAGGGCCTTTAGGGATGGAGAGAATTCCCACTATTTTGGGTGTATCACCATTCTTTTTTGTTGGCATCCTGCTTGTTATTACTGTCTGGTTCGTGCTCTCTAAGACAAGCCTAGGGTTGCGGATAAGATCGGTGGGGGAGAATCCGGCCGTTGCCGAGGTCTCTGGAATAGATGTTGCAAAAACACGCTATCTCTGTGTGATCAGCGCAGGGATGCTGATGGGGTTTGCGGGGGCGATCTACTCGCTGGACTATAACCCAGTTTGGTCCTACAACTTTCTACTCGGGTGGGGTTTTATCGCACTGGCTTTGGTCTTCTTTTCCATGTGGAATCCCTTCATCCTGCTCGCAGGTTCATTACTTTTTGGCACCCTCTGGCAGCTCTCCCTTAACCCGCAATTAGTGCTCCCGGGCTTGTTTTCCAGGTACATCTGGCGAACGGTTCCATTTGTGATAACTGTGGGAGTTCTACTACTCATGGCAACCAAGTGGTTTAGGACCCGCTGGGGTGCAGCTAAACCGGAAGCACTCGGGCAGCCATATATAAAAGAATGAAGAGTCGGTTCCTCACCTTTAAGAGATTTTAGGTCCTGAGAACCGATTGCCTCTACCGAGAACAACAAAAAATGTCATTTCGAGGAGCTTGCGACGAGAAATCCCCTTAAAGACCGCAAGCAAGACAACTATCCAGGGATTTCTCGCTTCTAACGTCGCTCGAAATGACTATAAAGCGACCATTTTTGAATTCGAAGTTCTTATTAGTAGAAAATCACCTCAAATATAACACCCAATCTTCAGTACTGGGCGCGGTAAAAGAGGTTACGCTGCCTGCAGTGATCGATCCGATTGCCTGGTAAGAGCCATCACGTGGGTTGAACCAATCTGCATTGAAAGTCCCACTTGTCCCGGTCAGGTTGACGTCGATCCCTCCGCCAACTGGGAGATAAACGCTGTATTCTTGCCCTGATTTTGCGAAAACATATCCTTGTCCGGAGACCAGCAGGCTGTTCATGGGTTTCATTTGCCAGTAAGGCATTTGCTCCATGAACGTCCGTGCCCGGTGCATATCAGCGATATGCGGCTCGAATCCTGTGTAGGTAGTATCCGGGTATATGCGAAGTTCATATATGCCGCCACCCATGAAGATACCCCACATGGCATGACGCGCTTCCGTCTGGTCAAGGGGGGGATCTTCTGGGTCAGGGGGAAGAAAATACCTGATTTCATCGAATGATATCGGTATCGTGCGAACCGTGGAATCATCCACAATATTGAACCATGAAACCGCAGCCGCGTTTTGCGAGGCTAAGGGTATCAAAGGCTGCTGGAAACTGGTCAGGTCAAATCGATCATCATCAACGAATGGCAACCAGACATCCAAGACATCCATATGGTGTACCGTCAAAGGATGATCATAAGCATCTAAATCCCTGATCATTTGCGCAAAGCCTTTTATCTCGTCTGGAGTATAAGTTTCGTTAAACTCTTCCGCGACATTCCAGATCAGCCCATTGTAATGACCAAAGCGGGCGATCATCTGGCGATAATACAGGTCACGGTTAAATCCTGTCCATCCTGAATCATCTTCGAGCACTAAATGCAGGACGATTCCCTTACTCTGGCTGTAATCAAAAATACTATCCCAATCAGCCAATTTAGCCAGATCATAGCGCTCATGGTTCGTTTGGGCTTCCACTGGATTATTTCCTACCCACGGGTATAGAAACGAACCATCACCACCTAGATTATTAAACAACATGTACTGGGAATTAACACCGTTGGCAGCCAGGAAATCGATCGCCGCTTCTTCATTCGCAAAGCCAGCATTGACTGTAGGATCCAGGAAAGCCTCCGGATCGTTAATACCAGCCTTAAACCAATACTGACCATTGGCGAAGCTCAAGTAATGTTCGCCGCTGTGTTTTAAACGCCCCAGGCAGTTGAAATCTGGCAAACTACCGGGAGTATATGCTGTGCAGCCAGTCGGGCTGGTAGCGTTAAATGCCCCAGAATACCCATTGAGCAGTGCTTCCTGACTCGAAGATGTGTAAGTCCAATCTCCCGTCACATCTGGCGTGAATCGCACCTTCCATACATTACCATCCATACCTCCCGCTCCATCACCATCATAAAAACCGGGTATGACAAAAGTTTGCCCTCCTGGTCCAGTGAAAGTTACATCAACCTCGATCAAGAAGGGATTTGGAGACCCCATGCCGATAGAGTCTGGACCACTCAACTCAATTTCCAGCATGGTGTTGATCTTGTGAGTGGGAAGAGGTGTTGTAGTTCGAGTCGGTGTAGATGTATTGGTTGGTGTTGAAGTAGTAGTCGGCGTCAGCGTTTGGGTTGATGTTGAGGTGCTAGTGGGAGTTTGGGTTGCGGTTGTTGTAATTGACGGGTGGATTGTTTGGGTTTGTGTCGCTGTCTGAGAAGGGGTTGGTGTACTAGATGGTGTCACCGTTGGTGTGGGAGTAAGAGTAATGATAATGTCCTGACGGTAGATCACAGGAAGGTAATTGCTTTTTGGCAGTGCGGCCTGAACCACGATCACCAGACCTGCTGCAAAAAGGAGGGCAAAAATCCACTTAAGTTTCGATGAAAGCATCCCTTTCATCTATCACCATCCCCAAGGGCATTTTGAACCAAGCAATTCAATTATCTACATTATACATGGTTTACGAATTCTTGATCAAGCAGTTATTATTATTTTCTCGCGGTGTACTCTGATCCCAACTTAAATTCAGTTCTGAGGAAAGCGCAGTTTTCCATTTGCACAACCAGGTGTCACCTTTTTCTATTTTGATTCCCAGGTCAAATCTGGACAATTTTGATCCACATTATTCATTGACTTTTAATTCTGATCCTGATATATTAATAACAAGTGGAAGCTGTGAATCGTGAGCTGTTTTTTGGTCGCTTCTTTATTATGGGTTGATATGCTTACGAGGAGCTAGTAGCGAAACCGGCCACTGTCGGCCGGTGTTTTAATTTACAAAGTATTGGGGTGGTTTATGGTCAGGTTTTGCTGTGAGGGACGGGCGGGGCATGTAGAGTTCGCTCGGTTATCATTGGAAAAATTACGACCAATAATTTCAATGGAATCGAACAATTTAATTCCAGATTCCAATTAGCTGACTCGAGGATGAAATGGCATCAGGTGAACAAAAGGTTTTAATCATTGGACTCGATGGGGGGACTTTGGATTTAATCCTACCCTGGGTGAAGGAAGGCCACTTACCTGCTCTGGGACGACTGATCGAAGAAGGTATCTCTGGTCCTTTACAATCTTCATTTCCTCCCCTCACAGGCCCGGCTTGGAGCTCATTCATGACCGGAAAGTCGCCTGGGCATCACGGTGTTATGGAGTTCTTCTTCCGTAAAACTGGAACATATCAACAAGTTTTAAACAACCGGCAAAATATCGACGGAAGATCATTGTGGCGAATCTTGAGCGACTCTAACTGTGAAGTGGGAATCATGGGTGTCCCACTAACCTATCCACCGGAGCAGGTAAACGGTTTCCTGATATCCGGCCTGTTAACCCCTCCTGATCGTCGTGATTTTACTCATCCGCGGGAACTACTCATCGAACTTGAAGAAAACGTTGGAGAATACCGATTACGCCATGATGAGAAATACCGTCGTTCCAACCCAAAGCCATTCTTAGAAGAACAATACTCCATCCTGAAAAACAACACGGATACAGCACTATACTTGATTGAGAACAAACCGTGGGATCTGTTCATGGTTCACATCCTGGGAACAGACCGGATCCAGCATGAATTCTGGCATGTCATCGATCCCAGTCATCCTCAACATGACCCCCGCGAACGACAACGACTGGGTAATGTGATCCTGGAATTCTTCAAAGAAGTGGATTCTTCGCTGAAGCGTATTTTAGATATATGCGGGGAGGCGAATGTGATCGTTATGTCAGATCACGGTTTTGGTCCGGTGCATAAGTTTATTGACTTCAATGTCTGGCTCTTGCAAAAAGGCTACCTTCACCTGAATCGAGATATTAATACCAGATTACGTTACCTTTTGTTCCGTTTAGGATTCAATTACGCGGTATTAGGTAACCTGATCCTTAAATTGGGTCTCGGTAAACAAGCCAAAGAGATGGGTAGAGCCAGGAGAGAAGAACTGCAACGTCGATTCTTCCTTTCCCTCGATGATGTCGACTGGAAGCGCAGCAAAGTCTATTCAATGGGGAATTTTGGTCAGCTCTATATAAACTTAATGGGTCGCGAACCACATGGGTTGGTATCTCCTGGGGCTGAATATGAAGAATTGCTGCAGGAACTTCAGCAAAAGTTAATGGATTTGGTTGATCCAGATGATGGTACACCAGTAATAGAGCGTATTATTCGACGTGAGGAAGTTTATGAAGGACCTTATGCAGAACATGCTCCGGATTTGATGTTCTTCACCCGAAACATGGAATATAAAGCCATGGGTCTCTCGGATTTCTCTTCATCGAAGGTTTTTGAACCAATTTATGGTACTACTGGACACCATCGCATGAACGGGCTCTTGATTTGCCATAAACCAGGTGTGTTCATGAAAGGGAAAGAGATTTTAGATGCCCGTATTCAGGACCTTGTGCCAACAATTTTATACTTGATGGATCAAGCTATCCCTCGCGACATGGATGGAGAGGTTCTACTAAACCTCTTCACACCCGAATTCCGAGATGCACACAAAGTTAAATACACAGATGATGATGGTTATCATCGTGATAGTGAATCTAATGACCTTTCACAACAAGAAGAAGCAGAGTTAATGACGATTTTAAGGGACTTGGGGTATGTAACCTAATTGGAATTAGAACGTTATCATTTATGGAAGGACTCGTTGGAATTGATTTGAATCGATGGGGAAAAAATCAGGCGATAGTTAGGTGGTGGAGAGTGAGAATGAATAACAAAAACCGATCAGCGGAGCTTACGACATCTAAGACAGCACCAGAGCCAAAAATCTTGGTCATGATCCCAGCTTATAACGAGCAGGAGAATATCGCCCGAGTTATTAAATGCATTCACGATTATGTTCCAAAAGCTGATGTTATCGTGATCGATGATGGTTCGATCGATGCAACTAAAGCTATGGCCGAGTCTGCCGGTGCACAGGTTGTATCTCTTCCTTTTAACATGGGCTATGGAGTCGCTTGTCAGACCGGTTTCAAGTATGCCTTCCGTAATGGCTACGATTATCTAGTTCAAATGGATGGTGATGGCCAGCATGAACCCAAATGTATTCCCGAGATGCTAGCGGCTGTTCAAAATCCAGATGTAGATATCGTGCTCGGATCCCGCTGGCTTGGATTGGTGGAATACAAAGGCCCAATGATGAGGAAATTTGGGAAATTCTTTTTCGGATATCTTGCCAGCAAGATAACCCAGCATAATGTAACCGATCCAACCACCGGGTTTCAAGCCTTATCCAGACCAGTGATCCTCTTTTACTGCACCGATGTATATCCGGTAGATTATCCAGATGCAGATGTAATCATCATGCTCGATCGTGCTGGATTTAAGGTTAAAGAAGTGCCAGTGATCATGTATCTGAACCAGACAGGGCAGTCGATGCATGCAGGTATACTTCGACCGCTATATTACGGCATAAAAATGCTTATGTCGATCACGATGACCTTGCTGCGTGACGATCGTGACCTGCGCAGGCAGTGGCCATCAGAAATCGTCACGACTACAGAAAGAGAAGTTGCTTAAAGCTTCAACGCACCAACGATAACCAGGATTATTCAGCCTGGCACAATATTATTTTTGCTTACTGGCTTTGTTGAAATTATTCAGGGGCGGATTATGTCAAGAACGAACATTATTATCATAATAAGTTCAACTGCCACTTTGCTTTTTGTCTTGGAATTGGTCCGGCGACGAAAGCTGCGTGAAGAATACAGTTGGCTTTGGCTGCTAACCGCAGTGGTTTATCTGGTTGTCACGATCTGGTCAGGGCTTGGGGATTGGGTGACAGATGCCATCGGGACGAATAGTGTTCCCATAGCATTTGCATTTATCGGATTGCAGTTTCTCGTAATAATATCCATTCAATACTCCGTCCGGCTTTCAAACCTGACAACCCAAATAAAAGATTTGTCCCAGGAAGTCGCCATCCTGGATAGTGAATTGAGACAATTGCAAGGAGAAAACGAGAAGGATACAAACGAAGAATTTCTCCAGCTCATCCAACAAAATGAGTTGTTATCAGAGAAAATCATGACGCTTGAAAGAGAATTGGATGAATTTAAAGATTTCAGCACTGATGACGCTTGATTTAATGGTGTTTAATGCTCAACGCATTGACGATTGATTTAGAAGATTGGTACCAGGGATTAACCAGCACAAGTAAGCAAATTGATCGCTGGGATTCATACGAAGATCGGGTGGTTGAAAGCAGCGAACGGCTTTTAGATTTACTCGCTTTCGCTGGTGTAAAAGCTACTTTCTTTGTCCTTGGATATGTTGCCGATCAATTCCCAAGATTGATCAAAAATATCGCCGCCTCTGGTCATGAAATAGGACTGCACAGTTATTATCACCAGAGAGTCGTCAACCTGACACCAGAGCAGTTTCACTCCGATCTCACTCGCGGTCTGGCAGCTGTGGAGAGTGCCAGTGGTGAGAAAGTTGTTGGTTATCGGGCACCGATGTTCTCTATTAATCAATCTCGAATGTGGGCCTTGGAAATCTTGCGCGATATGGGTTTTCTGTATGACTCAAGCATTTTCCCCATCAGGAATATCTATTATGGATACCCGGATGCGCCACGCTTTCCATTTCATCCTTTCGAGGATGACGCTTTTATTGAGTTCCCAGTATCCACGGTTCGCTTTTTGGGGATTAACTGGCCAGTCGCTGGTGGTTTCTATATGAGATTGTTCCCCTACCAACTTTTCAAAAAAGGATTGAACTCAATTAACCAAGAAGGAAAACCCGCCATTATCTATCTGCATCCTTGGGATATCGATCCCGATCAACCACGTCCGAATCCGACTATGCGTGAACAATTTACTCATTATTACAATCTGCATTCAGCTGAAGAAAAATTAACCAATCTGATCCACGATTTTCGATTTGGTCCACTCTGCAATCTCCTGAACGATATAAAACAGGTCAATTAAAGGTTTAATTGTGGATGTCTTAAAATTGAACGAGCATAACCTGGCGGAATGGGACAAATTTGTCTGGGAATGCTCAGATACAAGTCACTTTCATTTGGGTGGTTGGAAAGCAGTTCTTGAATCGGCGTTCGGCTTGAAACCCTATTACCTTTTTGCGAAGGATGGCGACCATATCCGTGGCATTTTGCCTTTGATTCCTGTTAGCAGTAGATTGACTGGTCGTTATGTCACATCAATGCCTGGTGGATTATGCGCAGCGGATGAGGAAACCGCTGAGCTGCTCATTCAAGCTGCCATCGAATTTGTTAAAAGAGTGCAAGCCAATTATTTAATCCTGCGGGATAGTTATCACAAATGGGATTTACCTGGACTGATGACAAATGATGACCATTGCACGATGTTGGTCGAATTACACGAAGACCCGGAGAAAATTTGGTATGCGGTAAATCGACGAACCCGGCAATCCGTGAAAAAAGCTTTTCACGCCGATCTGGAAGTGATTTGTGATCAGAATAGCCTTGATGTCTTTTACCCGATATATTCTCGCGCACTTCAAGAAAGGGGCACTCCGACCCAAGGGAGTTTATTTTTCGAGTCCATGCTTCGTGAATTTCCATCCGTCTTCAATATTTTAGTTGTCTACCGCGACAATCAAATCTTAGGGGGTGGATTTGTAGCATTTTTTAAGGACACGATTTACAATACCTGGGGCGGAATGCCGCGACAGTACTATGACCTTCACACCAACTACATCTTGTATTGGGAAACGCTTAAATATGGCTGCGAGAATGGTTACAAATGGGTAGATTTAGGCAGGAGCGAAAAAAACTCGGGAGTCTTAAATTTTAAGAAACAATGGAGAGGAAAACCCAAACCTCTATACCAGCAGTATTATTTGAATGGGATATCAGATCCACCCGCAGTGGGAAATCAACGCGCAGATGATATTCAGTATCGTCTGTTTTCAGGTGTGTGGAAGCATTTACCCCTCCCCTTGACCGAGATTTTGGGTGCTCAAATTCGCAAAAGGATGCCATTCGGCTGATTCTGCACTGCCGCAATTTGAGCTCTCTATCGACTGAATTATGAGTTATTTAAACACAGTAAACGTATCTAGTATTCAAAGAGCGGGAAGTAATTTTCGCCATTTGCCGCCAACGGCGATCGAGGTGGAGTGGGAGGATTTAAGGCGTGGGTTTAATTCATTATTTCAGCCCCAAGCAAGTCTGGAAGAATTTCGTTTGTCAATCCAGGAATTGTCTGGAAGCTCTACATGTGAGCTGGTCAATTCAGGAAGATCCGCCTTAGCTTTGATTTTGCTCAGCCTGAAGCGCTTATCAAACCGCTCGAAAGTCATTCTACCGGCTTACAGCTGCTCGACCGTGGTTCAGTCGGTATTGGAAGCTGGACTTTTGCCTATATTCTGCGATTTATCCATAGAGAACCTTGATCTCGATCGGGAACATCTGAACCAGCTGATAGATGAGGATGTCTTAGCCATCCTTCCAACTCACTTATACGGATTGGCTCAAGATATCTCGGACCTGGTCGAGCTCGGGCATGAAAATGGGTTCTTCGTGATTGAAGATGCTGCCCAGTCATTTGGCGCGACTCTGGGGGAAAAATTGGTAGGAACCATAGGGGATGTCGGATTTTTCAGTCTAGGAAGAGGAAAATGCATACCCAGCGGGCACGGGGGGGTGATCACCGCAAGTGAAAAGTGCGCATCTGCCATCTCTGAGACAATGCAAACTGCTGTAAAAAGAAGCGACCAGCGCGATCTGGGCTCATTGGTTGCTTACCTCGGCTATGCTATCGCCACAAAACCCTTCGTCTGGTGGTTTATCGACCATTCTCCGCTTAATCCTGCTGATCAGGGCATGGATATCAGATCGCTGCCTCCAATTGAGTTCAAGGAACTGGCAGCTGTCCAGGCAGGTATTGGTAATTCCATACTTGACCGATCCCAGAAAATTAACACCTTCCGGCAAGAAAATGCCACCCGGATGATCAATTTATTGACCGAATTCAGCTTCATTCAGTTTCCCAAGATACCCATTCAGGCTGACCCTGTTTACTTACGCTTGCCATTTGTTGTTGATAAGAAAAGCAGAGGCGCTCATCTATTCAAATCTCTCAAGCGCCAGGGTATTGGCGTATCCAAATCTTATTATCGCACCTTACCGGACCTTTACACAGACAAGATTCGTTCAAACCAGGGAGATTTCCCAGGAGCCAGACGGATAGCCGAGTGCCTGTATACACTACCCACCCATAGCTATCTGAACGAGAATGATCTCAATAATATTGTGCACACCTTCCGTTCAATTTCAGAAAATCGAGAGGGAGATCATGCCAGTTCCTCCACCTGATGAAATAATGTTGGCCCAAATGCCAATGGACCGCAAAGAATATGAAAGATTGCGTCCTCGCAGTAGAATGACGCTGCTCATGCAAAAAGTGCTCAATATGATCGCCCGTATCACTCTACATCGCGGTCTCAGGATCTGGCTATACCGGCAAATGGGCGTCAACATCGGCAAGGACTGTGTTGTGGAAATGTTCTGTTATTTAGATGATCAATTCCCAGAGTTGATCTTTTTTGAAGATCACAGCGGACCGTCTCGCCATGTCATCATCATCTGTCACGATGATGTAGCAGCCAAAGCGGGGCAAAATGGTCCAAGTGAATCTAATTTTGATACACGGCACGGCTTTGTTAATCCTGTTCGATTGAAAAAGAATTCTGGAATTGGCACTGGAAGCATATTGCTGCCAGGAGTAACAGTGCATGAAGGGGCAATGATTGGCGCGGGTGCAGTAGTGACCAAAGATGTGCCGCCGAACTCACTCGCTGTAGGCGTCCCAGCAAAAGTTGTTAAAACTTTTGGCCAAGAAAATTTTATGCACCCAGTACCTGAAAATGAATCTACACCGATTATGGAGGCTTAGTACAACAAGATGAAAGTATTAATCACCGGTGGAGCAGGCTTTGTTGGTTCTCATACCGCGGATGCCTTGCTTGAAAGAGGGCATTCCGTGCGAGTGTTCGATAACCTGGATCCACAGGTTCATGGGGAAAATCCTGAAATCCCTGATTATCTCCACCCCGAGGTTGAATTTGTGCGCGGAGATGTTCGGGATCGCGAAGAACTCAAAGCAGCGATTGCTGGGATGGATGTGATCTACCATTTGGCAGCAGCTGTCGGGGTAGGTCAATCCATGTATGAGGTCCAGAAGTATGTCGAGATAAACTCATTAGGTGGGGCTGTCCTACTAGACATCTTGGCAAATGAGGATCACAATGTATCTAAATTGATCGTAGCTTCGTCCATGTCGATTTATGGCGAAGGTCAATATCACTGCCACGATTGTGGAATTGTCTTCCCGAAATTACGCTCAGCGTCACAGTTAGAAAACAAAGATTGGGAGATGCATTGTCCAGACTGTGATGCGATTGTTGATCCAATGCCGACGAACGAAGAGAAACCCCTCTTCCCTACCTCGATCTATGCCATTTCTAAACGCGATCATGAAGAGATGTTCTTAACCATTGGAAGGGCGTACGATATCCCAACTGTCGCGCTACGTTATTTTAATATTTATGGCTCTCGCCAGGCGCTCTCCAATCCCTATACTGGTGTGGCCGCAATATTCAGCTCACGCTTATTAAACCACCAATCTCCCATCGTTTTCGAAGACGGCTTGCAGAGCCGGGATTTCGTCCACGTCAGCGATGTCGTCCAGGCGAATCTATTGTCCCTGGAAAAAGATGAAGCAAATTATGAGGTTTTTAACGTCGGCACGGGACGTAAACTGACCATTTTAGATATGGGCAACGTTCTATCTGAGAGGTTAGCGCCAGAATTAAACCTTACTGTGTTGGGGCAATTTCGTGAAGGTGATATCCGGCACTGCTATGCAGACATCAACAAAATCCAAACAAAATTGGATTTCTCACCAAAAGTTGCTTTTGAAGACGGGATCGACGAACTGGTCGATTGGGTTTCAACACAGCAAGCAAACGACATGGTAGAAAATGCTAAGTCTCAATTGTTGGAGAGGAATTTGGTGAGATGAAATCTGATAACAATTTGATCGCCAGCGTGATTGTCCTGGCATACAATGATAAGCAATACTTGCAGGCCTGCTTAAGCTCACTTATTGATCAGGATCTACCAGCCGACAGTTACGAAGTGATCTACGCGGACAATGCCTCCACAGATGGATCGGTAGAATTTGTTGAGGAGAACTTTCCAACTGTCAGAGTCGTTCAGCTGGAACACAATTTTGGATTCGCAGAGGGCAACAACCGTGCGGCGGAATATGCCAAAGGAAAATATTTATCCTTCCAAAATGCGGATACAGTTGCTCATCGACGCTGGCTACCCGAATTGATCAATGCCATTGAAAGCGATCCTATGGTCAAAGCCTGCCATCCACCCGGTTTACCGCTGGACTTCGGTGGCTATAACGAGCGCGACAAGCCTGTGGAACGCGGCGTGATGTGCGAATTGACACGCTATGGGTATGTTGATTTCACCGAAAATCGACTGGATGGAGATCGAGTGCCCACGTTATTTATTGCTGGGGGTTCGTTGTTGATCGACCCCGAGATCCACGACCAGCTCAAATATTATTTTGACCCGACCTACTTCATCTATAACGAAGATACCGACCTTGGTTTACGGATCAACAATCTGGGTTACAAGATCCTATATGTCCCATCTGCAGCCTGCTACCATCAAAGGGCTCCATCACGGAGGACACTATTCAGTAAGAAGAGCCTGCGCATGGCCTACCTGGTCACAAGAAACAGGTTCATCACCTTTTATAAGAATATGTATGCTATTGAATATCTTCTTGCTCTGCCTCTCATTTTTCTGGGATCGATCATCAAGCTGCGCACGTTACCGATGAAACCCTTGAAGAAGGTAATCTACGCCCTGGGCTTAATTCCATTCACCTTTATTACTCTGATCTTAGCTGTGATGCGGTTCCCCAGATATGCCAAAGAACGGTCTTATATATTGAAGAACAGTCCCCATGGGAAATTCTGGTTGCTGAAGCAGCTTTGGATGCGCCCTGTTCCACCTGCGACCCCACTTTCCTTTGGTGTGGTGACCAATTAATTCCAGTATTATCTAGAGAGAATCCTTGTCCACATCATCTGAACACCTGACAACAGCATCGCGATGGCCGCGCACGATCAGATCTCTGCGAGGACGTAATTTTCGCCTATATTGGACGGGGCAGATCATCTCCTCAGTGGGCACCTGGATGCAGATCGTGGCTCAGGGTTGGGTGGTCTACAATCTCACAGATTCCGCCCTTATGCTTGGCTTGGTGAACTTCGTGGCCTTATTGCCTGTGCTTCCCATCTCTCTGATAGGCGGGGTCTTAAGCGATCGCTTTCCCCGGCGTAAGCTGATGATCGTGACCGAATCCATATTGATGCTGCAAGCGCTCTTGATGGCTGCCTTGATATGGCTGGATATGATCCAGGTATGGCATGTCATTCTTTTAAGCTTTGTCCTAGGTGCTGCAGCTGCAATGGAGCAACCCGCCCGATTGGCGTTTGTCGTAGATCTAGTAGGAAAAGAGGACTTAAGTAATGCCGTGGCCCTGAACTCATCTGGCTACAATACCGCACGCATCATCGGACCTGCCATTGCGGGCTTGGTAATCGCTTCCTTCGGTGAGGCAGCTTGTTTTACGCTCAACAGTATCACCTATCTGGTGCTTATCCTGGCTCTACTCGTTATAAGAGTGCCTCAACAACCTCGTACTACTGAACGGATTCGCATGGTAGGGAGTTTGAAAGACGGCTTTAAATACATCCAGGGGAGCAAAGTCATCCCTGGCTTATTATTCATCATAGCGATTGCCAGCTTTCTGACCATCCCCTACATAGCCCTGATGCCTGTATTCGCCAGGGATATTCTCAAAGTCGGACCAGAAGGATTGGGATTTTTGTTGACCGCAGTGGGCGTGGGCGCTATCCTGGGTGCGTTGATCGTTGCCTATCTACATGCTGGACGCAGAGGGAAATGGTTGACAATAGCCAATGTGATTGGGCCTATATTTCTGGTTTTATTTGTGATATCCGGTTCCTTACCACTGAGCCTATTACTGGTTGTTATGGTTGGTGCCAGCAACGCCATCCGCTTAACATTGGCTAACAGTCTTACGCAACTGAATACCACCGACGAGTTTCATGGCAGAGTGATGAGCATCTTTAATTTACTGTTTAACGGTATGTCCAGGGTAGGCGCCTTGGTCATTGGTGGCCTGGCTGAATTTACTACTATTGCCTGGGCTTTGGGTGCTGGTGCTGCGCTCAGCGCGGTGATCGGCGTTGTTGTCATCTATCGCATGCCTAAAATACATCAATTGCCTTAACGATAGAACAATTATGAAACCGCAAAATATTATCCTTGAGGTTAGAGATGTCGAAAAATAAGCATGTACGAGCTGTGATCTTTCTAATTGTGATGCTGAATCTCACACTAACCACGCCAACTTCTGCAACCAGTACCGCTTCTGGCGAAATTCCAGATTCCCACCAAACAGAGGAAATAAGGGTGATCCAAGGAAACCAGCAAGCTGTCAATAATACTAGCGAAGTAATCCAGCACACAGCTTTCGCTCATTTAGATGTGTCTTCGGGTACTGCATCGATTTCCGCCATGTTCTCCCACCCGGAAGGTCTGAACGAGGATGTCAGGATCAGGTGGCTCCTATATGGATGGAACGAAGGCTCAGTCACGAAGGATGAATTGCATCCGGTTGACAACCAGGTCACTGGAGTCCAGCAAGTTGTGTTGGATGAAGATATCACGGTGCCTGAGTACGATTATTATTGGCTTGAATGCCGCAACCAGATATTGAATGAAAGCAGCGTATTCGAACAGTTCACGACCACCGAATCTCGCTACAGCCATGTCGCGCCATATAACGGCATCTGGGAGAGGACTGGGGAAGTGACCTCCGATAGGGCTGTGCTGCACACCTATTTGACAGAGAAACCTGCCTCAGATCCGACCGATGCAGATACATTGCGCGTGCCACCCATGGCTGGCTCGGTACAGTTTGTGGTTTACCGGGATGAATCGTTGAACAATAAGGTCTCCGAGTCTGGTTTCTTCCCGGTGGATGACTACATTAACCGCAACGGGGAATGGCTGCGTACGAATTACAACTTCCGCTGGACGGTCACCGGTCTCGAACCAGATACCAAGTACTACTACCAGGTGGTCACAAAATCCTCAGATGGCGGTTATTCGCGGATTTCATCCAATGTGAATTCCTTCAGGACTGCACCAACCATAGAGGACACAAGCGAGGTTGCATTTGTAGTAGCGACCGGTCTCGATCCAATTAATACTGCATACAGTGATCCAGAAGAAGGTGCACAAAAGGGTTTGAAAGTCTTCGACTCAATGCTCAATTACCCTCCCCATGAGCCAAATTTCATCGTCATGACCGGCGACACAGTCTACTACGATGGCTACAACCCAAATGTCGGAGATTATTCGAAGTCGGACTTCATCAAGCGCTGGCTTTACTGGTATGCCTACTACCAATTCGATAACCTGCGGGCTTTCTTCCAGAAGGTCCCCGGATTTTGGATGGTAGACGACCATGATTATTGGGAGAACAACACCAGCGATATCCACCCGGATGGGTGGCATATCTTCCGCAACACAAACCCAACACCCGGTCTTTATGCCTCAGTGGGCGAAGATGCTGGTGCGTACTATCAAGATAATCCCTTTGGAACGAGCCAGGGGGATGGCACCAAATTCTGGCGCACCATTCGCTGGGGGAAGAACCTGGAGATTTTTATCGAAGAAGGACGTCATCACAGGGAGAAAGATGCCAACAAGATTTGGGGTGACGAGCAGAGAGCCTGGCTGGAAGAGCGCATCAAAGAAAGCGATGCGACCTTCAAAATCCTGGTTGCCGGTACGCCATTGATCGGCCCCGTCCCTCCCGATGATTTCGATCCCACCTTCATCCCAGATAAGCATGTCAACGATAAATATCGGGCTGAAACAGAGCTATTCTTGAACAACATCAAGGATGTGCCAAATTTCTACATCATTGCCGGCGACCGGCATTATAAATATCATAGCACCATCAATAGTGAAAATTTTCCCCAGCTGAGCCACATCCATGAATTCGG